>Ga0326728_10000984_pt1 | contig 104234 bp, 80 predicted proteins | sample MB3enrmetagenome_FD_207602 | JGI IMG/M metagenome (GOLD analysis project Ga0326728, IMG submission 207602) | Lab enriched peat soil microbial communities from McLean, Ithaca, NY, United States - MB31MN | ecosystem: Environmental > Terrestrial > Soil > Wetlands > Peat | place: USA: New York... | reverse complement strand
ACTCAAGGCCTTATTTATCAGTACCCCAACGACACCGTCCCGAAACTATTATCTCGCTCCGACAACTTCCTGCCGTTTTCTTGTCCCACCCTTCTCCGAACGTACTCTGGTGAGAAATCCGGGCTAGATCTGCAGTTGTTTCCTAGTGACTGCTGAATGCTGAGTGCTGAATGCTGTAACGAAGTGAGGGATCTGCAGTTCGGTTCCCGCTGAGTGCTTCCTGCTGAGTGCTGAATGCTTGCCTATCTGTCGCTAATCACCAGCACTCCATTGGGAGCGCGATAAACGCGAACGTCGGGCGTGCCGGAATCTTCGCCAGGAATGGAGGCTTTCGTCTGGGCCGCGCTGGGGCTCTCTGCGGCAAATGACACTTTCACGGCATCGCTGTTGGAGTTTTCACCCGGCTTGGCAGTCTTTGCCGGCGTTATCCCAATCATTGCGGCTGTTGGTACGGCTATGGCGGGCGTCTCCGGGCCCGTTCCGCCAGTGGAGACTTTGGCGGGCGAGCCGTCCCCGTATATCTGGCTGATTTGCCGGGTGTAATGGCGTGTCTCGCCGTAGTTCGGCACGCCGTTGAAGCGCGCCACCGCTCCCGGCCCGGCATTATAAGCGGCAACAGAGAGGGAGACGTCGCCATTGTAGGAAGTCAGAAGCGATTTCAGTTGGCGGACGCCGGCGTCCACGTTTTCCGCCGGATCAAAGGGATTGTTGACTTTCAGCCGTTTGGCGGTTTCCGGCATCAACTGCATCAATCCCATGGCGCCCTTCTTGGACACCGCGCGCGGGTTAAAGTTGGATTCCACTTGGATCACGGCGCGCACCAGATCCGGATCTACTCCGTGCCGTGCTGCTGCCTGTTGGATAACCGCGTCGATTTTGGGACTGATTTTCCGCTTGGTGGCCGGTGGACGCTGGATCGCATTGGCGCCGGATGGTGTGCTTGGCGCCTCAACCAGGGAAGGCACAGCCTGCTTGGGCAGCTCTCGGGTCGCCATGGTTACCGGCTTCTTTTCCGGCGGCTTCTGTGGTTCTTCGGTTATGACCTTTGGCTGTACGGCAGGCACCGGCGCCGCTGCTTTCTGCTTGGGTGCGGGCGTGTTCTGACGCGGCGGAACTAACGCCTGCGCCTGCTCTCCCACCATGTAGACGGCTACCTCCCGGGCTGCCTCTCGTGCCGCCCGCATGGCCGGATCCGAGGGCAGGGGTATCGGCTTCCAGCGGTTTTCACTCTTGCTCCAGTAGACCAGAACCCGAGGCCGCGCGGCATGCGATTGTCCGGCTCCTTTATTGGTGCGTGACTTGAGCGTTTCGGCGTGCTGGGCTCTTTCCTTTTTACTGCTGCCGCCAGCCACGACGTTAGGATGGTCTGCCGGTTCTGCCGTCAGCGCACCGGGCAGTCCCAGAACCAGGACGGAAAGCAGAAGGTGTTTGCATAAAGACAGTTGACGCGGCCGAATCGGGTTCTGCGGCCAACGGTTAGATAGCGACGAATTGCTTGCACGAAACGAATGGCGCTGGGTAATCATTCTCCACCGGACAACGCCCCTGGAGGCACCGAAGCGTTCCGTTTTCAAACGTTTACTGCAGCCGACCTTTAATCTTCACCAGAGCTGATTCAGAGTAAGGGGGATCATAAGAGTAAACATCAGGCTGGACAAATCACCGTGGTGAACCGGGTTCGTTGGCCCAAAGTAACTTAACCTCCGTTACCCGTTACCCGTTACCCGTTTTCGGTGCATGCACAAAGGCTCGATAGGAAAATGGCTACGCCCTGGACGGACAAAGAAGCAGGGAGAGCGGAACATAGAGAGTGGAAAACAAAGAAGGGTGCAAGGAAAACGGGGAACGGGGTCAAGGGACGGAGAACGGGTAACGGGAAACGGACAACGGGTAACGGGAAACGGGGTTAAAGCAACAAGCCACCAGCGGCGGCAGCTCTTGCTTGTGGCTTGCGGCTTGTTGCTTGTTGCTGGCGTCAAAGCGCTGAAGCCACTGCCCGGACCGCCCGCTGTACGTCGTTCTCCGAGGTCTGCCAATTGCACACACTGATACGCATACAGCGAACCCCTCGCCAGGTAGTCGGACCAAAGAAGGCCTCGCCCGTGGCCAGGATGCGGGCAATCACGGCTTCAGTGTAACGGTCGTGATCGGCGGTGGCATTGGCGGTCGCGCAGGGATCCAGAAAACGCACCAGGCCTTGATTGATCACCGGCTCCCACAACACCTGTGCCCCTGCCAACTGGCCAATCCCCGAGACCAAGGCGCGCGCATGGCGGCAGCAGCGTTCCACGATATCGGCAACTCCGGCTTTGCCCAATTGGCGGAGAGCAGCGTAGGTGGCAAAGCCGCGCGCCCGCCGCGACCATTCGGGATTCCAGTCACCCTCGTCCCGCGCATCCCCGCCGGTCACGAGATACGGGGCTCGATGCAGCATCGACGCCCGATGCGGCTCGCGGTCGCCGACGATCGCATAGCCGGAATCGAACGGCACGTTCAGCCATTTGTGTCCGTCCGTCGCCCAGGAATCGGCCTGCTCCACGCCGTGCAATAAGTGCTGGTATTGCGGGCTGGCCGCAGCCCACAAGCCGATCGCACCGTCCACGTGGACCCATGCGCCATAGCGTTTGGCCAGAGCGATGCAATCCGGAAACACGTCAAACGCGCCGGTATTGATATCGCCCGCTTGGAGCAACACCACCGTCGGGCGCGCCGATTCCCGTTGCAGCTCCCGTTCCAGATCCGGCAATTGCAAGCGCCCCTGGGAGTCGGCGGGCAAATCGATAACATTATCCAGCCCCAGACCCAGCAACCGCACCGCCCGTTCGATGGAGCCATGGCGAAGCCCGCTGGTGAGGAGGCGAATGGCGGGAGCTCCGGACAGCCCACGCTGTTCCACGTTCCAGCCGCGCCCGGCCAAAAGCCCGTGGCGGGCGGCTGCCAGGCAGGTTACATGCGCCATTTGGCAGCCCGTGACGAAAGCGAAGCTGGCCGTAGCAGGAAGACGCAGAATCTCTTTGATCCACGCTCCCGCTGCCTCCTCGACGACTGCCGCTGCCGGACCGCAGGCATACCGCGCCGCATTCTGGTCCCACGCCGCAGTGAGCCAGTCTGCGGCCAGCGCGGCCGGCAAAGAACCGCCAATCACCCAGCCGAAGAAACGTCCTCCGGCCGAACCCAGAATTCCGCCACGGACGTCGGCCACCAATTCTTCCACCACTTGGCTGGGATCCATCGGCAGTTGGTTCATTGGCTTCACCAGCCTGCTCCTGAGCGTCGCAAGATCTACCGTGACAGCGACCGAAGACCCGTCGAGACTCTCCAGGTGAGTAAGTGCATGCTGGAGCGCGGCGCCCAGCGTTTGGCTGAAATGGTTATTCAAGGAGCTTCCTTTTCGTCATCCGTTTGAAGCCTGCGTTCACTCTCAACATTGCGGGTGCCCCACCCCCGTCCTCCTGAGCAAAAGTCGGAGGGATCAGGCCGGTTAGGCTGGTTTTTTCCCTCAAGCCTCTCCAGCGGCGCCGCAAAGCGAATAAATATCCCAGACGCCGCGAAGAGATCCATCCGCTGCTTGCGGTCAAATCCTGACGAAAGCGTATCAATTTGTCCCGGGAGATGACTGCTCTGTCTGCCGAGCTGTTGAGATAGCCGGACAGCAACGAAACGTAACCTCAGTATGAATTGTCATTCCGAGTGGTCACGGGCCTTCGACCCACCCATTGCGAAGTGAAAGACCTTAGCCACGTAGCGCTGGTCCCGCAGAGAGCGGGACCAGCGCTACTCTTTTCGACGGAGCGAAGTAAGGATCTGCAGTTCGCTGTTTTTCACGTGAGCGCATGAAGAACTCCAGATCCCTCACTGCGTTCGGGAGGACAACTCTATAGTTCCCTTTCACTGACCACTGGCCACTGCCCTTCTTCACTGGCCACTGCCCACTGCCCACTGGCCACTGCTCTTGATCTCCAGGGGGCGAAGACTGGTCAGCAGGAACACGACAAACAGGATCCCCACGAAGGTGATCACTCCACCCAGCGCCAGCGCTGCTTGAAATCCGAAATATTGCGCGACAAATCCGGTAATCGCCGGCGAAGCAATGGAAGCCAGCGCCCCGGAGGTGTTCATGACTCCGCCGAAGGTGCCGGCCATACCTTGCGGCGCCAGATCCTGAGGGAAGGTCCACGTTAGTGCCGCCATGGCCGACTCTCCCGCCATCGCCAGCACCAGCAGCCAGGCTGCCGTAACGGCGCTCTCCACGTAGCCGGCAAATATCACCGACAAGGCAATAATCTGGACCATAACCAGAATTGATTTCTTCACCCGGGTGGCGTCCCGGCCGGATCGGATCAGTTTGTCGGCAATGCCACCAGCTAAAGGTTGCGTGACCATCCCCGCGATCCAAGGCATCGTGGCATAAAAGGCAACGTGAGCCAGATCCAGGTGGCGCGCGCGTACCAGGTAACCAGGTAACCAGGTCAGAAACAGGTAATACAGGTAGTCCTGGCAAAACTTAATTAGTATCATTGCCCAGAAATTGCGAAACTTAAGAAACGGAAGGAAGGAAACCTTACCCTTGGTAGCGGTGGCCTGAGCTAAGGCAGCCTTGGGCTTATCCTGGAAGGTAAGAAACCACAGCGCTACCCACGCCAAACTACCCAGTCCGGTCAGATAGAACCCCATATGCCAATTGGGCTGATCCGTGGATCCAAAGGCGATCATCAGGCCGATCATCAGCGCTGGCGTGATGGCAAAACCCACCCGTAACCCGGCCATAAAGATGCCGGTTACCAGCCCGCGCTCCGACTTGTCGAAGCGTTCCACGATGACTTTGGTCGCGGAGGGAAAATTGGCGGATTCCCCAACTCCGATCAGGATTCGACTGAGAAAGAGAGTACCCAGTCCTTTCGCCAATCCCGTTCCGGCAGAGGCAAAGGACCACAACGTCGCTCCCAGGCCATAGACTTTCTTCACCCCAAAGCGATCGCAGAGCCATCCGGCCGGCAGGTTAAACGCCAGGTATGCCCACCCGAAAGCGGACAGCACCAGACCCATTGTGCCCAGGCTCAGATGCAGATCTTTGGCGACAAAGGTATTGGCAATCGCCAAAGTGGAACGATCGAGGGCGTTGATGGCGTTCCCGCTGAAGATCAGAAACAAAACCCAATACTTCATCGCCCATTCGCGTTTACTCATGCGGTCTCCTTAACCGGCTGCTGCTGCTGCAAGGCGTTATCACGAAAGCAAGACGCGCCAAACAAAAACAATTCGGGAAGCACGTCATCCTACTCCTGCCATGATTGAAGGTCAATCGCCAGTTCCAACCACGGGCAGGAACGAATGGCAACAGCGTCGGGCCCCCGATGCGGTACTGTCAGCGGCACTCGATGTTTGCTTAAGCCGTAATGTTGCATCTCGCATATACATCTATTTGTTGCTCAAGTTTTCATCCCGCCAGCCGATGGTCCCACTTAGGAGGGCAAGTCCGCCCCGAAAAGGCTCGAGCATGCGCAAAACTTTAATACTGCGAGGGCCGCTGTCTTCCCGCCATGGAATCCCCCTAACGGGGGAGGGCATGACCCCTATGGAGGATTTGCTCCACCGGCAGAATCGGTTGTACTGGGCTTAGCCGAGGAGCTTGAAGGCGGTGTTGTAGCGGAAAGCGGTGATTCTTCGGCAAGTGAAATAGCCACTGGAGACTACGGTAATGAAATCTACGTTGGTGAGGAAGATCCTTGGCGCAATTATGACGGCGGCGATAGCCATCGGCTTCGGCGCCAGCTTGACTGGCTGTAACCAGAGTGCTTCGAAGCCCCAGGTGATCCGGGTGGATTATGCTACCTACAATCCGCTCAGCCTGGTTCTGAAGGAGAAGAGGTTCCTCGAAGACGATCTCAGCAAAGATGGTATTTCCGTCGAGTGGCCGCAAAGCGCCGGGAGCAACAAGGCGCTGGAGCTGCTCAAGGCCAAGCAATTGGACTTCGGCTCGACGGCCGGCTCGGCTGCGCTGATCGGCAAGGCCACGGGCAATCCCATCAAGACCGTGTATGTGTTTTCCCGGCCGGAATGGACGGCGCTGCTGGTGCGTAAAGACAGTGGTATTACCCGAATCGAGGACCTTAAAGGCAAGAAAGTGGCGGCCACGCCGGGCACGGATCCGCAGATTTTCCTCCTGAGCGCTCTGGATGAAGCCGGCCTGTCGGTAAAAGACATTCAATTCGTCCCCATGCAGCATGCCGACGGCAAAGCGGCGTTGGAAAAAGGCGAGGTGGATGCGTGGGCGGGGCTCGATCCTCTGATGGCGCAATCGGAACTGGAGCATGGCTCCCGGCTTTTCCACCGCGATGTCAGCCTGAACACCTACGGCGTGCTCAACGTGCGCGAGGAGTTTGCCGTCCAGTACCCGCAATACGTCAAGCGCGTCCTGATCGCCTATGAGAAGGCCAGGCTTTGGGCGATTAATAATCCCGAAGAGTTTCAGCGCACGCTGGTGCAAAACGCGAAATTGAGCGACGCGGTGGCAGCCGTGGTGCTGGAACGCACCGATATCAGCAATGCCGTGATCGGAAACAAGCACAAAGCCACGATTGCCGGCGCCGGCGACATTCTCAAGAAAAGCGGGATCATCAACAGTTCTACCGACGTAACCGCCAAGGTAAACGAGATGGTCGATTCCCGCTATGCGCGCGATATAAGCCAGCACACGCTTAACTAAGGATGAATGGACTGGCCACGGACCGCAACTCCAATGGCACACGGTACGGAACCCGGAGATTAAGGCAATGAAACTTACATTGGCAAGAAAAATTCAGGCGAGCTTCGCCCTCATATTGCTCTTCATGGCCGTTACGACTTATGTCGGTTACAACTCCAACGTCAGCCTGGGCACAGACAACGACTTACTCGTGAAGATTGCAGCCCGAGCCGCCCTGGTGAAAGACCTGCGCCTGGAAATGGAACAACAGGTGGCCGCCGTTCGCGCCTACCTGCTGCACGGAGATGAAAAATATGCGGGCGACTACCAGCAGGCCAGGAAAGATTTCGATATCGATCTGGCCGAACTCTCCTCCCTGGTGCAAACGGATAAAGGCAAGGAGACGGTTGGCCGGCTGAAAGACGCTCACGACCAATACAACCGCATCATACAAAAACAAATCGAGCTGATGCGCGGCAAGCAGGTAGAGGAAGCGCGCGCGCTCAATGCGACGGGAACCAGCGCCGCCCGGAACAAGGTCCGCCAATATTTGAGCATCTTCGATGAGGCGTTCCGCCAGCAGCAAATTCACGCCAACGATCAGGCCAGCGACCTGGCCCGGACTAACACCAGGCTCACCCTCCTGATTGGACTCGTCGCGTTCGCGTTGGGCATTGCTTCGGCGCTGTATCTGAGCCGGGCGATCGCGAAGGGTCTCGACCTGATTGCCTCCCGCGTTAGAAAGGCGGCGGAAGGCGTAGCGGCCGGCGACGGCGACTTGACCGAGCGGCTCCCGGTGAATTCAAACGATGAGATCGGTAATTTAAGCTCCTCCGTCAATATGTTTCTTGAGAAACTGCACGAAGTCATCCGGCGCGTGGCCGAAAGCGCCCAACAATTGGCCAGCGCGACCGAAGAAATTTCCGCTGCGGCTACGCAAGCGGCCCAGGGCACGGATAACCAGCAGAATCGGACCTCCCAGGTAGCCACGGCGGTACAGGAAATGTCCTCTTCAGTGGGCGAAGTTTCGGAAAATTCCACTAAAGCGGCCACTTCCGCTCAGAAGGCCGTTGCCGTGGCCGAACAGGGAGGAAAGATCGTCAATGAAGCCCTGGTCAACATGCGGTCGATTGCCGACTCGGTTTCGGCGACCGCCCGGAGGATCGAGGAACTGGGGAAGAACTCCGACCAGATCGGCAAGATTGTCGCCGTCATCGACGAAATCGCCGACCAGACCAACCTCCTGGCGCTGAATGCCGCCATTGAAGCGGCGCGCGCCGGCGAACAGGGCCGCGGTTTTGCCGTGGTTGCCGACGAAGTCCGCAAACTGGCCGAACGCACCACCAAGGCGACCAAGGAAATCGCCCAGATGATTGAGAACGTGCAGAAGGAAACGGGCTCGGCCGTCAGTCAAATGCAAGCAGGGACCAAGCAGGTGGAAGCCGGCGTGGCCACTACCTCCAAGGCCGGCGCGGCGCTCGAGGAAATCATTACGGCCGCGCAGCAGGTCGGCGATATGGTTACACAAATTGCCACCGCCGCGACCCAGCAATCCAGCACGGCCGAGCAAATCACGGCCAATGTGGAACAAATTGCCAAGATCGCGCGCGAATCGGCCTCCGGCGCCCAGCAGTCGGCCAGGGCTTGCGAAGACATGTCCAATCTGGCTATGGACCTGCAACAACTGGTAGGACGGTTCAAACTTGATGGATCCGACGTCATGGGAGACGCCGACCACGCCACGCCCGCTCAGTCCTCTTCGCCTGACTCCCACGAATCCTATGCGTCCTGGACGGGCAAAACCAACGGTCATGGCGCAGCTTACACTTATCAAGAGGAGGAATCGCCCGTACACTAAAAGAATCGTGTAAGCTTGCACGCCAGGAGCTTGGAATGAAATTGTTGCGCTACGGCCCGGCCGGTAAGGAACGGCCGGGCTTGCTCGATCCGCAAGGTAAGATTCGCGATCTTTCTCTCCTTATCGATGAACTGACGGCCGGACGGCTGTCACCGGAAAACCTGAAAATCCTGGAACAGATCGATCCCCAGTCGCTTCCCCTGGTAGAGGGAACGCCGAGGCTGGGGATCCCTTATGTGGGAATAGGAAAGTTTGTCGCCATTGGCTTGAACTACAGCGATCACGCTAAAGAGACCAACCAGCCTCTTCCTCCTGAGCCCATGGTCTTCCTGAAAGCAACCAGCTGCGTAAACGGGCCCTACGATGACATCATTCTTCCCAAGGACTCCAAGAAGGCGGATTGGGAAGTCGAGCTCGGCGTGGTGATTGGCACGAGAGCGCAGTATGTCTCCGAGCCGGAGGCGCTCCGGCACGTCGCCGGCTATTGCCTGGTGAACGACGTTTCCGAGCGCGGATTTCAGATCGAACGCTACGGAACGGTGGACAAGGGCAAGGGCTGCGATACCTTCGGCCCGGTTGGGCCCTATCTGGTTACCCCCAGCGAAGTCGGGGATCCGCAGACCTTAGACATGTGGCTCGACGTGAACAACGCCCGCATGCAGACGGGGAATACGCGGACGATGATCTTCGGCGTCGGCAAGCTGATCAGCTATGTCAGCCATTTCATGAGCCTCAATCCCGGCGACCTGATTACAACCGGAACTCCGCCGGGCGTAGGTTTCGCCCGCAAGCCGCCGGTGTTCCTCAAAGCAGGGGACGTGATCCACGCCGGCGTCAGCAAACTCGGAGAGCAGAGGCAAAAAGTGGTCAGTTGGCCAGGACGTTAGGACGAATATGAATTTCGAATTTTGATTGAAAACCGGCAGTTCTAGCAAATTCGCTGACCGGTCAAAAATCAAAAGTCAAAATTCGAAATTCAAACTTCCTTCGCCTCTGTGCCCACGACGAACTCGGCGACACAGTCGTACCAGGCCGTCTGGTCGGCGAACGTGTAGTGGGCGTTGGCCGGACTGGGGTTCGGCACTACGTAAATGCGTGTCTTACCGACGACTTCTGGCTGGGGACCGAGGACAGGCCGGCGGTCACACTTCAACGCCAGCCTCAGGAATGGCCGATACGCGGTGAGTCCGTGAAAGCACGCCACCCGCGGCGAGTAACGCCGGAGTTTCTCCAGCAGCAACGGCGCCCGTTTCACAAAATCTGTCGCTTTGAGTTCCGCAGCGTTGGCGGAGGGGCGTTTGACCACGTCTGTAAGGCCGATTCCGAAGCGCAGGAGTTCGCGGTCGTGCTCAGGCTCCAAACGACCAACTCCGAGGGCCAACCGCACGCGCTTGCCCAGTTCCGATGCGGATAAGGCAGGCCAAAACCGGCTGGTCGAGCGCGCGAAGTAATGCCCTTGTCGAACGGAGTACAGCCCCGGATTGATTCCGATGAAGACGAGATCCAGCCCCCGCCGCAGATAGTCGGGCAGCGTCCGGAAGGGATATTGCTCACCCATGGTTGGCCTATCGGGGGCGGCTCGAAATAAATTTTGAATTTTGATTTTTGACCTGAGCACCAAATTTGGTGGCGGGATCAGTTTTTCATCAAAATCCAAAATTCATAAATCAAACTTGCTGCTCGTTTTCAGCCTTTAGCGGTCACCGCCTCGTACATCGCCGCAAAAAACTCGGCCCCGTTCCGGATCACCTGTTCGTCCACATCAAAGGTGGTACTGTGGTGGCCGCCGCCAAAGGGAGTTCCTAACAAGACCTCCAAGGCCTGCCCGCCTCGCTGCTGCACGCGCTGCATGAGCACACACATGTCTTCCGAGCCGTTAGTCGAACATACCGGCACAACTTGCTTCACCGACGGCAAAGACTTTGCCACCCGGGTTCCCAATTCGATTAATTCCGGCGAGTTGAGCGCCGCCACACAGCTTGTAGCCGGCTTGATTTCCAGGCCCAGATCGTACATCTTGGCGGCTCCTTCCAGCACCTCGTAAACCTTCTGCACCATGTACTCGTTGATCTCGTTGGTCACGCCCCGCGTCTCCATCCGGAAATACGCCCGATCCGGAATGATGTTCCAAGTGGTTCCGGCCTGCATGGTGCCGACATTGACCCGCGAGGCGCCCGCGCCGTGCCGGGCAATGGCGTAAAGGTTGGTGACTGCGGCACAGGCGCCGAGCAAGGCGTTCTTCCCCTCGTTCGGCCGCAGGGCGGCATGGGTAGCACGGCCCGTATACGTCACCTCAAAACGCGACATGGCCAGCCAGTCGATTACGTTCAGCCCGATCTGCCCGGTCTCTTTCAGATTAATGCCGACGTGCGCGCCGAACAGGTAGTCCACATCATCCAGCAAGCCTTTCGCCACCATGGTCTTGGCGCCGCCGAGATTCTCCTCGTTGGGCTGGAACAGGAATTTGACCGTTCCCTTGATCCGGTTGCGGTTCTCGGCAAAATGCAGCGCTAGGAGGAGACCGATGACGGTGTGCGCATCGTGCCCGCACATGTGCCCATAGCCGCGGTTTTGAGAAACGAATCCCTCTGCGGCCGGCCGGTGGGACGGATCGCTGGATTCAAGCACTTCCAGAGAATCAATGTCGAAGCGAAAAGCGATTGTTGGCCCAGGAGAAGCGCCCTTAAGAACCCCTACCGCTCCGGTCAAGCCGCCCTTAGCAGGGGCGATGAACTGCTCCTTGATTCCCGCCTTGAGCGCCCGGTCATACTCAGCTTGCAGCGTCTCCGCATCGGGCACAACCAGTCTGGTCTTCGCGTCGATGATGCTTTCGCCCTGCAACACTTCATAGCCCCAGGCCGATAGCTTCTCCGCGATGAAACCGGTGGAATAAAACTCCACCCAGGCGGGCTGGGGATTGCGATGAAGCTTCCGCCGCCATTGCACGGCTTCCGGGTAATGAATGGCGATGGTATCTTCCGGCTTATGGTTCGTACATGTCTTCATGATGGGGTGGTCTCCTGAGCACTTTCATCCCAACTTGGTTGCCCTTCGGTGAAGGAGCTGACCAATATAGTGATTACCGCATTCAAGCACAAAGCGAAGAATCCGGCATTCAGCCCCAAAAATGGATCCCGCCCGCTGAGCGTCAAGAGGGCGACGGTGGCAACCCCGATCACCATGCCGGTAAAGACTCCGGTCTTGGTCACGCGCTTCGAATAGAGGCCGAAAACCACTCCGGGGAAGAACTGCGTTACTCCCGCATAACCTATCAACAGCAGCCGCACCAGGGTCGGGGAACTATGGCTGGCAAAGAAAAGGGCAAGCACCGAGACCACGACCACCATCACTTTGGCCAGTCTGGCTACCTGATCGTCCGTCATATGGGGAGCGAAGACCGGACGATAGAAGTTTTTGGCGAATAAGGTGGCCGAAGCCAGCAGCAAGAGCGCCGCCGGAACCATCGCCGTGATGGCGCCGGCCCCACCCACCAATCCCAAAAACCAGGCGGGAAAGCTCTTGCGCACCACGATCAACAGCGACATGTCGCCGTTCGCCAGTCCGGGAACGACCAGCAGCGCCGAAAACCCCACGAAGAAAATCAGAGGCAGGGTGATGCTGTACAACGGCATGATCACGGCATTGCGCCGCAAGGTATTGCCGCTTTTGGCAGTGAAAGTGGACGCCAGGGTGTGAGGCCACATGTAGAAACCAAACGCCGTGAGCAAGACCGTTGAGATGTACCAGGCATGGCCCATGGTCTTGGTTGCCCCTGGCATCGTCAAGTGGGTGGGCTTGGCCTGCGCCAACGCGGCAAACATGTTGCCAATGCCGCCAAAATGGAGGTAAGGGACCCCGATACCAATGGCGACCGCGGCGGAAAGCATCAAGAAATCTTTCAAGACACTTACCCAAGCCACCGCCCGCACCCCCCGGGCAAATACAAAAGCGGCTACCAAGGCAACCGATATGACCATGGCGGTGGTACGCCCAACCCCTTCAAAACTGGCAACCGTGACGATAATCCCCAGTCCCGTGAGCTGGAGCTGGACGTAGGGAATAATAAAGACAAACCCGACCACGGCCACGAAACCGGCCAGATACTTGCTCCCGTATCGCTTGATGAAGAAATCCGGCTCAGTCTGCATCCCGTGCTTGCGCGCTACCTCCCATAGCTGAGGGAGGAAAAAGAAGGAAAACACGTACGCCAGTACCAGGTAGGCAAGGATATACAGCGTTGGCCCACCTCGTGAGTAGGCCCAGCCGGCGGCACCCAAAAAGGCAAACGTGGTGTAGATTTCCCCCGCCTGGAGCAGCCACACCAGGACTAATCCGAAACCCCGGCCAGCAACCGTCCATTGTTCCAGGTCCATCTTGTAGCGGGATCCGGCGTAGAAGCCGATGGCGGAGCCGAGGAGAATGATCCCGAAGATAATGGTCAATGCGATGGCGCTGCCGCTCATGATGTGCCAACTTTCTTGTCGCGCGAGACATCGCCACCTCGCCTGACTTCCAGATGGTATGCGCCCCACATGACCAGGGGAGTTATCCATATCCAGGAAACCAGCCAGAACAGGTTAAAAGGAAGTCCCAGAACCATAGGATATACACGGTCCCAAAGTGGCACGGAAAAACAAACGGCAATAAAGGGAATCAGTCCAATAAGGATCGCTCCCCAGGAGGGTTTTTTCACTGTGCACCCCTTTCAGAACGGATGGTGAAAAAATATCTTCCTGCAGCGCGCGTTTGTCAAGTCGGTAGAAAGTCAGCACGGATTAACTGTGTCGCGTTGGCCGCCAGAGCTCGCCACTGCGGAAAAAGTTTTTCCCTGAGTGGCGGGCTATGGCGGGTTGTCGCGGGTTTTCGCGGGTTATGGCAAACCCAGCAACAAGCCAGAAGACCCGCAGCAAAACAGCAACAGGCAGCAAGCAACAAGCCGCAAGCTAAAAGCAAAAAAGGGGCGCTCGTCGCTGTCGATTTCGTTCCCACGTCGGCCACCATCGCGAGTCTCATGTCAGTTCTCAGTTCCCGGTTCTCGGTTCCCTCCCGCTTAGCGGGATCGGGATTTCGTCCTTCGACTACTCAGGACGGGCTCTGCGGGCTCCCGGCCGCCCAGGCGGCCTCATGCCCGCAAACCGGCTCTACTTCCGCAGTACGGGACCGTTGCCGCCGCCATCCGGATTCTTGCCGTCGTCAGAACGCCGCCGCAACACCGGCGCCTCCGCCTTCCCGCCAATGATGGCATGCGCCGTCCGCAACTGCGCCAAGCGCACCTTAATGTCGTCGAACTCGCTGGTGTCGACGATGTACTCATCTTTGGGGGGCAAAACGGTGGCGATTTCCTTTTGCGCGCGCTCAATGCGTTCGTCGGTCATAGGATGGGTGGAGAAGGCCTTGGCGATCGGGGAATGTTTCTTCTTCTGGCTGGCCCGCAGGGTTTCGAAGAAATGCACGAACTCCGCCGGATCGTAGCCGGCGCTATAGGCATACTGAAGACCGAGCAGGTCGGCTTGCCGCTCGTCGTCGCGGCTGAATTTCAGAAACGACATGGGAACCGCCAAGCCTAGCAACTGCCGCACGCCGTAGCCGGCAGGACCACCCACAAAGATGAGAGGGATGGAAGCTATATCCAGGATCTGCATCCGGGTGGCGTTCCGGGTGGCATGGCGGGCGGCGACATGAGCGATTTCGTGGGCCATGACGCCGGCCAGTTCCGCCTCGTTGTCCGCCGCCAGAATCAGGCCGCTATTCACAAAGAAGAAACCGCCGGGCAGGGCGAAGGCGTCCACTTCTTCGTCATCGATTACGTGGACCGTGAAGGGCACTTTGGCGTCGGAATTACGCACCAGCGCTTGGGCCACGCGATTGACATACTCGTTGACCACGGGGTCTTTCACCATTCGGGCTTGCATTTGGACTTGTTGCGCCAATTCGCGCCCCCAGGCCTGTTCGCGTTCCAAGGAATATAGGTTTACCCCGGAGCCAACACTGCGGGTACCGATTTGGCTTAAGTCATATTTGTGGCGAACCGGCCCGGAATGGTTGGGTTGCTCAGATTCGTTCTCTGCGGGCGGCGCCAGCACTGGGGGAAACGCAATTTCGCTAGGAAGAGAGGAGAGTGTAGCCGCCGGCAGATGAACGACTTCTTCCGCGGACCCCATTCCGGCTGCTGGCGCGCGTGCCGGAAACACCGTGTAGCCCGCCAGAATCAACAGCATGACGATCCCGGAACGCGCAACGGCCGGCGTGTTGTTGGTCTTGCGAGGCGTTTGCTTGTTGGCAACCAATGGCAGCAAAAGAAAGTTCCACACGGCCGCACCGTTCCGAGGCCCCAGCCTCGCGTCTCCCATATCCGCACCCGCGGCCTCTTTGTCGCCCCAGACTCTGGGCGCTCAACCCGATCAGGCCACGGGCCGGATCGTTTACTGTGTAGTAAATAGATGTTGACCTCCAGCGCCGGTTGTACCCCGATCCATTTCCAATTTGTAATTTGTGATTGGCAAAGGGGTGACAACCAGTAAGGAGCGGGTTGCTCTCTTGTAGCGCGTCAGAAATAAGAACATTGCAGAGCAACCCCGCGAGGCGGGGGAAGATGGTAGCCCACGGCGTGACAGGCTGTTACGCCATGGGCTACGATCTACCGCCGCCTTCGGCGGCTAACGCAAGAACTTCCCCGCCGCTGCAGGTCCTATCTAGTTGGCCAGCTTGGGTTTGCACAATTATTCATGAACATGAGTATAGGGCACTCAGCTTTTAACGAAATTTTCATGGTTGGGACTTGACAAGCAGCGGTGGTACTCCTTAAATTAGCACTCGGGATTGAAGAGTGCTAAACGGTGTTTTAGAAAGTGATTGTCCCGTCCCGCAGCCTGGGATTTCCTATCAGGGAAGAGTGGGCGGGTGAATTTCCTCGAGCGTTCTATTGTGGTCAATTCTGTAGTGGTCAACAACCATTGGGTCTAACTTGCGAATCCCGATGCCTGATGGGCATCGGCCGAAAACCTTAGATTGCTTGTGAAAGGAGTTTCAAACGATGGCAACAAAGCTTACTCCCCTGCATGACCGCATTCTGGTGCGTCGCGTGGAGGAGCAGGAAACCACGCGTGGCGGGCTGATCATTCCGGACACCGCGAAAGACAAGCCGCAGGAAGGCGAAGTTGTCTCCGCTGGGAAGGGCAAAGTCACGGAAGACGGCAAATTGCGGCCTCTGGACGTTAAGGCGGGGGATCGCATTCTGTTCGGCAAGTACGCCGGCACTGAAGTCAAGCTGGATGGTGAGGAATTGTTGATCATGCGCGAGGAAGAAGTCCTCGGCATTATCGAAAGCGCCAAGAAAGCGGCCGGCAAGTAAATCAATACGGACCCGCGGCCGGGCCCCGCGCACGAAACGGATGGACCCGAGCGGGAAGCGACGACGAAGTTTGCGAGGCGCATACGGGACAGCCAGCGGTAAGCGGTTCCGAGGTGCGTTCCCAATGCCGGGCTGAAGCCCGGCGCTTCCACAGATTAAAGATTCAAACAGGAGATTTAAACGATGGCGAAGCAGATTATTCATGGGGAAGAGTCGCGCCAGGCGATTCTACGTGGGGTCAACATCCTGGCGGACGCAGTCAAGGTCACGTTGGGTCCCAAGGGGCGCAACGTGGTGATTGAAAAGAAGTTCGGTTCGCCCAGCATCACCAAAGACGGCGTGACCGTAGCCAAGGAAATCGAACTCAAGGACCCGCTGGAGAACATGGGCGCACAGATGGTGCGCGAGGTGGCCAGCAAGACCAGTGACGTGGCGGGCGATGGCACCACCACCGCGACCGTACTGGCGCAATCGATCTATCGCGAAGGCATCAAGATGGTCGCGGCCGGCGCCAATCCGATGGCCCTCAAGCGCGGCATCGAAAAGGCGGTGCAGGCGGTTGCCGGCATTACGGATAAGGACGGCAATCACACGGCAGGGGCACTGGACAAGTATTCGAAATCGGTGGCCGGCGACATGACTGCGATCGCCCAAGTCGGCACGATTTCCGCCAACAACGACGAGACCATCGGCCGCATTATCGCGGAAGCCATGAAGAAGGTCGGCAAAGACGGCGTCATCACCGTGGAAGAATCCAAGACCATGGAGACGCAGTTGGAAGTGGTGGAAGGCATGCAGTTTGACCGCGGTTATCTTTCCCCCTATTTCGTTACCGACCCCGAGCGCATGGAAGCGGTGCTGGAGAACGCCCTGATCCTGATCTACGAAAAGAAGATCTCCTCCATGAAAGATCTTCTCCCGTTGCTGGAGCAGATTGCCAAGGGCGGCAAGCCGATGTTGATTATCGCCGAGGATGTAGAAGGCGAAGCGCTGGCCACCCTGGTGGTCAACAAGCTGCGCGGCACCCTGCAGGCCGTGGCCGTCAAGGCTCCGGGCTTTGGCGATCGCCGCAAAGCCATGCTGCAAGATATCGCGATCCTAACCGGGGGCAAGGCCATTACCGAAGATCTCGGGATCAAGCTGGAGAACGTGCAAATCGCCGATCTGGGCCAAGCCAAGAAAATCACCATCGACAAGGACAATACCACCATCGTCGAAGGTAAGGGCAAGCAGGGCGAGATCGAAGGCCGGGTCAAGGAGATCCGCAGCCAGATCGACAAGACCACCAGCGACTACGACCGCGAGAAGCTCCAGGAGCGCCTGGCCAAACTCGTGGGCGGAGTGGCGGTGATTAAGGTGGGGGCAGCCACCGAGACCGAGATGAAAGAGAAGAAGGCCCGGGTCGAGGATGCCATGCACGCCACCCGCGCGGCGGTCGAAGAAGGCATCGTGCCCGGCGGCGGAGTCGCCCTGGTGCGTTGCGCCGCGGCCGTGGAAGCATTGAAGCTGGAAGGCGATGAAGCCACCGGCGCCCGCATTGTCCGCCGTGCTTTGGAAGAACCTATGCGCCAGATCGTCGAAAACGCCGGCGAGGAAGGCGCGATCGTGGTCGGCAAGGTGCTGGAGAGCAAGGATCCCAACTTTGGGTATAACGCGCAGACCCAAAAGTTCGAGGATCTGGTTTCCGCCGGCGTCATCGATCCCACTAAGGTGGCTCGTACGGCGCTGCAGAATGCCGGCTCCATTGCTTCGCTGATGCTCACCACCGAGGCTCTGGTCAGCGAAATTCCGGAAGACAAGAAAGAACCGGCTATGCCTCCCCATGGCGGCGGCATGGGTGGTATGTACTGAGAACAGTGGTCAGTGGTCAGTGGCCACTGGCCAGTTAAGGGCGGCCAGTCTGCGTTCATCGCGACTGGCCGCTTTTTTCCGTGCTCCGGGAATCTTTTTACCGCGGAGGAAAGCGGGTCAAGATTGGGCTGGGCCGGCGAGCATTCCCTTTAATTTGCCGACCAAATCGGGCAGGCGAAAAGGCTTCGGCAAAAGGGTAATCTCAGACTCGCTCATTCCGGAACGGACCAATACATCGTCGGTATATCCCGACATGAAGACGACCCTGACCTGGGGATGCTGCGCACAAAATCTCCGCGCCAAATCAATTCCGTTCATTCCCGGCATCACGACGTCGGTAAGCAGCACGTCCACACCCTCATTGGTCCCTTCACAGCGGCGTAGCGCCTCCTGGGCACTGGCGGCGGCAATGACCTGGAAACCATTCTGCTGCAGGTAATCGGCAATCGCTTCCCTCGTGGGGTCCTCATCTTCCACCACCAGGACGGTCGCCCGCGCCAGGGCAGCGTTAACCCGTTCTTTTCTGGCGGGGAGCGGTTCTCCGGCCCGCGGCAGATAGATGCAGAAGGTCGTGCCTTTGCCGGGCTCGCTCTCCACGATAATACAGCCGTCACTCTGCTGGACAATCCCGTAAACCGTGGAAAGACCAAGGCCCGTACCTTTACCCGGCTCTTTGGTAGTGAAAAAGGGTTCGAAGATGTGCTCTTGTATTTCGGGGCTCATTCCGCAGCCGGTGTCGGAAACCACCAGCGCCACACACGGTCCCGCTTTGGATCCTGGGTGGAGCTGGGCGAAATCGTCATCGAGCTCAGCATTGGTGGCTCGTACCGTCAACTTGCCGCCGCTCGGCATCGCATCACGGGCGTTCACCGCCAGATTGAACACCACTTGCTGGATCTGGCTGGGATCGGCTTGGATCGACCAGATATCCTTGGCCAAAGAAACCTCCAAGACCACATCTTCTCCAATCAGCCGCTTCAACATCTCTTTCAGATCGGAAAGCGCGGTGGCCAGATTCAGCACCACCGGGGTGCGCGCCTGTTTCCGGCTGAAGGCCAGCAATTGCCGGGTAAGGGACGCCGCACGATCACCCGCTTTGCTGATCTGTTCCAGGGAATGGCGCAGCGGGCTTTGACGATCAACCTTCTCCAGAGCCATTTCACTGTAGGAGTTGATGATCATCAGGATGTTGTTGAAGTCGTGGGCGATTCCCCCGGTAAGCTTTCCGATGGCCTCCAGCTTCTGGGACTGCAATAACTGTTCCTGCAGCTTGCGCACTTCCGTCACATCATCCACAAAGCTTGCCGAGACAAGCTGGCCCTCGGCATCCGCATAAGTATGCGAGCTGATACGAACCGTGATGGGCGTTCCATCTTTGCGTTTCCAGCCGACTTCGGCTTTGCGGAAACCGCCTTCCCGCCGTTGTCTTTCCAGGAGGACCGCCCGCTCCTCCGGTTTCCGGTACACGGCGGTTGCCAGGTTGACCGATAGCAGCTCCGCCGCCGAATCATAACCCAGCATGTTCACGATTTCCGGATTGGCGTCCATGACTCGGCCGTCACCGGCGGTGCGCAGAATACCGTAGGGAGCATTTTGGACGAGCAACTGCAAGGTGGCCTCGGAACGCCTTAGTTCCTCTTCGGTTCGTTTGCGCTCGGTTACGTCATTGGCGAGTATGAGCCGGACCGGCCTGCCGTCCTGCACAAAGGCATACCGGCTGATCTCCGTGTGAATGATGGTTCCGTCTTTCTTGCAATGCCGAAAGGCACCGTTGCGGTCATAGCCGTCGTCGCGCCTGGTAACATTGGCGAGAATACCCGGGACCTCCTCCGGCGGACGAATATCTTTGATGGTCATGCGCAGGAACTCTTCCCGGGAGTACCCATAGTGGGAAACCGCGGCGTCGTTCACTTCCAGGAAGGCCAGAGTTTCCATGTCGTAGATCCACATGGGATGGGGATTGCGCGCGAACAACATGTGATACCGCTGCTCCGACTCGCGTACGGCAGCCTCCGCCCGCCGACGCTCCGCTTCGTTGCGCAAGGAACGGATGCCATAGGCGAGATCGTCGGCGAGTTCCTTAAGCAGTTCGACTTCCTTCTGGTCGAAGGCATCGGTTTCAGAGGCATAGATCTGCAACACCCCCAAACCGCGGGAAGCTCCTAAGAGAGGCAGCGCAATGTAGGAACCGTAACCCCGCTGCCTGGCAGCGTCACGCCAGGGCGCCACTTTTGGATTGTCCGCAATGTCGCGGACTACATAAGGCGTTCCCGTTTGGATGGCGGTACCCACTGCACCAACGCCGCGCATGACCTCAGCCCAGGTGAGATTCAAGCTAGCCAGGTATCCTTCATCGAATCCGGCCTTCGCCGCCGGGAGGAGCGGGTCGTCTGGCTTTTCCCCTATGAAGGTGACCCAAGCCATGCGGTAACCGCCAGCGTCGACGATGATTTCGCAGATCTTAGCCAGCAGAACCGGTTCCTCGGTGGCGTGGACCAATGCCTCGTTACATTTACTGAGGGTTACCAAGGCCCGGTGGAGGCGGCGCAACTGCGCTTCGCTCTGGCGCAGCTGGGCGGTGCGCCGGGAAACTTCGTCCTCAAGTTGTTGCCGGTTTTGCCGCAGCTCCGCGTTGACCTTATGGAGGGCCTCTTCCGCGTTTTCCCGTTCCGTATTCCTTCTCTCCAACAAGCTGGCCATTTCATCGAATGATTTCGCCAACTTCCCCAGCTCGTCGGAGGTATAGAGCAGACCCGTTCGTGCCTTCAGGTCTCCGGCGCCAAACCGCTCTGTGGCGCTAACCAGGTTCGTCAAGGGCTTCACCAGGACTTTATTCCCCAAAATCCAAGCCAGGGCCATCGCGGCCAGCGCCGTGCCGCCCAAAAGCAACAGATTGCTTAGCATCTGAAGGTCCGCCTGGTGAAGAATGTGATTTTTGGGAATGCCGACGAGAACGAAGAGATAGGGTGGCAGCCCCTCCCGCAGGCGCATTTGCCGGAAGGCGTAGACCCGCTTGGCTTCATCCAGCGATTCCCAATCTCGGAAACCATATTCCTGGGATCCTGAAATTTGCTCGAGGCCGGATTGTACAATTGGGCTTCCCGTCGGGGTTCTTGGGTCTACCGGCCAGCGGAAGAGGCGCAGGCCCTTCCAGTCTGCAATCACCACCGCATAGCCTGCAGGCAAATTGAGTTTCGCTACAAAGCGCTGAAATTGGCTCAAGTTAAAGCCGGCAATCACCACCGCAATCAGATTTTTATTCCTATCCAGGACGGGATAAGCGAAGTGAATTGATTCCTGCCGGCTAGTTTTACCAATCGCGTACTCACCAGCGGTAAAAGCCGGGGTGGCGATTATTTCCTTCATATACTTGCGGTCGGCCAGATTGGTGGGCCCAAAGGAGATGGAATCGGCAAAGACATTACCATCCGGGGTTGCCGCCATAAAGACGGTGAAGAAAGGATATCGCCGTTGCAGGTCGGCGAATATCCGGTTACAGGCCTTAGCATCAAGCCTCTGCACCTCAGGCCGCTCGGCCAGCATCGTCAAGATGGTCTGCGTAGTCGTGACGAGCTGTGCCTGCTGCGCTGCCAGGCTCTCCGTCAGTAAAAAGGCTTTGTTCTCGGCTTCTAATATCGCGGCTTGGCGTTGCTTTACGCCCTTGCTCACAATGACGCCGAAGCCGGGGAGGAAGATAATCAGGAGGAACAACAGTAATTTCTTACGAAGTGGCCAGGACCGAGGAGGTGGGGACGGAATCTTGTTTTTCTCTTCCATGGTCTTCAGCGGCGCCGCGAGACGGACTGCAAATAGGGTCCCCCACTTTTACCAATCGGAGTATAAGCTAAATACTTTAGCCATCGGGATTTATACGGATATCTTTGGTGAGCGGCCAGCATGATTACCGAAGTAACTGAAGCCGTGGCCAGTGGTCAGTGGCCAATGGCACCAAAACAGCAACAAGCCGCAAGCAACAAGCCGCAAGCTGAAAGGAAAGAAGGGGCTTCGCCTCCGCACACGCCAGCCCTCCACCCCGCCCTGCCGCCAGTAGTCGCCAGTACACGCATCCAATCGAGAGGCCGTGAATCGGCCTGTGTCCATTCTCTGATAGCGCCTGCTATGGCCCACCAACCCAATGCAGGTACAATCCTCTGTGAGGTATAGGTCGCCAGCATGGCTTCTAAACCAGAAACCGAACGCCGCCGTTCAAAACGGTTCCCCCTGGAGTCAGTCGTCACTGTCAAGGCGGATGGCGTAGAACACAGATGCGCCACCAAAGACATCAGCACGGGCGGGGCTTTCTTCTATTGCGACGCCCAGATCGCCCAAGATTCTCCAATCCAATTAGTGATGATCTTGCCGCCAGAAGTCACCGGCGGAGGAGAGCAATGGGCTTGCTGCCACGGGAGAGTGGTGCGGGTGGAAGAATCGAGTGGTGGGCAGCGGGGGGTGGCGGTAAAGATCGAGCGTGTTTCCCTGTCCCCCCTGGCAACCGCTTAGCTGCCGAGGGCAGAGCTTGCCTGGCTCCCCACCGTACATGCCCCGTGGGACAATTCCGCCCAGCACCAGAGGTATGAGCTTTGCCCCCTGCCCAGCATCTCTGTAGCCGTCAGCTAGGCGGCTTGAGGTGATCAAACTGGGAGGAGTTAGGTCAGGCCATCAGCTTCCTGCGGATTGCGCCGAAGCCTCCCCAAAGGCCGGTGAGCATCATCACCCAGGTTGAAGGCTCCGGTACCGGTGCTGCATTGAATTGAACGGCCAAGGTGTTCGTCTCGGCACCGGTGGCAACGGCATAGCTATTGTCGACAACGAAGCTGCCAGGTGCGCCATACCACATGTCGCCACTGGTTCCAATTGTAGGCGAACCCGTAATGCCGGTGAATTGCTGCCAATTCACAGACGAGTCATCGTAGCTCCCGCTGTTGCCGACAATGCTGACGATGAACGTCAGAGTCTGCCGAACCGCCAAATGGCCGAAATCAAGAACTTCAGTCGTCCAACCATTGCCAGTGGGGGTGACCGTCGCAGACCCAAGCAATGCTCCAGTATTGGGATTGGTGCCGGCATAAAGGCCGGCCTCGATCAGTTTTGCGCCGCCGCCGGCGTACCCGAACAGGTCAACCGTACCAAGATAGAAGGTGCCCGAACCGGCAAATGTGATCGTATCGCCTACACCGTACGCCCCAGTGATGCCCCGGGGGAATAACCGCAACAGGGTGCAAAGCCAATTTGGTTGGTCGACCTTGCGCAAGAGCGGTTGGGCAGCTTAGGCCTCCGGATCGAGCGTTTGCCCGGAGGGCACTTCACCACCCACGAGCAGCCGGAAGCCTTAGCTGCGCTGATCGCGAGGTTCGAGCGTGGGCTTTCCACAACAAGCACCCGACTATGAAAAGCTCCTTATCTTCGCGCCTTCAGCGGGCCGCTGTTGGCGCCTCGCGATCGAGCCGCGCAAACAGCTCGACAATCAATGGGAAAGGAACACAGTCATGAACCAGGAAATCAAGAAGGCCGTCATTCCGCACGGGATAGTTCGGCTCGACATCCCGATCCAGCAACCTTATGAAGATTTTCGTCGTCGGTTTGAAAGCGCTGTCCCGATGTGGAATCGTGATCACGCATTTGAACTGATCGAGCGCCAAGCACCATGGCCTGAGGTCGTGGCCGACGTCACCGCATCGGCACCATACGATTTCTTGCTCTATTGGAAGCTGGATCTCGCGCCAATGATGAATCTCGCCGGTGTTAGGCAACGGGCGACGGAATACCTGATGGGGAATCATGTGATTGCAGAGACCATGTATCGCCACGATCCAGCCGCAGCGCTTTATGTCCCATTGCGCTGCGCCATTTACGAGGCGGATGGAGGAACTCAATTCACGATCGAACAGCCTAGCGCAACTCTTGCAGGCCTGGATCGCGATGAGATTACACAGGTCGGAATCGACCTGGATCACAAACTCGCCCGACTGCTAACCGCTCTGAACGTAGAAGTTCCAGCGGAACTCTCAGAATCCCGCATGGTGGTTTGACCGGTCGGTGCCCCAATCGGACCGCTTTCCAGGAGAACTGTGATGACCCAAGCAACCACCAAAGTACTTGAGCACTATAGCGCCACCGGCCTCACCGACCGCATCAAGCCGGCGCTCGCAGCGATCGCGCCCGAGAGTCAAACGCTGACCGTCGCTCAACTCGCTCCGCTCGACCGATTCCACACTCGAGGCATCCTCGCCACCGCCGAACTAGCCGGTGCCGCTCAGCTCGAGCCATCGCGCCCCGTGCTCGATCTCGGCTGCGGCATCGGCGGACCGGCGTGCCACATTCTTTTCGCGAAGGCATCCTGAATCAACATAAAGGGTAGTGGACCCTTCCAAATGCGGTAACTGACCGGTGGCCTTTTCCCCTCACGCAGCCTCGCCGAAAACTCACCGGTGTTGAACTCGCTCGCCGATGGGGCTAAACTGCCCGAGGCAGGGGCACCGCATGAACACTACGGTTCGTATGCCGGCTGTTGCCGGTCATTTCTATCCGGACAAGGCGCAGATCCTGTCGCAGGAAATCGAGACTTACACTCGTTTTACCGGGGAAAAGATCAAGGCGCGAGGGTGTCTGGTGCCGCACGCCGGCTATATGTATTCCGGGCATGTGGCGGGCGCCGTGTTTGGCCGCCTGGAGCTGCCCCGGCGATTCATCATTCTATGCCCCAACCACACCGGCAGGGGCGAAGCGCTGGCAGTAATGAGTGAAGGAGAATGGCTGACGCCGCTGGGTAAGGCGCCTCTGGATAGCGCGTTGGCCGGCACGCTGAAACGCCACTACGATCTGCTCCGCGAAGATTCCTACGCCCACCTGCGCGAACACGCTCTGGAGGTGCAGTTACCCTTTCTGCAAAACCTGCTGCCAGAGTTTTCTTTTGTTCCCATTGCCGTCGGTACTACCCGGTACGAAGTGCTGGAGGGGCTCGGGGAGACCATCGCCGCCGCCATTCAGGAGGCCGGCGAACCGGTCCTGGTGGTGGCGTCCAGCGATATGAACCACTATGAGTCCGACGAAATCACCCGCATCAAGGACCGGCGTGCGCTGGATCGCATTCTGGAACTGGATCCACGCGGCCTGTTCGAGGTGGTCACGCGGCAGCAGATCAGCATGTGCGGCTTTGGACCGGCAATTGCCATGCTTACCGCCGCCAAACAGTTGGGTGCGACCCGGGCTGAGCTGATTCGCTACGCGACTTCGGGAGACGTGAGCGGCGACCGGACCACGGTGGTCGGTTATGCCGGTTTGGCCGTGATTTGAATTGAACACCTACCACAGAGACACAGAGAAAATTTGGGGTTGAGGGAAATTAAACACCTATCACCAGTCGCACATGGGATAAAGAATCCCACTCGGAAAATATGAAAACAGGAAACTGCAAGTCGTTGATTTTACGTTTAATGACTCCTATTTTCCGGGCAGGACATGTGAGCGGCGACCGGACTACGGTGGTCGGTTATGCCGGTTTGGCCGTAATTTGAAACACGCTGGGGAAAAGTTCCTCGAGCGCCTGGTGCATGCCTACGATCAGCTCGTCCTTGGGGACAAAGGCGTGTGCGCCATGAATCCGGCCTTGTTCCCGGGTCTTGGGAGAATCGTCGGCCGACATCAGCATGATCTGCACGTCGGGGTAGTAACGCGCAATCACCGTGGAGGCTTTGAGCCCGTCCAAATAAGGCAAATGAACCTCCATAATCACCAGATCGGGCTGTAGAGCCGCGACGGCCTCAATCACTTCCAGCCCATCGCCTGCCCCCCCGACGATGTCGATAACCGGCTGAACCCAGGTATGCGCCGATGGGTTTTCGAGACTGCAACAGCCGCAAGGGCGCATACCTGGGCCACCCACCATCTCCATGAGTTCGCAAACTGTCTGGCGGAAGATATCGGAATCGTCCGCCACCAGCACACGGATACGGCCTGTACTCTCGGCCGGAAGCTGCCGGACGGACGGAATGTCTGCCTGTGAACGCCATTTCAAAGGCCTCATGATCGTGGAACTCCTTTTCCCTGCTCTGCTGATGTAAACACGTCAGGGCAGATGAGGCCTGTAAAAAAATGGTCAATTCAAAGTAAAGTTTGGTAAGAGAGAAAATTTGGGGTTTCAGATTTCGGATTTGGGATTTGGACCAGGTTGGATAGATATTTTTCTGCAGCGGGCGGTGTGCCGGGTCTGAAATCCTAAATCCCAATTCCTAAATCCCAAATTTTCTCTGTGTCTCTGTGTCTCTGTGGTAGGTTCTTTCCGGAGCGTTGCCCATGGAAATGGAATGGCTGGAGGATTTCATCAGCCTGGCGGAAACGCATAGTTTCTCCCGGTCGGCCGAGGCTCGCCACATTACCCAGCCCGCGTTTTCCCGGCGCATCCGTTCGCTGGAGTCCTGGTTAGGCGCCGACCTGATCGATCGTACCTCCTATCCTACGCGCCTGACACCCGCCGGCGAAGTCTTCTACGAGCAGGCGGTAAAGATGCTGGGGCAAATCAGCGGCACCCGGGCGCTGCTGCGCGGACAGCGGCCGGCGGATCGGGACACCATCACTTTCGCCACCCCGCACACGCTTTCGCTGACATATTTTCCGAAGTGGCTGGCCGATATCGAGAAGACCTTTGGCATCGTCAACACGCGCCTGCTGGTGGGCAACGTGCATGACGCGGTGATGGCGCTGGTGGAAGGGGGCTGCGATCTGCTGCTCTGTTACCACCATCCGCGGCGGCCCGTCCAGTTGAACAAACGCCACTACGACATGCTGGTACTGGGCAAAGAGGCCATGCTTCCCTGCGCCCGTTGCAATCGCAGCGGAGAGCCGCTGTTTCGCCTGCCGGGAACCCCGCAGGCTCCTGTGCCTTTCCTCTCTTACTCTCCCAATGCCTATTTCAGCCGTATGGTGGAGTTGATCCTGGCAGACAATGGGGATCTGCACCTGGAGACACGGTATGAAACGGATATGGCGGAGTGCCTGAAGGCCATGGCGCTCGAGGGACATGGCGTCGCCTTCCTGCCGCAGAGCGCCGTGGTTCGCGAGGTCAAGAGCCGGCGCCTGACCCTGGCCGGCGACCGGAGGTTCAGCGTGGAGATGGAAATTCTGCTCTACCGCCCCCGCCATTCCGGTAAACCGATTGTGGACCGCCTATGGCGCTATTTACTGCCGCGCTACGCGGGCCAAGCAACACCTACCACAGAAACACAGAGACACAGAGAATTTGGGAATTAGGAATTTGGATTTCGGATTTTCAACCTCCACCGCGCCGTCCGGCGTAACCGCTAAAATCCTAAATCCAGAATCCACAATCCCAAATTGTTCTCTGTGGCTCTGTGTCTCTGTGGTGGCTGTTGGGATTACTCTCCCCTTCGCTTCGCTCAGGGTCGGGATAACAATTCAGGTACTGTGGCGGTATTTGTCGCGTTAAGATGTTATGCATTAAATGCATAATCCTATGAAGAAACGGCATTGGCCCGAGCCGAGTTGCCAGACTTATAGTGCTCCCAACACAATTGTGATGGGCGGAGGCACGCTATGTCACAGGCTACTCGCACCGAGCACGATCTGCTCGGAAACTACACTATTCCTGCGGAAGCTTATTACGGTGTTCATACCCAACGCGCGGTAGAGAACTTCCCGATCACCGGCATTCCCATATCCACTTACCCCGATCTGCTCTGGGCGTTGGCCAGCATTAAGTCGGCGGCGGCGCAGGCGAATTTCGAATTGGGCCTGCTCGAGGCCGAAAAGAAGGACGCCATTGTCAAAGCCTGCGAGGAGGTTCGGGCCGGAAAATTACGCGACCAGTTTGTGGTGGACGTGATCCAGGGCGGAGCGGGCACCTCCACCAATATGAATGCCAACGAGGTCATCGCCAACCGCGCCCTGGAATTGATGGGCCATAAGAAGGGGGAGTACCAGTTCCTGCACCCCAATGAAGACGTCAACATGAGCCAGAGCACGAATGACGTGTATCCGACCGCGCTCAAGTTGGCGGCCTATCGTGGTATTTACCGGCTGATCGATGCCATGGCGTTGCTGCGCCGCGCTTTCGAAGTCAAGGCCAAAGAATTTGCCGACGTACTCAAAATGGGCCGAACCCAATTGCAGGATGCCGTGCCCATGACGCTGGGACAGGAATTCGCGACCTTCTGCATCATGCTGGGCGAGGATGAGGAACGGCTCAAAGAGGCCAGTTCGCTGATCCGCGAGATCAACCTGGGCGCCACCGCTATCGGCACCGGCATCAACACTCATCCGGATTACGCCGCCGCCGTGTGCAGCCGCCTGGCCGAAGCGACCGGCATTCCGGTGATCACTTCTCCCGACCTGGTCGAAGCGACCCAGGACTGCGGGGCCTTCGTGCAGGTCTCGGGCGTGTTGAAGCGCGTGGCCTGCAAACTTTCCAAAACCTGCAACGATCTGCGCTTGCTCTCCAGCGGTCCCCGCGCCGGACTGGGCGACATTAACCTGCCACCCCGGCAGGCGGGTTCCAGCATTATGCCCGGCAAGGTGAATCCGGTTATTCCGGAAGTGGTGAACCAGATCGCTTTCGAAGTAATCGGCAACGACGTGACCGTAACGTTTGCGGCCGAGGCGGGACAGTTGCAGTTGAACGCCTTCGAACCGATTATCGCGCACAGCCTCTTCAAGAGTGTTGCCCATTTGCGCAACGGCTGCCTGACCCTGGCCGAGCGTTGCGTAAAAGGCATCACTGCCAATCGGGAACATCTGCGCAAAGACGTGGAGAATTCGATCGGCGTCGTCACCTACTTGAATCCTTACATCGGATACGCGAACGCCACAGAGGTGGCTCAGGAAGCGCTTGCGTCCGGCAGGAGTGTTTACCAGATCGTGCTGGAAAAGGGGTTGCTCACCAAGGCGGAGTTGGATGAAATTCTCCAGCCCGCCAACCTGACCCATCCCATGCTGATCTCGGAGACAACTAAGAAAGGAAAGAGCAAGGGGAAAGGTTCCGCGGGAACTTCGAGCTAAGAAATCGCAGGGAAGGAAACGCCGGCGCCCTTCGGGGCGCCGGTTTGTTTTGTGGCGCCTGCGGCGCGGCACATGCTGGCCCCAATTCCCCAAGCGCGATGAGGGTAGGAATTTTTGGCTCGTTCGATACGAACCCCAACCATGAATGGCGCACCTGTGAGCTCTTCGTCACTCCAAAAATGGCAACCGCAGATAGGGCCGAAATACTAGGTTCTTCGCCACGCGCCTAGCGGGGTGGCAACTGTCCATGCTGTTGCCGGCGCGTAGCTTCAGAATGACAAGTGTTGGGGGAACAAGGATTTATTGCTCCCCCTTCATTGCAACGGGTGGAGCGTCGCCTGCTGAACGACGACAACTGGGGGACCGCAATCGAGTTTCTCTGTGACTCTGTGTCTCTGCAACAGGTGTTTTAGATGGAGGCAGAAACTCTCAACACTACCCATCCGCGCCGCAGTTCGCGTCATCCAACGACAAAGTAAATGACGTCTCGGTGTCGAAGGGTGGAGAGTTTCGTGCATATTCTCGTCCTGGGCGGCGGCTTTGCCGGGTATTACGCCACACGCAAATTGAAACGGTTGCTGGGTTCCCGGCCCGGCGTCGACTTCACGCTGGTGAGCGGTGACAACTTTCTGCTGTTTACTCCCTTGTTACACGAGGTGGCAGCCAGCGATGTCGATCCGAGTAATATTGTCGCGCCGCTGCACAAATATCTTCCGGGAATCCAGGTGCTGGTTGGCCAGGTGCAAGCCATCGATCTTCCGAACAAGCAGGTCACGGTGACGCACGGGCCGCAGGCCCACCGGCATGTCCTTTCTTACGACTATCTGGTAATCGCGCTCGGTTCAGTCAGCAACTTTCACCACTTGCCCGGGGTGGAAGAAAACTCCATCACCATGAAGTCGCTGGAAGACGCCTTTTATCTGCGCAATCACATGATCCGCCAGCTTGAACTGGCGCAATTTGAGGGTAGTGACAGTTTAGCCCCCGGCGTCCTGACCTTTGTGGTGTGTGGCGGGGGCTTTGCCGGGGTGGAAACTGTGGGCGCGATGATGGACTTTCTGCAGGCGGCGACCAAGTTTTACCCCAGCCTGCAGCCACATATGATTCGCGTGGTGCTGGTTCATGCGGGTGGAGGACTGTTACCGGAACTGGGCGGAACGCTGGGCACCTACGCCCTGGAAAAGCTCCGGCAGCGTGGGGTAGAGGTGATAGTGGACGCTGAGGTTGAGGGGTTTCGCGAGGGCGCGGCGTGGATCAAACATGCGGGACAGTCGATCTCCATCGCGACCAACGCGCTGGTCTGGACTGCCGGGGTGATGCCGGCGCCCGCCATCCAGGACCTGTCTTGCGAAAAAGACAAAAGCCGTTTGCTGACCAAGCCGAACACCGAACTGCTGAGCTGGCCGGGAGTTTTTGCCGTGGGCGATTGCGCCGCCATTCCGCGTCCCGGCCGCCCGGGCGAGTACTATGGTCCAACCGCCCAGAATGCGCTCCGCCAGGGGGAGTTGGCCGCCAGAAATATTGCCGCGGCCATTACGGGCGGAACCCAACGTCCTTTTACCTATCGCGAGATGGGCCAGTTGGCGTCGATCGGCAGCCGCCGCGGCGTGGCTCACGTATTAGGGTTCCGCTTTTCCGGATTTCTCGCCTGGTGGTTCTGGCGCACCGTATATCTCTATAAGCTTCCCGGCTTTCAGAAGAAGGTCCGCGTCGCCCTGGACTGGACGCTGGACGTCCTGTTCTCCAAAGACATCGTACAGTTCCGGCCGCCGCGGGTACCCGCCAGCGCCCGGCCGGCAGTACAGCCGGAAACCACAACCCAATCTGAGCGGGCGCGCAGGATCGCGTAAAAGGCGCGGCGCCCGGGAGGTCCTCGATGAAACCGACACAGGCTTTACACGAGCTCGGCCAGAGCCTATGGCTGGATAACATTACTCGCGGCATGCTGCAGGATGGCACGCTACAGCGCTATATTAACGAGTTCTCCATTACCGGATTGACTTCCAATCCGACGATCTACGACCAAGCGATCACGAAAACCAACTTCTATGACGAGGCTATTCGCAATCGTCCGGGCCGCGCCGGCTCGGCCGAAGATCTGTTCTTCGAACTGGCGCTGGAGGATCTGACCCGGACGGCAGACCTCTTTCGCCCTATCCATGACCGCACCCAAGGCGCCGACGGGTGGGTTTCGCTGGAACTCTCGCCGCGACTGGCCCACGATCCGGTGGTTTCCGTAAACGCGGCCACCCAGTTGCACGCGCAGGCGCAGCGGCCCAATCTCTTTATCAAGATTCCCGGCACACCCGAGGGGCTGGCAGCGATTGAAGAAGTAATTTTTCGCGGCATCCCGGTTAACGTGACCTTATTGTTTTCCCGGGAACAGTATCTGGCGGCCGCGGACGCTTATACGCGCGGAATCGAGCGCCGGGTGGCGGCCGGCAAGTCCCCGCACGTAGGATCGGTGGCCTCGCTCTTCGTCAGCCGGTGGGACAAGGCGGTGGCCGGGAAAACCCCTGCGGAACTACGCAACCAGCTTGCTATTGCCATCGCCAAGCGCACCTATAAGGCATACCGCGAATGGCTGGCTTCGTCGCGCTGGCGAAAGCTGGCCGAAGCCGGCGCACGGCCGCAGAGGCTGCTGTGGGCCAGCACCAGCACCAAAGACCCGGCCGCTCCGGATGTTCTGTACGTAGAAGCCTTGGCTGCGCCGGACACCATCAACACCATGCCTGACCAAACCCTGATGGCCTTTGCCGATCACGGGCACACAGGCGGAGTACTGTCCGAAGATGGCGGAGACGCGGAGGCGGTGATCGCCGCTTTCCGGCGTGCCGGCGTTGATGAGGCACAACTCGCGTTACAATTGCAACGCGAGGGCGCCGAGGCGTTCGATCAATCGTGGAGCGACCTGATCGGGCGTTTGGAGGAAAAGAGCAGCGCTCTGACTCGCGTAGCTTGAGCCAACTGGGGAGAGCCGCAACATGAGCACATTGCTAAAACCGCAGATCCACTCGCTGACGCAACGGCCCGCCTGGCGGGCCTTGCAGAAACATTACGAGCAGATTCGGCAAACCCATTTGCGCTCCCTTTTCGCCGAAGATCCGCGCCGCGGAGAGCGCTTTACCGCTGAGGCCGCGGGCCTCTACCTGGACTATTCCAAGAACCGGATCACGGAGGAAACGATCGGGCTGCTGGTCGCGCTGGCCGAAGACTGCCGCTTGCGCGAGCACATTGCCGCGATGTTCCGGGGAGACAAGATTAATGTTACGGAAAATCGCGCCGTGCTGCACATCGCCTTACGGGCTCCACGCGGAGAACGTATCCTGGTGGACGGGAAAGACGTGGTTCCCGAAGTCCATGCGGTATTGGATCGCATGGCGGCCTTTGCGCGCCAGATCCTCAGCGGCGAGTGGAAGGGCTATACGGGCAAGCGCATCCGCAATGTAGTCAATATCGGAATCGGCGGTTCCGATTTAGGCCCGGTCATGGCGTACGAGGCATTACGCCATTACAGCCAGCGCGATCTTACCTTCCGGTTCGTCTCCAACGTAGACGGCACCGACTTCGCCGAGGCGACGCAGGAGATGCAGCCTGACGAAACCCTGTTTCTCATCTCCTCCAAGACGTTTACGACTTTGGAAACCATGACCAACGCCCGCACTGCCCGCGCCTGGGCGTTGCAGGCCTTGGCGGATGAACGGGCCATCGCCCGGCATTTTGCCGCCGTTTCCACCAATGCCACCGAGGTGGCCAAGTTCGGTATCGACACGGCAAACATGTTCGAATTTTGGGATTGGGTGGGAGGCCGGTACTCGATGGAATCGGCCATCGGGCTGTCGACCATGATTGCCATCGGCCCGGAAAACTTCCAGGCCATGCTGGCCGGATTTCACGCCATCGATGAACATTTCCGCACCGCGCCCTTCCCCAAAAATCTTCCCGTGCTGCTCGGGCTGCTGACGGTCTGGTACAACAACTTCTTTGGGGCACGGACGGTTGGCGTCATGCCATATGAGCAGTACCTGAAACGATTTCCCGCCTACCTGCAGCAATTGACGATGGAAAGCAATGGCAAGCACACGACGCTCACCGGCGAACACGTGGATTATCAGACCGGGCCAATCTTCTGGGGCGAACCGGGCACCAACGGACAACATTCCTTCTACCAGTTGATTCACCAGGGAACGAAGTTAATTCCCTGCGACTTTATTGGGTTCTGCGAGACGTTGAATCCGCTGGGTAACCATCATGACCTGCTGATGGCCAATCTGTTTGCCCAGACCGAGGCCCTGGCATTTGGCAAGACTGCGGAACAGGTGGCGGCCGAAGGCACTCCGGCCTGGCTGGTGCCCCATCGGGTCTTCGAGGGCAACCGGCCTACCAATACCATTTTGTGCCAACGGCTCACCCCGGAAACCCTGGGCAAGCTGGTGGCGCTTTACGAGCACAGCGTGTTTACCCAAGGGGTGGTTTGGGATATCGATTCCTTCGACCAGTGGGGAGTCGAGCTCGGCAAAGTTTTGGCGCAAAACATCGTGCCGGAATTGGAAAGCCGCGAGGAGCCCAAATTGGGCCATGATAGTTCGACGAATACGCTGATCCGGCGGTATCGGGAGGCGAAGAGCTGAGGAAAAACACCTACCACAGAGACACAGAGGAAGTGAGAAAGGTACTTCCCCGTTATGGATGCGCCCCGGCCCCAGTCGCGCAGCGACGGTGGAAATTTTCCCGTTGTGGGGAGGAGAAAGCTCTAGCGTCGCTGCGCGACTCAATCTTACAAACCGGCAGGAACTGCTTCCCGTCCTGCGGCTTCTTGTGACCACCTGAACTCGCACCTCTGATCGAATGACGTTGTGATCCCACCCACCGCCCAACTCCGGGGCGGAGGGTGGGGCACCCATGTCTGCACCTAGGTCTTGCTATTTGCCGGCGATTAACTTGGGCGACTTCTTGTTCAGAGTGGAGAGCAGTAATTTGGCCGAAGGGGGAGGAGCCACGGCCTTTTTTAACACAATATCCTTGGCGGGAATTTCCTTCCCGTAAAGGACCTCATTGGCGCTGTTATCGGGGCGAAGCGTAGATCCTTCCAGGGAGATCCCGGCAAATAATCCGCGCGCACGGGAATAACTGAGAATTTCCGCGCGCATCGTTACGTCGGTCGCAGCGGCAGCATCCCGGCCCTTCGGCCCGGCGGCTGCCGAGGCGTCTGCGCCGAGTTTGACCTTGCCGGTCAGGATACCGTTGGCTCCCCGGTCATTCATTACCAGCAGCACAAAGTCGGTTGCCTGCCCGCCCAGTTGGAAGCCGATACTGCCTCCTTCCAGCGCCATCATGGAGGGAGCACCCCAGGGACCCTTAAAATCTTCTCCGCTCCGGCAGGTCATGACTCCGCGTCCGTAGTTGCCTCCAACGACAAAAGCGAACTTGAGCACCGAAGGGAGCACGATGACGCAGGTAGCTTTATCCAGAAGGGATTGCGGAATGTCATCGGGAACATTCAGGATTTCCTCCATGACTTTCCCGGCATTTTCCACCCGCTTGGCTTCCTTGCTCGCAGCCCACACACAAGGAACCACGAGGGACAGCAGCACCACCAAGGCACTGATTCTCTTCACCACGTCCTCCAATCTCGACTACGCGTCGTAATGGATAAGGGACAACACGTCGTAGGGCGCAAGTTTGCTGCGGCCGTTGAGCTTGTCGAGCTCGACCACGAAAGCGAACCCCACGATCTCGCCGCCCAGCGACTGTGCCAATTTCAGGCTGGCCAGCGCGGTGCCGCCGGTAGCCAACAGGTCGTCCACAATGACCACCCGTTGGCCGGGACGGACCGCGTCGCGATGCATCTCCAGCGTGTCGCTGCCATATTCCAGTTCATAGGTCCAGCGGATGGTTTCCGCCGGAAGCTTTTTGGGTTTCCGCACAGGAACAAAACCGGCGTTGAGACGGTAAGCCAAGGCGGGGCCGAAGATGAAACCGCGCGCCTCAATGCCCATGACCACATCCACATTGCGGTTCAGATAGTACTCGGAAAGGGCGTCAATCAGCTTGGCAAACCCCACTTTGTCTTTGAGCAGCGTAGTGATGTCGTAGAAGAGAATGCCCGGCTTGGGAAAATCGGGGACGCCGCGAATCAGGGACTTCAGCTCACTGCAATCCACTGCCGAATTAGTGGCCATTACCACGCTCCTTCGATACGGAAGGTCTTCAGATCCTGGACCGGCGGGGCCTCGGTTTCCTCAACTTGATCGACACGCGCGGCGCGCGGGCCGATCTGGAGCCGTTCGCGAAGCTGCGCCAATTGCTCGCGGTTCCCGGTGGCCAGCACCTCCACGCTGCCATCATAGTTATTGCGCACCCAACCTGCCAGTCCCAGGAGTTGGGCCTCGCGTTCCACAAACCAGCGAAAGCCGACGCCCTGCACCCGGCCACGCACGACAAAGCGACGGGTCAAGAAGGTTCCTCCTTGTTTACGCGCGCGAGAGATATGCTCCCTCGCTAGTATCGACGCGGATCTTCTCACCTTCGTTGATGAAGGGCGGCACCTGCACCACGAGGCCGGTCTCGGTCTTGGCCGGCTTGGTGACGCTGGAGGCGGTAGCGCTTTTCAGTCCCGGCTCGGTTTCCACCACGGTGAGCTCCACGGTCTGCGGCAGCTCCACTCCCACGGCCTTACCGTCAAAGAACTCGACCGTGATCTGCAGGTTGGGGATGAGATAGTCGACGGCATCGCCCAGGACGTCTTTGCTCAGGGAGATCTGCTCGTAGTTCTCCATGTTCATGAAGGTGTACTGGTCGCTCTCGGCATAGAGATACTCCATTTTCACCTCGTCGACCGTGATCTTGTCGATCGCATCGGGCGAACGGAAGCGATGTTCGAACATGGCGCCAGTGCGCAGGTTGCGCAGTTTAGCCTGGATGAAGGCGCGCAGGTTGCCAGGGGTGCGGTGCTCCACGCTGAACACCGAACAGAGTTCGTTATTGTGCCGGATCACCATGCCCGGACGCAGTTGGGTGGCTGGAATCGCCATGGTACCGAGTCTCTCCTTGTGGACTTTTCAGCCAACCGGCCAGAACCCGGCCAGCCGGGGACGCTGTTCTGATTCCGCAGCTAACGAACACCTGAAGGCGAGAAGCGCTCACCAACCTACGGCGCCCAGCGCGGATACAAGCTGAACCTTTGATTGTACCGGATGCCATCTAAGTTGAAAACGCTCCCGCAGCCCTCACCTGCCAAGCTGCTGAAAGCGAGGTAGAATAATGGCTCCGGACGCTGGGGAAGCGTGCCACACGGCATGAGGTTATTTTCACGGTAAGGGTGGCCGTCCCAGAAAGGTTAAGCTATGACGGACTACGAGAATGTAGGGGACTATCAGGCAGCGGACGAAAGCGCCGTCGGACTGGCGCTGACCTTCCTGTTCATCGGCATCGGGGTGGGCGCGCTGGTGGCGCTCTTATTGACCCCCAAGACCGGCAAGCAGATGCGCCGCGGCCTGCGCCGGAAATATGAGGACGCCCGCGAGGCCGTTGAAGGCTGGAGCGACCAAGCCAACGAGATCATCGAAAAAGGCACCGAGTGGGCCAGCGCGGCAAAAGAGGCGGCAAAAGAGAAAGTGGCGCCGCTCAGTAAGGTCATCACCCGCAAGTCGTAAGCAATTCAGCCGCAGACTTACGCCGATTAACGCTGATAGAAAACTGGTTTCTTTTTTGATCTGCGTCAATCTGCGTGAATCTGCGGCTGGTTGGTCTTCTGATGTATCTTGACGATACGATTGTCGCGATTGCCACTCCCACGGGGCGCGGAGGCATCGGAGTAGTGCGCCTGGCGGGACCGGAGGCGCGCAGCCTGGCGGGGCGAATGCTGCGCCTGCCGGGCAGCCACCGCGCATTCGCGCTCCAGGACTTCGAGAGTGGCCGGGCACGGCTGGCGGAATTGATCGAGCCGGAAGGAGAGGACTCCACAGTTTCCGGTTTCCCGTTTCCAGTTTCCAGAGCCGAAGAAGCTCTGGATGGCGAAACTCCAGCCACCCGGCAGGGTCTCGCCGGCTGCCCCATCGCCCCCACCGCTGCGCGGATCGATGAGGTGGTGGTTACCTACTTTCCCAAGCCGCACTCCTACACTACGGACGACATTGTCGAGCTCAGCGCACACGGTGCGCCCGTGGTTTTGCGCCATATGGTCGAGCTGGCGATTGCCGGCGGCGCCCGCCTGGCCGAACCGGGCGAGTTCACCATGCGCGCTTTTCTTAACGGCCGCCTGGATTTGACCCAAGCTGAAGCGGTGCGCGACCTGATCGAATCGCAAACGCTATATCAAGCTAAGGTCGCGGCGCAGCAAATGGAAGGCGCACTCTCGCATCGCCTACAACCCATCAAGCAGCGGCTGATCGAGCTGATTGCGGTATTGGAGGCGGGCATCGATTTTGCCGATGATGACGTGCCGGTTGCCCCTGCCGAACAGATATTGGCCGGTATTGCCGCGGTCCGCGCGCCTCTGGAGCGGCTAGCCCAGTCCTTCGCTTACGGCAAGCTGGTTCACGAAGGCCTCACTTTGGCCATTGTGGGCCGCCCCAACGTCGGCAAATCGAGCCTGTTCAATCGGCTGGTAGAGCGCGAGCGGGCCATCGTGACTGCCACGCCAGGCACCACGCGAGATTTGGTCAGCGAGACGGTGGCGATTGGTGGAATCCCAGTGCGATTGGTCGACACGGCAGGCATCCGCCGCGCGCGCGACGAAGCCGAGAGCATTGGCGTTCGCAAATCGATGGAGGCGCTGGCCGACGCCGACCTGGTACTGCTGGTGCGCGATGCATCGCTTCCCTGGACGCCGGAGGACGAACATCTCCTCGCCCAAACGCAGCCCCAAAATACGATCGTGGTGGAAAACAAGTCGGACCTGCTGGGCCGTGATGGCGCTGGCCCCGCCGCCGGTGCTCGGGACTTGCAACTCGCCGCCCACGCCTCTTCGTCGCTCACAACCCAGGCCGCACAACTTGCCGTGGACCAGCAGCCGGCCCTGCGTACGTCGGCGCTAACCGGAGACGGGATTGCGGAGCTGCGCGCCGAAATCCTGCGGCGGGTGGCGGGCGAGGGCGCCGCGCAGCAGGAAAGCGGCCTGCTGACCAATGTCCGCCACCAAGGACTGGTGCAGGATTCTCTCCGCGCCCTGGCAAACGCGCAGCGCGCAGTGGAAGAGAAAATTCCCCATGAAATGCTGTTGCTCGATCTCTATGGCGCGCTGCGCCCGCTGGATGAAATCACCGGCGCCACCACCCCGGACGATATCCTCAATCTGATCTTCAGCAGCTTCTGTATTGGGAAGTAATTCACAAAGAACATCCACCACAGAGACACAGAGTCACAGAGGAAACCAGAGAGTCGCCTTCCTCATTGTGGGTTCCCCACTCACCGCCACAGCAGTAGACTGCAGATCCCTCTCCCGCCTTCGCGGGATCGGGATGACAAGGACAAGGTGGAAGACTGACGTAGATGACCACGGAAAGTCGACTACCTTAGCTCCTCCATGGCTTTTTCCAGCGCCGCGCGCGGTGGCCGGGTGAGTTCCGGCGGCAAAGTGGCCAGCGGCGCGTCCGTGACATGGAGCATTTCCAGGAAGTTCTGGGCTTTGGGATCGACATAGAAGATACCGGTCAGGACTTCGCTGCGTTCGTGCGCCTCCGCCAGCCGTTTCAGCGCCAGCGCCTTGCTGCTGGGGTCGTAATCTTCCTCCAGCTTGCGCAGATGAAGCTTGGAGCCATCGTGCATCACGGCGTCGAAGGCCTCACCCGGCGCATAGTCTACCTCGATCTCCTCGAACGACGGCACAAACGTCGCATCGGTAATCGGTTCGTCGTGATCTTTCATGAACTTGTATGACTTGGTCGAGCCCTCGTGATCATTGAAAGTTACGCAGGGCGATACTACGTCGAGCATTACGGTGCCGTTGTGCGAAAGCGCGGCCTTCAGCATCGTCAACAACTGCTTCTTATCTCCGGAGAAGGAGCGTCCTACGAAAGTCGCGCCTAGTTGAACCGCCAACGCACAGGTATCGATGGCAGGCAACTCGTTTACCACGCCGGTCTTGAGCCGGGAACCGATGTCGGCGGTGGCGGAGAATTGCCCTTTCGTCAATCCGTAAACGCCGTTGTCTTCGATGAGGTAAATGATGGGCATATTGCGCCGCATCAGATGCACGAATTGCCCGATGCCGATCGAAGCCGTGTCGCCATCGCCGCTTACGCCGAGACAAATGAGGGTGCGATTAGCCAACAGAGCGCCGGTGGCTATGGCCGGCATGCGCCCGTGGACTGCGTTGAAGCTAAAGGAACGGCTCATGAAATATGCCGGGCTCTTGGAGGAGCAGCCGATGCCTGACGTTTTGATTACCCGTTCCGGCTTGATGCCCATCTCAAACATGGCATCGATGATTCGCTCCGAAATGGCATTGTGCCCGCAGCCGGCACAGAGCGTACTTTTGCTGCCTTTGTAGTCGAGCACGGTCAAGCCAATGCGGTTGGTCTTGGCCCCTGGAGTCGCGGTCGAAGCCATTATTTGCTCTCCTTCTGCATGATTTCGTCGGTGATCGTGCGGGCATCGACCGGGAGACCGTCGATGTGCGCCAGGCTGTGGATCCGGCTAATCAGTTCCACCGGCAGTTCGATCTTCAACAAGTCGAATAGTTGGCCGTCACGGTTCTGTTCCACCACGTATACGCGCTCATGGCGGCGGATGAAATCTTCCACCTCGCCGGAGAACGGAAAGGCACGTACGCGCAGATAATCGGTTTCCAGGCCGTGCTCGTCGCGCAACTGATCGCGGCATTCCACCATGGCCCAGTGCGTAGTGCCATAGGCGAGCAATCCGACTTTCGCGCCATTGCCCTCGATTATGGGTTGGGGTACATAGCCCTTGGCAGTTTCGAATTTTCGTTTCAGCCGATCCAGGTTTTGCTGGTAGTCGTCGGAGCGTTCGCTATATTGCGCCAGGGCGTTGTGTCCGCTGCCGCGGGTAAAGTAAGCGGCGGCGGGATGATCGGTGCCCGGCAACGTCCGCCAGCCGATGCCATCGCCGTCCACATCCTTGTAGCGGGCGAACGCGCCCAGCCGCTCCAGATCCTCCTTGCTCAGTACCTTGCCCCGGTCCATGGGCTTTTCCGGATAGCGGAAGGGTTCACTCATCCAGTTGTTCATGCCCAGGTCCAGGTCCGACATCACAAACACCGGGGTTTGAAAGCGTTCTGCCAGATCGAAGGCTTCGCCGGCAAAATCGAAGCATTCGGAAACCGAACAGGGGAACAGGAGAATATGCTTAGTGTCGCCATGCGACAGATAGGCGGTGGCCAAAACATCGCCCTGGGAAGTGCGCGTGGGGAGACCGGTAGACGGCCCGACCCGCTGAATATCCCAGACCACGACCGGCACTTCCGCGTAGTAGGCCAGGCCGCTGAATTCCGCCATCAAAGAGATCCCCGGACCGGAGGTGGCCGTCATGGAACGCGCGCCCGCCCAGCCCGCGCCGATGGCCATGCCGATAGACGCCAACTCATCTTCCGCCTGCACCACCGCGAAAGTTGCCTTGCCATCGGGGCCGATGCGGTATTCCTTCAGATACTCGATCATGGCCTCGCACAGCGACGAAGAAGGCGTGATCGGGTACCAGGTCACGACCGTAACGCCATTGAACACGGCGCCCAGGGCGGCGGCGGAATTGCCGTCAATAATGATCATGCCCCTGGTCTCGTCCATGGGCTCGATCCAATAAGGATCGGCCTTGCTAAAGGTGGCGGCATAATCGAAGCCGGCCCGCACGGCGGCGATATTGAGTTCGGCGGCTTTCACCTTGCGGCCAAATTGCTTGCGTACCGCCTTTTCGGCCTGCTCCAGATCGAGTCCCAGAAGCCGGGCCACGGCGCCCACATAGATCATGTTCTTGATGAGTTTCCGCAGCTTCGCTTCCGGACAAACCGGCGCCACCAGCTTGTCGAACGGAACCGGGTAAAAGCTCAGATCGCGGCGCAGGCTCTGCAGGTTGAGAGGCTCGTCGTAAAGCACCGCCGCCCCAGGAGCGAGCGTCATCACGTCGTCGCGCGCCGTCTCCGGATTCATCGCCACCAGGAAATCGATTTCCTTCTTGCGGGCAATATAGCCGTGCTTATTGGCGCGGATAGTAAACCAGGTAGGCAGGCCGGCGATGTTCGAGGGAAACAGATTCTTGCCGGAAACCGGCACTCCCATCTGGAAAATAGTCCGCAACAATACCATGTTGGCAGACTGGGAACCGCTGCCGTTCACGGTAGCCACCTGAATGCTCAGGTCATTGACAATACGACTATCTCTTTCCGGGCGAGTAGCTTCGCGCTCCACCACTGGGGTCTCAGTCGTGGCCATGTGCACCTGTCCTTTCGTCGGATTAGGCCCAGAAGCAACTACTTACAATGGATGCATCTAAAAGGGAAAAAGTACTCTGAAATTCGCCCGCTCCCCACCGAGCAGGCCCCGTTCGGCTGGACCTAATTGGATTCAGGATATCACAGTCAGATTCTCTTCTTGAGAATTACCGGGGCTCTTCAAAGAACTGGGTCATGCAGCGGAATTTCTGGTAGCGCTGCTCCACCAGCTCGCCGGGGGAAAGGTGGCGAAGTGGATCGAGATGTCTTTGTAAAGCGGTGGCAAGCAAGGCGCCGGCAGCGGCGTGATCGGTGTGAGCCCCGCCTGGCGGCTCCGATACGATTTCGTCGATTATCCCGAACTGCTGCAAGTCGGGCGCGGTGATTTTCATGGCGCGGGCAGCTTCATTGCGTCGGTTCACATCCCGCCACATGATCGAGGCGCAGCCCTCAGGCGAAATCACGGAATAGATGGCGTTTTCCAGCATCAACACCCGGTCGCCGACGGCAATAGCCAGCGCGCCTCCGCTGCCCCCTTCCCCGGTAATGGTGACGACTATGGGAACCTGCAAACGAGACATTTCACGGAGGCTGTGGGCGATGGCTTCCGCCTGCCCACGCTCCTCGGCGCCCAGCCCAGGATAGGCCCCGGGGGTATCGACGAAAGAAAAGACCGGCCGCCGGAATTTTTCTGCCAGGCGCATGACGCGCAACGCCTTCCGATAGCCCTCCGGATTAGGCATGCCGAAATTGCGGTACAGCTTTTCTCTGGTGTTACGGGCCTTCTGATGGCCCACAATCATCACCTCTTCCCCGTGAAAACGGGCCATGCCGCAGACGATAGCCGGGTCGTCCCCAAAACGCCGGTCGCCGTGAATTTCGGCGAAATCGGTAAAAATGTGCTGAATGAAATCTAAGGTGTAGGGGCGTTGCGGATGGCGGGCCAATTCCGTGCGGCGCCAGGCACTGAGATAAACCGCGACCTGGGCCTGCAGAGCCTTGACCTGCTCGCGGAGTTCCTGCAGCCGGCGCTGCGCCGCGGGGTTGCCGCCGGCAACGGCTTCCAGTTGCTGGATCTGCTTTTCGATCCGTTCCAGTTCCGCCTGCGCTCTTTCCGGCATATCTGGACTCATTTGGGACGGTTACTCCACCACGCGAACGCTACCCCGCCCGCACAGTTCTTCCACGCGGTGGATAAATGCGCGATCCGGCTGGACATTATAGCCCTCGACTTCCATGATGGCCATGAACTCGCCCTTCCGTTCCACGTCGAACAAGACTGGGGCGCTACCCTGGCATTCCTGGAAGAGCTGATGCAGGCGATCGATCATCGCTTCGGTCGCCACGTCGAGGGCAATGCGGATGCGCAACGCGCGCGGCAGCTTGGGCTGGGCTTCTTCCAGGGGCGTGATCTCGCCTATGGTCAGCTTAGGACTGGCGCCTTCTTCAATGCGCACTCCGGCCTTGACCAGCACCGGAACCTCCAGCTTCAGCTTCTCCCCCAAGCGCCTATAGGCTTCGGGAAATACCAGCAAGTCGCAAGTGCCCGTCATGTCTTCCAGCATTCCCTGCGCGTACAAGTCACCCTTTCGAGACTTGAGAACCCGCAGGTTGGTCAGCAGGCCGGCGGTAACAATTTCGTCCTTGCCGGTACTCTGCCGGAAAGCGGCGATCTCCTCGATGGTGCGGGCGCCGAAATCGAGCAGCTTGTCCCGGTACTTCTGCAAGGGGTGTCCCGAGACGAAAAAGCCGAGCACCTCTTTTTCCGCGGCCAGCAGGGTCGTCTGGTCCCAGTCCGGTATATCGGGGAGTTTGTCGGTCGCCCCCGGCGTCTGGGCCTCGGCGAAAACGCCGAACAGCCCATGCTGCCCGGATTCGGCATCGCGAGCGCTTTTCTGCCCGCGCTCGATTGCCTTATCGAGCACCGCCATTAACTGGGCCCGACGGCCCAGAGAGTCGAAAGCCCCCGCCTTGATCAGCGACTCCAGCACGCGCTTGTTCAGCACCCGCAGATCCACGTTCTCGCAGAAGTGGAAGATTGACGAGAACTGCCCGACTTTTTCCCGCGCCGTTACAATCGCCTCGATCGCGGTGTGGCCAACGTTTTTCACCGCGGCCAGCCCGAAGCGGATGGCGTTGCCGTGGGGCGTGAAGGTCGCTTCACTCACGCTGATATCCGGCTGCTCTACCGCGATACCCATTTCCCGGCATTCGTTGATGTACTTGACCACGTCGTCAATGCTGCCGCTGACCGAGGTGAGCAGGGCGGCCATGAACTCGATCGCAAAATGGGTTTTCAGGTAGGCGGTCTGGTAGGCAAGCAGTGCATAGGCGGCCGAGTGCGACTTGTTGAAACCGTACCCGGCAAACTGTTCCATCAGCTCGAAGATCCGCTCCACCTTCTTGCGGTCATACCCGCGCTGCACCGCGCCACTGACAAAACGATCCCGCTGCTTCGCCATTTCCTCGGGATTCTTCTTTCCCATGGCCCGGCGCAGCAGATCCGCTTCGCCCAGCGAATAGCCGGCCAGCTTATTGGCGATCTGCATCACCTGTTCCTGGTAAACGATTACGCCCAGGGTTTCCTTCAGGATCTCCTTCAGATCGTCCAATTCATATTCGACTTTCTTGCGTCCCCATTTGCGGTCGATGAAATCGGCGATCATGCCGCCCTGAATCGGCCCGGGACGGTAAAGGGCGTTCAAGGCGGTAAGGTCTTCGATGGAATCCGGCTTATAGCCGCGCAGCACATCCCGCATGCCGTGCGATTCAAACTGGAATACGCCACTTGTCAATCCGCTGTGAAAGACCTTCTCGTAGGTCTCCGCATCATTGAGCGGAATATGGTGCAAGTCGATCGCTTCGTGGCGCTGGGCAATCAATAGGAGCGCATCATCGACAATGGTCAGCGTCGTCAGGCCGAGAAAGTCCATCTTGAGAAGGTTCATCTTCTCGATGGCTTTCATGTCGTAGGCGGTAACGATTTCCTCGTTCTTGGTCTTATGCAGCGGGACCAGCTCGGTGAGCGGTTTGGGAGCGATCACCACGCCGGCGGCATGTACTCCCACGTTGCGCACCACCCCCTCGAGCTTCATGGCGGTGTCGATCAACTGGCGTACCTGCGGCTCGGCATCGTAGGTCTGGCGCAACGAGGGCGACTCAGTCAGCGCTTCCGTCAATGTGATATTGAGCGTCGCCGGCACCATTTTGGCGATGCGATCGACGTCCGGGTAAGGCATGTCCATCACCCGCCCCACATCTTTGATGGCCGCCTTAGCCGCCATGGTGCCGAAAGTGATGATCTGGGCCACATTGGCACGCCCATATTTTTGCGTAACATAGTCGATGACCTGGCCCCGGCGGTTCATGCAGAAGTCCACGTCAATGTCGGGCATCGACACGCGTTCCGGATTCAGGAAACGCTCGAACAGCAGGTTGTATTGCAGTGGATCCAGGTCGGTAATGCCCAGCGAGTACGAGACCAGCGAGCCGGCCGCGGAACCGCGGCCTGGGCCGACAGGAATTGAATGGTCCCGCGCCCAGCGGATGAAATCCCAAACGATCAGGAAATATCCGGAGTACTTCATCTGCTGGATGATGCCGATTTCGTAGCTGAGCCGCTGTTGGTATTCGCTTAACGAGTGCTTCAGCCGCCCCGCGTCCGCCACCGGCCGGAGTTGCTCTAGACGACGCGCGAAGCCCTGGCGAGTAACGTGTTCGAAATAGCTTTCGCGGGTGTAGCCCGCCGGAACCTCGAACTCGGGAAACGGATCGGCAACCTTCTCCAGCTTGAGGTTGCAGCGCTCCGCGATCTCCAGAGAACGGGTAAGGACAGACGGAGCTTCCCCAAAGACGCGCGCCATTTCGGCGGCGCTCTTTACAAAGAAGTTTGTGCCCTCAAAGCGCAGCCGATCGGCATCGTTCAGGGACTTGCCGGTCTGCACGCACAATAAAACGTCGTGGGCGTGGGCGTCGTCTTCGCACAGATAGTGGCTGTCGTTGGTAGCAACCAGAGGAATGCCGGTTTCCTTTTCCAGCCGGAAGATCTCGGGATTGATGCGCCGCTCCGCCGCCAGGCCCTGGTCCTGAATCTCCAAATAGAAGTTGTCTTTCCCAAAAATCTCGCGCCAGCAGCCGGCGGCCTGCCTCGCCCCGGCATAGTCTTGCTCCACCAGGCGCTCGGCCACTTCTCCTTTCAGGCAGGCGGAGAGGCCGATCAGGCCGCGGCAGTGCTCCGCCAGAAAGGACTTGGAAATACGAGGCTTGTAATAAAACCCGTGTAATGAGGCTTCCGAGACAATCTGCACCAGGTTACGGTAGCCCTCTTCATTTTGCGCCAGCACGATCAGGTGGTTGTACGAATCACCCTCGGGCGGAGTGCGGTCGATGCGATGGTCTTCCTTCTTACAGATATATAACTCGCACCCCAGGATGGGCTTCACGCCTGCGGCCCGCGCCGCATTGAAGAACGTTACGGCGCCAAAAATATTGCCGTGGTCGGTCATGGCAATGGCGGGCATGCCAAGTTCCTTGGCGCGCTTGACCAGTTTTTCTACTTCGCTGGCGCCGTCCAGCAGACTGTATTCGCTGTGCAGATGCAGATGGACAAATTCAGGCATGATTAGCTTTTCTGGAGCCGATTGTAACAGCATCGGGCATCGCGTGATCCGGTGATCCGGTAATCCGGTGATCGGGTGATCGGGTGATTGAGAAGCCGGTCGCCCATCCTCATCGCACCATTTTTTGGCACGATTAGGGTGAGGATTTTAGAACACCCCTCGAGGACCGTTCAGCCGGTTAGTTAATCGATACTGAAAGCTTTTTGCGATCACCCGATCACCCGATCGCCCGATTGCTCTTTAAGTTTGATTCCCAGCTCTTTCCACCTGGCAGTGACCTTGCTCCGGATTTTTTCATCCATCTTGATTTCGTCGGGCCACGGCCGGGTAAAGCCTTCGCCCGGCCACTTGCGTGTGGCATCGATGCCCATCTTCGAGCCAAAGTCCGGCAACCGCGAGGCATGGTCGAGCGAGTCGACCGGCCCTAAGGTGAACTGGATGTCGCGCTCCGGATCGATGTGATTCGAGACGCGCAGCACCACCTCCCGCAGATCCTGGACATCGCAGTCCTCATCCACCACCACAATGCACTTGGTAAACATAGCCTGGCCCATGGCCCAGATTCCGCTCATTACTTTGCGGGCATGTCCGGGGTACGACTTGCGGATGGAGAGAATCATCAGGTTATGAAAAACGCCTTCCACCGGCAGATTGATGTCGACGATCTCGGGCAAGGTGAGTTTCATCAACGGTAGGAAGATGCGCTCCACCGCCTTCCCCATCCAGGCGTCTTCCATGGGCGGTTTCCCTACGATGGTTGTGGCATAGATGGGATGCCGGCGATGCGTGATACAGCTGACATGAAAGACCGGGTAGAGATCTGGCAGTGAGTAAAAGCCGGTGTGATCGCCAAATGGCCCTTCGCTGCGCAGTTCTTCCAGGTTCACGTGGCCTTCCAGCACGATTTCCGCGTGGGCCGGGACCTCCAGATCGACCGTTTCGCAGCGCACCAGCTCGACGGGTTTTTCCCGCAAAAACCCGGCAATCAGGAATTCCTCCATATCCGGCGGCGCGGGTACGATGGCGGCAAAAGTGAGCGCCGGCTCGGTCCCAATCGCCACGGCCACTTCCATCCTGCCCGTTGGCGGTTCGCCATCGGCGGGGTGCGCGCCCCCGGAAGAACGGGCCATAATATCCACCGCTGCGGCGCGTTCCGCCGCGGCGGTTATGCCTTCCGCGCCGGTATGTCCGGCGGCGGCCCGGCGCATCCTCTCCCGGTAATGCTCCGCTCCAACCTTCTGCCGCTGCCAGTGCATACCACTGGTGCGCCCATCGTAGACCTGCATCCGGTACATGCCCACATTGCGCTTGCCGGTCCGCGGATCGCGGGTAATGATGCAGGGCAAGGTAATGAAGCGGCCCGCATCTTTGGGCCAACATTGGAGCACCGGAAAATCCAGCAGGGAAAAATCGTCGCGCTTAATGACTTCCTTACAGGGTCCGCTGGAAACCGTCTTGGGAAAAAACTTGCCAATATCGGCCAGCATAGGCAACATCTTGATCTTTTCAATCAGTCCCTGCGGAGATTTCACGTCGAGGAAACGATGCAGACGGCCAGCCACTTCGTCCAGCGATGCCACCCCGAGCGCCAGATTCATGCGGCGCACCGAGCCAAACTGGTTTATGAGGAGCGGCACCCCGGGATAGCCCTCAACTTTTTCGAATAGCAGCGCCGGGCCGCCCGCCTTCGAGACCCGATCCGTAATTTCGGTGATTTCAAGAATCGGATCGACTGGGGCTTTCACCCGCTGCAGTTCGCCGGCGTCTTCCAGGGCTTTGAGCCAGTCGCGTAGATCGTCATAGGCCATTTCTTCGTTCTCCGTTACCCATTTCCCGTCAGGAAACACCCCCCACAGAGCCGCCGAGATACAGAGACCCCCAGAAACGGGAATTACACGAAGCGATTATAGCGGTGCGCCTAGCCGTTTACCCGTTTGCCGTTCGCGCGTCCTTTGTCTCCTCTGTGCCTCCGTGTCTCTGTGGCAGGTGTTTTAGCGGGTAATGGGAAACGTAAACTCAGCTTCTCTCATCTAACCCGACGTTGTACCGGAATCCGTGGCAAAGCTGCCTGGAGAGTTACTTGGGTAGAACCAGCACCAGCGAAAAGGACCATATCGAAGCGCTTTCCCTGCTCATCCTGGCGCCCCAGAGTGCGGCGGGAGCGGCCACCTATGTGGCCGGACTGGATGCGCAACAGCGCGCTCAATTTCTGGAACTGGCAGATTCCCACCACGTGGTGGTGCGTGCCCTGCAATGTCTGCGTACCCTGACGGCCGGCAAGAATGGATTGGAGCTTTGGATTAACTCGAACCTGCGTGGGGAACAGGAGCGGATCGACTGTGCTCTGGCATGGTTGCAGCGCATCTGCCGCGAACTGGAGAACGCCGGTTGCCAGGTTGTCGCCATGAAGAGTCTCGACCATGCGCCGGACCTGGGTAACGATCTCGATCTTTACACCACCGCCGGCGAAGACGCGGTCGGAGGGGTATTCGCGAAGCTCGGCGCGCACATCGCACCGCGCAGTTGGGGCGACCGGTTGGCTCATAAGTGGAATTTTGCTCTGCCGGGATTACGCGAGTCGGTCGAGGTACACTCGCAACGGCTGGGCCAGACCGGAGAACACGTGCAGATGGCGCGCCGTTTCGTAGACCGGCGTGTCTCTCTCCGGCTCGCAGGCTACACGTTTCCGGTTCCCGCTCCCGAAGAACGTATTCTCGTGGCCGTGCTGCAACGCATGTATCGGCACTTCTACTTCCGTGTTTGCGATATCGCGAACAGCGCCGCCCTGGTGGAATCCGGCCAGATCAATTTCCAGGAACTTAAGCGCGCGGCAGATGTGGGCGGCGTCTGGCCGGGAGTGGCCACCTACCTCAAAATCGTTTCGGATTACCTGAGACACTACCGCGGCTACGGACTGGACCTGCCGGCTCTGGTGGTGGAGGCGGCGCGTTTTGGCGGCGAAAAACTTTCTATGGAGCGGCGATTTCTGCGTATTCCCATCCTTCCCCAAGCGGCTGGGCTGTATACCAAACAGGTGGCGCGCACCGCGTTGCGCGGCCAGGTTGCAGCCACTCTCCGCCTTTCTCTACTCCCCCCTTTGGCCGCTACCGCTGCCGTGGCTTATAAGGTCACCGGAGACGATAAGGCCATCTGGTAAATCGGATGACCGGGTGATCGGGTGATCGGAAACGAAAATTCCGGCTTGGAAGTTCTTGATGCGGACCAGATGCTGTCTGCAACGGCAAAGCCTTTTTTCTCTTCAGATCACCCGATCACCGGATCGCCCGATCACCCGATGTTGGGATCACCCGATCATCCGATTATCCGATCAGCCGATAACCCAGTTCGCAATCACCCGATCCTTTGATCCCCTGCCGTGCTAGACTCACAAGATTGAGTATCTCGGACTAGTGGCCTTAACCAGTTCATGCGCATTCTCACTCGGTACATTCTGCGCGAAGTGGTCTCCTATGCCTTGATCGGCGCGGGGGTTTTCACTTTCATTTTTTTTATGGTGAACCTGGAACGCCTGCTGGAGCTGGTGGTGCGCAATAGCGCGCCGCTGCCCAGCGTCATCGAGATCTTTGCCTTCACCTTGCCCAAGACGCTGACGCTAACCCTGCCTATGGGGGTTTTGGTCGGGGTTTTGATCGGTCTCAGCCGGCTGGCCGCGGACAGCGAGGTTACGGCCATGCGTTCGATCGGCATGGGATCGTGGGCGTTCGCCCGCATCGCCGCCATCTTCGTTCTTGTCGCCTCCAGTTTGGCCATCCTTAATAATGTGCTGATTGCCCCGCGCGCGGCCGCGGCGCTGTCGGAACTGGAGGACCGGCTTAAATCCTCCCAGGCCTCGTTTGAGGTCCAGTCCCACGTCTTCTACGAGGACTTCCCCAACTCCGTCCTTTACGTTCAGGATACGGGCACGGGTAAGGGCACCGCCGTATGGAAAGGGGTGTTTCTCGCCGATGTCAGTTCGCCTTCCTCTCCCAAAGTCACCCTGGCTCAGGAAGGGATAGTGGTGGGCGAGGCGCCAGACCGAATGCACCTGCACCTGATTGCCGGCTCGCAACATGAGATCACTCCCCAGCAACCGGATCAGTATGCCATCTCCACCTTTGCGGAAACCGATGTCTTTCTGCCGGTGACGGCCACCGGGCCGGCCACCCACCTGAACGCTCCGGCCAGTGAGGTGCCGACTTCCCAACTGATCCCGCAAGCCCGGCAGCAGCAGGATCCGCTGGAAGCCGTCGGGTATTTGATCGAGTATCACCGCCGCTGGGCGATGGCGATTGCCTGTGTCGTACTCGCGCTGGTCGGGATCCCCCTAGGTCTCTCGGCAAAAAAGGGCGGCAAGAGCGCGGGCTTTGTGCTGACGATTGCTCTGGTCTGTATCTATTACGTAGTGGCGCTTTCGGGCATGTCGCTGGCACGCCAGGGTAAACTGCCGGTCACCCTTGGCATGTGGCTTTCCGACACGCTTTTCTTCTGCGCCGGATTAGTCATGTTGTATCAGGTTGACCGTTTTCCCGTGCATATGCCGAACTGGCGCGACGCCTGGTTGCGCCTGCGTGAACTGGCCGGGCGGAAAATTATTTTGCCGCGCTTCATCGGCCGGCATGGCGTGGCCCGCCGCACCTTGAAGTACGGCCGTTTCCCCATGATTCTGGATGAGCTGATCTTGCGGGATTTCACGCTTTATCTGGGCATGGTGTTGTGCACCTTTCTGGTGTTGATGCAGGTCTTCACCTTTTTCGAGTTGTTGCGCGACATTGTGCGCAATCGGGTTCCTCTCACCCTGGTGGGCGAATATCTGCTGAATCTGACGCCTTACCTGCTCTACAAGATGCTGCCCTTCAGCGTGTTGCTGGGGGTGCTCATGACCTTTGGCCTGATGCAGAAATCCAACGAGATCATGGCCATGAAGGCCAGCGGCATCAGCGTATACCGGATCATCCTGCCGGTGTTGTGTATTACCATGGCGCTGGCCGCGGGCCTGTTCTTCTTCGACCAGTTCTATTTGCCGCAGGCCAACAAGCGCCAGGACGCGTTACGCAACCAGATCAAAGGAAAGGCTCCGCAGACCTATCTCAGTCCGGAGCGCAAATGGATTTTCGGCCAGCAGTCGACCATTTATTACTACGAGTTCTTCGATTCCGACCAGAATCGTTTTGCCTCCATTCAGGCATTTCAGTTTGACCCTCACACCTTCGAACTTAAGCGGCGCATTTACGCCGCTCGCGCCCACTGGTCCGACAACCTGGAACGGTGGGTCTTCGAGCAAGGCTGGGAGCGCGAATTTCGCGGCAGTGCCATCCAGAAATACCGTACCTTCGATGTGGCCACCTTCCCCGAACTGCGCGAGCCGCCCCAATACTTTAAAAAGGAAGTCAAACAATCGTCGGAAATGAGCTACAACGAACTGCGGCGCTACATTCACGAGCTGCGCCAAAGCGGTTTCGACGTGGTGCGCCTGCAGGTTCAGTTACAGGTGAAGTTGGCTTTTCCGATCATCACGTTCGTCATGGCGGTACTCGCCATCCCCTTCGCGCTGCGCGCCGTTCGGCACGGCGCCTTGGCCGGGGTGGCTACCGCGATTGGCATCGCCGTTATTTACTGGATCACTTCGGGACTGTTTGAGGCCATGGGAAACACCAGTCAACTGCCTCCTTTGGTCGCCGCCTGGTCTCCCGACGTGATCTTCGCGCTGGCCGGCGGTTATCTGGTGCTCAAGGTACCCACTTAACAGTGCTTCGCTAGTACAATACAGTGGGTATTTATTGCGGTTTAATCTTAGAAATCTTGCATGGGGACTCTTATGGGTAAGACTGCATCCCAAGTGGCGCAAGCTGGCCATTTTTCACTGCGCCCGATTCATACTTTCAAGGTGAGGCCGCGCCTGCCGGAGCCCCTGAAACCCTTGCTGCAGGTTGCGTATAACCTGCGCTGGAGCTGGGACCACGGAGTCATCGAACTTTTCCGCCGCCTCGACCCCGATCTTTGGGAGCGTTCGGGCCACAATCCCGTCTTTTTGCTCGGCAATGTCGATCAGGACACGCTGGAGGCTGCAGCTCGGGATGAAGGGTTTCTGGCCCACTTGGATGGTGTCGTCAAGGGCCTGGACAACTACCTTGCGGGAGAGGCGGCCTGGTACCCGCGGATGCGCCGGCAAGACGCCCCTTTGATTGCCTATTTTTCCGCCGAGTTCGGCATCACCGAGTGCCTTTCGATCTTTGCCGGCGGTCTGGGCGTGCTGGCAGGCGATCACTTGAAGGCGGCGAGCGATCTGGGCGTGCCGCTGCTGGGTGTGGGCCTCCTTTATCAGCAGGGCTATTTCAGCCAGTATTTGAATGCCGCTGGGTGGCAACAGGAAGCTTACGAAGACAATGACTTCCACGCCCTGCCGATTGAACGGGTGCCGGACATTACCGTGCAGATTAATCTGGCTGAAGGTCCAGTCACCGCACAGGTCTGGCGCGCCGCGGTCGGACGCCTGCAACTGTATTTACTGGACACCAACATTCCGCAGAACGAGCCTTTCGGCCGCCAGATCACCAATCAGTTATACGGGGGCGGGCTGGAAATGCGGCTCAAGCAGGAGATCCTCCTCGGCATCGGGGGATACCGCGCCCTGGAAGCCATGGGCTTGGAGCCGACGGTCTGCCACATGAACGAAGGGCACTCCGCCTTCCTGGGGTTGGAGCGGGTTCGCCGGTTCATGGAAACACGCCACCTGACGTTTCAGGAGGCCCGGGTGCTGGCCTCGGCCAGTCTTATTTTCACCACGCATACGCCGGTGGCCGCGGGGCACGATTATTTTCCCCCTTCGCTGATGGATCGCTATTTTTACACTTATCCCGGCATTCTGGGCATCAGCCGCGAAGAATTCCTGGGCTTGGGCCGGCAGAATCCAAACAACAATTCCGAAGATTTCTGCATGACCGTGTTGGCCTTGCGTCTGGCCGCATTCAGTAACGGCGTGAGCAAGCTGCATGGCGAAGTGACCCGGCACATGTGGAGTAATATCTGGCCGGGACTGCCCGAGCCTGAAATCCCCATCGGACATGTCACTAACGGGGTCCATTTCCGTACCTGGGTTTCCTACGAGATGAACCAGTTATATGACCGGTACCTGGGACCGAAATGGCGGGAAGAGCCGACCGACCCCAAGCTCTGGCGCCACATTGCCTCCATCTCGACCGAGGAACTGTGGCGCACTCACGAGCGGCGCCGCGAACGTCTGGTGGCGAATTCGCGCCGCCGGTTACACGAGCAACTAGTTCGCCGCGGATCCCCGCAGGCCGACATCGACGCAGCTGAAGAAGCCCTGAGCCCGGAAGTACTCACCATCGGATTTGGCCGCCGCTTTGCCGCCTACAAGCGGGCCATGCTCCTGCTGCGCCAACCCGAGCGTTTGGCGCGTCTGCTCAACGATCCGAAACAGCCGGTACAGGTCATCTACGCCGGGAAAGCCCATCCTAACGATGCTCCCGGCAAGGAACTAATCCAGGCAATTGTGAATCTGGCCCGGCAGCCCGAATTTCGCCATCGGCTCGTTTTTATCGAAGACTACAACATGGACATCGCGCGTTACATGGTCCAGGGCTGCGACGTTTGGCTCAACACTCCGTTGCGTCCGCTGGAGGCCAGCGGCACGAGCGGCATGAAGGCCCTGGCCAACGGCGTACTCAATGTGAGCACTTTGGATGGGTGGTGGGACGAAGCCTGGCGTCTCGCACCCGACGGCGCCGGCCCCAATGTCGGTTGGGCCATCGGCAGGGGCGAGACTTACGACAATCAGCAGGAACAGGACGAAGTTGAAGCGGACGCCCTATACGAACTCCTGGAACGGGACATCATTCCGACCTTCTACGATCGTAGCGTCGACGGCGTGCCCCGGCAGTGGGTGGCGCGCATGAAAGCGTCGCTCACGGCGCTGTGTCCCGAGTTCAATATGCATCGTCTGGTAAAGCAATACACCGAAGACTACTACGAGGCGGCACATACGCGCTTTCGTGCTTTGGACAAGGACAATGCCGCCCAAGCGAAGGAACTGGCGGGCTGGTTGCGCTCTGTGCAAGAGGCCTGGCCGCACTTGCGGATAGAATCCGTTGATCCGGTCGGAGCTGAGCTGCTCATGGGAAGCGACTTGAACGTCCGGGCCTCGGTGGCTCTGGGGCGTTTGCGGCCCCAGGACGTCTCGGTGGAAGCCGTCGTTGGCCGGGTGGATGCCCAGGGTGAAATTGTCGATTCTGTAGCCACCCCCATGCAGGCCATAGGGGAAACGGCCCCGGGGGTGTACCAATTTGAAATCGAGGTCCGGCCGCCTTCTCGCAGCGGAATGCATGGTCTGGCCATCCGGGTTTTACCGCATCACCCGGCCCTGATCACGCCCTACATTCCTGGACTCATTGCCTGGGCAAATTCGAGGTAAGCGTTGCACGGCGCAGAGCAGTCGTCAGTTGAACTTGCGATTGCCCCGGCGCTGCGGGAAGCGGCTCCGCTTCTGGCGCTGGGCGTGGTGCGCGCTTCCGTACAGGTGGCCGAGCACGATGAGCGCCTCCAAGCCGTGATCCAGCAATGCATCCACGGGATTGTACAAACCCTGGCCTTACCCCAGCTTCCGGATTTGCCGGAAATCCGCGAACTGCGTAAGGCCTTCCGCGCCGCCGGGAAAGAACCTTCGCGCTATCGGGGTTCGCAGGAGTCCCTGTTCCGGCGCATTCTTCAGGGGAAAGGCCTTTTCGCCGTCAACACCGTCGTGGATATCAACAACCTGGTCTCCCTGGAATCCAGGCACTCGGTCGGGACTTACGATGTGGCGCAGCTCTCGAATCCGGTCATTTTCCGGGTGGGTAGGCCGGGCGAGAGTTATCAGGGAATCGGCAAGGATCCGATCGATGTTGCCGGCCTGCCGGTGTTTGCCGACCGCGAAGGGCCCTTCGGCAGCCCCCACCGGGACTCCGCCCGCGCCAGGATTACCTTAAGCACCCGAGAGATCATGATGGTAATCATTTCCTTCTCGGGCCCGCACCGCTTGCCGGAATCGATGCAGCGCGCGGTCGATTTGCTGCGTACCTACAGCGGGGCAGATACCAACACCATCAAAACTGCCGTAGTTGAGTAGAAGCCGTTCCAGGATTTCCATACTGGGAAGAAATGCGTGATCGCCTGATCCGCCATCGTGCCTCCCCTTGCATCGTCGATTTACTCATCGTCCGATTCTGCTTCCACTTTCCATACGTCCCAATCACGGCCAAACGAGCTGACGGTGGGGCCGGCGTCTTCCCCTGGTTCCAGATAATTAATCGTCCGGCCCAAGGCCAGTGCTTGCGATTGCATTTCGGCATTGATCTTCAAATAAACGCTGCGTCCTACCACCTGGGGCAGCGTCGAGGCCACCAGCACCCCGCCATGTCCGCGCATGAGCAGCGCCGATTTGTCCGCTAACACGTGTGCCAGGGCCTGCCCCAATTCGCGGTTGTGCACCAACATGCTCTTGTCGGAAGGCGCGCGAAAGTCCCGGATTTCATACACCGGCACCCCGGGGTTCATAAAGGCGGTCATGTGGTACAGCGGACGCATGGCCACTCCCGTGGCCCCAAACGGAATCAGCTCGGGAGAATGGCAATGGACAATGGCTTGGACATCGGGGCGTACCCGATAGATTTCGCCATGAATGAAGCGCTCAATGTAGGATTGGCGGGCATCGCCCCCGACCGGGTTGCTTTCCAGATCAAAGGTCATGATGTCGGAGGCGGTCACCAGGGCCGGCGCCATCGATCGGGCCAGCAGATAGCGGTTGGGATTGCCGGGATCGCGTACGCTGACGTGCCCGTATCCGTCCACCACCTCTTTGGCGGCCAGAATATGATTAGCCACCACCAAATCGCTAAGCGGAGATTCTTTTTCGACCTTCTCCTTCGAGTCACCGTTCATCAGCGGCGTTCCCCCGATCATAGGGAAGAAAGCCAGTAGCCTGGCCCAACCACCGCAGAATTGCCGGCGCGAAAAATTGAAAAGCATACGATCCTCCGGGTTACCAGAACCTGTCTTAGAATTGACAGCTTAGACACCGCAAATTCCCCACCTCATAGGATACCCTCGGCATTCGCACTCGCGTTCGGCCCGCAGATTGTTTCGGCGTTGCGTTCGTGCTACTCTGCCCCGGATCATCATCAGCCCTTCAGCGCCTGAGCGGAATAGCGGCGGAGGCTATTCATCGGTTCCCGCGAGCAGGAAAGACAGGACCCATTCGGCTGTTTCCGGGAGGCAAAGGAATCATGAAAAAGAAGTGCTCGGTTCTAAGCGTTTGCGGCGTTGTGATCACCATCCTCGCCTTGCAAGCCCTCATGCAGGCAGCTCCATCCACCCCGGCAATTGCCTCGCAAACCGCTGGCGCCTTTAAGAAATTAGCGGCGGACGCGAAAGTCAGGCAGGGGTTGGAATTTCTCCAGAACGATGACGCCAAGGCGCTGGCCGATCTGAAGATTATCGTAGCCATCCCCGCTCCGCCGTTTAAAGAACAAGTCCGCGGCGAGTACTACATGAAGCGCTTGCAGGAACTGGGGCTCAACGATCTGACGACCGACGCCGAAGGCAACGTGTACGGGGTGCGTCCGGGAACCGGCAAAGGCCCCAGGCTGCTGGTGGAAGCCCATCTCGATACCGTCTTCCCGGAAGGAACCAACGTTCAGCCCGTGGAAAAGGACGGCAAAATCTATGCGCCGGGTATTGCCGACGACACGCGCGGCCTGGCTCTTTTGTTATCGATTGTCCGCGCCTTTCAAGCCACGGGGATTAAGACCGTGGGCGACATAATTTTCTGCGCCACGGTGGGCGAAGAGGGCCTGGGCGACTTGCGCGGCATGAAGGCCTTTTTTAAGGACCACTCGGACATCGCTGGGGCGATCGACATCGATGCCCCCGGCGACGTAAAGGCCATAACCTATCTGGCTACAGGGAGCCACCGATACCGGGTAACTTTCAACGGCCCCGGGGGACATAGCTTCGCGGCCTTTGGCACTCCCAGCGCCATTCACGCCATGGGCCGGGCCATTGCCAAGATCGACGAGGTACGCCCGCCTTCGGAACCGAAGACTACTTTTACCGTGGGCGAGGTCAGCGGCGGAACCTCGGTGAATGCCATCGCCGCCAAAGCCCAGATGCTGCTCGATATGCGCTCCAACGGCCAGAAAGAGCTGTCACAAATGGAGAAGCAGATCCTGGCGCTCATTCAGCAAGGCGCGGATGAAGAAAATGCCCGCTGGGGCGCGGATAAGAAGATCACAGTTGACTTGAAGCTGATCGGCGATCGCCCCGCCGGGAGCCAGCCTCCAGACAGTGTGATCGTGCAGGCCGCCTGGATGGCAACCAAGGCTATCGGCCAGGAACCCGCCTTGGTGGACGCCGGCAGCACCAACGCCAACTGGCCGATCAGTCTTGGCATTCCGGCGGTCGTGCTCGGCGTGGGGGGCAAGGATGGGGGAATGCATTCCCCCGGGGAGTGGTTCGACCCTACCAACGAGTATCTGGCGCCGCAAAAAATCTTTCTAACCATACTCAGTCTGGTCGGTGTCGATGGCGTGAGTCAGCCGCTGTTGCCGGCAGCCAAGTAGGCGCGGTGCGGGCTTCCTTGGCCCTTATAACCCTTTTCGGATCATTGAGATCTGGGCGCACTAGTAACCGGCAAAACTTGAGAAACCGCTAATGCCGGCCCTCTGTTCAGCCGATTACATATCATGTGAGCTCTCTGCTGCGGGACCCCGAGCGCCGGCGCAGTGTCAGTTTCCTTTTCTGCGCCCTCGCTCCGTTTGCCGGGCTCGTGGTTATCCGCAGCACCTGGCAAACCAACAGCGAATTTCACACCCTGATCGAGAGCATTAACACCCTGCTGGCCGCGGTTGCCGGGGTCATGATCCTGGTGCGGTACTACACCAAGAAGAACAGTTCCTTTCTATTCGTCGGCAGCGGCTTTTTGGGGGCCGCCCTTCTGGATGCCTACCATGCCGCCGTCACGTCTTCGTTTCTCGCCGGGCACACGGCGTCCGCTTTTGCTGCCCTCACCCCGTGGAGCGGGGGTATTTCGCGTAATTTCTTCTCGCTATGGCTGTGCGTGAGTCTGCTGCTGTGGAAAAGAGAATGCCGTCGCGTGCCGGCCCGTACGGTCAGGGAGAGCGTAGTCTACCTTGTCGTGGCCGGATCGACCCTGGGAAGTTTCCTCTTCTTCGCCCTGGTACCCCTGCCGCCAGCCTATTATCCAACTCTTCTCATTCATCGTCCGCAGGAGCTTGTAACGGCTGTCTTTTTTTTGCTGGCAACACTGGGATATTGGCGCAGAGGTTTTTGGCGAACCAGTTACCTGGAATATTGGCTGGTGCTTTCCTTGATTGTAGCGACGGCAGGGCAGTTATTGTTCATGCCCTCTTACCGCCAGCTATTCGACGCCACGTTCGTGGCCGCTCACCTCACGAAAACTTTGCAATACATACTGGTCCTGACCGGTTCGTTTATCAGCATGGCTGCGGTTTTCCGGCGTGAGGCAAAAACCGCATCCGAGCTGGAGCTCCGCATTCGGGAGCGCACTGCCGATCTGGCCCGGGCTAATCTGACTTTGCAGGCGGAAATCGCCGAACGCCGGCAGGCGGAACGGATAGCGGCCGAAGCCAATCGCGCCAAAGGCGAGTTCCTCGCCAACATGAGCCATGAAATCCGTACTCCGATGAATGGCATCATCGGTATGACGGAGTTGGTGCTCAGCACGGAGCTGACGGCCGAACAGCGCGAGTACCTGGAAATGGTCCAGGGTTCCGCCAGTTCCCTGCTCTCCTTGCTCAACGACATCCTCGACTTCTCCAAAATTGAGGCACACAAGCTCGACTTGGAGGCCATTGACTTCCATGTGCGGGACAGCTTGGAAGACGTCATGAAGACCCTGCGCTTCCGCGCCCAGCAGAAATGCCTCACCCTGACTTGTCAGGTCCCGCCCGACGTGCCGAACCAACTGCGCGGCGATCCCGGACGCCTCCGCCAGGTGCTTGTCAACCTCGTCGGCAATGCCATCAAGTTCACGAAGGAAGGCGGGGTGACGGTCCGAGTAACGACCGAGTCGGACGCAGCGGCGGCAGAAGCCGTGCTTCATTTTGCCGTAGCCGACACCGGAATTGGCATTCCGGCAGAGAAACAGCGAGGCATTTTCGAGGCGTTTACCCAAGCCGACAGTTCCATGACCCGAAAGTATGGCGGCACCGGTCTGGGTCTGGCCATCTCTTCCCGCCTGGTGACGCTGATGGGGGGCCGCATCTGGGTGGAGAGCGAACCCGGCCACGGCAGTACCTTCCATTTCACCGTGCGTCTTCGCCTTCCCGACAAGCCGTACGACCAGCCGCAGTTGGAAGCAATTGCCGCCGTGCTTCTCTCCCAGGCCCGCAAGCAGGCCGATCAGCGGATACTGACGTCTCCGGCCACCGCTCAACCGGCCTTAAAAATTCTTCTGGCGGAAGATAATCGGGTAAACCAGGTGGTGGCGACCCGCCTGCTGGAGAAGCGCGGTCATACGGTATGCGTCGCGGAAAGCGGCCAAGCAGTTCTGGACGCCATAGAGCGGCAAGCCTTCGATCTGGTGCTGATGGATGTAGAAATGCCGGACGTTGATGGTGTGCAGGCTACAAAATCCATCCGTGAACGCGAAAAGCTGGTCGGAAAGCATCTTCCCATTATCGCCATGACCGCCCATGCCATGGTGGGTGACAAAGAAAGATTTCTCCAGGCGGGAATGGACAGCTATATCGCCAAACCCCTGCAGGTTGAGGCGCTCTTCACGGCCATCAGCAACGTTATGTCTCCCGCCGCCAAACCATAGCAGCACTCAGCAATCGGCAATCAGCTGCCCCCGGAACCCGAACCAACACCCAGCACAGAGACACAGAGCCGCAGAGAAGATTTTGGGAATGCGGATTTCGGATTTACGATTTCAAGAACCCTCGTGCGGCTAGAATGCGAGGAGGTGGTTAAATCTTAAATCCACATTCCCTAATCCGAATTGCTCTCTGCGGCTCTGCGCTGGGTGTTAGTTTGGCTGAATGCTGAGTGCTGAGTGCTTCTTTGCCTGCTTCCTTTTAACACGATTTTCACAGACAATTTTGCCGGTCAATTTACCATGCCTTCTACTGGAGGAACTCGGAATGGCTAAGAGAAAGAATCTGTGCGGGTTAGTGCTGCTGGTGTCGCTGCTCACCGGAATGCTGCTGCTCGCCGGCTGCGAAGGTGGAGGCCCGAAACCGGCGGCGGAATCAAAACAGGTGGTCATCTATAACTCGCCGCCCGAGTGGGCCAACTGGGGCGAAGCACTCAAGAAATTCAGCGCCCAGACCGGCATTCAGGCGCCGCCCGACAACAAGAATAGCGGGCAGACGGTGACGGCGCTCATCGCGGAAAAGGCAAAACCCGGCGCCGATGTGGCCTACCTTGGGATCACGTTCGGCTATGAAGCGGCGAACAAAGACCTCCTGGCAGGTTACAAACCAGCCGGTTTCGACTCCATCCCCGCCGAGTTGAAAGACCCCGAAGGCCGTTGGATGACCATCCACTACGGCGCTATCGCCTTCATCGCGAACACCGAAGCGCTGGGCAAGACCCCGGTTCCCAAGAGCTGGGCCGATCTGTTAAAGCCGGCATACAAAGGCAAGATCGCCTTCCTCGATCCGACTTCGGCTGCGGTAGGCTACTCGGTGGCCGTGGCGGCGAACCTTGCCATGGGGGGAACCCTCGATGACTGGGAACCCGGATTCAAGTACTTCAAACGGCTGGAGGCGCAGGGGGTCGAACACCCGAAACAGACAGCCACCCCGCGTGTGATCAAGGGGGAGATTCCTATCCTGATTGATGCCGACTTCAACGGCTATCGTCCGAAAATCAAAGAGAACGCTCCCCTGCAGGTCGTGATTCCCGCGGAGGGCTCGTTGAAGATGCCGTATGTAATCGGTTTGGTAAAGGGCGCGCCGCGTCCCGATGCCGGCAAGAAGCTTATCGATTTCGTACTGTCCGATGAAGGGCAAAAGGTCTGGGCAGGCGGATTTGTGCAGCCGATCCGCAGCGGCATGGTTCCACCTGAGGTGGCCAGCCAGATGCTCCCCGCTGCTGATTATGCCCGCGCCAGAGCAGTCGATTATCTGAAAATGCAGCAGGCGCAAAAGGCCTTTACCGACCGCTGGCAGGCGGAGATTGTCACCAAGTAAACTCTACGGTCGGACAAAAGCTTTTCACCGCAGAGGACGCGGAGGTGCACGGAGGAATAAGGACGCGGAAAACATAAGGATATAGGTTCCCTCTGCGTACCTCCGTGTCCTCTGCGGTAAAAAGGTTTGTTTTTTCCCACCTTTTTACGCCACGGGTTACATGCTTACGCCCGCTTTGCGGGCTAGAAAGTGATTCGCTCCACACCGCGAGGCACGCATGATGCTAACCCGCCGCACGGCGGACGGCTTATGGGTTTCCGGGTTGTTACTCCCGGCTGTTCTCACCGTGGTCTACTTCTTTCTTTACCCGATGTTCGTACTGTGTCTTACCAGCCTCCACTCGGCGGCCGGCCTGAGTCTTGTGCACTATACCGATATCCTGGCCAAACCGCGTTATCGAAAATCCCTCTTCGACACTGTCTTCCTGTCCGTCACAGTAACCCTGGTTACGCTGGCCATTTCCACACTGCTCTCGATGGTGCTGGTGCGCTGGGAATTTCCGTTCAAGAGGCTGTATCAGGCGCTGATCACATTTCCCCTCTCCTTCCCCGGGGTTGTCGTGGGGTTCATGATTATCATCCTGTTTGGCAAAACCGGAGTTATTCCCAATGTGTCCACTCGGGTAACCGGCAAGCCAATCTTGCAAATCGCCTATACCAACTGGGGCCTCTTCCTTGCTTATCTCTACTTCAGCATCCCCAAAGTCACCATGACCATGGTGGGCTCGGTCCACAAACTTGACTTCCGGCTGGAGGAAGCCGCGCGCAGTCTCGGCGCTACGCCGGGGGTTGCGTTTCGCCGGGTCGTGCTGCCGGCCCTGTCTCCGGCGCTGGTATCGGCGGGCGCGCTCTGTTTCGCCACCTCCATGAGCGCGTTCGGAACGGCCTTTACGCTGGCCCAGAACATCAGCGTTCTGCCCGTATTGATGTACACGGAATATACGCTGTCGTTCCAGATCGAAGCCGCCAGCGCGATGGCAATTACTCTGGGGGCGATTACGCTGCTGTTCAACTACGCCTACCGGACCATTGGAGAAAGGGGACAAGCGGGTGCATAGATGGGGTCCAGGACGCTGCGTGGTCCTTTTTGTCGTGGTCCTGGTATCGGCTTTTCTGATTGTGCCGGTATTCATCTCCATAATCGGATCTTTTTCCGAATATTGGGGGCTAAGGATTTTCGAAAAGGGACTCACTCTGAAGTGGTATGCCTACGTCTGGGAGAACTACTCCCATACCATCAAGTACAGCGTAATCATAGCGGCGGCAACCGTCGCGATAGACATTCTGCTGGGGGTGCCGGCCGCATATGCGTTGTCGAAGGCACGATCTCGCTGGGCGGGGGCGCTGGAAGATGTAATCTCCATCCCGGTGGCAATACCCGGAATCGCCATCGCTCTGGCGTTGATCCAGACACACCGCTACTTATCGGGTAGCTGGCTGTTCATCGTGGTAGGGCATGTAGTTTTCACCATGCCGCTGATGCTGCGCGCCGTGACGGCGGCATTGCGGACCGCGAAATTGGCCGTCATGGAGGAGGCAGCGGCCAGTCTGGGGGCAGGCCGGCGGGCCCGGTTGCTGCGGGTAGTTGTTCCCAACGTGCGCGACGCAATCGTTGCCGGGGCGCTGATGGTGCTCACCATGTCGCTGGGAGAATTCAACTTGACGTTTTTCCTGTATACGCCGTTGACCATGACCATGCCGGTCGGCTTGTATGAATCCTATGCCTCTTTGCGTCTGGAAATCGGCAGCGCCTACACCGCCTTGTTCCTGTTGTTGACCATTCCTCTGATGACGCTGATCCAGTATCTCGGCAGTGAGAAGATCGAGGGGAGAGGATTCTAATGGCTCACCTGGCCATGAACAGGCTGACCAAGCAATATACCAAAAGTGTCTATGCTGTCCGCGAGCTCTCGCTTGAGGTACAGAAGGGCGAAACGATGGTGCTGGTTGGCCCGTCGGGGTGCGGTAAGACGACCACCCTGCGGATAACGGCTGGGCTGGAGGTCCCAACCTCCGGCAGAGTGCTGTTTGGCGATAAGGATGTGACCAGCCTGCCTCCGGAAAGGCGGGGAGTGGGCATGGTATTTCAAAACTACGCCTTATTTGCCAACATGACCGTGGCCCAGAATATCGCTTTCGGGCTGGAGATGCGCGGAGCCAGCCGGGACCGTATTCAGCGGCAGGTCACGAGCATGATGAACATGATGGGCATAGCCGAACTGGCGGCGCGAAAGCCTGCCCAGCTTTCCGGCGGACAGCAGCAGCGCGTAGCCTTTGCCCGGGCGCTTGCCATCGAACCTGAATATCTGCTCCTGGATGAGCCCCTTACCGCCCTGGACGCCAAGTTGCGGGATAACCTGCGCGTAGAACTGGCCAGGCTGCTAAAGGAGTTGAACATCACCGCGCTCTACGTGACTCACGATCTGACGGAGGCCATGGCCTTGGGAGACCGGATCGCCGTCATGAATGATGGGCGAATCCAGCAGTGCGACACCCCGCGCCAGATTTACCATAATCCAGCCAACGCTTTTGTCGCCGGCTTTATTGGACGCACCAATTGCTATCGCGGCCAGCTCAAACCGTCCCATGAGGGCAACGGCTTGGCCGTAGACCTGGGCTTCGCTATCCTCCCGGTCCCCGATGACCCGGGTGCCCGCGAGGTGGTCGTAATCTTCCGGCCTGAGGATCTGCGCATCGCGGCCCCGCAGGAGAAACCGCATCTGGTGGCCCGCATCACGGATGTACTGTTTCTGGGAGCCAGAATCCGCGGCATAGGCCGGCTGGCAAACGAGGAAGAGATCATCATCGACTTGGAAAATACCGCCAACGTACGCCCCGGCGATAACGTGGGCTTCTGCCTCTATCCCGGCAAGATAGTCGTGCGCTCCGCCGATGGCGAAACGTAGTTGTCTGGCATTCACCTACCCTGTATGGGTGTCCCCACCCTCCGCCCCGCGGTTGGGCGGTGGGTGGGATCCATTTCCTTTGTCAGCTCTTTGAAGCCCATGTTTGTCCCATGAAAGCGGGCTTTCTGAGCATAGGGCAGGCGCCCGCTGTGCAGATTACAGTACGTTGGATCGTCTATCGTTCACCTGCCCTGCCTTTTCGCAAACATTTCGGCGAAGCTCTTGATCGCGCTTACCACTTCCCGAAGGCTGCGGTGAACCGGCTTATCCCGCCGCAACACAATTGCCAATTTGCGATAGAGCCGTGGACTCAACGAACGTACGGTCATTTTGCGCCGGCGGTCGGTGTCCGGCAAAGCCATGCGAGTGACTATACTGCATCCCAGGCCGGCGCCAACCAATTCCTTGATGGCTTCGACACTGTCCAGTTCCATGATTGGCCGCAACGTCAGACCTGCATGCGTGAACCACTGATTCACCAGAATACGCGTATTGGCGCTCGCTTGATGCAGGACGAGAGGCAGTTTGGACAGGTTGGAAGGGGTAGTTTTGCCAGGCAATTTTATGGAGTCAGCCGAGGCAATGGCCACAAATTCATCCTCCAGGACGGGCGTCACATCGAACATACGCCCCGGCGCGGGCAACGTGACCAGGCCTACGTCTATGGTGTTTTCCTCGATCGCTTTAAGAATGTCCGGGGTGTCGCCGGTGTTGACGATAATGCTCAGCGACGGGAACCGGTTGCGCAACTCGCGTAAGACGGATGGCAAAAAATAAATACAGGCGGTGGCGCCGGTTCCCAGCCGGACCCGGCCCGTAACCCCTTTCGAATGGCGGGCCATGGCTTCCAGGGCGCTGCTCACGGCCGCGTCGATGGCGCGCACGTGGACCAGCAGTTCTTCTCCGGCCGCCGTGGGTGCCGCCCGCCGGCCTACCCGTTCCACTAACCGGACACCCAGCCGCTTTTCCAGTTGCCGTACCTGGAGGCTCACCGCCGGCTGGGACAGTTCGAGCCGCTCCGCCGCTGCCGAGAAGCTCCCCGCGTCCATCACGTGGGCGAAGGTCTGCAGCTGATCAAGGCTCAGGCGATACATTTCCAAGTTTTCCTTATGCAAAACATAATTCAGACAAGCTATGTTTATAGCAATTTTTTCAGTATAAGCTTTTGTAGGTTGCCAAATGAACTGCCTAATCCGGGATTCACGGGAAGACGATATAACTGCGGTCCACTCGATCTATGCCTATCACGTGCTCACCGGCAGCGCCTCGTTTGAAGAAGACCCACCCTCGATGGAAGAACTGCTGCGGCGGCGTGCGGATGTCTTGGCCCGTGGATTGCCCTATATTGTCGCCGAAGCGGAAGGCCGGGTGGTCGGTTATAGCTATGCCACCCCGTATCGATCCCGTTCCGCCTACCGCTTCACGATCGAAAATTCGGTTTATGTCGCGCACGGTCTTAGCCGCCGCGGCATCGGACGGACCCTGCTCTCCACGTTGATTGCTCGATGCGAGAGTGGCGAATGGCGTCAGATGGTCGCAATCATTGGCGACACTAACAATACTGGATCCATCGTCTTACATGAGCATCTTGGGTTTCGCCGGGTTGGGGTGCTACAGGCGGTGGGCTACAAATTCGGGCAGTGGGTTGATAGTGTGCTCATGCAGCGCGCCCTCGGCGCTGGTGCGGACACTTTGCCAGACGAGAAGGACAAACTTACGACGGCAAGCAGCACGGCCGGCGGGGTTGGACTGCTTGAGTAAAGATCACCAGTTTCCGGCCACCACCCCAAGTCGATCGGTGGTGGTCATTGCGCTTGGGACATCCCAGACTTTGGCCTGGGCCTCCAGCTACTACCTGCCGGCAATCCTCGCCGACCCGATCAGTGCCGCTATCGGCGTCCCGCGCGCCTTGGTATTTGGCGCATTCTCCGCTTCCCTGTTAATCGCCGCCTTTTCCGGTCCTTACGTCGGACGCATCATTGACCGTCGCGGGGGACGCGGCGTGTTGGTGCTCTCGACCCTGATATTGGCTGCCGGTCAGCTCGCACTCGCCGCGATAACCGGACCCATCAGTCTCTTTGCCGCATGGGCGGTGCTGGGTATCGGAATGTCGCTGGGACTGTATGATTCCGCGTTTGCGGCATTGACCTCGTTTTACGGCAATGAGGCGCGCGGCCCCATCACGGGGATAACGCTCTTTGCCGGCTTTGCCTCCACCGTGGGCTGGCCGTTGTCCCTGTTTCTGAATGGAGCGCTGGGCTGGCGCCAGACCTGCATCGTCTGGGCGGTGCTCAATCTTGTGATCAGTCTTCCGCTTAATCGCTTCTTATTGCCGCACCACAGCCGCCCTGCGCCTCTGCGGAAGGTGCCGGAAACCCGGGTAGGTTGGAAACCACACAAAGAAATGTTCCTTCTCGCCTATGTGTTCGCCGCCGCCTGGTTCGTCACCGCCGCCATGGCCGCCCACTTGCCCCGGCTGCTGGAGCAGGCGGGCGCAACTCCGCTGCAGGCGGTGGGCGCCGCGGCCCTGATCGGACCGGCACAAGTGGCCGCGCGCCTGGCCGAGTTCTTCATCCTGCGGCGAAGCCATCCGCTGGTGTCGGCGCGGGTTGCCGCTTCGCTTCATCCCTTGGGAGCTGCCCTTTTCGCTTTCCTGGGCGTGCCCGGCGCCGCCCTTTTTGCGGTTCTCCATGGAGCCGGCAACGGCCTTTTGACGATTGCCCGCGGCACAGTGCCGTTGGCGGTATTCGGCCCCGGCAGCTATGGGGAACGTACCGGCCTGCTCGGCGCTCCCGCCCGTGCGGTACAAGCTTTTGCGCCGTTGCTGTTCGGAATGCTGCTTGACGTTATGGGAAAATCGGTAATTCTCGTCTCCTCAGGGCTTTGTTTGTCGGCCCTGGCCGGTCTTCTTTGTCTGCGGGCAGCCCCGACTGCTCGCGGCGGTTACGAGAAAGAACCGCAAAGCGAGCGGCTAATCTAAATTGCGCCGGACCTCCGCCACCAGGAATTTTCCTCTCGCCCGCTTTCTTTCCGCATCCCAGCTTGGAACTACCTGTCGGACATAAAGATATTCATGAGATTTTCACCAGATATTCATGAGATATTAATCTGTCCTGAGTAGCGCGTTCGCCAGATCAGAGAGAGGCTGGCAGGAGGTCCGTTACCCCAGATGGTCCGCTTGGTGCCACGCGATGTGCGATTCTTCGAAATGTTTGCCGAAATGGCAGAAAACCTGACTCAAGGGGCTCGTACCCTGTCGCACCTGCTCAGTAATTACCAGGCCGATGACGTTGTCGCCATGGTCCGTCGCATCAAGGAATTCGAGCACATCGGCGACGAAATGACGCACAATTTGTTCCGCAAGCTCAACCAGACATTCATCACCCCCTTCGATCGGGAGGACATTCATCGGCTGGCCTCTACCCTCGACGATGTCCTGGATCTGGTCAACGGAGCGGCCGAGCGTATGGTCCGTTACAAAATCGAAAACCCGCCGCCTCCCGCAGCAGCCATGGCCGCCATCATCGTCCGCCAGAGTGAAGAGCTCAGCAAGGCGGTGGCCTTGCTCGAAAACACCAAAGGCGTGTTGGAGCATTGTGTGGAAATCAATCGCCTGGAAAATGAAGCCGACCAGATCTGCCGCGCTGCGGTTGCCAACCTGTTTGAAAACGAAAGGGACCCGATTACGCTCATCAAACTGAAGGAACTGTTCGAAACTCTGGAAACCGCCACCGACAAGGCCGAAGATGCAGCCAATGTACTCGAGGCGGTGGTGTTAAAGAGCGCCTGACCGGAGGCCAGAACGTGGCCCGCTCTCGACCTTGGGCCGTCGGACTATCAACGTTTTGCCCGCAAAATCCAGACGAAACGAGGATGCTTGATCCGTGAATACCGGGCTGGTGCTCGTCATCATCACCATAGCGGTCGCGCTGGCTTTTGATTTTCTCAACGGCTTCCATGATGCAGCCAACAGCATCGCCACCGTGGTTTCGACCCGCGTCCTCTCGCCCAGGCTGGCCGTACTCTGGGCCGCCGTCTTTAATTTCCTGGCGGCTTTTTTGCTCGGCACCGCGGTAGCGCACACGATCGGCAAGGGGATGATCGATCTCGCCATCGTGACCCAGCACGTGGTACTGGGAGGACTAATCGGCGCCATCGTGTGGGATTTGCTGACCTGGTGGTGGGGCCTGCCTACCTCTTCCTCGCACGCCTTGATTGGCGGCTACGCCGGCGCCGCCCTGGTTCGGGCCGCTGCCCTTCGAGGGCCCGCCCATGCCTTTGAAGTCATCCTGCCTGGCGGCTGGACCAAGACCCTGGTCTTCATCGTAGTTGCGCCCATACTCGGACTGGTACTGGGGTTGGCCTTCATGATTACGGTGTATTGGTCTTTGCAGCATCGCCGGCCGCAGCAAGTGGACACCTGGTTCCGCAAGTTGCAATTGTTGTCGGCCGCTGCCTATAGCCTGGGTCACGGCGGCAACGACGCGCAAAAGACCATGGGGATTATTGCCGGCGCTCTCTTTACCGGCGGCTATCTGAACCGCGCCGATCTGGACCGGGATTGGGGGCGCTTCCACTGGCCCATCATCTTGATGGCTAACGCCGCCATCGCGCTTGGCACTTACCTGGGCGGTTGGCGCATTGTCCGCACCGTCGGATCCAAGATCACCAAGCTGAAACCGGTGGGGGGCTTCTGCGCCGAAACGGCGGGCGCACTCACCTTGTTTGGCACCGCCTTGGCAGGTATTCCGGTAAGCACCACCCACACGATCACCGGCGCCATTGTGGGCGTGGGCGCCACCCAGCATCTCTCGGCGGTGCGGTGGGGCGTCGCCCGGCGCATCGTCTGGGCCTGGGTGCTCACCATTCCCGCTTCTGCCGCGGTCGCCGGGGCGGTATTCCTTCTCATTCGAACCTTTTATCCCGGCGCCTAGACCACGAGAAATCCGGAACAACTCCCTGCAGAGGAATCTGTCATATCAAGTCCAGAACGTGATGTAGATCACATACAGGCGTGGAATTAAGGCTAAACTTTAGGGCGTAGTTGCGGCAGAGATTAGAGAAGCCGCCCAACGAGAGACCACCGTGCACCTTGGTGTGTCTGCCGTGGGCGGCTTTTGCTTTTCTCTGACCTTTTCGGCCAGGGGGAAGGCGGGACGATCGATCATGAGAAGCCGCTCCGAGACTATCGCGAGCATCAAGAGTACCGCGTTCGATCTGTGTGTAATTGGTGGAGGTGCCACCGGGGCAGGATGCGCGCTGGACGCGCAGCTTCGCGGATTGCGAACCCTGCTGTTCGACGCGGGCGATTTTGCCGCGGCCACCTCCAGCGCTTCCACCAAGCTGGTGCATGGCGGCGTCCGCTACCTGCAACAGGCGGTCAGGGAATGCGATATCGGCCAATACCGCGTCGTTAAGCGGGCGCTCCATGAACGCAAGCTGATGCTGGACATCGCCCCCTATCTGGCTCAGCCCCTCGAACTCCTCGTGCCCTGCTTCAGCCGCCGTGATCTGTATTACTTTCGGGCCGGCATGAAGCTGTATGACTGGTTGTCCGGCAAAAGCATGCTTTCCCCCAGCCGTTACCTCTCGGTTGAGGAATCGCGGAAGCGATTGCCGCGGCTGAATCCTTCCGGACTGATCGGAACAGTCTCGTTTGCCGATGGACAGTTCGACGATGCCCGCTACGGCATCGGGTTGGTAAAGACTTTTGCGGAGATCGGAGGCACGGCGCTCAACCATGCGCGCGTAGTTGGTTTTGAGAAGGCGAACGGCAAATTGGCCGCGGTTCAAGTCAGGGATCAGCTATCGCAAGAATGCTTCACCATCCCCGCAGCCGTCTTTCTCAACGCCACCGGACCATTCTCCGATCAGATCAGAGAACTCGCCAATCCGAGCGTGCCCAAACGGCTCCGGTTAAGCAAGGGGATTCACATTCTCTTGCCGTTGGATGGCTTTGCCGCCGATGCTCTCTTGATTCCCAAAACCGCCGATGGCCGGGTGATCTTCGCCATTCCGTGGCTGGGCAGGCTGCTGGTGGGAACCACGGAGGGCGAAGCCGCGCTGAATGACGAATTGAGTGTAAAACCGGAAGAGGTCGATTACCTCCTGCGGCACTTGAATCCTTATCTAGCCCAGCCCTTTAAGGCGGACCAAGTGGTCAGCGCCATGGCGGGACTCCGGCCCCTGGTTAGCTCCGGCGATACCCGCAACACCCAGAGCCTGATTCGCGATTCCGAAGTGGAAGTGAATCGGGATGGGGGATTGATCAGCATACTGGGGGGCAAGTGGACCACCTACCGTGCCATGGCCGAGGAGTCGGTGAACGCGGTGCAGAAGTACTTGGGTCTTCCGGTTTCGCGGTGTGTTACGCAGCGCTATCGGCTGAGCGGTTCTCCGGGGTACAGCCCTTCTCTCTGGCAGAGTCTCGCTGCGAACTTCCATGTTTCCCCGGAAACCGCCCAACACCTGACCGGGAAATTCGGCGCCGATGCTACCCGCGTACTGGAACTCGCCAAGCAAGACCGCAGCCTGGCGGCGCCCATTACCGAAGACTACCCGGCAATCCATGCGGAAATTGTTTACGGCATCCGCTATGAGATGGCTATGTCGATCGAAGATGTGCTGGCCCGGCGAATCGGGTTGCAGTGGTTCAGTTGGAAGTCGGCAATGGCAGCGGCCCCCGTGGTGGGCGCGTACTTCGAACGGGAACATGGATGGACGCCGGCGCAAACGCAGCAGGCGATCCGGGAATATACGGCCAAACTCGAGCCCATGTTGGCGCGATGCAGACCGATATCGGAGCCGTCGTTGGCAGGATGATTATGCCACCTTCGCCACACCTATTTCCGCCGGTTGCCGTGACCACCAAGCTCGCCATTGCGCTGGGCATCGGCACGCTCGTCGGCCTGGAACGGGAGTGGGCGCAAAAAGACATTGGCGTGCGCACTTTCGCCATCACCTCCCTGTTCGGGATGCTGTGCGCGTTGCTGGGTCGGGAATTTGAACTGGCGGGCATGGTCGGCTCCTTCTTATTGGTTATCTACATCAACCTTCGGGGGGTACTCGCCAGCCGGACCCTGGAAATCACCACCTCAGCCGCCTTGATGGTAGTCGCCCTGCTGGGAATTTTGGTGGGCGAAGGCCACACCTTCACGCCCATTGCCACAGCCATCATCGTCACCATGCTGCTGGCCTGGAAAAGCGAGTTGACTCGCTTTGCCGGCGGTCTCACTCCGCAAGAGATTCGCAGCGCCGTTTTGCTGGGATTGCTGGGGTTGGTGATCTATCCCGTCCTGCCCAACCGGTTCATCGACCCCTGGAGGCTTTTCAACCCCCGCGAGGCGTGGATCGTGGTCATCGTGCTGGCCGGGATCGGGTTCGTTAACTACGTATTGCTACGCGTGTACAGCAGCCAGGGACTGTATTACGCGGCGGCCTTGGGCGGACTGGTCAACAGCACTGCGGCCGTCGCGGAGTTGGCGCATTTTGTTCGTCCTGCCGAAGGCGACTCGATTACACGGGCGCTGGGAGTAATGTTATTCCCCCGCATCCCGATGTTTCTCCGGAATCTGGCGGTCCTGTTGATCTTTGCCCCGGCCGCGGCGAACACCGCGGCCTGGCCCCTGTTGTCCATGGCTATTGTGGTCGCGTTGGTCGTGTGGCGGGGGGCCAAGAAGAACAAAGTCCCGGCACACCAATTGGCCTTATCGTCTCCCATCTCGTTGCGCCGGGTGCTTACGATGGGAGCCGTATTCGTTTGCATCCAAGTGTTCAGTGCGCTGGCGGAGCGGCATCTCGGCCACCTCGGATTTCTGGCGGTAAGCCTGATTGGCGGTCTGGTCAGCAGCGCCAGTACCAGCGCCAGCGCCGCCTTGCTGGCATCCGACGGAAAAATCGCGCCGAGTCTGGCAGGGGCGGCGGTAGTGCTCGCATCGGTTTCGAGTTCTTTGGTTTGCCTTCCTCTCATCTACCAGCAGACACGGCATAAGGCCCTGAGCCGGGCGGTCACTCTCATCTCCGTTGCGGTGGTGTTGCTCGGCCTGGGGGTATTAGTCGCGCTGCGCTGAGAATAGTTGGACGAGTAGCTTGGGGACGGGAAGATTCCAGAACCTCGCGGCCAGAGGAACCGGATGCGAACCGCACAGGGTTGCCGCTCGTCGCAAACCGGAGCAGGGTCTGGACATGAACTGAACTGGCGGTGCACAGCTTCGAATATGAAGGGAGACAACGGATGCTGCTCAAGGAGACCGGGAATATAGGCCGCCAAGCCAGGCTGGTGTTGTTTGGTTGCTGGCTGGGATGGTTCCTCAACTTCGCCGATCGGTCATTGCTGGCGCCTCTCATTCCGCTTATCCGAACGGAGATGAATCTCGGATACCTCGGAGTCGGCTTTTTGGCGACCGCTTTCTTCGTCGGTTATTCGATCACCCCGGTCCCGGGCGGTTACCTGGCCGACAAGATCGGACACAAAAAAGTGATTGTTCCGAGTATGGTGGGGTTCGGCATAACCACCCTGTTCACGGGGTTTGCCCATTCGGCGCTCGTCCTGGCCTTGGCGCGCTTTACGACCGGCCTGTTTGAAGGATCGTACTATTCAACGGCCGTGGGGTATGTGTCGTCGGTATTCTCCAAGGCGAATCGCGGCAAAGCGATGGCTCTTTATTCCACCGGTTGGACGCTGGGCAGCATGACCGGCATTTTCTTTGCCACTTTCATGGGAGCAAAGTTCGGCTGGCGCTCGCCGTGGATGTTTATGCTGATTCCCACCTTGCTGGCCGCGTGGTTTTTCTGGAAATTCGTCCCCAATCTGAAGCGGGAAGAAACTCCAGCCTACGCGGAGGCCTTGCAGGCCGGGGGCAAGCAGAAAGGCGAATTCAAGGATGTCCTGAAGGTGAGGAACGCGTGGATCATCTTCAGCCTGCAATTCATCGCCAACTTTGGCTATTGGTCCATCAATACCTTCACCCCGCTTTATTTCAAGGAGGTTAAGGGCTACTCTTTTGTGGCTTCTGGCTCGCTGCTGGCGGTTATGCTCATTGCCGGCACCTTCGGTTCCATCGCCTCCGGCTGGGTCTCTGACCGGCTTGGGCGGCGCGCCGGCATCTGCCTTTTCTTCTGCGCCGCCGGCCTTACCTGGTTTGGTGTGCTGCATTCCACGACCGTAGGCGTAACGTTGCTGTGGGCGGCGATTTCCGGGTTCTTCATTACCGGCCTGTATCCAACCATTTTGGCCTGGATGACCGACTGTGTACCTCCCAACTTAACCGCCGCGGCCAGCGGCTTCGGAATCATGGGCGCTGAGGTGGGCGCTTTCACCACCCCAATTGTGGCCGGTTTTATCGCCAATTCCATGGGATTGGGCGTCGCCATGTATATCTACATCGCTTCCTACGTCATCGGCGGCTTAGTAGTTTGGGGCGGCAAGGAGATGATCGGCGGGATGTCCGTCATGGGTATGCCAGGTAAAGCCCAAGCCGTAGCTTCCCAATAATCGCCGAGGAGAACCTTATGTCAAAGGCATTCTCGACCGTTCCTGAAGAGCTGGCTGCCTACCAGGGATTGGAAGCCTATCGCAAGATCGAGAACACATATCTGCGCGCGGTGGGCAATGCGGAATGGCTGGCAGTTGCCCAGGCGCTTATGACCATGGAAAGCCCGGTTACACCATACCGTTACGATCCCGTCAGCAACTGGGATTTCTGGGTCGCGCCTGGCTCCGGCGCGCATCATAGGCACTTCGGCGGCCTGGCTTGGCACACCTTACAGAATCTTGAGTATGCCGCCGCTTGGGCGGACGTCTACGGAACGCGCGGAATCAAGATCAATCGTGATTTGCTGTTGACGACTATTCTGATTCACGATGTGATGAAGCGATTCATTTACAGCTTTGACCAGGATTTTAATTTTATTAAACGGGAAGATCCGTTTATCGCAAAACAGGAAGATCACCATTCCTGGCTGCTCCGCGAACTGGCTTTCCGGGGGGTCGACCGGGAACTCATGTTATCGGTCGCTGCGATGCACGGGATTGACGATGTTACCCTGGCGCAGGGGGTACAGAGCGTAGCGGTGGTCAATCACTACCTGTCGATCGGTAACACGCGACTCGAGTATACGGCGGACGATGTCCGGCCGGAACATGTCATTGCGTTCCTGTCAGACTCCGACTGGCACTGGAGCGGCCAGGCCCAGCGCAAGACCGAAGTGCTGGCGAACCGGCTCGCACCCCTGTTTCGGCTCAATCCGAATTATCTGCACCTATACTTGGGTTCGCGATTTACTTATGAACGCATCGGGCACTATATCGATGAGCATGGGTACGAAAAAGCGGTGGATTTCATCCGCGGGGCGATTGCATCCCATCGTCGGCAAGAAATGTCGGCAACTCCCTGAGGTGCCGGCCTTGGGACCACCGGAACCACAGCACACGCGGCCTGGGCGCGAGGAATGTGGGGCGAGAACGCCTCTTCCCCCCCACCGAAAGCCAGCGAGACAGGTGAAGCGTGAGAATACTTGATACGTTCCTGGAACAAAGCCGTATCATCCCCGCCGTACGCCATCCGGATTTGCTGGCCAAGGCGACGACCGTATCGGGCAAGATCATTTACCTGCTCTTTGGAACGCCGGAAAATATTCACGATATGGCCGTGCAGGTCACCGCGTGCGGCAAGGTGCCGATCGTAAATCTGGATCTTATTTCGGGCCTGGCCCGCGACAGCGCCGCAATTGAGTACTTGTCCCGCCGCCAGGTGCAGGGGATTATTTCCACGCACCAGGAACCGTTGCGCGCCGCGCGTAATTTGGGGCTGTTTGCCATTCAGCGCACCTTTCTGCTGGATTCGGCTGCCCTGCACAGCGCCTTGCGTTCCATCGACCAGATGCGACCCGATGCCGTGGAAGTCCTGCCGGCGATTGTCGCCCCTTATTTGGTACGCGAATTGAATCGCATACACCTGGCCTTGCCGGTGATTGCCGGCGGCCTGGTGGAAACCTTCCGGCAAATCGAAGATTTGGTGAATCAAGGGGTCAATGCGGTTTCCGTGAGCAAGCCGGAGCTTTGGCCGGCCTAGACAAAACCGTTTCCCGTTGCCCCTTTCCCGTTGTCCGTTCAGGCGATCAATTCAACGGAAACAGACTGCGGGCTTGGAAAGATTGCTTGACCTGCGCACGATGGTAAATAAGAATCGCGGAGGCAGGGTTCAGCCTCCGGTAAGACCAGCGATAATTCTGTATCAGGAGCGACAGTATGAAACGGTTTGCAGTGCTTACAGCCCTGGCCGTTGCCCTCGTGTTCTCCATTACAGGTAGCGGCTTTGCTCAGGCCATCGAGAACGAGTTTTATCTCATCACGCCGGTATCCAAGGATGTCCACGATCCGATGCTGAAGGCCTTTGCGGCCTACGCCAAGAAGAAGTGGAACGTGGAGGTAAAAACCAGCGCCATGCCGCAGGGCACGCCGGTCGCTTATGGCCAGATCCTGGAATGGAAAGGACGGCCCCAGGCCGATGTCTTCTGGGGCGGAGAAGGCACTCTTTTCGATAACCTGGCCAAGGAAAAGCTCCTCGACACGTTGCACCTCCCCGACAAGATGTGGGCCGAGATTCCCGCCACGATCGGAAAACCGGTAGGCCTGCCCCTCAAAGATCCTAAGAAATTCTGGGTGGGAAGCATGCTGGAACCGTACGGGCTCATTTATCAGCCCAAACTTCTCAAGCGCCTGGGAGTACAAATCAAAGATTGGGACGATTTGCTCAATCCGAAACTGAAAGGGCAGATCGCGCAGTGCACTCCCGACCGTTCCAGCAGTAGCCATGCCTCTTACGAAGTAATCCTTGCGACTTACGGCTGGGACAAAGGTTGGGACTGGCTTAAACGCTTAGGGGCAAATACGGGAATCTTTGCCGCCCGCTCCCGCGACGTACCCAACGTGGTAGCCAAAGGGGAGTTTGCCGTTGGCTTTGCCGTTCCCAGTTATATGGCTTTTGCCGAAGTTCTGAACGGATATGATTTAGGTTTCGTCTATCCCAAAAACGCATACGTAACGCCCGAACCGCTGGCCGTGTTGAAAGGTGCGCCTCATCCGAAAGCGGCCCATGCCTTCATCGAATTTGTGTTGAGTGAAGAAGGCCAGAAGCTGGTCTCCACCATGGGCGTATATCCGATCACGCCGAAATACAAGGTTCAGGGCCCGCCCGGATCCAATCAGGAAAAAGCCGTGGCTTTTACCGGCGGAATACGATCTTTCTACGATATTCCGGTAGGCAATGTTTATAACGACGACGTTGCCGGCCCGAAGAAGCGGATCGAAGACGTCAATGCCTACTTCCGCAAGGAAATAGAAGAAAAACATGGGAATATCGTAAAGAACTAATTCCATGCAGATCCAGCTAAAGGATGTTGTCAAGCGGTTTGGGGCCCTGGAAGCGGTAAGCCACATCTCGCTGGAAATCCAGGATGGAGAACTCTTTACCCTTCTAGGGCCCTCCGGTTGCGGCAAAACCACTATTTTGCGGCTGATTGCCGGATTTCATAAACCCGATCACGGAGCGATCTATTTCGGGAACAAGGAAGTCTCGTCCGTACCCTCTTACCAGCGCAATATCGGTATGGTTTTTCAGAACTATGCCCTCTGGCCCCACATGACCATCTTCGAGAATGTGGCCTACGGCCTGAAGATCAGGAAACAGCCGAAAAAAGAAATTCCGGAGCGGGTACTGGCGGCGCTGGCCACGGTTAATCTTACCGGGCTGGAAAAGCGTTATCCCGGCCAACTCTCCGGCGGCCAGCAGCAGCGCGTAGCCCTCGCCCGGGCCCTGGTACTGAATCCCGATGTGCTGCTTCTGGATGAGCCTCTCTCCAATCTGGACGCGAAGATCCGCCTGCAGGTCCGGGCGGAAATCAGAAAATTGCAGCAGGCGTTGGCCATTACCTCCATCTATGTCACGCACGACCAGGAAGAGGCTCTCACCATCTCCGACCGGATAGCGGTCCTCGACCGCGGCAAACTGCAGCAGATCGGAAAGCCCAAGGACCTGTACGAGCGGCCGGAAAATCCCTTTGTGGCCGAGTTTATCGGGATCAACAACCTGATTCCGGGTGAGGTCAAGGAGGTCGACGAGGCCAGCGGATTGATGACGGTCGCTACCCGGTTCGGCTTGATCCAATGTTTACAGGATAAGAGGGTCCACATGGGGGCGCCCTGTAAGGTTTCGGTTCGTCCCGAGGTGGCTTCGATCGACGGACCGGACGGAGAACAGAACGGCATGAATGCCCTCTGCGGCAAAGTAAGCTTCGCTTCCTATATCGGTAATACCGTGCGCTACGACATTGAACTGGATCCGCAGACTGTCTTCAAGGTTGACGTACAGAATCCGCTAAACCAGCGGCCGTTTCCCATCAACCAGAAAGTGAGCGTCCGTTTCCCCGTGCGGGTTACCCTGGGGATTCCGGAGTAAGGGGCTAAACGTCTGAACGCCCAAACCCAGACGGCGGCGGCGCCCAGATCACGGATTTGGCCGGAGGCATCGACCGGGGGATGGCTCGGTTATGGCGCCCTCTGGATATTTTTTATTGTCTTTCTGATTTACCCACTCCTGCGTCTGTTTTACGACAGCTTCACCACCGATGAAGGAATTTTCACGCTGGCCAACTACCATCAATTCTTTACCGACAGTTACTATTTGCGATCGCTTCTCAACTCCATGTGTCTCGGAGTGGCCTGTGTAATCACCACCTCCGTACTCGGCATTGCCATTGCCTTTTTGCTGCTGCGCTACGATTTTTTCGGGCGCGGGCTTTTTTCCTATCTCACCGTCATTCCTATGATTATGCCGCCCCTGGTAGGAGTAATGGGCTTCACCTTTATCCTGGGACGCGCCGGGACGGTCAATACCCTCCTCCAGGACTATTTGAATTTCGAGCATCCCGTTAATTTCATGTACGGGATCCACGGCGTGCTTCTGGTTGAAACCTTGCACCTCTTTCCGCTCATGACGTTGAGTCTTGTCGACGCCATGACCAAGATTTCGCCTTCCCTGGACGAGGCGGCGGAGAGCGTCGGATCGCGAGGACTGCGCAAGTTCTGGGATATCACCTTTCCGCTGACCACCCCGGGCTACGTTACCGGCGCGCTGCTGGTCTTCATCTGGACCTTTGCCGATTTTGCTACCCCGCTAGTGGTTGGAATCGACGACTTGCTTGCCTCCCAGGCCTATCTGAATATTGTGCAGTTTGTCGACCGGCGGCTGTTCAAGATGGGCATCGTAATTTCCGCCATCATGGTTATTCTGGCCATTGTGTTCTTAATTGTGGCCAAGAAGTATGTAACTCAAAAAGATTACAGCTCTCTGTCGTATGCGCAGATTGAGCGCAAGAAGCTGTCGCGCCTCTCGCAGGCGGGAGTGGTCGCTCTTCTCGTCATCCTGCTGCTTTTTGCGTTTATTCCCTATTTTGGAATCGCACTCGATTCCTTTGGCCGGGGCTGGGCGTTGACGCCCATTCCCGTCCACTACACCTTGCAGTATTTCGAGCGGGTCTCGGTGGAGACCCCCAAGTTCATCCTGAACAGTTTGTTATATTCCGGCATTTCCGTAGCGATCTGTATAGCGGTAGGCGTTCCTGCGGCGTGGGTCATGGCGCGTACTAAGCTCCCCGGCAGGGGAATCCTGGATGCGTTGACTACTCTCATTCTGGCTCTGCCAGGGACGGGTATCGGAATCGCCTACATGCGTGCCTTTCGCGACCCGCTCCCCTTTATGGGCATTCCCCTGATCGGGATGTGGCTTGTCATCCCCATCGTTCTAGGCGTGCGGCGCCTGCCTTACACGGTGCGGGGAACCTTTGCCTCTTTGCTGATCGTCCATCGTTCTTTTGAGGAAGCCGCCGAAAGTGTCGGCGCTACCCGCGTCAGGACTTTTCGGGACGTAACTCTTCCTCTCATCTGGAAGGGAGTACTGACTGGCTCGCTTTATTCCTTCATCCTCGCTTTGCAGGAAGCTTCGGCTTCGCTGCTGCTGGTGGTTCCCGGACACGAGATGATGACCGTCGGAATCTTCAACTTCTATATCGGCGGATCGGTGAATGAAGCGGCCGCGCTGGGCTTGGTTCTGATTATTCTCGGTGCTATCTGTCTGCTGATGGTAAACCGCCTGGCCGGATCCAAAATGGGAGGAGTCTTCGGATAGATTTGGTAATTTGTAATTTGGTAATTTGGTAATTGAAGAGCCATAGTGGTTTCCATAATTACCTGGTTGCCAAACCAATTACCAAATTGCCAAATTACTAAATGTTAATTTTGAGCCATATTCGCTGCTTTGTCCTGGATATGGATGGGACGGTATACCTGGGAGACCGGCTCCTCCCCGGCGCCTTAGAGTTTTTCGAGTACCTTCGAAATACCGGCCGCGACTTTCTGTTCTTAACCAACAACTCTTCCCGCCACGCCGAATCCTACGCCAAGAAACTGGCTCACCTGGGAATTGCCTGCCAGGCCGGCAGCATACTGACGTCAGGAGAGGCCACGGCCTTTTACCTCAACACCATAAAGAAGAATGCCCGGGTATTTCTGCTGGGCACCCCCGAACTGGAGGAAGAATTTCGCCGCCAGGGCTTCACCCTGACCGAGGAGTCTCCGGATTTTGTGGTATTAGGCTTCGACCAGACCCTGACCTACGCCAAGCTGGTGACCGCCTGTAACCTGATCCGCGGCGGAATTCCGTTTGTCGCCACTCACCCGGATCTGAATTGTCCAACCGAATCCGGATATATTCCCGATTGCGGCGCCATGACGGCTTTGATTTCGGCGGCGACCGGCGTAAAGCCGAAAGTAATCGGGAAACCCAATCGCGAAATCATCGACCTGATCTTGCGCAAAAAAGCTTACGCACCCCATCAACTGGCAATAGTTGGCGACCGCCTGTATACCGATATGGCCGCCGGAATCAATGCCGGCATTTGCACGGTTCTAGTTCTCAGCGGCGAAACCAAACCCGCCGACCTGGCCGCAGCTTCCCTCCAACCAGCCTATATCTGCCGCGACCTGGCAGAACTGACCGAGTTGTTACGCCAGCACGATGAAAAGAGTTCTCGGCTCTCAGTTCCCAGTTCTTAGTGTCAGTTTCCGGTTTCCGGTTTCCAGTTTCCAGACCGAGAACTGACGGCCGCCTCTAGTTTTTACTGGCCGAAGACCGAGGGCCGAGAGCCGACGACTGCCTCTTACCAAAAAGTGCAACTCCGTCCCCTTAACCCGGCTCTAATTTGGTGGAGATTGCAATCGTATGGGCGCGCTCACCAGCCAGCAATGCACCGCCTGCCGCCGTGATTCCCCGCTGATTACCGAAGCGGAAATTCAGGAACTAAAGCCGCAGATTCCAGAGTGGAGACTGGTGGAGCGAGAAGGCATTCCCTGTCTGGAGCGGGTTTTCTCCTTCAGCAATTTTGCCGAGGCACTGGACTTCACCGACCGGGTAGGCGCACTCGCCGAAGCCGAGTGGCATCATCCGGCCATTCTTACCGAGTGGGGCCGGGTAACCGTAACCCTCTGGACCCACAAGATACGCGGGCTGCATAGGAACGATTTCATCATGGCAGCCAAGATCGACTCCCTTGCCTCCGGGTGAACCACAAAGGACACGAAGGACACAAAGGGAAAAAAGGCACGGCGAAATCGGCACTGATCGCCCTCAGTTCTCGGTTCTCAGTTCTCAGGGTGCTGCCGCTGGATTTTGCCTGAACTGAGAACCGAGAACTAGAGACTGAGAACCGGCTGCTTTGTTCTTCTCATAAGCACGGTTCGAGCCGCAGCGACTGGCGACCGTCGTACTGCTGGCCGACGACCGCCTCTGGTTTTTGCTGCGGCTGCCTCTTGCTGCTTAATTTTGGAGGAGACATGTTTTACCGGATCGTACACACCAATAACGACTGGGCGATGACCATTGTGCGCCTTATCCTTGGCGTGGTGTTCTTTGCCCACGGGGCACAGAAGGTGCTGGGTTGGTTTGGAGGCTACGGTTTTCAGGCCACCATGGGCATGTTCACCCAAAAACTGGGGATACCTGCTCCCTTCGCGTTTCTAGCTATAGGCGCCGCGTTCCTTGGCGGTTTAGGTTTGCTGCTGGGTTTTCTCAGCCGTATTGCCGCACTGGGCATTATGACGAATATGCTGGTAGTGATTTTCATGATCCATCGGCATATCGGGTTCTTCATGAATTGGGCCGGAAATCAAAGGGGAGAGGGCTTCGAGTTCCACCTGCTCGTGCTCGCTCTAGGAGTAGCCATTGTCGCCAAAGGTGCGGGCGCTATGTCGATAGACCGGTTAATTACACCCTCCGGACCGGTTGAAGAGCGTAAGGTGCTAAGGGCAGCGTGATGTCGCAGCAAAAGTAATGTCCCCATATCGGTGGAAACACCGGGCTGAAGCCCAATACCGTTCAGTTAAGGCGTGCGCACCGAGTTATGCACTACGCCCCCAATGGCAAAGTGGGTCATGCTGAGCGTAGCGAAGAGCCTGCCCTGAGCGAAGTCGAAGGGATCTGCTTTCTTCCGTGCCCTCAACAACCTGACCCGGAGTTTCTTTTTCGCTCGTAGCCGCCTGGCTTCTTAACTGAACGGTATTGGGCTTTAGCCCGGTGAATTGGGAAGTGCCAGAAGAGCGGCTTCAGCCGCGGTGGCCGGGCGCCCATAGATATCGCGACGCCAGCTTAGCCAGGTTGAATCCCGGCGCTTCCACCCCCGCGCAGAGCTATTCGCGAGCAATAACACTTACAGCGCGCCAAAAAAATCCCCACCCTCATCGCGCTGATCCCTTCGACTTCGCTCAAGGCAGGCTCTTTGCTTTGCTCAGGACGCGCGATGAGGGTGGAACACCTGTATATCACCTCTCAATTACCCTTTACGGATTCGTGCTGCTGCCATTGCCGGTATTACTTCCCGGCATGCTATTCGGGTTTCCCTGGGGATTACTGCCCGGCATATCCGTCGTTGGACTGCTCGAATTGGGCAGGTTTCCCGTTGTGCTTCCAGGAGTTCCCATGCTTCCCGGGGGAGTGGAGCTTTGGCCCATGTTGCCTCCGGGGTTATTTATGTTTCCCGAAGGGTTAGCGGGGTTCCCCGAGGGATTCGCCGGCGCTCCCGAGGGGTACGCAGGAGATCCCGAAGGATTCGCCGTGGTTCCTGGAGTAGTACCTTGACTCCCGGTACCCGCCGCACCGCCAATGGTGCCTCCCGAAGTGCTGCCCGCAGGGCCGCCAGTCCCTCCGCCGGAACCTCCGCCGCCGCCCGCTCCTCCTGCCCCCTGCGCCCAAGCGAAGCAAAGGGAGAGAAGCAAAACGCTCGCAATGCTGACAATACGTCTCATCCAGCCTCCTCACGAGTATTTATGTGTTGGATACCTGTACGATGGCGCGCATTCATTTGGGGATGGCCCCATCACCGCCGAGGCTGCGGTAGGAAGAAATGCGTAGAATTACAACGTGTCCCGAATGAAAGCCCCGTGCCTGGCGACTCTGCTCTTCTTATTCCTGGCGCCCTGTTTTGGCGTGGCCCTGGAGGCCCCGACAAATTCGGGACAAGCGGGGCAGAAGGTTTCTTCCTACGCCCTGTCACCGGAGCAGATGCGCAAATCGGAGGCGCTCTACAAGACGCGGACCGGGTTGTACCTGGCCGAAACTGGCTATCGCCTTGCCATACTGGCAGGACTAGTGGGTCTGCGGATCGGGCCGCGATATCGCGATTTAGCCGAGCGGTTGGCCCGCCGGCGCCTGTTCCAGGCGGGCATTGTCATTTCCCTTCTGCTTCTTACCTGCGATCTGCTGGCGCTGCCCTTTGAGCTCTATCGCCACCACCTGCAATTGGCTTTCGCCCTCTCCGTTCAGGGCTGGGGCTCATGGTTTTGGGACCGCACGAAGGCCGAGCTGATACAGTTGCTGATACTCGTTCCGGTGGGGTGGGGCCTATATGCCTTGATCCAACGCAGTCCCCGGCGCTGGTGGTTTTATTCATGGCTGTGGTCCCTGCCTCTCTTGGCGCTCATGACCTTTGCCGCGCCCATTGTGATCGATCCTCTGTTCAACGATTTTGTGCCCCTCGAGAAGACCCGCCCGGCGCTGGTTTCGGCCATCGAACAGGTGGTGCAGCGCGGTGGACTGGCGATCCCACGCTCGCGCATGTTCGAGATGAAAGCCAGCCGGAAATTCACCACCTACAACGCCTATGTCACCGGAATTGGCGCTACCAAACGCGTAGTCGTATGGGAAACCACCGCACGGGATTTAACGATTCCCGAAGTCCTTTATATTTTCGGCCACGAAATGGGCCACTACGTTCTCGATCACGTCTATCAGGGACTGGCCTTTGCCGCCGGATTGATGCTGGTTGGCCTTGGTCTGGCTAAGATCATTCTCGACAAGCTTCTCGCCCGCTGGCGCCGGCGATGGGAAATTCGCGAGCTATCGGATTGGGCTTCCCTGCCGGCTCTTATGCTGGTTTTTGCCGTGCTTGCGTTCCTGGGCCAGCCGATTGCGAACAGTTTCAGCCGTCACCTGGAGCACCAAGCCGACATTTACGGACTGGAGGTAATCCACGGCATTGTACCGAATGTGCCGGAAATTGCCGCCCGCGACTTCCAGTTGCTCGGCGAGAAGGCTCTGTCCTATCCCTACCCGAATCGGTGGCTGGTTTTCTGGACGTACGATCATCCCCCGATTGCCGACCGGCTTAGCTTTGCACTAAATTACGATCCCTGGGCAAAAGGCCGGCCGGCCAAGTATGTTCACTAAGCCTCCGCGCATGAGATCACACGGTGGATAATGGACAGGAGAGTGTGTGAGCTACACCGAGAGCCGGGCCGGCATGCAGATTCTTGCCCGAGACTGGCCGCTTTATGTATTTGAGGGCGCCGAACTTGCGCTTTTCATGCTTTCGGCGTGCGCCTTTACCGTCCTTCTGTTCGATCCCGTCTACTCAGCACCTCGGCTGCTCCCGAGCGCAGTACTTCGCCGGGCTCTCTTGGGGATCACAATGGGAGTTACCGCGATCCTGATCATTCACTCCCCTATGGGTAAGAGGTCTGGCGCTCACTTCAATCCGGCCGGAGCACTCCTGGAACGGAATCCTTTTTTCTCAAGAACAGCGTGGCCAAACCGCATCCTATGTGCATGCCTGCACATTACGATGCAATCGTTATCGGCACCGGCGCGGGCGGCGGCACGCTCGCGCTCCACCTGGCCCGGGCCGGCAAGAGAATCCTGATTCTCGAGCGGGGCTCGTTTATGCCGCAGGAAAAGTTGAATTGGGATACCTCGGCCGTCTTCCTCGATAACCGCTACCACACCAAGGAAGTCTGGCAGGACAAGGATGGCAAGGAGCTGCATCCTCAGCAGGCGTATTTCGTAGGCGGACAGACCAAAGTTTATGGCGCCGCCCTGTTCCGCATGCGTGCGGAGGATTTCGGCGTCATCCACCACCAGGGCGGTATCTCTCCCGCATGGCCAATCTCCTATGCTGACCTGGAGCCTTTCTACACCCGGGCAGAAGAGCTCTTTCAGGTCCACGGCGACCTTGGCGCAGCTCCGGTTGTCCCCGGAGGCTACGGGAGCTCCTTTGATCCCACTGAGCCTTTTCACTCCAGGAAATATCCCTATCCCGCCCTGCCCAACGAACCGCGCATGCAAGCCATTGAAGCGAGCGTCCGCAAGCTCGGCATCAATACCTTCCCCATCCCACTCGGACTGAAGCGCAATGAGGCGGCCCCGCTGGCTTCGCCATGTGTCCGCTGCGATACCTGCGACGGTTATCCCTGCCTGGTACACGCCAAATCCGATGCCGACGTCAACTGCATCCGGCAGATCCTGCATCTGCCGAACGTAACCTTGATGACCAGCTCCCGGGTTACACGCCTCCTGACAAACTCAACCGGCACAGCCGTTGCCATGGTCGAAGGTATCCACTCCGGGCCTGGCTTACCCAATGGCGCCGCTCCTGGTTCCGCCGAGACTGCCCCTCCCTCTGCCGGCGGCAAGACTGTCACCTACAGCGCCGATATCTTCTGCCTGTGCGCGGGCGCCATTAACTCCGCCGTGGTGCTGCTCGCCTCTGCGAACGACAAGCACCCTCGCGGACTGGCCAACCGCTCCGACCAGGTCGGACGGAATTTTATGTATCATCAGGCCGACGCGCTTTTCGCACTCTCTCCCGAGCGCAATGAAGACTCCTATACCAAGACCTGGGGCACAAATGATTTCTATCTAAGAGACCCCGCGCCAGATTATCCCTTCCCACTAGGACAGGTGCAGCCCGTTGGCAGTTTTCACTTCGAGATGATGCGGGCCGATGCCCCGCCCCTCAGTCCCGGCTTTGTGCTGGAAAGCATGAAACACCACGCTGTCCCCTGGTGGCTTACGACTGAAGATTTGCCCGACCCCAACAACCGCATTACCTTGCACAACACCACCCCCCTCTCCGTGACCAACCAGCAGCCCGGAATCGGTGGCCCTCATCCCTCCGGTGACACGGGCCACACCAACCAATCCGAATCCGTTTCCGACCATGCTCCCTATCGCATTCAGCTTTCCTATACGCCAAACAATACCGAGAGCTTTAACCGGCTCAAGGACCGGTGGGTCGACGTCCTCAAGCGGGCAGGCCATGCCTCAACCACCTTCCCCTTGCATGCCTATTTCAAGAAGCGCATTCCCATCGAGGGTGTCGGCCATCAGAACGGCACGTGCCGCATGGGCGCAGACCCGCAGTCGAGCGTTCTGGATCCTTATTGCAAGGCTCATGACTTAGACAATCTGTATGTCGTCGATGCTTCCTGCTTCGTCTCCGCCAGCGCCGTCAATCCTTCACTGACTATCATCGCTAATGCCATACGAGTTGCTGACCACCTGCTGGCGGAACGCTTCCGGTGAGTGGGTTGCAGTTTGCGATGGTGAGAACGCTGGCGCAGGACCGAGCGAATTTTTTCAATATTTTTATCGCCGGAGGCGGGATGTCGCGGGATGTGGCGGGATATCGCGGGATATCCTAAGTTTTGAATTTTGAATGATGAGCTTTGATTTACAAGAGCGGTAGCCCCAGTTGCTGCGTCGCTCGAATCGAAAGTCGAAAATGCCGTCCTTCGGGCTTTTGCTGCTTTTGGTCTCACTGCCTTGCTCTCCGGTTGAGTTCTCAGGCACATCTCAAAAGCCGGACTTTATACACGACACGGCAACCGACATCAGATTATCGTGCCCGGGGTCGCGAGGTGGTCAGTTTGGACGGTTTGGACGGATTTATTTTTGACCCTGCTCCTCTCTTAGAACACCCAACGCACCAACGCAGAAAAAACTTAACGAATCAGCCGACGGCGAAAATTTTCGTCCAGGCCAGCTCCACGAAAAGCGCTTTGTCATTAAAAAGGAGCGTATCCGGAACATCGGGTTATTGGTGAAGATTCTGCCCATTGTGCCGATGACCTTGGTCGCGGTCGTGATTGCCTCGGTGCTGGCCGTGCCCGTGTTGGCCCAAAACAGAGCCGCACAAGGGATGCAGCCAGCAACTAATAGCCACATCCCCATGTGACCTGCATCATAGAAAGCAGTGCACCCGCGCAGTACATTGCCTGCCTGAATTCGCCCAGCTTTTAGTTGGCATTTCGGCCAGCAGTTTCCCGGCACCACGGAGAAACGCACATGGCGCAGCCTAAGACCGCACTTGCAGGTGAAACCGCTCTCCCACCTTCAAAGCCTCCAACTCCGGGACGAACTGTGTTGTTGAAGTGGCTTGTCCCCGTGGCGCTGGGCATTTTTGTATGGTTCCTACCATGCCCGGAAGGCTTGACGCCTAACGCCTGGCATTACTTTGCCGTGTTCTTGTTCGTAATTGCCGGACTGATTGCGGAGCCGCAGCCGGGACCGGCCATGGGCCTGCTCGGGGTCAGCCTCGGCGCCGCCCTGGTGCTGGTGGGCAAGACGCCCGCCGACTCGATGCGCTGGGCGCTTTCCGGTTTCAACAATGACGTGGTGTGGCTCATCTTCTCGGCCACCACCCTGGCGCTGGGCTACGAAGTGACGGGTCTAGGCCGGCGCATTGCCTTGCTGCTGGTCAAAACGCTGGGCAAGAGGACGCTGGGCCTGGGCTACGCCATTGCGCTTGCGGATCTGGTGCTGGCTCCGTTCATGCCTTCCAACACCGCCCGCAGCGCCGGCACGATCTATCCCGTGGTCAAGAATATTCCCCCGCTTTACGGCTCGTCGCCCACGGAGAATCCGCGCGCCATCGGCGCTTACCTGTTCTGGACTGCCTTTGCGACCACCTCGGTCACCAGTTCGATGTTTGCCACCGGCATGGCCCCCAACTTATTGGCCATGGAGATGGCGAGCAAAATCGGCCACGTCGAAATGACCTGGACCGGTTGGATGATGGGCTTCCTGCCGGTGGGTCTTCTGCTGTTCCTGATCACCCCGGTGGCGATCTATTACATCTATCCCCCCTCGATCAAACGCGCCGACCAGGTAGCCGAATGGGCGGCTCGCGAACTGGGGCAGATGGGGAGCATCTCCCGCCGCGAAGTGACCATGGGCGTTCTGGCCGTCGTCGCCTTGTCATGCTGGGTATTTGGCGGCAAGTTTATCGGAGCCACAACTGTCTCGCTGGCGGTAATCTCGCTGATGATTCTCACCGGGGTGGTGAGCTGGAACGAGATCATTAGCAACAAGCAGGGATTCAATGTGCTGATCTGGTTCGCCACCCTTGTCGCCATGGCGGAGGGACTCAGCCAAGTGGGCTTTCTCGCCTGGGTCGCCAAGCGCAGTGCGGCGGGATTAGCGAGCATTCCTGTAATTGCAGCGATGGTCGGAGTGATCGCGCTCTTTTTTCTGATCCACTACCTGTTCGCGAGCACGACGGCGCATACGGCCGCGCTGCTGCCAGTGTTTCTGGCTATGGTCCTGGCCATCAAAGGGGTTCCGGCCAAGGCAGTAGTTCTGACCCTGCTTTATTCTTTGGGACTGATGGGCGTTCTGACCCCGTATGCCAATGGGCCGGCGGCGGTCTGGTACAGCACCGGCTACATCCGCAGCAAAGATTTCTGGAAACTGGGATTCATTACGGGCATGATCTATCTGGTTGCCCTGCTGGGACTGTGTTTGCCGTACATGTTGCGGTTCGCCCGGTAATACGGGGCGGGGTGGCCTGCCCACGGACAGCCCCCGGAGGGTGCGTAAGGTGGCTTAATTGATTATCCGATCGATGTTGTTTGTTCCCGGCAATAAACAAAAGATGCTCCTCAAATCGCTGGAGGCCGGGGCCGACTCCGTCATCTGGGATTTGGAAGATGCGGTTGCGCTGGCGGAGAAAGACTCGGCCCGGACGACCATCTGTGCGGCTCTTAAACCACTTGCGCACCCGCCTGTGCCCATCTTCGTGCGCATCAATGCGCTAACGGCAAAGATGCTGGAGGCCGATCTGCAGAGCATCGTCCAACCGGGTCTGTCCGGCGTGCTGCTGCCAAAGGCCGAGTCCCCTTCCGACGTTCACCAACTGGAACGCGCTCTAACTCTGCTGGAGAAAACCAACGGCCTTGCCGTAGGCACAATCAAGATCTTCTGCATTGTGGAGACGTGTCTCGGCGCGCTGAACGCTTACTCTGTCGCTAAGGCCAGCTCCCGGGTGGAAGCGCTGTCCTTCGGCGCGGAAGACTTCACCCTCGATCTTGGAATCCCACGTTCCCGGGACGGAATCGAGCTGTCCCATGCCCGCGGAGAAATAGCGCTGGCCGCGGGTGCGGCCAAGATCAACGCGATCGACACGGTGTACTCCACGCTCAACGATGACGAAGGACTTATTCAGGAATGCCGGGCGGCACGGCGCATCGGCTTTCGGGGAAAATTTGCCATCCATCCCAAGCAATTGGAGATCATTAACCGGGAGTTCTCGCCGTCGGAAAGTGAACTGGCTTTCGCTGGAAAAGTTGTGCAGGCCTTTAACGAAGCTCAGCAGCGGAACCTGGGCGTGATCACCGTCGATGGCCGCATGATCGATGCGCCCGTTGCCGAACGGGCGAAGGCATTTCTGCGTTCGTACAAGAAAATGTGAGGGCAATCTTTTGGGACGATTACTGGAAAACCATAGCAAACAGATCCTGGCGCAAAATCAGATTGCAGTGCCCCGCCATTTCGTAGCGGCAACCGCAGCCGAGGCCGGCGAGCAGGCCGAAGCCCTGGGCGGCGAGGTGGTGTTGAAGGCGCTAGTACCCGTGGGAAAGAGGGGCAAAGCCGGCGCGATCAAGTTCGCCTCCACTCCGGCCGCCGCCCGCGATGCCGCCCGGCAGTTGCTGGGCATGGTGGTACGCAACTATCCGGTCGAGAAGATCCTGGTGGAAGAAAAGGTCGCGATCGAACGCGAACTGTTCGTCTCGTTCACGATCGACAAGATGGCGCGCCGGATAGCCGTGCTGGCCAGCTCCGCGGGCGGCATCGACGTGGAAGAGATCAGCGCCAAACATCCCGAACTTATAAGAATGGTCCACGCCGACCCCTGCCAGGGCCTGCCGGATTTCAAAGCCCGGGAAATTTGGGCCGACCTGGGACTGGGCGGCCCGGCCCTGCGCCAGGCGGCCGACGTGCTCACCCGGCTGTACCGGATGTTTATCAAATATGACTGCACGGTGCTGGAGATCAATCCGCTGGCGTTGACCACGCAAGGCACGGTGGTCGCGGCCGCGTCGGTCATGGGGGTTGACGACTCCGCCATGTACCGGCATCCGGAACTGGCCGAATTTGTTCAACTAGGTAGTGATCGTGCCTGGCGTCCGCTTACGGCCCTGGAAAAACAGGTAGTCGAGGTCAATGAAGCCGATCCCTACCGCGGTACCGCGCGCTACACCGAAATCGACGGCGGCGATATCGGTTTCGTCTGCGGCGGGGGTGGCGGCAGCCTGATGATGTTCGACGCCCTGCTCTCGTTTGGCGGCAAGCCGGCGAACTATACGGAATTCGGCGGCAATCCCCCGGAAGACAAAGTCTATGGCCTGGTGACAGCGATCCTGGCCAAGCCCGGTGTCCGGGGATTGGTAGTCTGCGGCAACATTACCAACAATACCCAGGTGGACGTCGTCTCGAAAGGCATTGTCAGGGCGATCCAAGACAAAGGCATCGACCCCGGAAAGTTTCCCGTGGTGGTGCGCTATGCGGGGGTGAACGACGCGGTGGGACGCGAAATCTTCACCGCTGCCGGGATTGAGTACTTCGGCGACGACGTAACCATGAATATGGCCGCCCGCAAGATGGTGGACAAGATGAAACATGCCTACGGCGGGTAGGAGGAAAAGGTTTTGGGAATCCTAATCGATCGGAATTCGAGAATCGTCATTCAGGGCATCACCGGCCGGGAGGCGAGCATGGTCACCAAGCACATGCTCGCTTACGGCACTCCTGTCGTAGCCGGTGTTACCCCGGGCAAGAAGGGCGAACAGGTATTTGGCGTCCCCGTTTATGACACCCTGAAACAAGCCTTCGCCGAACACGAACTCAATACCGCTTTGATTTATGTGCCGCCCGCTTTCGTGCTGGATGCCGTGCTGGAGACGGTGGCGAACGGCATCAGGATGATCGTCATCATTACCGAAAATGTTCCGCAGCACGATGTCCTCAAGCTGTTGGTCGAGACCGATAAAGCCGGGGCCAGAGTAATCGGTCCCAATACGGTAGGCATCATCAATCCCAAAGACCGGGTCAAGCTGGGCGCGATCGGAGGCGACAACGTCGAACGCTGCTTTGTGCCGGGCTCGGTGGGAGTGATTTCGCGCAGCGGCGGCATGACGGCCGAGACTTCCTTTATGGTCAAACGCGCCGGCCTGGGAGTGAGCACGGCCATCGGCATCGGCGGCGATCCGCTGATCGGCTCCACTCCCAAGGACCTGCTGGCGCTGTTCGAAAAGGACCCGGAAACCTCCGCCGTGATTACCTTTTCCGAGCCAGGCACGACCTTTGAAGAAGACATGGCGCAGTTTGTTCGCGATCGCGGATTTACCAAGCCGCTGATTTCTTACATCGCGGGCAAGTTTACGGAGCAGATGCCCGAAGGGACGATGTTCGGGCACGCCGGAGCGATCATCGAGGGCGGCAAGGGCAAGCCCTCCACGAAAGCGCGCCTGTTGCGCGAAGCCGGCGCCTACGTACCGGAAACCTACGATGAGGTCATCCCGACCCTGCAGGGACTTAAGCTCGAATCCGCGCCCCTGGCGCAAAAACAAGGCCGCTGATCTCCCGGCGGAGGGCCGAAGTTTGTGAGAGGTGCAAAGGAGGATTCATGTCTTCCTCGAAGCCAGCTCTTGAAACCGCAAGCGCTCCAGCTCAGGTCCCCAGGCAGGGTCTGCCCTGGAAGTGGGCAATCCCGATTGGGCTCGGGGTGCTGTTATGGATCTGCCCAGCCCCGGCTGGTTTGACGGCGAAGGCCTGGCATTTCTTTGCGCTCTTTGCCATGGCGGTAGCGGCGCTGGTAGCGGAGCCGGTTCCCTCCCCCGCGGTGGGCTTTATTTCCGTGACGGCAGCAACGGTGCTGGTTCTGGTGGGCAACACTCCGGCGGAAGCCATGCGCTGGGCGCTCTCCGGATTCTCGAACGACACGGTATGGCTCATCATGGCCGCCGCCATGTTCGCCCTGGGCTACGAAAAGACCGGCCTGGGCCGCAGAATCGCACTGGCGCTCGTAAAGGCGCTGGGCAAACGCACCCTTGGACTCGGCTACGCCATTGCGCTGGCAGATCTCATCCTGGCGCCGTTCATGCCCTCGGCCACGGCCCGCAGCGGCGGAACCATTTATCCGGTCGTCAAGAACATTCCTCCGCTGTACGGTTCCTATCCCCAGGAAAATCCCCGGCGCATTGGCTCTTATCTGTGCTGGACGGCTTTCGCCACCGCCTGTGTAACCAGCTCAATGTTTGCCACTTCGCTGGCGCCCAACTTGATGGCGATCGAACTGGTAAAAAAGATTGTGCACATCGAGATCACGTGGACCGACTGGATGCTCGGCTTTCTTCCCGTCGGGATTGTGGTTTTTCTGGCGACTCCGTTGGTGCTCTACTGGATCTATCCGCCCGAAGTCAAGCAGGGAGAACAGGTACGCGTTTGGGCCTCGACCCAATTGGCGCAAATGGGTCCTATCTCGTGGCGCGAAATGACCATGGCCACCTTGGCAATCCTGGCGCTCTTCGCCTGGATTCTGGGGACCCAGTGGGTAGCCGCAGTCACGGTTGCTGCGCTGGTGATTTCGTTAATGGTGATCTGCGGCGTGGTCTCCTGGAACGACATTGTCTCCAACCGGCAGGCGTGGAATGTCTGGATCTGGTTCGCCACGCTGGTGACACTGGCTGATGGGCTGAACCGCGTCGGGTTCCTTTCCTGGTTTGCCAAGCGTAGCGCGGCTCTGATTGCGCATTTCCCGCTGCTGCCGATGATCGTCACCCTGGTGGCGCTGTTCTGGCTCGTCCATTATTGTTTTGCCAGCGCAACCGCGCATGCCACCGCGGTGCTGCCGGTCTTTCTGGCAGCCATCATTACCGTGAGCGGGATTCCGCTCAGGCCGGTTGCGCTCATCCTGGTTTATTCGTTGGGCATACAGGGCGTGATCAGTCCTTATGCCCATGGCGCAGCGCCCATCTGGTATAGCGCGGGATACATCAGCACACGGGATTTCTGGCGCATCGGCGCCATTATGGGTTTGTTCTACATGATTGTGCTGTTGCTGGTAGGTTTTCCGTTCCTGCTCAGGTTTATGCGATAAAGAATTTGTAATTTGCAATTGGTAATTTGCAAAGTGAGCGACGTTTTGCGCGCACGTGAAGTTCGCACTTTGCAAATTACAAATTGACAATGACAAATTGCACAGGGGGGATTATGCATCCGGAGATGGAGATGTTACGCTGCGCGATTGTGCGCGGCGGAACCAGCAAAGGCGTGTTCATCATGAAGAACGAACTGCCCCGCGATCCGGCGAAACGCGACGCCGTGATCCGCGCCATCTATGGCAGTCCCGATGTGCGCCAGATCGATGGCTTGGGGGGGGCGGATGTCCTGACCAGCAAACTGGCGATTATCTCTCCATCTACCCGGGAAGATGCCGACGTCGATTACACCTTCGGCCAGGTGAGCATAGATACAGAGTTCGTGGACTATGGCGGAAACTGCGGCAATATCTCGTCTGCCGTCGGGCCGTTCGCCATCGACGAAGGTTTGGTGGAACCCAAAGAACCGGTAACTACCGTACGCATTCACCTCACCAACAGCAATAACATCCTGGTAGCGGAAGTTCCCGTCAGGAACGGACGCGCCGTGGTGGAGGGAGATTTCGCCATCGACGGCTGTCCCGGGACCGGCGCCAAGATTACCCTCGACTGGTCGGATACGGTAGGGGCGATTACCGGCAGGCTATTGCCGACGGGCAATGCCAAAGACTGCATTCGGATCGACGGCAAGGGATATCCCGTATCCATCGTGGACGCCGCCAATCCTCTGGTTTTCATACAAGCCTCCAGCCTTGGCCTAAAGGGAACGGAATCACCCAGCCAGATTGAAGCCGACAAGAGTCTGATGCAAACCATTGAGAGAATCCGAGGCGCCGCCTGCGTCATGATCGGTTTGGTGGACAAACCGGAAGAGGCGGCCACCAAGACTCCCTATCAGCCGTTCTTCGCCATCGTCAGCGAACCTGCCGATTACCAGACCATCAGCGGAACCAAAGTAAGAGCCGGCGAAGTCGATCTTGTGTCGCGGCTGCTGTTCATGCTCCGGATGCATAAGACCTATCCCATCACCGGCACCGTGTGCACTGGAGCGGCCGTGCGGGTTCCGGGCACAATCGCCTACGAGGTGCTACGCGAGCAGGCCAAGTCCCGGATGACGGTGCACATCGGCCACCCTGGGGGCGTGATTCCCGTGGAAGCCGAGTCCACCATGAACGGTGGCCAGGTGAAACTGACGCGCATCGGGGTCTGCCGTACCGCCCGCCGGATCATGGACGGACACGTATATGTAAGGAAGTCGGTGTTCAAGTAGTGGCTAGTGCGGAGTACTTAATACCCAACTTTGCGCCGCCGTCCTCAGCCTGTCCTGAGGGAACCGAAGGAGCGGCGGGCTGCCAGGTTCAACTACGCCGGTGGGCACGCCTGGAGGCCAGCGCTGTATCCCAGCCTTCGCTTGTCTCAGGACGGCGGTTAGGGTGGAGCATCGGGCGCTCCTGTGATCTCTCCTTTACTTACAAATGGCAACTACAGATAGGACCGAAATGCATGGATTCTTCGCCACGCGCCCGGGCGACGTTGCAATTGTGCAGGCTGTTGCGGGCGCGTGGCTCCTAATGACACGGCGGAGAGTGTTGGTGATTCGATTGAGTTTAGCGGCCGTGTCATTTCAGTCTTAACCCGCAACGCGGGTCGGGTGCTCAGAATGACAGGTGTTGGTGGTGGCGTGATTCCCGTGGAAGCCGAGTTGTCTTGGGCTTTAAATCCTAAATCCGAATTCCCAAATTCTAAATTAAGAGCAGCCCAAGCGGGACATTCTGCATCCCATACGTAACTGCCAATCTATCAGACACTCAGAAAGCGCCAGAGTTCTGAGGTTGTCTGAAGAGGGAGGCCCAGCGATGAAGTGGATGCTCTGCACGATTGTTCTGCTCTTAGCTTCAGGCCTGATGGCTCAGGAAGCCGTTCCGCCCAGCCAGTCCACAAATGCCCCGTCGGCCATGTCGGAACAGGAATCAGCACAGATCCCCGATGCGGGCAACGCAAATCTGAATGATCCGGCGGTGGCGATGACGCTTGCGACAGATTCGGTAACGCTGCCCGAGCAGGCCGGCCCCTTCCGGCACAATGAATTGGCCTATAGCATTGCCCAGCCTGGGGACATTATCCAATCCAACTCAGCAACTGCCCCTTCCTCTAGTGTGCGAGGACAGAATTAGCGCGTAATCAAAATTCAAAATTCACAAATCAAAGTTCTTTTCCCCCTCCCCTTACAAATCTTTACTCCCCGCTGACCACTCTTTACTACCCCGGCGCGCCTTTGGCATCCAAACGATTAAGCAATATCCCATTGAAGCCTCACGAGTTACGGATTTCCGCGGTGGCGGCAATCCGGGGAGCGGATTTGGAATGTGTCGCGAAACTACGTGCTTCAAAGGGGGTTTGTAATAAACGGATGGCAAGCGAGCAGTTCGAAGATGCTGCCGCTTCCGAGGTTCAGTTATGACGACCGACACTAGCACGAGAGGTACTGGATGGCTTAACACGATTCTGCAGGACATTCTTCAGCCCGGGCAAACTACCGGCGTCGCGGGAATGACTTTGGGACAGTTTGCCCGGCAGGGGCTGGCGATTGTACTCAGCGCCCTGATGATCATGATTCCGCTTGGACAAGGGGTGGCGTTGGCGCAGTCCGCGCCGGACCCCCAGGACGAACAGTCGTATCCGCCGCCGGCCGCCGACGAAGGCCAGCAAGTGCCGCCGGCGCAACCTTTGGCGGCCCCGCAGTTGGATCAATTGGTCGCCCCCATCGCGCTCTATCCGGACGCGCTGTTGGGGCAGATTCTCGCCGCCGCAACTTATCCTACCCAAGTGGTAGAAGCGGATCGCTGGCGGCAGGCGCAGGGTAACGCCTCTCCGGAACAGATCGCGGCCGCAGCGGAAGCGCAAAACTGGGATCCGAGCGTGAAAGCGCTTACCGCGTTTCCTGCTGTACTGGCGCAGATGGACCAGAATATCCAGTGGACTACCGACCTGGGCAACGCCTATTACAACCAACCCCAAGACGTGATGGACGCGGTGCAGGCCATGCGGCAGAAGGCGCAGGCTGCCGGCCAGTTGCGCACTACACCGCAGCAGGTGGTAACTGACTCCGGCGGTGCCATTACCATTGCGCCGGCCAATCCGGCGGTCGTCTACGTTCCGGTGTATAACCCCTGGGACGTGTACGGAGCGCCGATAGCCGTGTATCCCGGCTACTACTATGCTCCGCCTCCGGGAGTATTCTGGGGCGGATTAGCGATTGGTTTTGGAATTGGAATCGGTGTCGCCTTCCTCGCGCATTGGGCTTGGGGCTGGCCGCACTGGGGGCTGGGGTGGGGCAACCACGCGGTTGTCTTTAATCACACCACCTTTATTACTCACAGCACGACGGTGATCAACCGTGGATTCAACCGTCCGGGCGGCCCGCCTCGGTACTATGGCGCGCGCGGCGCTTATGCCCGGTCTGCCGGAAACCCTGGCTTCAATCGCCCAGGTGGCAACAATGTGCCCCGGCCTAACACGGCCTACCATAACCCCGGCGCCAATACCGGCCGGCCAAACATGGGCTACGGGAATCGCCCTGCTAACAATGTGCCACGGCCGCCCAGCGCGGGCTACCGTGCGTCGAATACCGGCGGCTACGGTTCAACCAATCATCCAAACGCCGGCTCGTACCGGCCTCCGGCAAACTATGGCCATCCCGGAGGGCAGCCATCAGGAAACTATAGCCACCCGGGTGGCAGCAGCTACAGCCGGCCCAGCGGCGGCCAGCGAGCCAGCAACGGCTCGTCCTACGGAAACTATGGCGGAAACTATAACCGGGGCGGCGGCGGCTTTTCGCACCCCAGCGCTCCACCGGCATCTATGAGCCATGGATCAAGCTATGGCGGCGGACATTCCAGCTACAGCGGTGGACACTCGAGTGGCGGCGGACACTCAAGTTATAGCGCCCACGCCAGCGGCGGCGGACACAGTGGCGGCGGCCACAGCAGCGGCAGCCACGGCGGCGGACACCATGGATAAGAAACACCTGCCACAGAGACACAGAGGCACAGAGTAAAGATATTTGGGATTTAGGAATTCGGATTTGGGATTGAGCACCTGCACACAAGTAGCGTCCTTAAATCCGAAATCTCAAATCCCAAATCTTCTCTGTGCCTCTGTGTCTCTGTGGTAGGTTTTTTCTTTGCGCGGCGGGAATAAAAACCTCTCTCCCTGGTTCTGCACTAGTGAAAGGCGGGGAAAACGGAAAGAAATTCCGAGCCCGGCTATCACACTCAAGGAGAGAATAAAATGCGTCGAATCCACTTGCTCACACTTCTGGCGATTATGGGCCTTGCCACGGTGCCCTTCGCTTCTGCCCAAAACCAGAGCGCCGCAGCTCCGGCCTCTTCCACCGTCAACAGCCTGCCGGCCAGTGACTCGGTCATGGGCGTTCAGAGCGTTGACAATCTCGCTGACCAGGCCGAGACCGACCTGAACAGCCCCACTTTCACGCACTTTGATTTCCGTGGCACCCTGCTGGAAAAGGCTTATCAGCAGGAACCTCAGTCCGGCTGGCAAAATCCCAATCTCACCAAGTCGGCCGGCACCATCGGAGCCGGCGGAAACTAAAAACCCACCACAGAGACACAGAGACACAGAGGAAAAAGATTTGGGATTTGGGAATTGAGATTTCGGATTGAGTACCTCCGCCAGATGGCTTACCTAATCCGAAATCCGAACACCAATTCCAAATCCTCTCTGTGTCTCTGTGTCTCTGTGGTAGGTGTTGATTACCGGCTGCCATTTGCACCAAGCACTGGCGCCTTCCGATGATGAGTTGCCTGCTCATACGAATAGCCTAAAGCAATTAACTTGGGCTCTTGCCAGGCCGCGGCAACCAGCATGAAGGTGAAAGGTTTGCCATCCTTCAAGTAGCCTGCCGGAATAGTTATAGCCGGATAGCCGGCTCTAGCTTCAAGTATCACCCCGCTGATCATGGTGTTGTTGAGCGGAGGAAAGATAATCGCGTCGACACTGTATTTCCGCAGCGCCGCATCGATCGCATCGCGCGTGAGTCGCAGATCGCGCAAGCGCTCGTTGATATATTCGGGCTCGGTTAACGATCCGCTGGTCTTTTCTGCTTTTTCCAGCGTGTCTTGCCCATAGCGGGCGCGTTTAGCGGCATCCTGGCTATTAAAGGCAATCACTTCACCCAGGGAATGGATCGGAATATAGGGCTCGACGCCTTTGAGGTAGTGATTGATGGCAGGCTTGAATTCGTACAGCATGGTTTTGCTATCCGTCCAGTTAGTTCCCAGGAGTTCATCGACGGGCATTACGACGGGATCGACAATCTCCGCGCCGGCGTCGCGCATTTCCTTCAGCACCGCTTCGAACATGGCCGCCTGCTCCTCGCTCATCTGGCCAAAGAGTTGCCGGCTGACGCCAATATGGGCGCCCCGCAGCCCATCTTTCTTCAGGAAAGCGCGATAGTCATTGGGAATCTTGCCGGCCGCGGCCAGCGTAGCCGGATCGGTGGAATCCACTCCGGCCATCGCGTTCAGCATCCAGGCCACGTCGGCCACGGTGCGCGCAATGGGCCCGGCGGTATCCTGACTGGTAGCCAGAGGAATGATGCCGCTGCGGCTGACGAGCCCAACCGTAGGCTTCAGGCCAACCACCGAAGCCCAGTAGGCGGGATGGATAATCGACCCGGAAGTTTCCGTCCCCACCGCGCCGGCGGCAAAATCGGCCGACATGGCCACGGCTGAGCCGGTGCTGGAACCGCGCACCGGGAAACTGGGGTCATACGCGCTGAGCACCTGTCCGCCCAATGAACTGTAGCCGCCCGGCATTTTGGTCGACATCCAATTGGCCCATTCGGTCATGTTGGTTTTTCCCAAAATGATGGCCCCGGCCTGGCGCAAACGCTGCACCACAAAAGCGTCCTTGCCGGCATAGTGATCCTTCAAAGCCAGGGAGCCGGCGGAGGTATGCATCAGATCGGCGGTATCGATATTGTCTTTGATCAATACGGGGATGCCGTGCAAAATGCCGTGCGCCTTCCCTGCCCGGCGCTCCGCGTCGCAGACATCGGCCCATATGAGAGCTTCCGGATTTATCTCCAGGATGCTATTGAGCTTCGGGCCGTCCGTGTCGAACGCGGCAATGCGCTTCAGGTAGGCAATAACCAGATCGTGAGACGTATAACGTCCCGTATCCAAGTCGATTCTTATCTCTTGTATGCTCTTTTCGCTAGCCAGTATGTCTATGCCGGCAGCAGGAGCTGGATTCTCAGCCGAAGCACAAACACCAGGCACCATGGCCGACAGACATAGCACCACCGCAACCGCAATCGACACCGCTTTTGTCATCTCTATGCTCCCTGGCATGGATATTTGACCGCTGCCCCTTCCCAACAGCCAACACAGGACCGCAGAACGGAACGCAAAAAAGCAGTCTTCTATTCTTTTTCTCTGTCTTTGTGTTTATCCGTTGGGTTCTCGTTCCCTTGTTCCCAAAAGCCCGCAAAGCGGGCGCAATCCCGCTCAGCGGGACCACGGCGTGAGCGTGGGAACGTGAGCCCAGGAGCCCGAAACCAGCCCCCGAACCGGGCGTAAGAGATACATCCCTCCGCCCTCTTCGCGGGTTTCGCATCAAACGCAACTCTACCCCAGGCTTGCGCCCGAGGCTACCATCTTTTGCCGATCCCACTGAGAACTGAGAACCGAGAACTGGAAACTGGAAACTCCCCACTGGCCCCATTGTGTGACCCCTGAAGTTGCCCAGTTGTGATCCATTACGCAGGGAAATGTGATTTGTGGCATTGCGCTTTGCTGGCGATAACCCGAAACTGATTACGGGTCGAGGATCAAGGCCGAGTCAGATTTGCGCATGAGCTGCGCCAGGCACGGTAGCGTGTGTGTATCTGGGCCCGGGTATCGAGTCCGATATCTCAGTCTCGGAGATCCCTATGTCTCCTCTGTCTACAAGTCGAACCCCTTCAACCCACGCCCTGAAGGCCAATCACGGTTTTGGGGGGAAAGACCAGAGCACGGATGACCCGTGGTTGTGCTGTGATGCTTGCGAGCGTAACTGCGCCATCTCTCCCTTCGACGGCTTCCTGGGATTCGGTGTCCATTGCCTGTCCGAACCCGAGGATGTGAACCGGAGCAGTGGCGCAAGAGTTCCCAGGGTGGCGGAGTCGTAACCCAATCCATTACTGGCGGTGCGGTTCGCCGGCGCGAAAAGGGGTTTGCCAGTGCATTGATCTTGCGTGCACTGGTTACACTTCCGGCCGGCGCCCGGAGAGAGTGGCTCAGGTATGGAGACAATCAATACTAACGACGCAGCAGCAGAATCGCTGGCCTTAGAGGAAGCGACTTCAAAATGGGGGGCTGACATCAAGCGCGGATTGCGCGCCGAGCCCAAGATTGTTGCTTTTGTCTGCAACTGGTGCACCTATACCGGCGCCGATCTGGCGGGCACCAGCCGGCTGAAGATGGCGCCGAATGTACGCGTGCTTCGCCTGCCCTGCAGCAGCCGCGTCAGCCCGCTCTTCATTATCAAGGCGTTCCAGCGCGGCGCCGATGGGGTAATCGTCAGCGGCTGCCATCCCGGCGACTGTCATTACAGCACCGGCAATTACTATACCCGTCGCCGTTTGGCCATCCTCCATGAACTGCTCGACTTCATGGGTGTCGACAACCGCCGCGTGACCTTCTCTTGGGTCTCCGCTTCCGAGGGTGGGAAGTGGCAACAGGTGGTGAACGAAACTACCGAGCGGGTCCGGCAACTGGGTCCGCTGCGCAGTGAACGGAGCAGCAATACCGGGAAGGAAACTGGCCATGACAGAACTGCGTGAGCTTGCCCGGAAGCTTCTCGCCGACGGTTCGGTCAAGGTAGTGCTTGGATACGAAGAGGGGCCGCGGGGAGTGCGCCCGGTCTTCGTTACCGACCCGGCTCAGGCCGAGAAACTCATCTTCGATACGCGTTGCGTACAGAACCTTGCCGCCTACCTCAATCCGCGGCGCCAGCACATCACCAAATTGGGCAAAGCCGCCATCGTGGTAAAAGGCTGTGATGCGCGGGCGGTCGCCGGCCTGATTCGCGAATGCCAGATCAAGCGGGAAGACGTGGTCATCATTGCGATGCGCTGCGGCGGCGTAGTGCGCGATCCGGCCGGAAGTTCCGAATTGACCGTGGACACGGTCTCCGACCGTTGCAACGGCTGTGATGACCGCGAGCCAAAGCTCCACGATTACCTCCTGGGAGTTTTGCCTCCGCCGCCGCCGCAAAGCACCCGTTACGCCGAAAAAGTGGCGCAGCTTGCCGGCATGTCGCCGGAGGAGCGCTGGGCATTCTGGAACGAGCAACTGGAGCGCTGCATTCGCTGCCATGCCTGCCGCGAAGTCTGCCCCATGTGCTTCTGCGTGCAGTGCACGGCGGATAAGGGCCGGCCGCAATGGATCGATTGTTCGGCGACGCTGGAGGGCAATCGCGCCTGGCAGATGATGCGGGTGTTGCACCAGGCGGGCCGCTGCGTAGGCTGCCTGGAATGCGAGCGCGCCTGCCCGGCCGACATTCCACTGGGACTGCTCACCAAGTATGTCGCCCAGGCAGTGGAACGGCGCTTTGGCTACAAAACCTGCGACGACCCGGCAGTGCCGGCGCCGATGGGAACTTTCTCCACCGATGACGAGCAGGAGTTCATACAGTGACGCCCAAGATCATTTCCGAATCCGCTTTAGCGGCGCTGGTGGCGAATCTGGTTGCCGGCCAGGTTCGCGTAATTGCACCGGTGCGGGCCAAAGACAACCCTGAGCACGCCGACTACCTGCCCATTCGGCGTCTGGAGGACGCCGCCTTCAATGGCCCGCTGCCCCGGCGTTCGCTCAAGGAATTCTTTCTGCCCCCCACCGAGGTGCTCCTCCGTTACCGGCAGCACAAGGACGGCGTAGATCTGGAGGAAGTTCGCACTACCTTTCCGCCACAGGTCATCCTGGGGGCAAGGCCGTGTGATGCCGCCGGAGTCGAGATCCTGGATAAGGTCATGGGCTGGGATTATCGCGACGAGTTGTGGTTTGGCCGGCGGGAAGCAACTACGATTATCGGTCTTGCCTGCCCCGGCGTCGATGATTCCTGCTTTTGCAGCGCGGTTGGCCTGGGACCAGACTCGACGAAAGGCTCCGATTTACTGCTGGTCCCGTGTGACGGCGGATACCTCGCACAGGCCGTTACTCCCAAGGGTGAGGCGCTGCTGAATAAAGAACCGCTGCAGGCCGCGCCTGACGCCGCCGCTGGGCAGACCGTCGAAGCGCTCTGGCAAGGGCCAAGGGAAAAGGTGGCGAAAAATCTTCCCCCGGTTCCCTCCACGCTGCCCGAGTGGCTGGCCAAAAGCTTCAACCACAGCTATTGGAATTCCCTGGCGTTGCGCTGCCACGGCTGCGGAGCGTGCGCCTCTTTGTGTCCCACTTGCCACTGCTTCGACATCGTCGACCAGCATGAGCATTACGACCAGGGTGAACGCCGGCGCAATTGGGACTCGTGCCAAACGGGTAAATTTACCCTGCACGCCTCGAATTACAATCCGCGCAAAACGCAAAGCGAGCGTTTCCGCCAACGCGTGACGCACAAGTTCTCCATCTATCCCCAGCGTTTCAACTCGCTGTTGTGCACCGGCTGCGGCCGTTGTGCCCGCGTCTGCCCGGCCGGTATGAATCTGCCGGAGATTCTGGGTGAGCTCACGCAACTGGCGGGCACGGAGGTTAAGGGAGCTAGCGAATGAATCTCTATCAGCCCTACCTGATGCGCATTGAGGAGATCACCGACGAGACCCCTGACGTGCGCACCTACAAGCTGAAGTTCAAGGACCCGAAGGTCGCTGCGGATTTTAACTTCGCGGCCGGCCAATTTGGCGAGTATTCCGTGTTCGGCGAAGGAGAGAGTACCTTCTGCATCGCCTCTCCGCCCACCCGCCGCGACTACATCGAATGCAGCGTCAAGTCGGTAGGCAAGGTGACTCAGGCTTTGCGGCGGCTGGATGTCGGCGCCACGCTGGGTTTCCGCGGTCCGTACGGGAATTCCTTTCCTCTCGAACAGATGAAGGGACGCTCGATAGTTTTCATCGCCGGCGGCATCGGACTTGCCCCCGTGCGCAGCTTGATCTGGAACGTTCTGGACCTGCGGGATATGTTCAAGGATGTGACCATCGTCTACGGCGCGCGCAAGGTGGCCGACCTGGTCTATAAGCGCGAGCTCGCCGAATGGGCGCAGCGGACGGACGCCAAGCTTTTCCAGGCGGTGGATCCGGGCGGACAGACGCCGGACTGGAAGGGTGACGTAGCTCTCGTCCCCGTGTTGCTGGAAAAGGCGGCGCCTAAGGCTGACGATGCTTTCGCGGTAGTCTGCGGCCCGCCCATCATGATCAAGTTCACGCTGCCGGTGCTCACCAAGCTGGGTTTCCCGGATGATCGTATCTACACCACCCTGGAAAACCGCATGAAGTGCGGCATCGGCAAGTGCGGACGCTGCAACGTCGGTCCCGTCTATGTCTGCAAGGACGGGCCGGTGTTCACGCTCGCTCAGATGAAACAGTTGCCGCAGGATTTTTGAGGTGGAAGCGCCGGCCCCGCTTGGCGGGACCGGCGAATACGGGGAAGAAGAAGAGGGGCCTTTAGGGGTGTGTGAGAACTCCAGGTCACGCGGGTTGTCATCCTGAGGATCGGCCGCGTGGTCGGGGTCCCCAACAAGCCGTGATTTTGGGCTTGTTGGGGTGATTGGGCGGCCGAGCCGAAGGATCTATGCATTTCCTTTTGTCGACAGAGTGCAATTTGCAAATGCATAGATCCTTCACTGCGCACCCGCCCCGGCCCGCAAAAAAAGCGGGCCGGAAGAAGGAGGCGGGTGCTCCGTTCAGGATGACAACTAGGGTGATGAAGAATCCAGGCGTAGGGACGACGCGAAGGGGTTCTCACACACCCTCTAAAGCCCGGTGCTTCCACCGGATTTAGGGATGAAGAGGAAGGGAGAGGTTCGATGAATGGGGAGCCGCGGATCGGAGTTTACCTTTGCCATCCTGCCGGCAGTGCTCCAGGTCCGGTAGACCTGCAGGCCGTGGCGGAATATGCCGCGCAGTTGCCCGGCGTAGCGGCGGCGCGCGTCATGGCGATACCCGGCCGCCTCGAACCGGGGACGCTCGCCGAGGAATTGCGCCACGCGCGTTTCACCGCCGTAGTTCTCGCCGGGCACGCGCCCGGTTACTACAAGCCGGCGTTCGCGCGGGCTCTCGCCCTGGCTGGCGGCAATGCCGAGCAGGTCCGTCTGGCCTCCTTTCGCGAGCATGGCGATACGGGCGATGACCCGCTCGCGCGCGCCAAGGCGGTGCTGGCCTGTGCCGTGTTCGGCGTCCCGTTCACCTTGGCCGCGGAACCGGAGAGCGTGCCGGTCGCGTCCGATACCTTGGTGATCGGCGCTGGGATCGCCGGCATTCAGGCGGCCCTGGAAATTGCGGAAGCGGGTTACAAAGTTTATCTGGTCGAACGCACCCCCACCATCGGTGGCCACATGGCGATGTTCGACAAGACCTTCC
>Ga0326728_10000982_pt1 | contig 104347 bp, 82 predicted proteins | sample MB3enrmetagenome_FD_207602 | JGI IMG/M metagenome (GOLD analysis project Ga0326728, IMG submission 207602) | Lab enriched peat soil microbial communities from McLean, Ithaca, NY, United States - MB31MN | ecosystem: Environmental > Terrestrial > Soil > Wetlands > Peat | place: USA: New York... | reverse complement strand
GAGGGGTGAAATTTTCTTACTGCCTGCAAAATCTTGCCGGACTTCTAACTCCACCTCTGCCAACGCATTCAGCCCCTCTGACACTACCTTCCCCACCGGACCCCGCCTGTTATCGGCGAATCAGGGTGTCTGGGGTGGGCGTAAATGCCTTCCTACCCGCGCAGGTAGTCGTCCTTGCCAGTTAACCAATCGGCGCGGACCGGGCTGAAAACATCCAGGGCCAGCGAATCTTCCAGCGCCACCACGCGATGCGGCACATTGGAGGGAATGTGAAGCACCTCGCCCGGGCGGAGCACAATTTCTTTGCCCTCGAGTTCAAACCTGAGCGCTCCCCTCAAAAGGGAACAGATCTGTTCGTTCTCGTGATCGTGGAGCGGGACCACACCATCCTTGGCGATGAAGATCTGCGCCATGGTGATTTTCTCGCCCGAGATGACTTTGCGCGAGAGTTTGTCGTTCAGGACTTCCTTCTTTACATTCTCCCAGGAAAAAAGCTGCATGAATCTTCCTCCCTAGAACCGCCATGCTTCTTCATATTCTACATCCCAAATTCCGGATTCCAAATTTCAAAACCTGGGGTGAGAATTTTTTTACTGGCAATTCTCCGTGTCTTGATGTATCAAGTTGTAGCGCTGCTTGGAGAGTGGGAGCTTGGCGCGCAGCACGGCCAACCATGCGAGGCTTAGGGGCGGGCAGTTCCCGCAATCCCTGCCCCGCCCGCGGCGCGACACCGAACCCCAGATACTGCTTTGGACTGGAGGTCTCCATGCGCAAGATTTCTATCTTTTTGGCATTATTAGGCTGGCTGGTTTTTGCCTGTCCCGTTCAAGCCCAACAAGTCTGTCCTGGTCTGCCGTACGTGGCGAATACGCCTGAAGATGAGCTCATGCAGGCTGTCAACGGCGCGGACAAGCCCGAAGAGCAGATCACGGCCCTGGACAAATTCGCCCAGGCGCACGCCGATTCCAAATTCATGCCTTGCGTGTATGAATATTATACGATGGTGTATCTAAAACTCAACAATTACGACAAAGTTGTGGAATTCGGCGAAAAAGGCCTGGCCTCGAATTACAAAGACGTGATGCTGACGCTCAACCTTCTGAAAGGCTACGTGGGCTCGGGTAAAGTCGCCGATTCCGCCTTCGACGTCATCAATCAGGCCCCGGCCCTGATCACGGCGGAAAGCAAGCCTCCCAAGCCCCCCACCGTCAGCGAGGCGGACTGGCAAAAGGCGATGGAAGAAAACGCGGCGCAGGCCAAGGACGAGCTGGCTTATGTTGTCTATGCGTTCCTCCAGCTCGTGCCGCGAGTGAGCGATCCCAACAAACGCATCGAGCGCTTGGACGACTTTGCCAAGACTTTCCCCGAGGATGCTGCCAAGAACGCGGCGCAAATCAATTTCGATTACTTCCTCGCCTACTACACCATGGGGAATAAGCCCGATAAGGTCATGGAGTACGGTGAGAAGACTCTCGCCGCGGACCCCAACAATCTGCTGGTCCGCAACGTCCTGGCGTACAACTACTCCATCGGCCGCACCAACCCCGACAAGGCTGCCGATTATGCGCAAAAAGCCATCGAGCTGGCGCAGCAGATGAAGAAGCCCGAGGGTGTTTCCGACGCTCAGTTCAAGCAGGAGCAGGATAACCAGCTCGGCATGGCTCACCTTTCGCTGGGATACGTGACTTTCACGCGGGCGGTCGGGTCCAGGTCCAAGAAGCTGGGGCCCGCGATCGACGAACTCAAGACAGCGGCGGACCTGCTGGCGGCCAATCCGGAATTGCAGGGACAGACCTTGTATTACTTGGGGTACGCGTACGAGTCAGGTGCCCCAGTCAACCACAAGGCGGCCATCGAAGCTCTGAGCAAAGCGGCGAGCCTGCAAAGCTCGTGGAAAGCGCCCGCAGACGATCTCCTTGCCAAGGTGAAGAAAGCCTCAAGTAAGGCAAGCGAGGAGGAGTGAGCCTTTCGCAGGGGGCGGCCCGGCGCAGCAGTTCAGGCCGCTCCTGAGCGGCGCTTCCAAAACAAGTAGGCGGGAATCCCCAGCGCCACAATGCCGCAACCGACGCCGGACTCGAGCGGCTTGGCGAGAAGCGTGTTCAGGATGAAACAGGCGGCAGCGACGAGGAAAACCGCCGGAACAAAAGGGTAGCCGGAGACTCGATAGGGGCGGGGCAGGTCCGGCCGGGTGCGGCGCAAGACAATAACTCCGAGTACCGTCAAGGCGTAGAAGAGCCAGCCGGCGAAGATGACGAAGGTAAAGAGCTGCTCATAAGTGCCCAGAAGCACCAGGAGAACCGCCCACCCGGCTTGGAAGAGCAAGGAAAGATGCGGGGTTCGGAACTTGGGATGAACGTTGCCACACCAGCGGAAGAAGAGGCCATCCCGGGCCATAGCGTAGTAAACTCGAGCGCCTGCCAGGATCATTCCGTTCACGCAGCCTAACATGGCAACCATAATGGCGAGCGACACCCAGTGGGCGCCGCCCCGTCCGAAAAGACGCATTCCAGCGTCTGCGGCGACGCGCGGAGATTGCGCGACCGTCGACAGCGGCAGCACGTGGTAGTAGACGAGGTTCAGGAGAATGTAGATCGCCATGACGGCGGTCGTCCCCAGGATCAGGCCCAAGGGAAGGTTGCGTTCAGGTTTTTTGACTTCGTCGGCGGCAAAAGTGCCATTGTTCCAGCCATCGTAAGCCCAGAGCGCTGCCACCATCGCTACGCCAAAGGAGGAGAGAAAGCCCCACCCCACGGGCGTAGGGAGTTTAACCGTGCCTTTGACAGGCCCGTGCACGAGCGCGTAGCCCAGTGCGACAAGCGCGACCATGGCGCCGACCTTGGCCCCGGTCAGGACCGACTGTACCCAGCCGGCCTCGCGCACCCCGCGGTAGTTTATGGCCGTCAGAACGACGATGGCCAGGCTGGCCGCCAGCTTCTGCTGCCCGGGATGGATGGGAAAGAAATCGGCCAGATACTGTGCGAAGCCCACGGCTACGGTGGATATCCCGCCCGACTGGACCGCCAGGAAGAACGTCCAGCCGCACAGGAAGGCCACCAAATGCCCGTAAGCCTCGCGAAGATAAACGTACTGGCCGCCGGCCTGGGGAAACATGGCCGCAAGCTCAGCGAACGACAGCGCCCCAAACAGGCTGAGTAGTCCGGAAATTATCCAGACGCAAAGAGCGGCTCGTTCGCTGCCCACCTCACGCGTGATTTCCGCCGGAACGATAAAGATGGCGGAGCCGATCATGATCCCCATGACAATGGCCGTGGTTTCCCATAATCCCAGGGCACGAAGCAGTGAGGGCTGCTCCGAGACTGCGGTGGGGGGCGCGGCGCCGGGGTTGACGACATCCATAGAGTCATTCCCGCGAAAAGCTTGCCCTGAGCTTGCCGAAGGGCGGGAATCCACTAGTTATCTGATACTCCAGCCTGCCACACAATAGAGGAATCGCGCGGTCGGGTCAACCGCGATCTGAGGAAAGAGGGCAGAGCCACTTTGCTGGGAGAGGGCAGGCCCACTTTGCGATGCGCTCCGTTTCTGGCATCATGGATGGAGGTGTTGGGCTATACTTGCTCAGGATGACAGACGACGTCGACTTAGGAATTCAGTATGAAACAAAGTTCGAGGTACTGGTTAGCATTTGACATGGAGTTACGTGGGAATTACGAGCGAATATAAGGAGTCAACGTGCCTACAGACCTAAGCCCGCAGGATGTTCTGAACGTTTTGAGGAGGGTCAACGATCCGCACCTGCAAAAGGATATTGTCTCGCTTGGATTCGTAAAGGACGTTGAAGTGGGGGACCGCCGGGTGAGCATCCTGCTGCAGACCGCCAGCCCTGCCAGGAACCAACTGGTGGCGAACATAAAACAAATCGTGCAGGGACTGGGTGTGGATGATGTGGAAGTGCGGGTGACGGATGCGGCGCCGCCTACCCATCATGGGCAGGCGAACCTGATACCCTTGGTCAAAAACACGGTGGCCGTGGCGAGCGGAAAAGGCGGGGTGGGGAAATCGACGGTAGCCGCCAACCTGGCCATCGCGCTCCAGCGCACCGGGGCCCGCGTAGGCCTGATGGACACGGACGTTTACGGCCCCAGCGTCCCCGCACTCATGGGCGGCGACGAGGCGCCGCGTGTGGTAGAGGGCAAGATTGAGCCGCCCCTCGCCTACGGCGTCAAACTCATCTCGATGGCATATTTCTTGCCCAAGGATGAAGCCATCATCTGGCGCGGCCCCATGCTGCATAAGACCATTCAGCAATTTCTGGGCGACGTGCGCTGGGGGGAACTGGATTATCTCATCATGGACCTGCCGCCAGGGACGGGAGACATTCAGTTGAGCCTGTCGCAAACCATCCCCTTGACCGGGGCGGTAATTGTCTCCACCCCCCAGGATCTGGCTCTGACGGTGGCGTCGAAAGCCATCGCCATGTTCCAAAAGCTCAACGTCCCTGTGCTGGGTATAGTTGAGAACATGAGCTATTACGCCTGCCCCCACTGTGGGCACCGGGAGGATATTTTTGGGCACGGCGGCGCTCGCGAAGCGGCCAGGAGGCTTGGGTTGCCATTTCTTGGCGAGATTCCGCTCGACCCCGTAATTCGAGTGCAAAGCGACGCGGGCAAGCCCGTGGCGCTTGACCCCCAATCAGTGAACGGAAAAGCCTTTCAGGAGGTAGCCGCGGCCCTGGTGGAACGGGTGAACGCGGCGAACCAGCAGGCGATTAGTATTGAGTAGGCAGTAGTCAGTTGTCAGTAGTCAGTTGTCAGTTGTCCGCTCTCGGGCGCACAAGAGATGGCCCGCACCGGACCACGGACAACGGACCACGGACAACGGACGACGGAGGTTAGCTTTGTGACCCCTGTCCCAAGCAAAATCAAACTCGCCGCCGGGAACGACACGTTATCCATCCTCTGGGCGGATGGCCACGCCAGCGCCTATTCGTACCGCCACCTCCGCGACCGTTGCCCGTGCGCCTCGTGCAGCGAGGGAGCCGGCACGCCTCACCAGCCGCCGAATCTTCTGCCGATGCTCGGCGTCAAACCGCTGAAGCCTGAGCGCGCAGAGTTGGTAGGGCGATACGCTTTGCAGGTCTTCTGGAACGATGGTCATTCTTCGGGCATCTACTCCTTCGATTACTTGCGCAGCCTTTGCCCATGCCCTCAGTGCGAGGTTTCTCGGATGTGACGCGGTTGTTACTGAATGGGCCGCAAAGAACTCGAAAGCCTGGAGGGTTCAATGGAATACGGCAACTTGTGGAAGCCGCTCTTAGTCTGCCTCGGTCTGCTCGCACCGTTGTGGATGGCTGCGCAAACTGGCAGCGCGCCCTCTCACGGCTTGCTGCTGGTGGCCAACAAGGGCAACCAAACACTGGGGATTGTCGATCCTGAGGCAGGCCGCGAAGTGGCGGAGATTCCTGAAGGGGGGATCACGGGGCATGAAGCCGCCGCCTCACCCGAGGGACAGACGGCTTATGTCCCGATTTACGGGAACTCCGGCGTAGGCAAGCCCGGTACGGACGGCCGCACCCTGGCGGTGATTGACCTCGCGAGTCGGCGCATGGTTAAGACACTGGATTTCGACATGCCCCTGCGTCCGCACTGCGCGGTGTTCGGACCCAAGAACGGCCTGCTCTACGTGACCACGGAGCTGGCCAATTCCATAACCGTCATCGACCCGAAAAGCTTGAGAATCGTCTCCTCCATTCCCACCGGCCAGAGGGAATCCCACATGCTGGCTATCACCCATGACGGGCAGCGCGGCTACACTGCCAACGTGGGGCCGGGAACGGTCTCCGCCATTGACCTGGTGGCACAAAAACCCCTGGCCATTATTCCCATCTCGCGCCAGACCCAGCGGATTTGCCTTTCCGTGGACGATCGCTGGGCTTTTACCGCGGACCAGACGGCGCCCCGCTTGGCGGTGATTGATACCTCAACCAACACAGTGGAGACCTGGGTCAAGCTCCCCACCGTGGCTTACGGCACAGCTCCGAGCCTCGACGGGCATTGGCTGTTGATCACACTTCCAGCCGCCAACAAAGTCGGAGTGCTTGACCTCGAGTCAATGAAAATCGCCAAGATGATCGCGGTTGATAAGCTGCCCCAGGAAATCCTGGTGCGTCCCGACGGGGAAGTGGCTTACATTTCCTGCATGGCCAGCGGCAAGATTGCGGTCCTCAACCTCAAGACTTGGCAGGTCGATCAATTGATTAGTGTAGGACCGCAAGCCGACGGACTCGCCTGGGCGCCGCTGAAACCATGAGGCTCGCCGCGACCGCCGCAAAAGACCCATTTCACAATGTTACGACCCCCTCACCCCCGGCCCCTCTCCCCCAAGGGGGAGAGGGGGGTCACAAGTTGAATCAACTCTCCCCTCTCCCCCTTGGGGGAGAGGGGCCGGGGGTGAGGGGGCCCGACAAGACCGGAATGACGACTTGCTGATCTTTTGCCAGTCGGCTCTAAATTATCTCCACTTCACAGTTCTTCACCAGCGATTTGAATTCCTGCGCATCGCCTTCTGAGCCTACGATCGCCCCGTAATGCATGGGCACCGCGATTTTCGGCTTGATCGCCTCCGCCGCCTCCGCTGCTTCCTCGGCCGTCATAACATAAGTGCCGGAGACGGGGAGAAGCGCAATATCACACTGAATGGATTTCATTTCCGGTATGAAGTCCGTATCGCCGGCAAAGTAGACGCTGGTCCCGTCCATCTGAAATACGAACCCCAGCTTCTTATCTTCTTTGGGGTGGAATACCTGCCCCGGCGCCCGAAACTTGTTCAGGTTGTAAGCAGGGACTGCCTCGATGTCGACCTTCCCGATACTGCACTTGCCGCCGGGTTCGAGAAACTTCGTTTCCTTCGCCTTTACCTTCTTGAGCCCACTTTTGCAGCTCAGGCTGGCCACAATGGTGGTCCTGGGGGTGGTCACCTTTTGAAGGTCTTCCAGACTGAGGTGGTCGAAATGTTCGTGGCTAATTAAAACGATATCAGCCTCATCCGCCTTCGTCACCTTGAAGGGGTCAGTGTAAATAAGCTTCGAGCCTTTGATGCGAAAGGTGTCATGCGCAATGCGGCTGAATTCCAGGTTCATCAGTTTCATCGCCAGGCCTCCAATCGATTCACCCACTGGTTATCTCCGCTGTCCCTGCTCAGGAAACCACTTCTTTTCTATATGTGGCTTGAATGACAGCGCCAACCCGTATTGGTATTGAAACGGGCGTTCCCGGCAGGGTGGAGATGTGAAGCCCTTGAGCTTCCTATAGTCGTCAGGAGTGTTCCTAATCTTCACCTCTATCACTAATAGGTTGTGTTCCTTTTCCCTCTTCCCACGATGATGAACACTAATGTCGGGGCGTTTACAGGCTCCTTCTTCATTGTGCTTCGTGTTCCCAGCCTGGCCAACTCTATTATACTCACAATCGATATTCCAGCCTTTCAGGGTTTTCTCCAAATAAACTGCTAGCCTATGGGCTACAGCCCATTCCGCTGCATTTATGTCAAGCAGTTTTGAGTCTCTCGCAAAGAACATGTCAACTGCCAAGTCAACCTTATTTGACAACTCTTCAAGATTCATTATGGGCTCCTCATCTTGTGTCGTTCCTCCTTGAGATAACGACCCGGCGCTCAGCCGCGAGGCGCACGCGACGGTCTTGAGGTCGAGCAAGGGCTTGGGGGCCGCTGGTCGGCTCCAGCGCCCTGTTAGGCGGCAACCGTTGCACACCGGCTACAAGCCCCGCTCTCTTAGCAACCGGCTGGTCGAATAGAAGTTGCTGCCCGGCGAGCACATCTCAAAATACCGTAGTAAATACGGCGCGACATCCAAAAGCACCCGAGCAGTATCCACGGTCGGCTTGTCACGAAAGGCCTCCCATGCGGCGACATATTCAATCTTAAAGTAGTATGCACCGCCCTCCATTTCGCCCTGTGCGTTCAAGATCCTGTGCATGTCGGCGATCTCGTCGCGTGCCATCAGCAGATCACACCTGCCGAGAATGGCATCCCGCTGTCCGACCTTTGATCCGGGTCCTTTCTTTGATGAATCCCCAAACAATTTGCGCAAAATGCCCATGTTTTTCCCTCGTGGTCTATGCCGCGTAACGCCCGCGGTGGGGCCACCCAGGGCGCCCAAAGGGACCATGCGAGATTCGCTTCGCGGCCTCCGCTGGAACCGTTTGTTAGGCGCCTTTCTTGGCATAGTATGCGTTCAGTGCTGCTTCCGCTTCTCGCTCGGTGCATCTGTTGGGAGTAGGGTCGTCTGAGGATCGAACTGCCTGTAAGTCTGCAATATATTGCTGTGGTAGCCGATGTTGTTCAGCGCCTGCGATGACAAGCCTCTGATACCACACGTAAGGAACCAAGGTATCATCAATGGCGTTTGAAACAGCTACATATGCTAACGTAGGCATCTCTGTGCCATCGGCGAGTCGAACTGGGATGCTGTAGTCATGGTGGTACCCTTGTCCTAGGCCCTCAGCTTTGTCGAGGGCCTTTAACTGCTCCTCAGGAACCTCGAAGACGGCTCCGTAAACCACATCCCCTGCAAGGTCGGTTTTGACAATGTTGCACTTTCCTGATCCGTCCGCGCTCCTTTTATGAAATCGCAGTCCGTATCCTCGAACGCTACCAGTGGCTTGAAAGTTTGCTCCGGGCACGCGATTCGGTGACCTTAGCCGCTCACACAGCATATTGGAGCCATAGGCAAAGTATTTCACGGCCCTTCCCGTCCCTCCCTCCTATTCTTTCTCATCTCCACGAGAGGTTAGGCTGGAACCTCGGGCAATTGGTAAATCACCGGTTTAAAAGAAGGTGGAGGAACTGGCTTGCCTTCGGCTTTAGCAGCCTCCATCCAGACGGCTTTGGCTCTGAGAACTTCTGCCAGAGCCTCTTCCGGACTCTCGCCGAAAGCGGCGCAGTGGGCAAGATCAGGAATGTCCGCAATGTAGCCGCCGTCTTCTTCGCTGTAAAAAATGTTGATGTGGTAGTCTCTCATTCGTCACCGCCTAGAGACAGGTTATACCGTTCGACGAGGGCAAGCAACTGTTTGACTTGGTACGGTTTGGCCTCACCTTCCACCTCCTGGAAGTTCAAGAGTTCACGGACGTTTTGATGAGCGAAGATGTGGTGACTCCCGCTTACCCGCGACAGACGGAATCCAAACGCGCGGGCGAGAGCGCAGGCCTCCTCGAAGCGGAGACCGGCGGGAGACGACAGGGCTTTCTTGAGCAATTTGCGAGAATTCACGTCCCACCCCTCAGCCTAGCACCCTCTTTATTTGACAGTCCGTCCACTTGGCTGCGAACTCCGGCCGGCCCGCGCTTAAGGACATGGATATAGATCATGGTCGTCTTCAAATGGCTATGACCCAATTAGACTCCCGCCCAACCTACGAGTCAAGCCCAGGAGTGCCAAAAGTGGCGGTTGACAAGATGGCTAACAGAGGCAGAGTATAGGGCAGGCAGGGAGGGCTCTCCTATGTTGACCGATTCAGAAATCCGCGAAGCGATGGAGCAGCAGGCTCTCCAGATCAAGCCCTTCGAGCCGAAGAGGCTCGAGCCGGCCAGTTACGATCTGCGTGCCGGCCGCGTCCTGGTGGCGCGCCGGGGAATAGTAGACCTGAGTAAAGAGCCCCTTGTGCTCCGTCACGGCGATTGGGCGGAGATAGAATCACTCGAGGTAGTGGAGTTGCCTCTGAATATGGCGGCTACGGTGGGAGTCAGGAGCTCTCTTACCAGACGCGGCTTGGACTGGTTCAGCGGCCCACAGATTGACCCGGGCTATAAGGGGAAAATTTATATCTCAGTTTTCAATGCCTCGGTCGCGCCCATAGACATCAGCTATGGCATGGCTTTCGCGACTCTGATCTTCTATCGGTTGGCGCGGGATGCTTCCCGGTCCTACGCAGGGAAGTTTCAGAAGCAACTGACGTTCCCGGAAGAAGATGTAGAGAGGATGATGAAGACGGAGTCTTACACTTTTCCCGAGGTCGTAACCTCCGTGGCATCACTTGACCAAACCGTGGACAAGCTCGCAAAAGCTAGTGAGCGCACGGTGACAGACTTGGGTTGGGTCAGAAAGCTATTGATCGCCATTTTACTCGCCATCGTCGCAGGTGTCGCAGCACAGATCATCGGCTACTGGATCAAGTAACCTTTCCGAAGACGAGGTCGATTCTTGCAATGTATTCATTACGAGAAGCTCTCCAATATATCGACGAATTGACCAAAACAGACCTGCAACATCTCAGGGACTGGTACTTCCTGTGGCTATTAATATCCTCCGGCGTAGTTGCGCTCGGCGTCATATTGGAAGGCCCGGAGGTTGTGCATGAGATTTCTGCTATGTTTCGCCGCACTTCACTTGCAGAGACAAAAAAGCCCCGGTGGATAACATGGTTGGGATTGGCCGGATGGTTTTTTGTTGTCCTGGGGGTCGCGGGAGAGGGTATAGCTGAAGCCTTGGTGTCCAAGGCTGACGGGCTCGTGCAGACTTTCAACGACATACTTTTAACCGACGCACAACGTGACATCGCACGAACTGAGGAGCATGCTGGGGAAGCCAAGGTATCCGCTGTCAATGCGGCCGATGCCGCTGACCGTGCCAACAAATCAGCACAGCAGGCGAATGGCGAAGCGGAAAGCGCTAAGCAACGAGTAGGCGAGGTAGTGAAAGAGGCGGCTGAACTTAGGAAACAAAACCTCGACCTTGCCCAAAAACTGGCGTCCATAGAAAAGGCGGCATTTCCAAGGAGCCTTCGGCAACGAGAATTCGCAGCAAAGCTTAAGCTAATTAAGGGATCTCCCGTGATTATTGAGACAATCGCTGATTTCGAGGCACAGCGGACTGCGGCGCTTATACAAGCCGGTATGAGAATGGCAGAATGGCAAGTCGGTCCACTACAGGTCTTCGGGAACCCCCCTCTCCAAAACTTCTTTTTCCCTGGAGTCCAAGTTGAAGACAATTGCGGAACTGATCTCACGTTAGATTGGCATTCAACCGCTGCTAAGAAGGATGATGAACTGTGGCGTATTTGTTACACCGCGTCAGAATCCCTTGTTAAGGAACTTAACGAGAACGGCATTGAGGCAAGGGGACCTAGACCCGCCGACGATATGCCACGTAACACGATTCGCGTGCGAGTCTCTTTTAAGCCGATGCCCGGCGAGCCAGCAACAAACTTGGCCAGTTTCCCTTGACTCCAAACTGATCCAGGAAAGCAGCCTGTAAGTATCGGCAAGAAAAAAAGAAGTTTTCCGAACTGACTTATCACTTTCCTAGTGGGAATGCTCATTTAGCACCCCCATTCCAATTCTTGTAGAATTGGTCAAAGTGAACCAGTACCCCCTTGTCAACTTGATTGACACACCTGGGGCGCGGCCCGTATAATCAAAGTTTTGGTATCACATGAGAGGTTAATCTATGTACGCGATCTTGCGCACAGGTGGGAAGCAGTACAAAGTTTCGCCGGGTGATGTGATCCGGATCGAGCAAGTGGCGGGCGAGTCGGGTTCGACGATTGAATTTAATCATGTCTTTGCCGTGCGCAAAGAGAGCCTAACGGTGGGCTCGCCTTTGGTCGAGAACGCGAAAGTGCGGGGGACCATCCTGAGAAATGCCCGCGCGCCCAAAGTCCGGGTATTGAAGTACAAGCGGAAGAAGCAATACCGCCGTACCATTGGCCACCGGCAGGGTTTCAGCGAGGTGCTGATCAAGGATATCGTAACGAACTGAATAATCATGGTACTCGTCACCCCCCGCGCAAGCGGGGGTCCACATCCACGCGAGGCGTGGATTCCCGCCTTCGCGGGAATGACTGGCGGGGGACATTCCGGGAACAGGATTTCAATATGGCACACAAGAAGGGACAAGGAACTTCGCGCAACGGGCGCGACTCGAATGCGCAGCGGCTAGGGGTGAAGCGCTTTGACGGCCAGTTTGTTACGGGCGGGTCGATACTTGTTCGCCAGCGCGGCACTCCGTTGAAGCCTGGCGACAATGTGGGCATCGGCAAGGACGACACCCTCTTTGCTAAGGTTTCAGGCGTAGTCCGGTTCGAGGATAAGGGCCACGCCGGCCGGTTTGTGAGTATTCTGGTTCCCTCAACGAATTGAGTGTAGCGCCGACCTTTAGGTCGGCAGGTGCCCCGATGGATCGGGGCGCTACGTCGAACTAGACCTTCCGAGGTCTCTTGCGGAAGCTAACGAGCATCCATTTCCCCACAAAACGGCCAAAGCGTCTTGGGATCGCGGCGCCCCCTGTGGCTTGGCCATTCGTCCTGCCGACTGTGCGCACCACCCCTTAATCCCCTCCTCAGAGAGGAGGGGAGTTAAGGGCGTGCTTCCCTCCCCACTGACAAGGGGATTAAGGGGTTGTACACTCAACGTGTTCATTGACGAAGCCAAGATTCAGGTTGCCGGCGGCCAGGGCGGAAATGGTTGTGTTGCATTCCGGCGTGAAAAGTTCGTTCCGCGCGGCGGACCCAGCGGGGGGGACGGTGGCCGGGGCGGCGATGTCACCATGGAAAGTTCCGAAGGGACGAATACCCTGCTGAAGTTCCGCTACAACCGCCTTTTTCACGCGGGCAGGGGCGGGCACGGGGAAGGGTCCAACCGGCACGGCCAGGATGGTGAAGATCTCACCGTCGTGGTGCCAGTCGGCACCGTGGTCTACGACGCCGGCAGCGGGGAAAAGCTCTGGGATTTCGATACTCCCGGCCTGCGCTTCCTGGTGGCAAAAGGAGGACGGGGTGGCCGCGGGAATGCCCAATTTGCCACCTCGACACATCAAGCCCCGCGCAAGGCGGAGCCTGGCAAAGCGGGTGAGGAGCGGGAGCTAAAGCTCGAGCTCAAGCTTTTGGCAGATGTGGGACTGGTGGGCTTCCCCAACGTGGGCAAGTCCACCTTGATATCCAGGCTCAGCGCCGCCCGGCCGCGCATTGCCGATTATCCCTTCACGACCCTGGAGCCGTGCCTTGGGGTGGTAGCTGTAGATGAAGAACACTCCTTCGTCATGGCCGACCTTCCCGGCCTGATCGCGGGCGCCCATCTGGGACGCGGGCTGGGTATGCGGTTTCTCAAGCATGTGGAGCGAACCCGCTTGTTGCTTCACCTGATTGACACCGCCGAGCAGTCCGGCCGGTCGCCAGTGGAAGACTACCAGGTGATTATGGACGAGTTGAGGAGTTTCAGCCCGGCGGTTGCCGCCAAACCGATGTTGCTGGTAGCATCGCGGATTGATGCCGCCGGCTCAGGTGAGCGGCTCGCGGTGTTGCGAGAGTTTTGCCGAGCTCGCAGCATGGTCCTTATTGAAATCTCCAGTGTAACTGGCGTAGGGTTGGAAGAGTTGAAGCGGCAAACTTGGGCGATGCTGGAGCAAATCCCGGCGGATCGGGCCATCGGGTGATCTGGCCATCGGGTCATCGGGCCATCGGGTCATCGGGCCATCGAGAGATCGGATGATTGGGAGATCGCGTGAAAAGGAAGGTCGAAATTCGAAAATCGAAATTCGAAAAGCGTCGCGACTTTTGACCTTCGGTTTTCGAGTTTCGTCTTTCGGCTGTTCACCCGATCACTCGATCTCCCGATGGCCCGATGACCCGATGGCCCGATGTCCCGATGACCCGATGACCCGATGTCCCGATGGCCAGATCACCCGATCTCTAGATGGGGTTCTCAAAGCGGTGAATGTAGCTCTTTTCGGCGGAACCTTCGATCCTGTCCATGCCGGACACGTGCAGGCGGCGCGCGCCGCGGCACGCAAGTTCGGGTTGGACCGGGTCCTCTTTATTCCCACAGGAAACCCGCCCCACAAGCACGGGGATCGTCTGACCTCATTTGCGCAGCGCTATGGCATGGTGGTCCTGGCGTGCGCCGGGGATCCGCGGTTGATCCCATCTCTGTTGGAGGCGCCGACCCCGGAAGGGAAACCTTGCTACTCGATTGATACTGTCCGCAAGGTGCGCCGCTCGCTTCATAAAGGTGACCGGCTTTTCTTCTTGATTGGGGTCGATGCTTTTCTGGACCTGCCCTGTTGGAAAGAGTATCGCAAGCTCTTGGATTTGGTTGATTTCATCGTGGTCTCGCGGCCGGGTTTTGATGCCAAGGAGATTCGGAAAGTGGTGCAGGAAGCGATGACTCGATCTGGAGTCCCCTCCTCAGTGAGGAGGGGATTAAGGGGTGGTGCCGGACGGCCGGACATGATTCGACTGCGGTACAGCACCCTGTACGTCCTCCGCGGCGTCCACATGCCTGTGGCCTCGCACGATATACGAAAAGCAATCGGCTCGGGACGGAGTGTGACTGGCCTTGTTCCCCCGCTTGTGGAAGAATACATATTGAAGGAGGGTCTTTACCGTCCCCGCCGTCCGACCTCGATGTAGGGGCGCATGGCCACGTGCCCCTACAACCGGGCCGTGAGGGGAAGTAGCCAGCATGATGACACCGCAATTGCAGGAAGCGCTCCACGCCGCTCAAGACCGGAAAGCTTTGGACCTGAGCGTCCTGGACCTGGAGCGGACTTGCTCGTTCACCAGCTATTTTCTGATTTGCACCGGCACCTCTGCGCGGCATGCGCAGGCTATCTGCGACGCGATTGCGGAAAACCTCGAGAAGAAAGGATTGACTCCGGCGCACATCGAAGGTTACGCGCAGGCGGAGTGGATTCTGATGGATTATCTGAACTTTGTCGTCCACATCTTCCTGGAGCGCGCCCGGCACTTTTATGATCTCGAGCGCTTGTGGAAGAACGCGCCACGGCTGCCTATTCCGGAGTAAGGCTAAAGGCAAAAGGGTAAAGGTTAAAGGGTAAAGGATAAAGGGTAAAGGCTAATGAGTGGAGGATGGAAGCCGTGACGTGGGCACAAACCCTTTTGGGCAACACCATGTCCCTTACTCTCTACCCGTTGGCCATTAACCTTTAACCTTTACCCTTTACCCTTTATCCCTTACCCTTTATCCTTTACCCTTTAGACTTTAGTCGCATGCGAATTCGCATCCTCTGGGAAGGAAAGACGAAAGACGCACACTTGCGAGCGCTCCAATCCGACCTGGTCAGCCGGATCGAGCACTTCACTGCATTGACTGTGGAGGAAATACCGCCCGTTCGTAAGGCGGGCCGGCGAAACAGGGCAGGGCTCTCCCCCAGCGAGCGGAACCTGCTCGAGAAAACTCGCGGGTGCACCAAGGTTTTTTTGGACGAACGAGGCCGGGAGTGGAGTTCCGCAGAATTCGCCGAATGGCTTGGACAGCAGGCTTTGCGAGGAACGCGGGAACTGGTTTTCCTCATTGGAGGACCGGAAGGGTTCTCGGCAGCCTTCCGAAAGGAAGCGGATGTCCTTCTGGCGCTCTCTCGCATGACCCTGACCCACGATTGGGCGCGGGCGCTTTTGCTGGAGCAAATCTACCGGGGATTCACCATCCTGCGCGGATACCCGTACCCGCGCTAGAAATCTTGACGTGGGAACCTGGGTGTAAGCGAGTCAAGCTTTCGCATTATGAAAATCCTCTTCGCACATGGCCGTCCGGCACGGGCGGAAGCCCGCCAGCGTGGGGCGCCATGGATATCCTTACTTCCCCATGCCCGCGCAACCCGATACCTGACGCCCGGTCCCTGCCATCTTGTCTGCCGCACTTTTCAGGAGTTTCCTCAGAATTTCACGCTGATTTCACGTAACTAGTGAGAGTAAAGAAGATATCGTTTTCAAAATGTGAGATGTTCCTGACACATGAATTTCACCTCTGAAAGCCCGCTGTAGCCAGCTCTGGAAAGGCCGGGAGCGGGATCGCAAGTCCGGGAGGCTACGCACAAGGGGCTTGTTTTCAATAAAAATGGCTTTCCGCCGGGGTCAGTCCTAAACACCCGAAAAGGAGTGCGGCACTCAAAATGGGGGGCAGAATCAAGTGGACCGAACCCAACGGCCAAAAAAATGAGGAAACTCCTCCCGCACTTTTCCCTTGACAACCCAACCGATTCATGGTAGCCTATGCTGGTTGTCAAAGGAGAGCGCCGACAAGCGGCGCGGCAAAGCCTAGCCAATGGGACGCGGCAAGCGGAAAAAGTGCGAAAATGAAAAAAGGTGTTTTTTTGACGAAACGAACTAAGCCATCTATCGGAAATAAAGGACTTAGCTGTTTTTAGGTGCTCAAAACGAACTGCTTTTTGATGCAAACAACTCAAAACCAACCCCAAAAAGGGGTCAAAAAAGGGTCTTTTGTGCGGAAACGAACTGGAATTCGCGAGCCGAAAGGCGCCGGCGGAGAGGCAAGCACAGGGCGGCTACACAGGCTTCCAATCTGACCTCTCCGAGAGGTGACATTGCCGGAAACTCGAAAGGGACTGATTATCGTTTACACCGGACCCGGCAAGGGGAAGACTACCGCGGCCCTGGGGACGGCGTTTCGCTGCGTAGGGCAAGGACTGAAGGTATTGATGGTACAATTCATAAAGGGCTCCTGGCACTACGGGGAGCTCGAGGCGGCCCACATGCTGGGCGAGGAGCGTTTCAAGATCCTGCCCATGGGCCGCGGCTTTGTGAAGGTGGGCGCGGAAAAGCCTGACCCCGAAGATATCCGATTGGCGCAAGAGGCCTGGACATTCGCCCGCGAAAATATTCTGGGGGGGCAATACGATTTGGTTATCCTTGACGAAATCAATTACGTCATCAGCTACAAGATGCTTGATCCGGGGGTAGTGGTGGAGGCACTGAAGAAAAAACCTGATATGCTCCATGTCATCCTGACGGGGCGCAATGCGCATCCTGCGATCGTGGAAGTGGCGGACTTGGTCACCGAGATGCGGGAAGTGAAGCATCCGTACCAGAAGGGAATCTCGGCCCAAAGGGGAATCGAGTACTGAGGAATTTATTCATCGAGCCATTGAGTCATCGAGCCATTTCTGCACTAACGAGTATCCCGGCGTCTTTCAATGACTCAATGGCCCGATGACCCGATGACCCGATGGATCAATTAGATCATGGTTTGGTTTCGTAAAGAAAAGCAGCCGATTGAACCGCCCAAGGAGAAGCGCATCCAGACCGAAGGGCTCTGGGTGAAGTGCGACGACTGCAAGCAAATTCTCTGGAAAAAGGATTTGGAGAACAGCCTGCTCTGCTGCCCCAAGTGCAACCACCATTTCAAAATGGGTTCACGCGCCCGTCTGGAAATGCTCTTCGACGAAGGGCTTTACGAGGAGCACGATGCGGGGCTTGCCAGCACCGACCCTCTTCAATTCAAGGACAGCAAGAGTTACAGCGACCGGCTGCGCCAAGCGGAAAGAAACACGGGACTGAAAGATGCCGTCATCGCCGGCGAGGGCCAACTGGAGGGCCAGCCGGCCATCATCTGTGCCATGGAATTTCAGTTCATCGGCGGGAGCATGGGCGCGGTGGTGGGCGAGAAGGTGACGAGAGCCATAGACCGGTGCATCGCGAAAAAACTCCCTCTGGTGGTGGTTTCCTGTTCCGGGGGCGCGCGCATGATGGAAGGGGCCATCAGTCTGATGCAGATGTCAAAGATCAGTGCGGCGCTGGCGCGGTTGGATGAAGTTCGAAAACCCTACATCTCCGTTCTGACGGATCCAACCACCGGGGGCGTGACCGCCAGCTTCGCCATGCTGGGCGACCTGAACGTTGCGGAACCCGGCGCCCTCATCGGGTTCGCCGGGCCGCGGGTTATCGAGCAGACGATCCGGCAGAAATTGCCGGAGGGATTCCAGCGCGCCGAGTTCCTGCTCGCCCACGGCATGTTGGACGCAATCGTCCCTCGCAAGGAGTTGAAAGGCTTTTTGGCGCGAGCCTTCCGCTTGTTGCGGGCGTGGGAGGGGTAGCAGGATTCAGGACTCGGGATTCAGGAGCCAGAATGAAGGGTAAAGTGTAAAGGCTAAAGGTCAAATGGTGGAGGTTGTTTTTAGCCTTTACACTTTACCCTTAATGACTCCCGGCAAGAACGATTTGTGCCTGACACGGTAAGTTGGATGAATCACTCTGATTGCCTAAAGTATCTGGACAGCCTCGGGCAGGAACTGCACGGCCTACAGTGGGGGCTGGAAACGATCACGGAGGTTCTTGCCCGCCTGGGGAATCCCCACCTGAAATATCCCACCGCCATTGTGGCGGGGACGAATGGCAAAGGGTCGACGGCGGCGATGCTGGCCAGCATTCTGGGTCAAGCGGGCTATCGCACGGGTCTTTACACCTCCCCGCACTTGGTCAAGGTCAACGAACGGATACGGGTGGACGGAAGGGAGATTACCGACGACGATTTCGCTGGGGCCTTCACCGAAGTCCGTCATGTTGTGGAAAGGATGCTGGAGGAGAAGGTTCTGGAGAAGTTGCCGAGCTACTTCGAGTTCCTGACGGCCACTGGTTTTCATTATTTTGCCCGGGCCGGAGCAGATTTTGTGGTGCTGGAAGTGGGCATGGGGGGCCGGCTGGACGCCACCAACGTTACCCAACCTCGCGTGGCGGTGATCACCAATATCGGGCTCGACCACGTGGATTTCCTCGGCTCCACCCTCGCCGCCATTGGGCGCGAGAAGGCGGGGGTCATCAAGCCCGGCACACCGGTGGTGTGCGGCTGTGAAGGTGGGGAAGCCGCCGAGGTGATCCGGCAGCAGTGCGCGGAACAGGGGGCGGAATTATTCGAGACGGGCAAGTTCGGCTGGCTTTGGGGGTTACAAAGCCTGAACGGGCATTACCTGTTCAATCTTTCCCTGGATGCGGACAGCTTCGCCAGCCTCAGCTCTCCCTTGCTGGGAAGGTTTCAGGTGAAGAATGCGGTGGCGGCGGTGACGGCGGCGTGGCGGCTGAGCCGGGACGGTTTCCAAATAACCCGCTCGGATATCGTCAAAGGTTTGCAAGCCACTTCTTGGCCGGGGCGGCTGGAGAAGGTTCTGGAACGCCCGTTGGTTTTACTCGACGGGGCGCATAATCCTGCGGCGGCCCGCGTCCTGGCGGAGTTTATCCAGGAAGAGTTGAGGGGGCAGCGCTTGCGACTCGTCTACGGCTCGATGCGGGACAAGGCGATGGGTGAGATCACCGAAATCCTGTTTCCCCTGGCCGAGGAAGTCTATTTGACGCGTCCCCACGTTCCCCGCGCGGCCGCTCCGGAAGAGATATTGGCGGCGGCTCGGTTTCGCCCCCAGCGGCTGGTAATCGAGCCCGAGCCCTCTGTGGCGGTGGCGCGTGCCTGCCAGGCAAGCTCCAAGGAAGACGCGGTGATGATTATTGGCTCCCTCTTCTTGGTGGGGGCCGTCAAGAAAGCGCTCCTGGAGGGTCAACTTCAGCTTGCGAACCACCTCGGCCCCGCCACTGCCGAAAGGCTCGTGTGATACGGACATGGGGACTGCTCAAACCGCCCCAAGCGAAGAGGCGCGCAAAGCGCATGGCATCTGGTATTACCTCAGTTATCTGCGCTCCCTCCTGTTCACCAACCTCCTGATTTACTTCTACACGGCGATCTGTGGAACGCTTTCACTTTTCTCCTCCCTGTTCGATAGCCGCGGGCGGTGGCAGCACGCCTTCGCACGACTTTGGTCCTGGCTGATTTTGACCACCAGTGGCATCCGGACTCGGGTGGAGGGTCTCGAGAATCTGGATCTCCAAAAGACCGCCATCTATTGCGCGAACCACCAAAGCGCCATGGACATCCCCATCCTCTTCGTGAATTTGCCTGTCCAGTTCCGCTTTGTAGCCAAGCGATCGTTGTTTAACATGCCTTTCATGGGCTGGCATTTGGCGCGCTCGGGGCACATTCCGGTGGACAGAGAACGCCCGCGGGAGGCGATGAGGAGCCTGGACGAGGCCGCAGAAAGGATTCGCGCCGGAAGCTCGGTCATACTGTTCCCTGAAGGCCACCGCAGTCGCGACGGGAAGATCGGGCCGTTCAAGGCCGGCAGCTTTTATCTCGCCATTCAGTCCGGCGTTCCCGTCGTGCCTATAACTCTAAACGGGACGCGGGCCGTGCTGAAACCAGACACCTACCACGTCAGGGCCGGCCAAACGGAGATGATCGTTCATCCTCCGATTCCCACCAGCAAGCTGACGCGCCAGGATGTTGAGGAGCTCTCCGCGAAGGTGCGCGCCCAGATAACCTCACGCTTTGTGCCCGGGCATGAATGAGCACGGGGCAGCGCGCCGGAAGCTTCGGGAAGAAAAACGTCTGTAGACACACATTCCAAGTGTCCGCCTGAGAGGCGGTATGGCAGAATAGAAGACTGATACGGGGCGTTCGTCATTCATAGAGGAAAAGGCGATCCCCTGTCATTCTGAGCGAAGCGAAGAATCCCGGCATTTTTCCGCGCTGACTGAGCTTTGAAATGCAGGGATTCTTCGCTTCGCTCAGAATGACAGATGATGGGGTCATCCTCTACGAATGACGGACATTGCGTATGAAACGCGGAGGACCCATGGTGACAAGGCGGGAGCCGCAAGAGAAGAAAGTGCAGGGCGCTTCATTGGGACGATGCGAGTGGCTCGAGTTCGTTCTCCGCTTCGTGATGGCAGTTGGACTGGCGGGCATCCAGGGTCGCGCCCAGGCCCCCTTGGCCGCTGGGAGCGGGCCGCAATCCCGCCCCAGCATCGTATCGGAAGACAACGCTCGAATCGCCGCCGAAGCTGAGGAGGCGCTGCGAAAAGGTGACTACTCGAAGGCCATTGAGAATCTTCAGAAGCTCGAAAGGATCGCGCCGGGAATTGCCGAGATTCATGCCAACCTGGCTACGGTTTACTACTCCCTGGGACGCTTCGATGACGCCGCGCAGCAAGCCCAAGTCGCGCTTAAACTGAAGCCCTCCTTGATCCAGGCGCACTTCTTTCTCGGCTTGAGCCTGGCGCAGAGCGACCGCTGTAAGGAAGCCTTGCCCTACCTGGAAAAGGACTACCCGCGCGCGCCGGACTCCCAACTGAAGCGAGCGCTGGGCAGCGAGGCTCTGCGCTGTGCCATGTATGCGAACGAGCCGGATCGCGCCGTCGACCTTGTTCGTCTGTTAAACCGCGACTTTCGCGACGATCCGGACCTGCTCTACCTCAGCAGCCACGTCTACTCCGACCTCTCAACCGAAGCCTCGCAGCGCCTTCTCACGACCGCCCCGGAGTCTTTCCAGGCGCACCAGCTCAACGCGGAGGTTTTGGAAATTCAGGGAAAACTCAATGAGGCCGCCGAAGAATACCGCAAGGTCCTGTCGCTCAACCCCAAATTGCCTGGAATTCATTACCAGCTTGGAGAGCTATTGTTGGCCGGCGATCGGGGGCCAACCACTTTGGACGAGGCGCGGCGGGACTTTGAAGAGGAGTTGAAACTTCATCCCCGCACCGCCGGGGCGGAATACGAACTGGGAGAGATGGCGCGCCAGGCCCGGCAGTGGGACGACGCCATTGAACACTTCAACCGTGCCTTAACTCTCGACTCGCAGTTTGGGGAAGCACTCATCGGGCTGGGCAAGTCGCTGGTCTCTGCCGGGCGGCCTCAGCAGGCCGTAGCACCGCTGGAGCGGGCGGTGAGGCTCGAGCCCGGCAACGCCATAGCTCACTACCAACTGTCCTTTGCTTACCGCCGCCTGGGACGTGACCAGGAAGCGGCGAAGGAGCTGGCCGCCTACCGGGAAGCTCATGACAGGGTTCGCAGCAGCATGCAACGCATTCGCACGGGAATTCTCGGGAATCTCGCCCAGCCCCAAACTGACGCGCCCCCGGAGTAGCGGCGGGAGCTCAGTCGCCCGCACTACGTCGGCAAGGAGCCAGAAAACCGGATGTCCCTCACACGCAGGACCTTTCTCCAATCCGTGGGCGCCGCGGGGTTGATTTTTTCCGGGGCAGCACGACTGGGTGGCCAGGGGATGGCGTCACGTGGCGTCAAACCCGCACCCCGCCCCAAGTTTTCGGGAAAGCCCTGGCCGGTCACGTTCACGGATGTAGCGCCGCGCGCGGGGCTGACTTTTCCCACCGTTTATGGCGATGAATACACCAAGCGTTATATCGTGGAAGCGAACGGACCCGGCATTGCCTTCTATGACTACGACCACGACGGTTGGCTGGATGTCTTCGTCCCGAGCGGGACGCGTTTGGAAGGGTTTCCACCTGGCCGTGAGCCAACCAACCACCTCTATCACAACAACCGCGACGGTACTTTCACCGATGTCACAGCAAAAGCGGGGCTCACGCGCACGGGTTGGTGCTACGGAGTTTGTGTCGGCGACTACGACAATGACGGCCACGATGACCTGTTCCTTACCTACTACGGCAAGAACGTTCTCTACCACAACAACGGTGATGGCACGTTCACGGAGGTCACCGAAAAGGCCGGACTGCTGGAATCAGCGACGCGTTATGGAACAGGTTGCACTTTCGTGGACTACGACCGCGACGGCTTCCTGGATCTGTTCGTCAGTCGCTACATCAATATGGACCTGGCAAGAACCCCCGTCGGCGGTTCCAGCCGCTATTGCAAATACATGGACGTCCCCGTCAATTGTGGCCCCCTCGGACTCGAGCAGGAGACTTGCACGCTTTACCACAATAACCGCGACGGGACCTTTACGGACGTAAGCGCGAAGGCCGGCATCCTCAAGGCCGGCACCCGCTACGGACTTACGGCCGTGGCCTTTGATTACAATAACGATGGTTGGCCGGACTTGTTCGTGGCCTGCGACTCGACCCCCAATCTCCTCTATCGCAACAACCATGATGGAACGTTTACGGAAGTGGGGATGGAGGCCGGGTGCGCCGTCAGTGGCGATGGGCAGGAAGAGGCCAACATGGGGGTAGGGGTCGGCGACTATGACGCCGACGCCTACCTGGATCTGTTCCTTCCTCACTTCAGTGACGACACGCCCATCCTTTACCACAATCTGAAGGGTGAGTTCTTTGATGACGTCACCTACGCCGCCGGCCTCGCGGTGAACACCAAATACGTATGCTGGGGTGTGGACTTCGCGGATTTCGATAACGACGGCTGGCTGGACATCTTCCACGTCACCGGCACCGTGTATCCCGAGGTCGAGAAAGTTTACCCGGACTACAAGTTCAAGACGCCTCGAGTGGTGTATCGAAACCTGGGTAACGGCTCTTTTGAAGAGGTGTCGGACTTGTGCGGGGAGCCGGTGCTCGAGCCCCACTCCAGCCGAGGCTGCGCTTTCGGCGACTTCAACAACGACGGCAACATCGACGTGCTGATTCTGAACATGAGCGAGCCTCCCTCTCTGCTGCTCAACCATAACCACAGCGGCCATCACTGGCTGAACCTGAAGCTGGTGGGCACGCGATCGAATCGGTCCGCCATCGGCGCCCGCATTGCGGTCACCACGGGCGAGCACCGCCAGATCCGCGAAGTCCTCAGCGCCTCGAGCTACATTTCACAGAGCGACTTGCGGCAACACTTTGGTCTGGGGGCGGCACGAAAAGCTGACCAGATTGAAGTGCGTTGGCCAAGCGGGCACGTGGACCGCCTCCACGATGTGGACGCAGACCAGTTCATCGTGCTCGAAGAGGAGCGCACCACAAAGTGAGTCTGCCCTCTCGCGTTTGACATCCCTCCTGGGCGGTGCTAACTTTGTCCTAGTGGGGTAGCATCCAATGGTACAAGGCGCCGATCGAGGCTGCGAGCATGTGTTTCCTAATCCGCTGGATGCCCCAGTGTGCCGCGCCGTGCTCCAGCTTGCCGCCTGCACTCTGCTCCTCATGCTTTGGGCGTCGACTCCGGCCTCGGCCCAGCAGGACGCTGACCTTCACGGTCGTGTGCGGACCGACCAGGGCGTGGCCTTGAAGTCAGGATGCATGGTGCGGCTCGAAACGGAGGACCACGAGCCGGTGGCCCAGCAACCGGTGGATTCGGGCGGCGAGTTCTATTTCCTTCACATTCCCAAGATAAAGTACCTGTTGACCGTGACCGCTGAAGGCTTCGAGACCTACCAGCAGGAGATCGACATGGGCGTAGGGCCGAGCCAGTACAACGTGAATATCACCTTGACTCCGGCGCACAAGACGGCTCAGGCAAAGTCCTCGCCTCCTGCCCTTTCCGACGCCCAGGCTCCCAAGGAGGCCCGGCGCGAGTATGAGAAGGCCGAGAAGGCGCTGGAGGCGCGCAAGCTCGACGAGGCTCGCGAGCATCTGGCCAAGGCGGTCGAGCAGTACCCGTGTTACGCCAGAGCACAGACGGACCTCGGCATGGTTTTCAGTCTGCAACAAGACTACACGAAGTCCGAGGCGGCGCTGAGAAAATCCCTCGCCTGTGACCCCGGCTATGTGGACGCCTCGATTGAGCTCGGGCAGTTGCTGAACGCCGAAAAGCGCTTCGGCGAAGCCCTGCCAGTTCTCGAGCAGGGGGCGCGGCTCTCACCGGGCTCGTGGCAGTTCTATTACGAGCAGGGTGTGGCCCAGTACGGGTTGAAGCACTACAGTTCGGCCGAGTCGGAATACCTCAAGGCCCAGTCCCTGAACTCCAACCCTCCCCCGGAGTTGGACGTCAAGCTGGCGGATGTTTATTTGAGGGAGAGCGCCTTCGCTAAAGCTTACGCCAAAATGCAGGAGTACCTGAAGGCCGAGCCGCAAGGGCGATTTGCGCCGCACATCCGAGAGATCATGAAGCAGATGGAGTCAAGCGGGGTCGTGGGGGCGGGAGAAGCTGCGAAAGGCCCTGAGCACGTGAAATCCTCGGAATGACGCGGGGTGGGAAACTAGAAAGTCCATCTAAGAACTCCGCCTAGATAACACCTAACGCCAACCCCTAAAAAAACCCTAAAAAAACCCTTGACAACCGTGTATTGCGGGTGATATAAGCGCATCCTGTTGTTATGCGTAAGACGGCTGGTTTCACGGCTACTAAACCGGTCCAGCCCCAATCACCTGCCAAGACTTTGCGTCGGGTTTGCGTTTAAGGGTCGCAGTCACCTGCGGACATTGACTCTGCTGCTGTGTTTCACGCCGGGGAGGGCGCCAAAGCCGTGCCGAGCGCGGAGCGATTGGGCAGCGAGCAGCGGCAGCAGGTAGGCTCGTCACCTCGAAAAGCAGGGCCTTGTCCATGAGGCCGAGGAGAGCAAGCCGGTCCTCACCCCCGCTCAAGAGGCGCAACTGCGAGTGCAAGCATCGTTCATGGGTTGAACTGCTCTGCGGGCAAGTAACTTGGCGACCTTCGTCGGCTCGTTGCCGCTCAAAGAGCCTTGAACAAATTAAAGACTAAAACGGAGGACTCCATGAAACGTAGTTTAATTCTGCTGGCGGCGGTTCTTCTGGCCGTCTGCATGAGTGCTTTGGCGCAGGATACCGCCAGGATGGACGGTTCTGTAACCGACCAATCCGGCGCGGTGATTCCTAATGCCAAGGTCACGATCGAGAACCCCTCGAGGGGCTTCACCCGAGTGATGAAGAGTGATTCGGCGGGATTCTTCTCAGTCTCGGCAATTCCAATCGGCGAATATGTGGTGACGGCAGAAGCGCCAGGCTTCCAGAAACTCGTGCGCTCCGGCATCACCCTTGAAGTAGGACAGATCCAGCGCGTGGACCTACAGATGACCGTAGGTCAGATGACGCAGGAAGTCACGGTAAGCGGCAACGTTCCCAAGGTGCAAACCGAGACCGCCGTGGTCTCCAGCGTGATCAGCAGCACTCAAATCGCCAACCTGGATTTGAACGGACGCAACTGGGTCACACTGGCCTTGCTGATTCCGGGCGCCGCACCTTCCGACGGCTTGGACGCCATACACGTCGGCGTAGCAGGGAACAACGACATCTCTTTCAACGGCAATCGCATGCAATACGCCAACTGGGAGATTGACGGCGGCAACAACACCGACGAGGGTTCGGCCTCCACTTTCAACACCTATCCGAACCTCGATACCATTGCCGAATTCCGCATTTCCACCTCCAACTACGGCGCGGAAATGGGCAAGCACGCTGGCGCCAACATCGAACTCGCCACCAAGGGCGGCACCAAGGACTTCCACGGCGACGCTTTCGAGTACGTGCGCAACGACGTGATGGACGCCAACGACTTCTTCACCAATCGGTCGGACATCGGGGGCGTTCCATCGAGGACCCCGCTGAAGTGGAACGACTTCGGATATACCTTCGGGGGGCCTATCTACATCCCCGGCCACTGGAACACCAGCAAGACCAAGGCGTTCTTCTACTGGTCCGAGGACTGGCGGCGCTACCGGCAATCAACACCGCTGGGCGCCGGCACCCTTACGACGCTCGAGCGCACGGGCGACTTCTCCGAGTGCGATCCGCATTCGGGCAACTATAACTCGATCGTCGCCACCGGCTGTAATTTGCCTAACGTGAACGGCGTCACTTATGACGCCATCACGTCGGCGATACCCAGCTATAATGCGCAGGCTTTCACCAACGGCGTCGACCTTATCAATGGCCTGATCCCGTTGGCCAACACCGGGCCGGCCGGCCATGAAAACGGCTGGTTCACCACCTCCCCGAATAACACCAATTGGCGGCAGGAGCAGATCCGCATTGACGCGAACATCACCGACAAGACCCAGGCATTCTTCCGCTACACGCAGGACACCTGGAACACTCTGTCGGTCCCTGCGCTTTGGGAATGGGCGAGCTACGATACCATCAAGACGCCCTTTGGCGGCCCGGGTGAGAGCGCGGTTTTCCACGTCACCCACACCTTCAAGCCTACCTTGACCAACGAATTCGTCGCGGCCTACACCACCGACCACATCCTTCTTTATAACCAGGCCAGCGATGATGTGGCAGGCTCCATCAACCGCCCCAGCAACTTCCAGATGGCTCACCTCTTCGGGGCGAACAGCACCAACCCGCTGTTGCCTGCTTTCGGACTGTGCGGCGGTGTTGGCATCTGCACTTACGAAGACGCCGGGGGCCGACCCTGGTTCAACTCCAACCCCATTATTACCTGGAAGGATAACGTTGCCTGGGTGCACGGCAATCACACCACCAAGTTTGGCTTCTACTTGGAGAACTACCGCAAGAACGAGCAATTCGGGACCGACACTCAAGGAGCGCTCTGGAATTACGCCGGCGGCCCAGTAACCACCGGGAACGCCTTTGCGGATGTGTTGCTGGGGCGCATCACCGAATACACGGAAGGCTCGCACCTGATCGACGGTGTGGCCGTGGGTGGTTATCCCAAGGGCCACTGGCAAATGACCGACCTCGAGCCTTACATCCAGGACGACTGGAAAATCTCCCCGCGCTTTACCCTGAATCTGGGCATTCGGTATTACATCTACACGCGTATCCACGACGTCTCACGCCCCACCATCGATTCCGGGTTCGATCCTAGCGAGTACACCGTTGCCGGCGAAGATCCGCTCAACTCGGGTGGAAGCTTCGATTACCCGGCTACGGGCGCCACGCCTGGCAACTACGGCAATGGCTTGGTTGAGTGCGGTGCCAATGGTGTCCCCAACGGCTGCCAACTGCGCAACACCGGAGGGAACGTCGCTCCCCGCTTCGGCTTTGCCTGGGATCCCTTCGGCAAGGGGAAGACATCGATCCGTGGTGGCTACGGTATCTACTATGAATCCGGCAACGGTAACGAAGCACAGACCGAAGGCGGCGAAGGCAACCCGCCGTCGGACGCTGGTGTGTCTGTGTACAACCTCTACAGCTCTACCGCGCCCGCAGCCGGTTACAGCATCATTGCTCCTTCCGGCTTGTACGTTCCGGCTCCTCCGAGCTTCACGCCTATACCCCACAGCGAAAAATGGCCGAGCGTGCAGCAGTACAGCTTGACCCTGGAGCACGAGTTCCCCGGAAATAACTTGTTGAGCGTGGCCTACGTCGGCGCTCTGGGCCGGCATCTGGCGCGCAACCAAAACATCAACCAGGTCTACCCCGGGGCCGTCGCGAACGGTGGGACTATGAATGTGCCGGTCCTGGCGGGACTCATCGGAGGCAAGGCTGCGGGCTCTGGCGCTCCTGGCGACGCTGGCCAACAGCTCTGCAGCTCTACGGGAGCTTGCAGCGTGCAGACCATTCTGATCAACGGGGATAAACCCAGCCTCTTCTTCGTGCCCTACATCGGATACGGTGGCATGGGCGAGAAGCAGAACACGGCGGTCTCGAGCTACAACGCACTACAGGCGAGCTTCCGCCACAGCTTCACGCACGGGCTCACCCTCCAGGCCGCTTACACCTGGTCACACGCCATCGACGACTCCAGCGAGACTTACGCCGAGACTTCCAACACTGTCAACGACTACGCCCTCTCCCGCTGGAAGGCTACGTCTGACCTGAACCGTACCCAGATTCTACAACTCAATTACATCTACGCCCTGCCGTTCTTCAAGAACTCGACGAACGCTTTCGCGCGGCAGACGATCGGCGGCTGGCAGATCAGCGGCATCTCCAGCTTCTTCACGGGTTTACCCTCGGACTTCAACTGCGGAGTGACCGGGTTCAGCAGCGGCATTGGCGGCCCAGTTCGCTGCGACGTGGTCAACAAGGTGCACATCCAAAAGGGGACCTTTAACGACCCAACCTACGGACCTACACCCACTTGGTATAACATGGCCGATGTTAACCAGCCGGCGTACAGCGAGTTGTTTGCTAACGGCGAGGCGAATATGTTCGGTAACATGGGGCGCAATGTGCTCACCGCTCCGGGCGAGAATAACTGGGACGTGGCGCTCGAAAAGAACATCAGCACGCCCTGGTTCGGGGGCGAGCATGCCAACATCCAGTTCCGGTTGGAAACGTTCAACACCTGGAACCATCCGCAATGGAGTGGCTTTAACAGCGGGTGCAGCGGGAGCACGGGGTTTGGCCAATCGTGCCTCCTGAACCAAACTGCCCCTGGGGAAGTCAACTCTGATCGTGGCCCGCGCAACTTGCAATTAGGCTTGAAGTTTATCTTCTAGACCTGGGTTGCTAACGGGACGTTGTGATTCTGGGCGCGACGAAAGAATCTCCGATTCTTTCGTCGCGCCCATTTCTTTTTGCCCCTTTGGAGTGCGGCCCGCCGCGGCGGGCTGCCGCTTTCGCTCAGGCCAGCTTGCTGGCCGTGCCTTGGATCGTCGTACCTGGATCGGTGAGACGCGAGCAAGCTCGCGGCAGAAAAGCGGCAGCAAGCTGCCGCACTCCAAAACGAAAAGGCGCGGTAGAGTATGGTATTCTACCGCGTAGGTTGTGGCAGTGAGGCGAGAGCGCAATTCCATGCACCTGCGGCGGTTCGATGTTCGGCGGACAGCGAGAGGAGCGGGAGCGGCGATTCTACTGTCGTTGCTACCCGTCGTTCTCGCGGCAGGGGCGCAAAGCCCTGGCGCAGGCAGCCCCGCCCGCCGCTTGACCGATCAGGAGCTGCGCGCCGCCTTCGAGCGCGCCCAGCAGGCCCTCGCCGCCAAGGATTACCCCACCGCGGAGCGCGGATTCAAGGAATTTCTGAAGCTCGACCCACAGTCCGCGGCGGCTTACACCAACCTGGGCGTGGTTTACATGCGCACGGGAAAATCCGATGAAGCTATCCAAGCACTTGAGACGGCCAAAAAGCTCGACCCGCACATGGTGGGCATCGATCTGAACCTGGGTCTTCTTTATTATCGCAAGCAGGATTTCAAAGACGCTGTCCCTTACTTCGAGCGCATGGTCAACGCCCAACCGGACAGCCTCCAGGCTCACTACTTGCTGGGCATGTCCCAATTCATGCTCAGACAATACGGGCCCGCAGTGGCCGCCCTCGAACCCATCCGCGAACAGGAGCAGGACGATCTCGATTACCTTTACATGCTCGGCATTGCCTATGGCCAAGTGAAGCGCAACGACGAATCGAAGCAGACCTTCGCGGCGCTGGTGCGAGCTGGGGGTGATACGCCCCACCTCCACCTCCTGCTGGGCAAGGCCTATCTTGACCTCTACGAGAATCCCAAGGCACAAGACGAGCTCCAGAAAGCCATCGCGGGCGATCCCAAGCTCCCCTTTGCGCATTACGACCTCGGTGTTCTCTACCGGCGTCTGGGGCAACGGGATAAAGCGGAGGAGGAGTTTGAGAAAGAAACGGCGATCAGCCCCAACGAGCCTTGGGCTTTCGAGGACCGCGGCACGCTCCGGCTCGAGGCGGGCGACGCTGATCGAGCTATTCCGCTGTTCCAAAAGGCCCTGGCGCTCAATCCCAAGCTCTCGCCTTCGCTGGCAGGCCTCGGCCGGGCGTATCTCCGCAAAGGCAAAACCGAGGAGGCCATTTCCTATCTGGAGCGCGCCGTCACCCTTCAGCCGGATAGCGCCAACTACCACTACCAACTCGGCCAGGCGTACCTCAAAAAAGGTGAGCGGGCCGAGGCTGAGAAGCAGTTCGCCGAGCAGCACAAACTTCAGGCCGCCGAGGTAGAGAAGCAGGGGGACCGCATCTTCGGCAGGCTGCCACCTCCTTCAGGACCCGCGCCGTAGCGTCCTGTCAGACTTAACTTTTTATAGAATGAAACGGATGGAGCTTTCCGCCCAGGACGCAGATGCCGTTCGAAGCGCGCTGCTGGCTTGGTTTCGTCGCAACGCGCGTTCGCTCCCTTGGCGGAAGAGTCGCGATCCTTATGCCGTCTGGGTTTCTGAGGTGATGCTTCAGCAGACCCAGGTGGCGACCGTGATCCCCTACTACCAACGCTTTCTCGAGGCCTTTCCCACCGTCGCCGATCTGGCGCGCGCCCCGCTCGAGCGAGTCCTCGAGCTATGGTCAGGGCTTGGCTACTACCGCCGCGCCCGTCACCTCCACCAGGCCGCCAAGGAACTGGTTCGCCGCTTTGCCGGGTCGTTCCCCCGTGACTACGAGAAGATTCGTTCGCTGCCTGGAATCGGGGACTACACCGCGCGGGCCGTTCTGAGCATAGCCTTCAATCTGCCGTACACCCTCCTGGATGGAAATGTGGCTCGAGTCCTTTCGCGTTTGGTGACGCTCCAGAGCAATCTGCACCAGCTTGGTTTCCGTCGCGCCGTCGAGGCCCAACTCGAGCGTCTGCTTTCGCCTCGCAGCCCTGGCCGCTTCAACCAGGCGTTGATGGAGTTGGGACAAACTCTCTGCCTGCCTCGCGCTCCCCGATGCGCCGCCTGCCCGCTGCGAAGCTGCTGCCGGGGCTACAAATCCGGCCAGCCCCAACTCTACCCTCAGCCGCGTCCGCGGCGCGCGGCGGAATCCCATTACCTTGCCGCCGCCATCCTCCGGCGCGGACCCCGAGTGGCCATGGTGCGCGGCCTTGAAGACGGCCTGTTGGATGACCTGTGGAATTTCCCCTCCGCCTTCGGCCGCTCCCGCGCGGAGGCGCTGGCGAGCTTGCGTAACAAGCTCGTTGCTTTCGGGAGCCCCTCTTTCACCCTCCATGACTCCATCGCCGAGCTTCACCACGGGATTACCTACCGTTCCATTCACGTCCATGCTTACCCGGCGGAGATTTCAGGCCCTCCCCACAATAGGGGGCTTCGATGGTTTCCTATTTCGAGCCTGCGGCAGGCCGCCATTTCGCAACTGGCGCGCAAAATCGCGGAGGAAGTGTTCTGACGAGCCTGGATTGCCGGCCCAGCGTGCTGTAGCACTAGTTTGTGAGACGTTGTTGTGCCGCGAAGACTTTCCGCGTCACGTAGGGGCGAGCGGCGCTCGCCCCAGGGCCGAATCCGTCAGTTGACGGATTCTGCCCTACGTGTTGGTTGCGGCTATGCAGCGCTGTCGCACTGGCAATCAGGTTCTTCTCGCGCCGCAAAGGTTTTTTCTCATCTCGTTAGCGCCTCTGTGTCCTCCGTGTCCAGAAAAGACTCAACACGGAGGTCACTGAGGCGCTCCGTGTGCTCCGTGTTAAAGCTTGAGAGGCACGGAGGGCACGGAGAGTCTTGTTTTGGTTGCGGCCAAGGGCCGCGTTGTCGACCATGCGCTTGGCCGTCTAACCAATCACTGGACACCACGCCCCACCTCTTCACCCACAGCCGCCCCGCGGGCAGGCTCGAGCGGAACGGAATAAGACCACGCCCGGAAATGGGCCTTGCGTTACAATGTAGTCTGCCAGGAAAGTGTTGCCCATGGCAAAAACCGCACAACCCGACCCCTCCACGCTCCTAAGCCTTCAATCCAACATCAGCGTGCAGCGTTACTTCGAGATTTCACTGCTGCTGACGCTGGCTATAGGATTCTTCACCGTCACGATGACGGGCAAGTTGGACATGGTCTCGACCGTGGTGGTTTCCACTGCCCTGGTCGTGAAGCTTTGGAGTTACTCTCGCGAGGCTGATTTTTCCCTCTCTGCGCGCACCGTCACGCGCATTTCCATCTTTTACATCTTCTTTTACGCGCTCGACTTCTTGATCTTTTCGCCCGGTCCCGGCCCGCTGGATAGGATGCTGTCCGCGACCGTTCACCTCATTCTGTTCACCACCGTAATCAAAATCTTCTCCGCCAGAACTCATCGCGACTACGGTTACCTTGCCACCCTGTCTTTCATGATGATGCTGGCCAGCGCCATCCTGACGGTCAGCACGACATACCTGGTTTTCTTCACCTTGTACGTCATCTGCGCCATCTCGACCTTCATCAGCTACGAAATCAAGCAAGGTGTGGAGTCGGCGTCCTGCGCGCCGGAAGGCCCTTTCCGAAAACCTCGGCAGAACCGGGCCGCCGTCGAAGGGGCGCTGATGAGGGTGGCCGTGGGATTGGCGGTGGGCATTTTTCTCCTGGCGGCGGTTCTCTTTTTCGTCATCCCACGCTACCGGACAGGTTACCTGACCTCGCTCTCCTCACAGGCGATGAACATTACGGGCTTTTCGGAGACCGTTAACCTTGGAGACATCCGCAAGATTCTGCGTTCCCCTATGGTGGTGATGCGCGTGACGGTGGAAGGAGATCCCAGGCAGTTCCAGGGGGTGAAATGGCGGGGTGTAGGTTTGACCACCTTTGACGGCACGCACTGGTTTAACGACAACACGGAGCAAATGCCCATTCCGCAGGCCTCCGAGCAACGCTTCGTGCTGCCCCGGCCCGAGGGCTGGCGGAGCCGTCCACGGCGGTCGCTCAGCTACCATGTGTTGCGCTCGGCGCTCTCCACTGACGTGCTTTTCGTTGCCCCCACTCCCCAGGAGGTAATGGGCCGGTTTCACATGGTCGACGTGGATGAAACGGGCTCCCTGCATTGCCCTCCCTACGCCTTCTCGCTGCTTGCTTACGATGTGGTTTCTGAGACAGGGCTTCCTTCGGCGCGGGAGTTGCAGCGAGCCTCCGCAGACTACCCTGACGATATCCGCCTGGTGTATCTTCGCCTCCCCGATCTGAACCCGAAGATTGCGGAGCTTGCCCGGCAAGTCGCATCGACCGCCACAAACAATTACGACCGCGCCACCGCGATCCAGAACTACCTTCGCGACAATTTCCGCTACACGCTCGACCCGTCAGCCATAGAGGCCAAAGACCCCATCGACAGTTTTTTGTTCAAATCCAAATCAGGCTACTGCGAATACTTTGCCGCGGCGATGGCGGTGATGCTTCGCACGCTCAACATCCCCTCGCGGCTGGTGAATGGCTTTCAGACGGGGACCTACAACCGCATCGGCAAGGATCTTGTGGTCCGCGCTCGTGATGCTCATAGCTGGGTGGAAGTATATTTTCCCAATTACGGCTGGATCACCTTCGATCCCACGCCGGCGGACCCCAACCCTATTCGCGCCGGAGCCTGGGACGATTACGTCGATGCCCTAAACCTTTTCTGGAGCGAGTGGATCGTCAACTACGATTTCAGCCATCAGATTCGGCTGGCGCGGCAGGTGGAACAAACCTCCAGAAATTTCCAGCAGGATTTCATGAACCGTACTGACGAGCTAAAGCGGCGCGGGGTGAGGGCGGCCTTCCTCGTTGAAGCGTGGCTGATGTCGCACAAGCTTTTTATGCTCTTGTTAATGGCGGCGGTTCTGGCAGCGCTGGTGGCCGGCGAAAAGGGGGGTTCGCTGGCCGATATCCGGTTTTTCTGGCTTTGGAAGTTTGGACGCCGGGAACTCGCCTTGAGCCCGCGCCAAGCCACTATGACTTATCAGAGACTGCTGAAGACTCTACGTAAGAAAGGCTATCCCAAGCCCGCCGCGCTAACACCCCGGGAATTCTCTCAATCCTTGCTGGGGACGCGTCTCGGATCAGGCGTCTGGGAATTCACTCGCCTCTATAACCTGCTCCGCTTCGGCCAGACACAAGTCCCCCTGGCGCGGCTGCGGCAGCTCCTGGATGAAATCAGCAGGACCTAAGGGCCGAAATTCGAAAATCGAAAAGCGAAAAGCGAAAAGCGAAAACCGAAACTCGAAATTCGAAACTCGAAATTCGACCACGACTCCCGATTTTCGAATTTCGATTTTCGAGTTTCGATTTTCGTTTCCCGGCCAATCGCAAATCACCAATCACCAATCGCAAATGGTCTAGCCACTAACCACTAACCACTAGCCACTGCTTTACTCGTACCTTAGCGCCACCATGGGGTCGACTTTGGTCGCGCGCCGCGCTGGGACGTAACTGGCCAACCCCACGACTGTCAGTTGCGCCAGCACCACGAGAGCGAAGGTTGCAGTGTCGGTAGGTCGAACCGCATAGAGGTATCGAGCCAAGAGCCGTGTCAAGGCGAAAGCGCCGGCCACGCCGGCGGCGATGCCCATCAGAAGCCAATGGGTGTTCTGCTGGAGGATTAGCCAAACAATCTGTTGCCCTCGGGCGCCGAGCGCCATGCGAATGCCGATTTCGTGAGTGCGTTGCCGCATCCCATAGGAAGCCACACCGTAGATTCCCACCCCCGCCAGCACAACTGCGATCGAGGCAAAAGCTCCAATCAATTGCAAAACAAACCGTCTCCCTGCCACTTCTGTGGCCACCAGTTCGTCCATGGTCTTGATATCCGTGACCGGCTGATCGGGGTCCACTCGCCAAATCTCTTTCTTGACCCGAGGGATCAGTGATGAAGGTTCAGAGGCGGTCCGTAGAACCAGGGACATCTCGTTTGACGGCCATTGCGCATAAGGCATGAACAGTTCAGAGTCGGGCGGCGCGTCCAAGCCGAGTTGCCGAATATCACTCACGATTCCCACGACCTCGAGCATCTGGGGTTTGAACTGGACGTGGGTGCCTGCGGAGGTTCGCTCGACACCGGTGCGATAAACCACGATGGTCTTGCCTATTGGATTTTCGTTCGGCCAGTACTTGCTGGCCATGCTGCGGTTAATCACTCCGACCAAGGGCGAGTTCGCGGAGTCGCCCATCCCCGGCTCTCTGCCATTCAACAACGATATTCCCATGGCGCGAAAATAATCAGAGCTGACGGCATGGTAGCCCGCTGTGCCCCGCCCTGGATGCGGTCCCGGAATCTCGAAGGTGTTCCACGTCTCGTTGCGCGTTAACGGCAGGTCCGTGACGGCGCCCACGGAGAGGACCGCGGGTATGGCGTTGAAACGTTGCAGCACCTGGTCAAAGTAGGCCGCTTGTTTCTCGGGCGTGGAATACTTTTCCTCCGCGAGACTGACGTCCATCGTCAGTAGATGCTCTGTGCGAAACCCCACGTCAACTTCAAGCAGGCGAATGAGGCTCTTCATCATCAGCCCGGCGCCCACGAGCAGCACGAGGGACAAGGCAACTTCGAGCGCTATCAGTCCTCCGCGCAGCCCGCCCGTACGACTGGCGGCAAGGGACCTTTGCGCGGGGCGAGTTGCTTTCCAAGCAGGCAAAACCCCGAACAAAACGCTCGAGAGGACCGACAAGAACGCGCTGAAGACCAGCACCGTCCGATTGAGATGGAGATTGGCATCTTGGAGCCGCGAGAAAAGTGAACTGAACGGTGGCGCAATGCCGGCCACCAGCGGGATTGCCCAGTATGCCAGCGCGACGCCTATCGCACCGCCGAAGCCCGCCAGCAGCAGGCTTTCTGTTAGCAGTTGACGCAAAATGCGCCCGCGCGTTGCCCCCACAGCGGTTCGGATTGCCATCTCGCGCTCGCGCGCCGCACCCTGGGATAAGAGCAGGTTTGCCACGTTAGAGCAGGCAATGAGAAGTACGAAGGCGACTGCGCCGAGCAGAAGCCACGCGGTCTGGCTGGCGTCCGAAACCACGTATTGCGCGAGCGGTTCGAAAGCGATTCCCCGCGCTTGCGAATCGGGATAGGCTTGCGCGAGATGGACGGCGATGCCGTTCATCTCTGCAAGCGCCTGCTCCTTGCTTACACCAGGGGCAAGGCGTCCCAACACGCGCACGCTATGCCAATTACGCGCCGGGTTTGGAACGACGGGCACAAAAACCTCGGAGACAGGGACTGCCCAAGGGAGCGCTCGAAATCGGACCTGCGGAGGCAACACGCCGACGAGCGTGTATTCCCGCCCCTCGAGGTGGATCGATTTGCCGATGATTCCGCTGTCATTCCCGAACCGCCTCTGCCATAGGGCGTAACTCAAGATGGCCACGTTTTCGGTGTCATCGTTCCTGAACTCGCGCCCGAGCACAGGGTTAACCCCCAAGGTCGCGAAGAAACCGGGTGTGACGGCCGAACCCTCGAGGCGCTCGGGTTCCGCCGTACTGGTCAGGTTCAGAGATACACCCTGATAGGCCGCCAGGGATTCAAACGTGCGGGTTTGATGCTGCCAATCACGGAAGTCAGCGTATGACGCCTGCTCGACGCCGCGCTTTCTCTCGCCCTCGAGCGGAAACAGTCTAAAAAGCTGCTCCGAATGGGGGTAAGGCAGGGGGCGCAGCAAAACCGCATCAAGCAGGCTGAATACGACGACGGTCCCCCCAATGCCGAGCGCAAGCGTTAACGCCGCCACGGCCGTGAACCCGGGATTCCTCCGCAGCACGCGCAGGCCGAAGCGGAGATCTTGCCAGATTGTTTCGAGGGTCAATTCCCAGCCGGCGCTGCGGACTTCTTCCTTCACGGCATCCAGGCTGCCCATCTCGACTCGTGCGGCGCGCAGAGCTTTTTCGCGGCTCATCCCGGAGCGCATCTTGTCTTTCACCGCAGCGTCCAGGTAGCCGCGTAGCTCTTCGTCCATCTCTTGTTCCACTTGATTCTTGTGGAACAGCGCCCGTACGCCGGCAACGATGCTTTGTATGCGGAACATCACAATCTCCTTCACCACCAAGACACCAAGACACCAAGACACAAAGAACTAACCACTAGCCACTAGCCACTAGCCACTGCCCTACTCGTGCCTCAGTGCCACCATGGGATCGACCTTCGCGGCCTGGCGCGCGGGCACCAGCACGGCGATGCAGGCCACGAACACCAACGCGATGGGCACGGCAATGAAGGTCAAGGGATCAAAACCGCCAACCCCATACAGAAGGCTGGACACAAGGCGGCCCACCGCAAGACTGGCAGCAAGCCCCGCTGCGAGACCTACGCCGACCATAGTGAGACCTTGCCGGGCGAGCATGGAGAGCGTCCGCGCGACTGATGCTCCGAGGGCCATCCGGACGGCGATCTCGCGTGTGCGCGCGGCGACGGTGTAACTCATCAAGCCGTACAATCCGACCGCGGCGAGGGTCAACGCCAGGAAGCCGAAGGCACCCAAGAACGACGCGGCCAGGCGTGCCAGAACAAGGGATTTCCCGACCTGGTCCTCCATGGTTTGCACGCCATAGACCGGCAGAGTGGGGTCGAGGCGCTCCACTTCCTGCTGAACAACCGGGGCAATAGCCATTGGTTTCCCTACCGTCCTGACCATCAGGCTGATTCCAGTTGCGGAGAAGAGCGCAAGGTCCGCTTCGTTCTGCGCCGCGAGTTGGTACAAGCAAGGCTTGAAGGCTTCGCCGATCGTCTTCGATTTCGCGTCGCCCGCCACGCCGGCGATCTCGTAGACTTTGTTCCACCAATGCACGTGCTGCCCGATCGGATCCTCATTGGGGAATAATCGCTCAGCCATCACGCGGTTAATGATGGCAACCGGCGGTGACGACGCCGGGATATCGCGGAAGCTCCTACCCCTCAATATAGGAATTTCCATGGTCTCGAAAAACCGCGGCCCGACTACGTGCCGGTTCGCATCGACAGTACGGGACGTTCCCGGAACCGAAACCTGGCTGCCACTACTGTAGATGCCGAGGGGCAGCGGCGCCACCACACTGGCAGAGCGCACGCCGGGCAGCGCAGACAACCGCTCCTCGAGTTGCCGGAAGAAAAGCGCGCTGCGTTCCTTCGAGTAGCCTTGGGCCGTGGTGTCGAGGGTCGCGATAAGAAGGTTTTCAGGGCGGAAGCCAAGGTCGATTGAAAACCCGTTCCAGAGACTGTGCAGGAAGAGCATGGCGGCAACCAGCACGACTACCGAGACCGCCACCTGGACCATGATCAAAACCTTACGGGTCCACTGGGAGGAGAAAGCCGTGGAGGCGGTGTCGCTATCCTTCAGAGAGGAGTTCACGTCCAGTCGCGTGGCACGGGCCGAGGGCGCGAGACCGAACACGAGGCCGGTCAATACGCCGATTCCCACCGTTACCAGCAGAACTCGCAGGTCGGGAGCGAAATTCAAGACGATCGGCCAGTTAAGCGGAAGCTCCACCCTCGCGACCGCTTGGGTCGCGGCCCACGCCAGAAACAATCCCGCTGCGGCGCCGAGAAACGCGAGGATGAGGTTCCCTATCATCAATTGTCGGATAATGCGTCTGCGGCCGGCGCCCATCGCCAGCCGAATGGCAATTTCCCTCCGCCGCGAAGTTCCACGCGCCAGCAACAAATTCGCGATATTGACACAAGCAATCAGCAACACCAATCCTGCGATGGCCATCACGACCGACGAAACTCCCAGAAACATTTTGCCGATCTCTCCCGGAAGCACACCCGCGGTCGCGAGGGCAATGGGCCGCTTTTCCTTCTTCCCTGCCGCCTGGCGCAGCCGCTCATTGATGACGTTCACCTCCGCCTGCGCCTCCTGGCGCGAAACTCTGGGTTTCAACCGGCCGAAAATCCAAAAGCCCTCCTCGTCGCTTGTGAAGGGATGGGCCTGGGCCTCCGTGATGTCGAGTTGCGGCAGCGTGGCCATGGGCGCCCAAAGGTCAGGAGCGATGCCGATATCCACGGTGCGAAGCTCGCTCGGCATCACACCCACCACCGTGTAGCTCGCGTTGTTGAGCCGAATGGCCTTCCCCAAGATCTCAGGGTCACCACCGAACTGGCGGCGCCAAAACTGATAGCTCAAGATGACAACCGGCTTAGGCGAGGAAAGCTGATCTTCATCCGGCAGAAAGCCACGCCCTAAAACCGGTCTGATCTGCAAAGTAGTGAGGAAATTCCCGGTGACGAGCCCTCCATAGATGTGCTGTGGCGGTCGGGTTGAATTTAAGTTCGCCGTGAAAGGGAAGGCGTAGCTCGTGGAGAGGCTCGCGAACGATTTTGCCTGGTCCCGGTGCGTGACGTAATCCGCCCAAGAGAAATTCGTATCGGAGAAAGTCACCAATCGCTCAGGATCAGGGACGGGAAGGGCGCGCAGGAAAAGGCCATTGAGCACACTGAAGACAGTGCTGTTCGCCCCGATCCCCAGCGCCAGGGTGAGCACGACAACCACGGTGAATCCCGGATTACGCTTGAGTTGGCGCAAGCCGTAGCGAACGTCCTGCCACAGCGATTCGACACTCGCTTCCCAGCCCGCGCTGCGAGTTTCTTCTTTCACAGCATCCAGGCTGCCCATATCGACCCGCGCGGCTCGCAACGCCTGCTCGTAACTCATGCCCGAGCGCATCTTGTCTTTCACCGCAGCGTCCAAGTAGCCGTGCAGCTCTTCGTCCATCTCCCGTTCCACTCGCTTCTTGCGGAACAGCGCCCGTACGCCGGCAACGATGCTTTGTATGCGGAACATCGCAGTCTCCTTCACCACCAAGGCACCAAGACACAAGGAACTAACCACTAGCCACTAACCACTAGCCACTAACCACTGCTTTATTCGTACCGCAACGCCACCATGGGATCGACCTTGGTTGCCCGGCGCGCGGGGAGGTAACTGGCGAGCAGCGCCACGGCCGTCAGCAGAATGCTGACGATGGCGAACGTTGCGGGATCGGTGGGCCGCACACCATAAAGGAGGCTGGCCATCAACCGCGTAAAGGCGGCGGAGCATACCAAACCGATCCCTACGCCTGCCAGAGACAGCTTGATTCCTTTTCCCACGACCATCCCCAACACTTCGGTGTGAGTGGCGCCGAGCGCCATGCGAATGGCGATTTCGTTCGTCCGCTGGGTCACCACGTAACTCACCACGCCGTAGATGCCGATGGCCGCGAGAACCACGGCGAGAGTGGCAAACAGACCGAACAGCAGCAGTTTGTAGCGGGGCTCGGAAAGCGACTGCGCCAGGGCCTGGGAGAGCGATTCGATTTGGAAGACTGGAACATCCGGGCCGGCGGATTGAATGGCAGCGCGCGCCGCGGGCGCAACGATCGCCGGATCGGACGCGGTCCGCACAACGAAGATCATGGCGGCATCCCAGTTCTCCTGCTCGTAGGACGCATAAACCTGGGGCATGGTGGCGGCGCCAGGCTGGGAGTTTTTCACGTCACCGGCTACGCCCACGATCTCGAGCCATGCGGGCTTACCGTGTGTCTCGCCTGTGGACCACGCGACGTGCTTCCCAATCGGGTCCTGGCGAGTGAAGAAGAGGCGCGCGAGTGTCTGGTTGATGACGGCAACTTGAGGCGTCTCGGCGACGTCTGCGGCGGAAAAACCGCGCCCGCGGAGCACGGGAATCTGCAAGGCCCGGAAGTATGCGGGGCTGGCGAGGGAAAACGCCCCGGTGGGAAACTGCTCCTCCCCATGTGAACCGTGCTCGGCAATGGTGATAGGCCCGGTCAACTGGGAATAGGGTGGGAGGGAGTCGACGACTCCGGCCTCGAGCACGCCCGGCAACGCGCACAGACGCTCCAGGGCCTGCCGGTAAAAGAGAGCCCGCTGGGTGGCAGTTCGGAAGCGCTCGCCGGTGGGCGCCACGGAAAGGGTGAGAACCCGCTGCGCATTGAATCCCTGTCGGGCCTGTTGCGAGAGGGCCACGAAGCTCCGCAGCAGTAGACCCGCTGAGGTCAAGAGCACCAGCGCCAGCGCAATTTCCGAAACCACCAAGGAGCCGCGCGGAAACTCCCCGCCGGTGGGCGCCCGGCGTGCTCCCTGCTTCAGCGACTCGCTCAGGTTCAGCCGCGCCAGCCCCAGCGCTGGGGCAAGGCCGAAAAGAATCCCGGTCAGCATGGAAATCGCCAGCGTAAACCCGAGCACGACGCTGTCAATGCGCGCAGCCCGGACGTAGGGAATGATCTCCGATCCGGCCCTTAACAGCAGACGGGTGGCCGCCATCGAAAGCAAAAGACCCAGGGCGCCTCCGGTCAGCGCCACCAGGAGGCTTTCGGTAAACGTCTGGCGTGCCAAGCGCAGGCGGTTGGCTCCCAGAGCCGAACGCACGGCCATTTCCGTGCCGCGCACACGAGCCCGGGCCAGCATCAGGTTGGCCACGTTGGCGCAGGCGATGAGCAGAACCAATCCCACAGCGGCCAGCAGGATAAGCAGCAGCGGGCGGACGTCGCCCACCATAATCTCCTTGAGCGGCTGTACGATGACGCCCCGTTCGCGGGGGCCTTCGTGGTACTGGGTAGCGAGGCGGTCCGCGATGGCATCCATTTCCACTCGGGCGGCGTCGAGCCTCACGCCGGGCGCAAGCCGGCCGACGACGGTAAGGTAGTGGAGGCCGCGATTCTGGGTTACGTCGCCGATGTCGATGGGGGCCTCGGGGACCTCGCGCTCGGGCGCGGTCCATACGTCCGTGTTGCCGGGGTAGCGGAAGCCAGGGGGCATGATGCCGACGACCGTGAAGCGCAGGCCGTCGAGGGTGACCGAACCGCCGACCGCGTTCGGGTCGCCACCGAAGCTCTCCTGCCATTGGCTGTGACTTAGGATGACAACGGGGACGTGACCCGCTCTCTCGTCGCTGGCCAAAAAACCGCGACCCAATGCGGGACGCACACCCAGGAGCTCGAGTACGTCCGCAGAGCAGGTTGTGCGGATAACCCGCTGGGGCTGGTCGCGCGCCACCACGTTGGCGCCCCAACTGATATAGGCGGACATCGCCGAGAAAGCGTGATTCTGCCGCCTCCAATCGAGGAAATTTGCCGGTGCGACGGAGCCGTGATTTCTCTCTCGCACCCACATGATGCGATCGGGGTCACTGAAAGGCAGTGGTTGGAGCAGAGTCGCGTTCACCACACTGAAGATCGCCGTGTTGGCGCCGATGCCGAGGGCGAGGGTGATGACGGCAACGGCGGTGAAGCCAGGATTGCGGCGCAACTGGCGCAGGCCGTAGCGAATGTCCTGCCAGAGCGTTTCCAGAGTCGATTCCCAACCGGCGCTGCGGATTTCTTCCTTCACCGCCTCCATGCTGCCCATCTCCACCCGCGCGGCTCGCAAAGCCTGCTCGTAAGTCATGCCCGGGCGCATCTTGTCTTTCACCGCGGCGTCCAGATAGGCGCGCAGCTCTTCGTCCATTTCCTGTTCCACCTGCTTCTTTCGGAACAGCGCTCGTATGCCAGCGACGATACTTTGTATGCGGAACACCACAATCTCCTTCACCACCAAGACACCAAGACACAAAGAAAAGTCCTTGGTGTCTTTGTGTCTTGGTGGTTGCATAGCAGGCGCTCGGCGTATGCGCAAGTCCCACTTCGGAACTCGGTTTCAATCACCAATCACAAATCACCAATGGCCGACCTGGCACCTGTTCTCATGATTCGTGTGATCGCCGCGAGCTGTCTTCCCCACTCCTCGGTTTCGGCCCTCAGTTGCTTGCGCCCGAGACTAGTGAGGATGTAAAACTTCGCGCGGCGGTTGTTCTCCGTGGGCCGCCACTCCGGCTTGATCCATCCCGCGCGCTCCAGGCGACGGAAGGCCGGAAACAACGAACCCGGATTGACGCGAAACACTCCCTTGCTGATCTGCTCGATGCGAAGGGCGATGCCGTAACCATGCAGGGGTTCAAGCGCCAGGGTTTTCAGGATGAGCATGTCCAGGGTGCCTTGGACCAGCTCGCTGGATTTGTCGGGCATCGGCTTCTCCTCTTGTTTATCGAGATGAGGATACGCTTTTCCTCTAGATTGTCAAGGGGAAACAACCGAAACTCGAAACTGGAAAATCGAAATTCGAAAATCGAAACTGGAAAGTCGAAACTCGACCACGACTCCCGGTTTTCGAGTTTCCAGTTTCGATTTTCGAACTTCGTTCTTGGGCCAACCGGAAATCGCAAGTGGTCTAGCCACTAGCCACTAACCACTAGCCACTGCTTTACTCGTACCTCAGCGCCACCATGGGATCGACCTTGGTTGCCCGGCGGGCAGGAATGTATGAGGCCAGCAGCGCCACGGCGATCATGACCGCAGAAACAACCACGAACGTCACGGGGTCGGCGGGGCGAATAGAGTACAGGTAACCCGAAAGCAGCCGAGTCAGGCCGAAGGCGGCCACAAGCCCGGCAGCGATACCGATAAGTGTTTGCCTCATACCCTGACCAACCACGAGCCTCACGACATCATGCCGTTCCGCCCCCAGCGCCATGCGGACCCCCATCTCGTGTGTTCGCTGGCTAACTGAATAGGAGATGATGCCGTAGATTCCGATTACCGCCAGCAGTAACGCCAAACCCGCAAAAATCCCCAGCAAAAAGGTTCGGAAGCGTGGCTCAGCAACGGATTGCGAGATAAGTTGCTCCATGGTGCTGATGGAAGAGATGGGTTCGTCCTTGTCCACGGAACGAATCACCCCCGGCAAGGCTGCGTTGATAACGCTGGGATTCTGTGCCTCATGAATCACCAGAAATGCGGCATTCTGTTCAGTTCGTTGGAAGATCGGGAAATACATCGTTGGCCAGGGCTGCTCGGCCAAATCGAAGCTCCGCACGTCACCGACGACACCCACGACTTCGTACGATTGCTCTCGGCTGAAGGCAAGGCGGAAGCGTTTCCCAAGCGGATTCTGGTCTGGCCAGGCTCGTCGCGCCCAGCTCTGGGCGATGATCGCCACGGGCGCCGAGCCATTATTGTCCCGCTCCGTGAAATTGCGGCCGCGAAGAACCGGAATGCCCATTGTCTGGAAGTACTCCGGGCTCACGACAGCGTAAATCGCAAACGCGCCGGGGCCTCCTTCCGGTTGGGACTTCGGGCCGCCTTCAACGTCGACTTCGAATGCGGCGGCAGCCGCTCGCCCGAAGGGAAGTGCATTGACAAAGGCTGTGGCGCGCACACCGGGCAGCGCCTTGACACGAGATAAGACCTCTTGAAAGAAGGCTGGGCGGCTTCCAGGGCCGTTGTACTTTGGCTCGAGAAGGCTCACCCTGGCGGTCACGAGTTCATTGGTCCGAAATCCAGGGTCCACTTCAAGAAGCCTTCCGAGGCTACGGATCAGTAACCCGGCGCCAATCAGCAGGACGAAAGCCATCGCGGTTTCAAAGGCCCCCAGGAGGCCGCGCAAACGATGGCGCGAGCCCGGTTTGAAACCAGTAAGGGAGCTTGCCGGGCTCTCTTTGAGGGCCTGCGTGAGGTCAAGGTTAGATGACTGGAGCGCCGGGGCAAGTCCGGAGATGATGCCGGTGAGCACCGCCACGACGAAAGTAAATGCGAGCACCCACCCATCGACTTTAATGCCCCTGGTGAGGATGTCCTGAGCCGGAACCACCTTCCTGGCTACCTGCACAGTTCCCAGTCCGATCAGCAGACCCAGCGCCCCTCCCAGGAGCGCCAACACCACCGCCTCGGTGAGCAGTTGGCGAAGGAGGCGGGCGCGGCCGGCCCCCAAGGCAGCACGAAGTGCTACTTCCCGGTATCGGCCCGCGCCACGAGCCAGCGAAAGATGGGCGACGTTTGCACAAGCGATAAGCAGAACAAAAACCACCGCCCCCAGCAACAGGAGCAAGGCCGGGCGCATATCCCCAACCATGAATTCGTGTAACGAAGTCACCGAAACGGGATGTCCAGCCCTGGCACCTGCCGGGATTCCGCGTTGAGCGATGACTGCAAGCTCGGCCCGCACCTGGTCAAGAGTCGCTCCGGGACGCATACGGGCAATCTGCGTGCTCACGAAAGCGTTTCCACCGAATATCTTGCCATTGAGATTGTTCGGGAGGGGCACCCAGATTTGCGTCTGGCCAGGGAATCCGAATTCGGGAGGCATGATGCCGACAACCGTGAAAAGCTTACCGTTCAGGTGGATGGTCTTTCCAATCACGTTGGCGTCCAAGCTGTAGCGGCTCTGCCAGGCTCTGTAACTGATGATCGCCGCGGAGGGGTGGTCTGCTGACTCCTCGGCGGGTAGGAAAGTTCGGCCTCGAATAGGATTGATGCCCAGCAGGCTAAAGAAATCTTCCGAGACCTCGGCAGCGGAGAGGCGGTCGGCCTGTCCATCTCCAGCCAAGTTGATTTCCCCTGTTTCGTAGAGAGAAAAGTCGGTTAGGGTTTTTATCCGTTGTGCCCCATCCTCCCACTCCAAATGCGGCTGGGGCGTGGGGACAAGAGCCGGGTAGAACCCCTCGATCACGACGAGGCGACCGGGATCCCTGAACGGCAGCGGGCGCAACAAGACGGCGTTCACAACGCTGAACATGGCGGTGTTCGCGCCGATGCCGAGTGCGAGAGTGAGAACCGCGACAGCGCTGAAGCCGGGACTTCGGGCGAGTATGCGCAGGCCGTAGCGAGCGTCCTGAATGAACTGCGCGAGCCCGCCCCAGCCCCACATGTCGCGTGTGACCTCTTTGACCAAGGCGACATTGCCGAATTCGCGCAGGGCGGAGGCCCGCGCCTGCTCAGCAGATTCGCCCCGCTCGATGCGCTCCTGCGCGGCCATGCGCAGATGACTCTGGACCTCCTCGTCCAGGTCCTCTTCGCGCTCGTGTCGGCGAAACAACCAGTCCCAGAGACTCATGGCTGTCCCTCCTCGGGCGCGGGGTTCATAATTCCCGCGATGGCGTCGACGATCTGCGTCCAGCGGGCCTGCTCCGAGAGCAACTGCTTCTTGCCCGCGGGAGTCAGGCGATAAAACCTGGCGCGCTGATTGCTCTCCGTCTGTTTCCACTGCGTCGTGACCCACCCCTGCTTTTCCAGCCTATGGAGCGCCGGGTAAAGCGAGCCGGTCTCCACCAGCAAGACTTCGCCCGAGCGTCCGCGAATAGACTGGCTGATCCCGTAGCCGTGCTGCGGCCCCCACTGCAAGGTCTGAAGGATGAGCATGTCGAGCGTGCCCTGTAGCAACTCGATGCGATTTTGATAACGTTCTCTCTTAGGTCTCATGGCGTAGACAATCTACATCCAAGGCTGTAGAATGTCAACCCCCTTTTTTTGTGGCGTCTTGGAGTGCGGCAGCGGAGCGTGCGGAGCTGCCGCCTTAGAAGAGCAAAGGACAAAGGATGAAGGATGAAGGGCAAAGGGGAACAGACGAGGCCCTTTGTGCCTTATCCTTTACCCTTTACCCTTTGGCCAAAGCGGGGTGGCGCAGAAATAGCTTTGTCTTGTATTTTCAGTTAACCGTGAGAGGGATGGTGACGCTGGCGTCCGCATGGGAGTTCCCTGCGGTGCTCGCGTTAGCTTCGGTGAAAGCGTAAACGGTCACTGCGTAACCGCCAGGAGGCGTGCCGGTGCTGCCAGCCCCGCCTCCTCCGCCTCCGGGCCCACGGCCTGCGCAGCTAATAATTAACGTGGCTGCCAGAACCACGCCCGTTAACACGATGGCATATCGAAAACTTCGCCCGGCGCGCCTTTTGGGCGCAAAAACCGGCAACCCCAAGAGCATCGCAAGGGCGAAAATGAGTAAGAATGGCCACCCTGTCATACTAAAGAAACGCCGCAAACCCCAGGCGTTGCTTGTGGTCGCGACCGTCACCGTCACGCTCTCCGGCGGGTTGGCGTCGGAGTTCACTACAAACTGATTCAGCGGGTCCTCCGTTTTGATCGAGCAACTGGCCTTAGGTGCGCTGGTGGCACAAGAAAAGTAAACATAGCCCGTTCCGGCTGTCGGACTGGGAGTAAAGGTGCTCGTATTATCCACTGTCGCGCCCGCCGTCACCGTTAAAGGCGGGGGATTGCCCAGGACCGGAGCCGGCAAAGCGGAGGGGGTATACTGACGGATATAATCGATCGTCATGGCGTCTGGGCTGGGTGTGTTGTCGGTCGGCCCGCCCAGCGTGCCTCCCACCGCCACGTTGGCCAGGAGGAAGGCGCCGGCGTTGAACGGCCAGGTGTCCCCGGCGGGCAGATCGCTCGCCGTGACAATGAAGAATGGCTGCACCGAGGATTGTGGGGTGGCTGCGGGACTCACGTAGAATTGAATCATGTTCGCCGACCAGATCACCCCATACGCATAAAACCCTGTGTCCGCTTGCTGGCCGCTGGGGAAGTTGTAGGTGGCGCCAATCCCGTTGCCTCCGGTCAGCCCGGTGTGCACCGAGGACCGGTTTTGAGCGGGGCCAGGCCCATTGAAAACCGAGGGCGACCAGTTTTCCATGATGTCCGCCTCGCCGCAGGTCGGCCAGGGAACAGTCGGGAAACTGCTGCCCAGCCACCAAAACGCCGGCCAAAGGCCGGGATTAGTGGTATCTGGGATCTTAACGCTCGCTTCGATCCGTCCATACTGGAAGTTCTGAATGCCTTCAGTCTTCATGCGGGCCGAGGTCCAGTTTCCACCGCTCTTGAGCACCTGAATCACGAGGTGCCCGGCGCCGTCCAAATAGGAATTCGCTGTGCTTGTGCTGAAGCTGGCGGGGCACTGCGACGGGTTCTGTGGATAACCGGGAGGTCCGCAGTAGGTTTCCACCTCGTTGTTCCCCCAGCCGCTGGCGCCCAAATCGAAAGCCCAGGCAGAAGTGTCGGGAGGCCCTGGGGGGCCGTTGAATTCCTGGCACAGCGCCGGGTTCCATTTCACGCTTCCCACCGTATTGGCGGGAACGCCGGAACACCCGGCGGTCCATGGCGTCTGCCCGGAGCACCGAGCGCTGAATGCGAGTAGCGCAAACCCCAGAGCTGCTATGGTGCGTAGGAGAATTGCATTGCGATTGTCAGTCTGCCTCACGCCGCACTTCCTCGCTGATTGAATTATGGCCAAACGCTGGTCTCGGGCCACCTCAGAGAGCGCTGCACTGAATTATGGCACAACTTCACACGCCGATGTTACTCCCCTCCCGGTCGTTTCAAATCTGGAATTTGCGATCTGGAATCACAGTCAGGTAGCGCGGGTGGCGCACACGTCCCGACGGTTTTTGTCGGGAGGTATGCGCCACCCGCCCTGTCACTTGGCACTGAGTTTCGACTACTTCCACTCCCACGTCTTCTCAGCAGTGTTTCCGCTGGCATCGACTTCAAACTCGAACACAGCGGCGACGGTGTTTAGGCGCGCCAGCTTCGGAGATGCGGTGCTATAGTACACAGCGCCCCGATAACTTACAGCGCCGCCTTCCAGGAACTTCCCCACACCCTGGCCCTTCCAGGTAGCCGTCTCGCCGTCCCGCGTGATGACGGCCGCTTGTCCCTCTCCGTACAGGCTTCCGTCGGGTCTCACCTCCGACCAGTACGTGGCGATAGTGTGGGCATCGATCCCCAGGACCTTGCCGCTGGCCTCGAATGACACTTCCACCTTGAAAGTAGGACTGGTTGAAAGCACTCGCCTCGCCGTGCGCTTTCCGCGCGACTCAGAGATTAGTTCTCCAAGCATAGTTCTCCTCCTTAGTTTAGTAGAGATTCCCGTTGTGGCTGGGATAGCGACAAATATACCCTGCGCGGGCCTGCGCGTCAAGCCGTCGCACGGGCCGGTGTCGCACGGGCCGGTAGTGGGGTCATTTGGAGTAGCGTGTCTTACGGCTCAGACTGCCGTGTCTCTCAAATAACACCACTACCCGCATGCCAGCGGCAGGACTCCCACCTTCATGTCGCGCACCCGTTGTCCGAGCCGCCTGATCGACTCGGCATCAGGTAGTTCCAACTCTATGAAAAACAATCATGTATCGTTCTGTATCCGCCGATGAACCCTTTTAGCCCAACTCGAATCTAACTAGTGTGAGAGGTCTTGAAGAAAGGAGGGCGTAAAGGAGAACATGGTTACGTACTTGAGCGTCGTGTTCGGCCACTTGTTGAGGTGGCTGGCGGTTGTAGCCGGAATCCTTTATGCGGGGATGGTCCTGATGACGTATTTTGCGGACGGGCCATACTACCGCCTCAGTTTCGACCTTCGAGACCCCACAAGGTCCGTGGTGAATTTGCTGGTTTGGCTGGGTGTGAAGGTCTTGCAGGTCGGCCTCCGGTTTGCCAGGGCCATCTTGAACATACTTCTAGAAGCCTCTGCTGAGGTGGGGGAATGGTTTATGCGTCGCAGCCCCGCCGTGCAGGAAAGCGTCCGCTCCCGCTTCCTCGTGTGACGATGCCCACTTCGTAGGAATCACGAATACACGCCTTTACTCAGCCGGGCACATCGCGTACTCTTCTTTTCCACACATTCGATCACCCCAGGAAGGTACCTCATGGACACCGGCATTTCCCTTGAACAGCTCGAGACGCGAATTGACGACGCTTCGCTCGATCTGGATCCCGAAATGATGCGGCGGGCCGGCTACCAGGTTGTGGACTGGATCATCGCGCGCCTGCAAAACCTCCGCGCCAGCCCTCTCGGTCGTGAGCTCGATCGCGAACAGACCGAAGGCCTGCTTCGCGAGCCGATGCCCGAGGAGGGCCGCCCCTTCGAAGCGGTCTTCGCGGAGTACACGCAGAAGGTGGCGCCCAACGCTTTCAGCCTCGACCATCCGCGCTTTTTCGCTTTTATCCCCAGCGCGCCTAATTTCGTCAGCATTCTGGCGGACGCGCTGGCGGCGGGCACGAACGTCTTCGCGGGCACTTGGGTTGAGTCGTCCGGGCCGAGCCAAGTGGAGCTGGTGGTCATGGATTGGTTCAAGGGGATGCTAGGGCTGCCGGATACGTCCGCCGGGCTGCTGGTGAGCGGCGGCTCTGTAGCTTCTCTCACCGCGCTCGCCGTCGCACGCCGCGCCGTGTTGAAGGATGAGGTCCGCGACGCCCGCGTGTATCTCTCGAACCAGACCCATGCCTCGATCGAGCGCGGGCTGCGCATCCTCGGAATCTCCGCCGCACAGGTCCACCGCATTCCGGCTGACTCGAACTTCCGCATGGATACGGCCGAGCTGGTGCGCGAGATCCAACGCGACCTCGAGGCCGGCCTCAGGCCCTTTGCCGTGGTGGCCAACGCCGGAACCACGAACACGGGAGCCGTCGATCCGCTCGCCTCAATTGCCGATATCGCCCACGCCTACTCGCTTTGGTTTCACGTCGACGCCGCCTACGGAGGGTTCGCGGTGCTCACCGAGCGCGGGCGGCGCAGCCTGAGCGGAATCGAGCAAGCCGACTCGCTGGCGCTCGATCCGCACAAGTGGCTCTACTGCCCCTTCGAAGCAGGTTGCGTGCTGGTGCGCAACGGCGGTTTGATGCGCGAAACGTTTCGCATCATGCCGGAGTATATGGCCGATGTGGCGCGCCAGGAGCGAGAGGTGAATTTCTGCGATTACGGTTTACAGTTGACGCGAAGCTTTCACGCCCTGAAGGTCTGGATGGCGCTCAAGACTTACGGCGCGCAGCGCTTCCGCCAAATCATCGACCGTTGCCTCGACCTGACGGAGTTTGCGGCCCGCTGGTTCGAGCGCTCGCCCAGAATCGAGCTGGTGACGCACCCCCAGCTCGGCATCTTCACTTTTCGCTATGTGCCCGAGCGCCTCCCCGCCGCCGACACCCAGGCCTACCTCAACCGTTTGAACGAAAAGCTCGTGGCCATGATTACCGCCAGCCGCAGGCTAATGCTCTCTTCCACACGCCTGGGGTCGCAAACCGTGCTTCGCCTGTGCGTTCTGAATCACCGCACGCGCAAGGAAGACATCAAGGAAGCCTTAAACATCATCGAACAACTGGGCCGTGAAGCCGAAGCCAGTCTTGGCTAGTGTCCTGTCACACTTGACTCTTGACACTAGCCCTCTTCCCCGTGTAACCCGTCCCCTCCAACCTGTCCGCTGCTCTTCCACTTCCTGAATCCCGACTCCTGAATCCTGAATCCTGAATCCTGTTCTGACACCTGACACTTGGCACCTGCTCTTACGCCTTGGGGTGGGCTTTGTCGTACACCTCGATTAGCTGTTTGATGGAGACCTGCGTGTATTTCTGAGTCGTTGACAGGCTGGTGTGCCCCAGCATTTCCTGGATGGCCCTCAGGTCGGCTCCCTCGGTGAGGAGGTGAGAGGCAAAGGCATGGCGGAGCGAATGCGGGCTGGTCTTGACGTCCGGCCCGTATTGCCGGACGTATTTCTTCACCAGCCGGTCTACGGAGCGTGTGGTGAGCCGCTCCCCCCGCAGGTTCAAAAACAGGGCCTGCTGGCCGGACTTCTTCATTTCCTTGAGAATTCCTTCCCGGACCGGGAGGTATTCCTCGATGGCCTGCTTGGCCTTCGAGCCAAACGGTACGATCCTCTCCTTTCGGCCCTTGCCGCGAACGAGCAGCATGCCGTCTCCGAAGTTCACGCTGCGGAGGTCGAGGCCCACCAATTCACTCACACGCAGGCCTGAGGCGTAGAGCAACTCGAGCATGGCGCGGTCGCGCCGCATCGCGGGCTCTCCCGTCTTGCTGGCTTCACCCACCCGGTCGAGGAAAGTGTTCATCTCCTCCTCAGTCATGATCCTGGGAAGGGTCTTGTCCTGCTTGGGGGTCGAGACTAGCGTGGAAGGATTCTCGGCCAACACTCCCTCGCGTCTCAGGAACTTGAAGAATGCCCTCACCGCCGAAAGTTTCCGGGCGATGGAAGATTTCTTTTCCTGCTTCTCGAAAAGGGCGCTGAGGAAGCCACGGATGCGCAAGGCGTCGACCGATCTGACATCGACACCGGGGGCGGCGCGGCCCACCGCCAGGTAATCCCGAAACTGGAGGAGGTCGCTGCGGTAATTGCGCACCGTGTGCGGGGAGGCGTTCCGCTCGTACCGGAGGTAGTTGACGTACCGCTCGATGAGTTCATCCATGGCGACCATTCGTTTCTAGCCTGTCATTCCGAACGGAGTGAGGAATCTCGCTCTGGCTTGTCGAAGAAGGACTCAGAGCGAGATTCCTCACTTCGTTCGGAATGACAACGTTATTAAGCACTTGGAGCCACTCCTGGAGTTCAGCAAGGGCCCTCTCACATTGTCTCGCCCGACGGGCGCGACGGTCACGCGCGATGGTCCTGGGCAAGTCCTCCAGGGGCGGAAGCAAATCGAAAGAAATGTTGGCAGGCTGATAGTTGCCGGAGTCGGCGTGCGAAATATAGTGGATCAACGACCCGAGCGCCGTCGCGCGCGGGGGCGGCGTGAAGCCGCCCCCTGCCACCTGCTGAGCCAACGCTACTCCCGCAAGGAACCCGGAAGCGATGCACTCCACGTATCCTTCCACACCGCAAAGCTGGCCGGCGATAAAGACGTTGGGCGCGGCACGAAGGCTGAGGTCGGTCCCTAGCAGCCTTGGCGCATTGATATAAGTGTTGCGATGAATCTGACCCAAACGCACGAACTCCGCGTTTTCGAGGCCGGGGATCATGCGCAGGATTCGCTTCTGTTCGGGAAACTTGAGGTGGTTTTGGAACCCCACCAAGTTGTAGCTCGAGAAGCGCAGGTTTTCGGCCCGGAGCTGCACCACGGCGAAGGGCTGCCGGCCGGTCCTCGGGTCGACCAGGCCCACGGGCTTCATGGGGCCGAAGCGAAGCGTGTCATACCCTCGCCGCGCTAGTTCTTCGATGGGCAGGCAGGCCTCGAAGTAATTCAGCTCTTCGAACTCTCGCGCCGGCACGGTCTCCGCGCCTCGCAACGCGTCATAGAATGCGCGGTATTCCGCCTCGTTCAGCGGGGAGTTCAGGTAGTCGTCACCACTGCCCTTTCCGTAGCGTGAGGCAGGGAAGAGGCGGTCATGGTTCAGCGTTTCGGCATCCACGATGGGACTGATGGCATCATAGAATGCCAGGTTTTCGGGGCCCGTGAATGACTGAAGGCAGTGAGCCAAGGCGTCCGAGGTGAGGGGGCCCGTGGCGAGCAACCCCAAGCCGTCCGAAGGAATTTCCGCGAGTTCGGCGCGGTGTATGGTGACAAGTGGATGCTCGTCCAGGGCCTGGGTAACGGACTCCGCGAATCGCTCCCGGTCAACCGCCAAGGCCCCGCCACCTGGAACCGCGCACTCACCTGCAAGTTTTAACAGGAGCGACCCGGAGCGGCGCAACTCTTCCTTCAAAAGCCACGAGGCGGCGCCCGGGGTGTTCGACTTCAACGAGTTGCTGCAAACCAGCTCCGCCAGGCGGTCCGTCTTGTGGGCGGGCGTGGAGCGCACCGGCCGCATCTCGTACAGCGTTACGGGAACGCCACGGATGGCGAGTTGCCACGCGGCTTCACTGCCTGCCAGCCCGCCCCCCGCGATCGTGACCGCCTTCATCTATTGCCCTCGCTGGATGTGATTATACCAGTGTGGGAGGGGCTCCGCCTGCCGCAGGGGGGTGAAACTGGGTGTGAACCCTCATAGTCGAAAATACAGCCCTCTCCCTGGGGGAGAGGGTGTCCGGCGACGGCGCTTTCTCCAGCCGTCGCCGGACGGGTGAGGGGTTTCTTCCCTTCGCAAACCATCTTGTCCGGCTAAAGCTTCGCATCAGCTATAGTCTCCCTCTGCCCGCGCGGCCCCCCTTGCGGCGCAACCCAAGCGAAGCTCAAAACGCGGCATCGTCCTCGTGGCGCGACCGGACGCTGAAGGCAAAGGTTCGCCACCCGTCTCCCCTGCAAAACCGGGTGGCGCAAGAGCCGCAAACCTAAGGAGCAGGTGTGCTACCCGGCTTTGCACAGCGGTGGACGACCGGGGCGCTAGGGAAGAGGTTGGTTCGCGAAACTGAGCAAGAGACCCCTCACCCGTCCCGCTCCGGCTGGTGAAAGCGCCGGAGCGGGACACCCTCTCCCCGGGGGAGAGGGCTATTGATTCAGTTCCACCCGCGGTGTCCAGCCAAAGATGTGGGGCAAGCTCAGCCCCTTGGGAGAGGGCAGACCCACTTTACGATGCGCTACGTTTCTGATACATGGATCGCGCGCTTCGGCTGTCCTTGCTCAGGATGACATCTGGAGAGTGTGGGCGGTGTGCCCACGATACACTCCGACTCCAACTCATGATTCGGGGCTTAATCTGCGAGTAGCGGGCTCTCGACCTTCGACTCCCAAGTAAGAGCCGCGGACCTTCCCGCCAAGGCGGGGCGGAAGTCCGCGCTACTCGGTATCGTTGTCGAGCTTCGAGCTTCGAATTTCGCTTTTCGCCTCGTTCTCACGCCACCGCCCGCTGGTATTTGCAGTTTTCATTCGGGCAGTAGCGGGTGGGCGGGCCGTCTTTCTTGTATTTCTCGAGCAGGAGGGGATTGCCGCAATTGGGGCAGGGTTCGTTGACGGGTTTGTCCCAGGCGGTGAACTTGCACTCCGGGTAGCGGCTACAGCCGTAAAAGGTCTTGCCTTTGCGCGTGCGGCGAGCCACCAGTTCTCCCGTGCAGCCTTTTTCGGGACAGGGAATGCCCAGGGTTTGTCGCTTCACGTATTTGCATTGGGGGTAGTTGCTGCACGCAGTGAACTGCCCGAAGCGGCCGTGCTTGAGCACCAGGTGGCTGCCGCATTCGGGGCATTTCTCCTCCAGCACCGTGTCGCTGACGGCTGTCGCCGCTCCTTCCTTCATCACGATTCTCTTGGTGTTCCGGCATTCGGGATAGCCGGTGCACGCCAGGAAGAATCCAAAGCGCCCGCGCTTGACCCCCATGGGCTTGCCGCATTTCTCGCAGGTTTGTTCCGGGAGTTCGGGCGCCGGCGGCCCCGCACTGCTGTATTTCGCCGCCAGCTCAGGCGGCAGGTCGCTGGTTCCATCGCACTCGGGATAGCCCGTACAGGACAGGAATTGGCCATTGCGTCCCAGCCGGATCACCATGGGCTTGCCGCACTTCTCACACTTCACCTCGGTCGGGATGCCTTCTCCTTTGATGTCCGCCATCTCCCGTTCGGCCAGCCGCAAATCCTTGTTGAACTTCGTGTAGAACTCCGTGAGAGCTTCCGTCCAGGTGAGTTTCCCTTCCGCGACTTCGTCCAACTCTTCTTCCATGCGGGCGGTGTAAGCCACCTCGAAGATGTCGCTGAAATTCTTCACCAACAGGTCGCTGACCACCATCCCGAGTTCTGTGGGATAAAAGCGGCCCTGATGCTTCTCCACGTACTCGCGGCCTTGAATGATCGAAAGGATCGTGGCGTAGGTGGAGGGCCTGCCGATGCCCTTTTCCTCCAGCGCTTTCACCAGGGTGGCTTCGTTGAATCGCGGAGGCGGTTCGGTGAAGTGCTGCTCCGGCAGAATCTTTCGCAGCTTCAGCCTTTCGCCCTGCTCAACCTGCGGCAGGCGGAGCTTCAGTTCCTCCTCGCTTTCCTCCGCCTTTTCATCTTTGCCTTCTTCGTAAACGGCGCGGAAGCCATTGAACTTCTCCACCGAGCCGGTAGCGCGCAGCAAGTAGTCGCCGGCAGCGATGTCGATGGTCGTCTGATCGAACACCGCCGGGTTCATTTGCGAGGCCACAAATCGCTGCCAGATGAGCTTGTACAATTTGAACTCGTCCGGGCTGAGGTACTTCTGGATGGAGTCAGGCGTGAGGGACACGTCGGTGGGCCGGATGGCTTCATGGGCGTCCTGGGCGTCTTTTTTGCTCTTGTAGTGTATGGCCGCTGGGGGAAGGTAATCTTTCCCGAAGGTTTTCAGGATGTGGTCGCGCACCGCACTCAGGGCGCCTTCCGCCACCCGCGTGGAGTCGGTGCGCATGTAGGTGATCAGGCCGACGGCGCCTTCCTCACCGATCTCCAGGCCCTCATAAAGGCGCTGGGCCAGGGTCATGGTTTTTCTTGCCGTGAAGTGCAGCTTGCGGACGGCTTCCTGCTGTAGCTTGCTGGTGATGAACGGCGGCACCGGATACTTTCGCTTCTCCGTGGTGGTCACTGACCCCACCACCAGATTCGCCGCCTTAATCGCGCCGGCGATCCGCTCGGCGGTCGCCTGGTCCGGAATTTCCAGGTCCTTGCCTTGGAACTTCACCAGGCGCGCGTCGAATGCGGGAGGGTTCTTGCCTTCGACGTGGGCGCTAATCGTCCAGTATTCCTTCTTCTGGAAAGCCTGGATTTCCCGCTCGCGCTCGACGATCAGGCGCAAGGCCACGGTCTGCACGCGCCCCGCCGAAATTCCGCGCTTCACCTTGTCCCAGAGCAGCGGGCTTACCTGGTAGCCCACCAGGCGGTCCAGAATGCGCCGAGCCTGTTGCGCGTCCACCAGCTTCGAGTCGATCTCGCCCGGCGTCTTGAAAGCTTCGCGAATGGCGTCCCGAGTGATCTCGTTGAAGAGCACGCGGAAGATCTTTCGCTTCTTGCCGTTCAACAACTCGCGCAAGTGCGCGCAGATGGCTTCGCCTTCTCGGTCCGGGTCCGCCGCCAGGTAAATGGCCTCGGCTTTTGCCGCCGCGGACTTCAACTCCGAGATAACACCCTTCCTGCTCGGAATCGTAATGTAGGTTGGTTTGAAATCGTGGGCGACGTCCACGCCCAGGTCCCCCTTGGGCAGGTCCATCACGTGCCCCATAGAGGCCTTCACCAGGTAATTCGGTCCAAGGTATTTGTTGATGGTTCTTGCCTTGGCCGGCGATTCAACAATGACCAGCGATTTGCCCATAGAAAAATTTCCAGTAGTCAAGAGTCGAGAGTCGAAAGTCCAGAGTCACACGTACTTTCGACTTTCGACCCTTGACTCCTGACTCAGTCGAGGCTTGAAAGTCAGATATGCTTCCGACTCTCGACTTTCGACCCTCGACTCTCGACTGACCTACAGCTTACGGATAAAATTCTTTCCCGGCAACTGCCGGATCACTCCCGACATTTCAAGTTCCAGAAGCGCTGTCATCACTCGCGGCTGTGGAATTGGCACGGAAGTGAGTATCGCATCCACAAACAGGGGCGCGTCGGCGCGCAACACCTCAAACACCATCTTCTGGTCCGGCGAAAGAGACTGTTCAAAAAGTGACCCCGTCTGAGGTTCAGCCGCAGCCTCATCGGATGCTTCCGCTGGGGGAAGAAGTTGCATGCGGATTTCCGCAGGGAATTCTTCCAGGACGTCCATCCATTCATCCACCAGCTTCGCGCCCTGCTTTATTAGATGATTCGGGCCGAAGCTTTGTGCCGAGGTAATGTTGCCCGGCACGGCGAACACCTCGCGATTCTGCTCCACGGCCAGTCGCGCGGTGATCAGCGAGCCGCTGTATTCCGCCGCTTCCACCACCACCACGCCGAGCGAAAGCCCGCTGAGGGTGCGGTTGCGAATGGGAAAGTTTTCGGGCGAGGGCGAAGTGCCGGGCGGAAACTCGGAAATCAACGCGCCAGACTCGACGACCTGTTCGGCCAGCCGCTTATTCTCGCGGGGATAGATGACGTCAATCCCCGACCCGAGAACCGCCACCGTCTTTCCCTTGGCTTCCAGGGCGCCGCGATGCGCTGCGGAATCGATTCCTCGTGCCAGCCCGCTTACGATAACCAACTGCCTCTGCGCGAGGTCGCGCCCCAGCCGCTGCGCCACTTGGCTCCCATAAGCCGTCGGTCGCCGCGTGCCGACAATGGCCACCGCGTAACTCGAAAGTACCTTGACCTCCCCACGAACGTAAAGAACCAGGGGCGGGTCAGGGATTTGTTTGAGCCGCGGAGGATAATCGTCGCTCGAGTACGCCACCACCTGGCAACCGGCTTTGGCGGAGGCCTCGAGGTCCCTGGCAGCTTCCTTCAATCCCGCCTGAGCAAAAATCGACTGCGCCACCCGCGCCGGAATGCCGCAGCTTTCAAGCTCCGTCAACGATGCCGTGTAGGCGGCCGCCGGCGAACCGAAATGCTCCACCAGCCGGTGCGCGCCGCGCACGCCCAGGCCTTCCAGCTTCGTCAGCCCCAGCCAGAATTGTGTGTTCTCGTCGCTCAAGTTTCCCTACCTCACTCCTGACTTCCGTCGTGGTCCGTGCCGGCGCCCTTCTAAAATCGCAGAACATGTGATGCAGGGCAAGAAGAAAAGTCATGCCTCGAAGCGCCGGCTCGGAATGCGGCCCTGCCCCATGTCATTCTGAGGCCCCGGTTCTTTGGGGGCCGAAGAATCCCCGCAGTTTCCCTACGCCACTTGCCAGTCGATTCTCCTCGCGAACTGCGGAGATCCTTCGCCGCGCTCAGGATGACAGCTTTCCACGTCGGTCGCGTCCGTGCAGCACGGCAGCATCCCCAAGTATCTATTCGGGCCATATCCCCCCGCGCGGAGTTTGACACAACCGCCCGTTGGGATACAATTCTGATTTCCATTTGGCTGGAATCAATATGTCTAGACTCAGAATCTCCGTTGTGCAGTACCTCAATAGTGTGCCGCTGATTTGGGGCATGCTCCACGGCCGGCAGCAGGGCAAGCATGAACTCCACTTCGCCACTCCGGCCCATTGCGCGGATGCGGTGCGGGAGGGGAAGGCGGATATCGGCATCATCCCCGCCATCGAGTACCACCGCATCGACCACCTTCAGATTATCTCCGGCATCTCCATCGCCTCGAAGTCGAGGGTCCGCAGTGTACTCCTATTGAGCAAGGTCCCGATCGAAAAAATCCAAAGCGTTGCCGTGGACACCTCTTCGCGAACTTCCGCGGCGTTTCTTCGCATTCTGCTGGGCAAGTTTTATTCTCTCTCGGTCAGCCTGATTCCGTCTGCTCCCCGCCCTGATGAGATGTTGAAGCGCGCTGACTCCGCGCTCGTGATCGGCGATCCGGCGTTCACCTATCGCGGCCCGGCGAAGATTTATGACCTTGCCGCAGAATGGAAAAAGTTTACGGGTTTGCCGTTTGTCTTCGCCTTCTGGGCCGGGCACGAGAACCAGAATCTCGCCCCGTGCAGGATGGACTTCGAAGAGTCGCGGGAGTTCGGCCTGGCCCATGTGGATGACATCGCCGCTGAATACGCCCTGAAACTCAATATGGAACCTGCCGATGTGAAGGTTTACTTGACCCAGAATATAGATTATTCTTTGGATGAGGAGAACCTCAGGGGGTTGCGGCTCTTCTTTAAGCTGGCGCGCGAGTCGGGCATCATTCCGGTCGAAAAGGAGTTGCGGTTCGTCTAGCGTTGACGGTCCCACAACGCGGCGCGGCGGAAACCAAGGCGAGATTCTCCGTGCCCTCTGTGCTTCACAAGCCTTAACACAGAGACCACGGAGCATCTCAGTGAACTCTGTGTTGAGCTTTTAGGGGCCACAGAGGACACGGAGAAAACTTGTAGGGGGACGGCTCGCCGTCCCCTGATCAGGGTAGGGTAAGCCCAACCCCTACAGCTTGTACGCCCGCGCAGGTCCGGGTACCAGAAACTAGAAAGGGTTGCGCCATGGCTCTTACTTCAACACAAGCTCTCGACCTGCTGAAGTCCGAGGATTTGTTCGGCCTCGGCTTCGAGGCGGACGCCGTGCGCAAGCGGCTCCATCCTGAAGGCATGGTCACCTACATCGTTGACCGCAATATCAACTACACGAACATTTGCACGGAGTACTGCTCGTTTTGCGCCTTCTACCGCCCCGTAGGTTCGCCCGAGGGTTACATCCAACCACTCGAGTCGATCTTCGCGAAGATCGATGAAACGCTGGCTCTGGGTGGCACGGGAATCCTCATGCAAGGCGGCCTTCACCCTGACCTCAAGATCGATTATTACGAAAACCTGCTCTCCAGCATCAAGCAGCGTTACCCCGCCCTCCATTTGCATTGCTTTTCGTCCCCGGAAATTCTCAACATCGCCGAAGTCTCCGGGCTCGATGTTCGTGACACGATTCTGCGTCTCATGGATGCCGGCCTGGATTCCATCCCCGGCGGCGGGGCGGAAATCCTGGACGATGAAGTGCGCCGGCGCATCGCGCGGCTGAAGTGCACCACGGAGGAATGGTTCCTGGTGCATCGCACCGCGCACCAGCTCGGCCTGCGCACCACCGCCACCATGATGTTCGGCTGCGGCGAAACGCTCGAACACCGCGTCAACCACCTCGAGCGCGTCCGCCAATTGCAAGAGGAGACCGGCGGCTTCACGGCCTTCATCCCCTGGCTCTTCCAGCGCGAGAACACCCCACTTGGCAACTTTGTGAGGGAAGAGGCCACCGCCATCGATTACTTGAAGACGCTTGCCGTCTCCCGCATCTATCTGGACAATATCCTCAACGTCCAGGCCTCCTGGCTCACCCCGGGCCACAAGATCTGCCAGATCGCTCTGCGCTTCGGCGGCAATGACGTGGGCAGCATCCTCATCGAGGAGAACGTGGTTCGCGCCGCCGGCGTCACCCGCACCTCCAGCGAGGAGCAGCTCCGCCGCATGATCGAAGAGGCCGGCTTCCGTCCCGTCAAACGCGACACGCTCTACCGCACCTATTTCCTGAACTAATTCTGGGATTTCGTTGGCGACCAACAGTCAGCTGGCTTTGCGCCATTGAGAAGCTTGGGCCGAGCGTGTCTGATTCGTCCCAGCCCCGCAACTAACCCGGCCCGCGACGGCGCTTTCACCAGCCGTCGCGGTCCGGGTGAGGGGTTTCGTCACTCGCCAATCGTCAATTGTGCCCTTCTTGGATATGGTCAAGACGGCCGCGCAAATCCCTAAGGTCATCGAGGAGCCCTTCAAGGGTCCGGGTGTCAATGTCGACAGGCACCTTCCGTTTGCTCATAGTATTCCTCTTGACAATAGTCGTTATAACGCCTATAGTTAAAGCATGGCAAAAGGAGCAAGCACCACCAAATCACCCAGGGCTTCGCGCAGCCTGGAACAGGAAGCGTATCTCAGCCTCCTGCGGACGGCGGACCATCTGGCGCGCGGCGCGGAGGAGGCGATCAAGCCCTGCGGGCTTTCCGCCACGCAGTACAACGTTCTGCGAATTCTTCGCGGCGCCGGTCCCCATGGCCTATGCTGCGGCGAGGTGGCGGGGCGCATGCTCACCCACGACCCGGATATCACTCGCCTCGTGGATCGCTTGGAAAAGCGTGGCCTTATCGTGCGGGCGCGCGAAAGTAAGGACCGCCGCGTCATCACGGTGCGGATCGCCCCCGAAGGTTTGCGAATCCTCGCCGAACTCGATGGGCCCATCGCGCAGTTCCACCGCCGGCAGTTGGGACATCTGGGGAAGCGACGCCTTCAGCTTCTGATGGAGATCCTGGAGATTGCCCGGGTAACCTCCCGTTAGATGCTCGAATGAGATGTTCGCGGCTCAATGCTCTGGGGGCGCGTCATCTCCCCGCGATTCGTCCGGCGTGGAAAGAATGGAGGCGGTTCCCTTGAGCCGATAACGCACAAGGAGGAGGTAAACTAGCACCCCGGCGGCGAGACTGCAGACCACGGATGCCATGAACCTCACAGCATGGTTGAATCCCCAGCGTTCGGCGAGGTAGGCCACTCCCTGGCCGGCGCAAATGAGCAGGACAACCGAAACGAGCGCTACCCAACTCTGAGGTTCGAGTTCACGATGGCAACGAGGGCAAGCCATACTGCTCGCAAAGAACACCTTGCTGAGGGGTAGGCGACTGTGGCAAGACGGGCACTTTGGCATAAGCATTTCTCCTTATCCGCCATTCGGTTTTCACATGACCGGTAATGTACACCCGAGCGCCACTGAATTCAATGTCCAGCCGAGCTCTATCCTTAGGAGCCAGTCAGCTTCCAGTCCCAGAGCTCCCCGAAAGCGGTAGGCAGAAAGCAGTAACCACAGGGCAGAAATCCCGCGAGAGGGCCGAACGCCGGCAGTTAGGGCGCCTCGGGCCGCGGGGCCTCAAGCGGCTGGTCAACCTGCTGAATTCCGCCCGTGTAACCTCAGGCTGGTTTTTGCATCATATAGTTGTTGTAACGAATATCGTGATACGCTACTAATTGGCGTATACGAGCCGCAGTGACAGGGTGGGCCTCAGCCCGGCGGCCATGAGCTGAGAGCGAGGAGGAAACCATGGAAGTGATGGAATTAGAACAAGTGACTGGCAATACCCCCAAGGGCATCCACGAACTCCTGGAAAAGCGTTTCAGCCCGTACGCTTTTTCCTCGCGCCCTGTGGAAGCGGAAAAGCTGCACAAGCTATTCCAGGCCGCGCGGTCGGCGCCTTCCAGCTACAACGAACAGCCCTGGCGCTTCGTCGTAGCCGCTCGTCAGGATCCGGAAGCTTTCGAGCGCCTGCTCGAGACACTCATGGAGCGGAACCGCCAATGGGCGCGTCACGCGCCGGTATTGATCCTTTCCGTGGCCAAGCTCGATTTCACTCACAATGGCCAGCCCAACCGTCATGCCTTGTACGATGTGGGCCAAGCAGCGGCTTACCTCACGCTCCAGGCCACGGAACTTGGTCTCTACGTTCACCAGATGGCCGGATTCGATGCGGAGAAAGCGCGCCAACTGCTGGAAATCCCTGAGGGGTACGAGCCGGCGGCGATGATGGCGGTGGGATACCTGGGCGATCCCGAGTCCGTGCAGGAACCGCCGCGCCAGCCTGCCCGGCCTCCCCGCGCGCGCAAGCCGCTCGATGCGCTCGCCTTCGAAGGGAGCTGGGGGGAGCCGTGGTCCGCGGCAGGGGACGGCGAACCAACGGAGAGGATCCAATGACGGCGCTCGGGCCGAGCCTGTCTGATCCGTTCTCGCTCCGCAACAAACCCCTCACCCGCCTGCGGGCCGTAGCGGACTGTGCGCCCGGAGCGTCCACAACCCTTCGGCGGGCGAAGGCCCGGCCCGCGACGGCTGGTGAAAGCGCCGTCGCGGTCCACCCTCTCCCCTTGGGAGAGGGCTATGATTCCGACTTCTACCCCCCGTGTCCAGCCAAAGATGCGGCACACGCTGAGCCGCAAGGGAGAGGGCTCCGATTCCCACCACTACCCCCGTGTCCAGCCGAAGATATGGGTAAAGATCAGCCCCTCAGGAGAGGGCAGCCCCACTTTTCTCTTGACAATCTGGAGAAGATAGGCTAGGATTGTACCGTGCAGCCGGGCAGGCGATCAAGGCCGGCTGGGAACTGCCGTTTCGAAAGGGGTCCCGTCCCGGATGGTGCCGACACCTACCTTCGAGAAATGCCCCAAGCGGGAGAGGCCGTAAAAAGATGAACTCGCGCAGAGACGCAGAGAATTTTAGGAACGAAGCGGGAATGTCCATGAAAACAAAGGACCGGCATTGAAGACTTCGGAAGGAACCTGGAATGTCTTTGAAAACAAAGATACTTAGCAAAATAACCCGAGTATGTTGCTGAGAATAAAGGTACTTACACAACGGCGTGGCCATCTCCTGCGGGAAAGTGTGCGCAAGCTGCTTTTGTGGTACCGCGTCGTAGGGGCAGTCCCGCAGGCGCGAGATGGCTGCCCCAGGGCGGCCACAAGGGCCGCCCCTACATCCCATATTAGGACACCAACCCCGCCAATCCAGTGTTGTGTCGTCGCCCACAATCTGCTATGGTTCGCCAGACGCCTTGTAATTCCGTAAGATTCCACGCGGAGGACTAAAACCCCATGGTAGAAGAATCAAAGCAATCGAGCGTTTTCCCGCGACGGAGAACGCTGGACCGGCGAGAGTTCATGGCCGGCGCCGGAGCAGCAGCCATCTCATTCTCAATAATGAGACCCGAACTGGTGCGCGGGTCTCAAGCTAACTCGAAAATCGCCCTCGGCATGATTGGGTGCGGCAGCCGAGGCACCTGGATTGCCGACCTGTTTCAGCAGCACGGCGGATATGCGATCGTGGCCGCGATGGATTACTTCCCCGATCAAGTGAAGGCCTTTGGCACGAAGTATAACGTGGCGCCCGAGCGTTGTTATTCCGGCCTTCAGGGGTACCGCAGAATGCTGGAAGGGAAGATTGATGCCGTGGCGATCGAAAGCCCTCCCTATTTCCATCCTGAACAAGCCGGTGCCGCGGTGGAGGCGGGAGTCCACGTGTATCTCGCCAAGCCGGTGGCCGTGGACGTGCCCGGGTGTCGCAGCATTGAGGAAAGCAGCGGCAAGGCCACGGCCAAGAATCGATGCTTCCTGGTGGATTTTCAAACCCGCACCGACCCTTTTTATCAAGAGGCAATCAAGCGCGTGCACAACGGTGATATTGGCGCAATTCTGTGCGGCGAAGCCGCTTACTGGGCGGGATCGCCGTTCCTACGTCAACTGGAGCAGTTGCGGGTCAACCCTGCGGACCCGGAGCGCCGCTTGCGCGCCTGGGGGGTGGACCGGGCGCTATCTGGGGATATTATCACCGAGCAGAACATTCACGCCATCGATGTTGCCACCTGGGTACTGGACAACCATCCTGTTCGCGCCAGGGGGAAGGGTGGCTTGAAGTCGCGCCCCGAGGGAAATTGTTGGGACCATTTCTCCGTAATCTTCACTTTCCCCGAAGAAATGACTGTGACCTTCGCCTCCAAGCAATTCGGAGAGGGTTACGACGACATCCTCTGCCGCATGTACGGCGCCCAGGGCACGCTTGACACCCATTACGCAGGAAACGTGGTCATTCGAGGCAAAGTCCCGTACGAAGGAGGAACGTCAAAGGGACTGTACAAGGATGGGGCGGTTAGCAATATTGCCACCTTTTATGACGACGTCAGCCAGAGCCGTTTCTCCAACCCGACCACGGCGCCGAGCGTGAGGAGCAACCTGACCACCATCCTGGGTCGCATGGCTGCTTACAAGCACGCCGAGGTTACCTGGGAGCATTTGATGAATTCCAAGGAAAGGCTGGACCCGAAGCTTCACGGTCTAAAGGAGTAGTTGAAGGGTTGAAAATGAAACCTACAAGACAGACCCGGCGCGAGATGATGAAGTGCAGCGCCCGCCTGGGCCTCGCGGGGCTCTGGATGGGCGCGGCATTCCCGAATTCTTCATTCCTCTGGTCCAAACCAAGCACGCGTTCCAGGCAGCGTTTCAAGATCGGAGCGTGCGATTGGACCTTGGGAAAGAAGACCAACCCGAAGGCGCTGGAAGTGGCAAAGCGGTTGGGACTCGATGGCATTATGGTGGACATGGGAGATCCCCGAAACGGTTTTCCACTGCTTCAGCCGGAGTTGCAGAAGAAGTATTTGAACAGGGCAAAAGAACTGGGGGTGGAGATCGCCTCCTTGGCCCTGGGCATCTTGAACCAACTCCCGTATAAAAGCGACCCCCGCGCGCAACAGTGGGTGGCGGACAGCCTCGAGGCCTCGCGCGCCTTTGGGACGCACGTTGTGCTCCTCGCTTTCTTTGGTCAGGGCGATTTGAAGAACGATAGGAAAGGCACGGAGGTGGTCACGCAACGGCTCAAGGAGATAGCTCCTGAGGCTGAAAAGGCGGGCGTCGTCCTGGGCGTCGAGAGCTGGCTCAGCGCGGAGGAGCACATGGCGATCTTGGACAAGGTGGGCTCGAGCGCGGTCCAGGTTTACTACGATATGGGGAACTCCCACAAAATGGGTTATGACATCTACCAGGAGATTCGCTTCCTCGGCCGGCACATCTGTGAGTTTCATGCCAAGGACTATGACGGTCTCTTTGGAAAGGGGACGATCAATTTCTCCGAAGTCCGCCGGGCCATGGATGATATCCACTACGGCGGATGGATGCACATCGAAAGCGGCCAAAGCGAAGAAGACATCGGTTACAACGGACGGTACTTGCGGACCATATTTCCAAGCAACGCCTAAAGGGGTCGAGCAAATTGAACAGCCGGCAACGCGTCAAGTGTGCCCTGGCCTTCCATAATCCTGATCGCGTACCGATCTCTCATGCCGTGCTTCCGGCGGCACAGTTGAAGTATGGCCAGGCCTTGGACGATATCTTGACCATGTTCCGCGAAGACTTCGGGTGGGACTACATGCAAAACATGGCCCTCGAAGATTTCCCGGCGGTATATAAGAAAGGAAGAAACACAGACGACTTTGGCACGGTATGGTTTTCGGAATGGCTAGGGGTTTGCGGCATTCCCGTGGAGTGGCCCCTCGCCGAGCTGAGTCGGTACGAGGAGTTCAAGTGGCCGGAAGACTTCACCGCCGGGCCTCCCCGAGGACGGCTCTACAGCGGGCACATGGCGGGCTACGACGACCGCTGGTACGCTCGCGGAGCCTGGATCACCTACTTCGAGCAACTCCAGCAGTTGCGCGGCATGGAAAAAATCCTGATGGATATTGCCGGGGAGTCCAAGGAGTTCTATCGCCTGCTGGACGACTTGCTGGACTTCAACCTGCGATGGATTGACGCCTGGACCAAGCTCGAATATGACGGCCTGCACTTCGCCGACGACTGGGGCGGCCAGAGCAGTCTGCTCATCAAACCCGAAACGTGGCGGCGGATTTTCAAACCGCGTTACGCGCAAATGTTCAGGCGAGTTGGCGAGCGGGGCATGGACGTCTGGTATCATACGGACGGTCAGATCAGAGACATTTTCGGCGACTTGATTGAGATCGGCGTCCAGGCAATCAATTGCCAGGTCCCGGTGGTGGGCCACGACTGGATCGCCAGCAACGTCCGAGGACGAGTGGCGATTCGCACCGACATCGATCGGCAGCGCGTCATGCCTTTGGGTTCAACGACGGAAGTGGGGGAAGAAGTCCACCGAACCTTTGAGGCTTGTGGCTCCTCCCAAGGCGGTATTATTGCCTGTGGCGAGGTCGGCCCGGATGTTCCTTTGGAGAACATTCGTGCCATGTACGAGGCTTTCCTCGAGTACGGCACGTATCCCTCGGAGAGGATTGTGGTGGTCGAGGGTGACATCACAAAGCAGCAAGTGGATGCGATTGTGAATGCGGCGAATACGACGCTGCTGGGGGGCGGGGGAGTGGATGGGGCCATCCATCGGGCTGCGGGGCCTCAACTGGTCGAGGAATGCAGCTCGCTGGGAGGCTGCCCCACCGGCCAGGCCAGGATAACGAAAGGCTACAACTTGCCGGCGAAGTGGGTAATTCACACTGTGGGGCCTGTTTGGCACGGGTTTGGCCGGCGTGAAGACGAGTTGCTGGCGAGTTGTTACCGGACGGCATTGGAGCTGGCCGTTGAAAAGGGTGTTCGCACCATCGCCTTTCCCGCGATCAGTACAGGCGTGTACGGCTTCCCTTTGGAACGCGCCACGGCGATCGCGGTGAAGGAGGTGAAGGGCTTCCTGGAGGAGAATCCCTCCCTCGAGAAAGTGGTTTTTGTGTGCTTCGGCAAACACGCCTATGAATGCTATTTGAACGCTGCAAGACACCGTTGATCCGAATTCGTACTCAGTCCTGGCGCCGCCTGAAGCATCCCATCCCAAGCGACCTTACGTCCGGGACAAAGCCCAAACGGCGGCGGAAAAGTTGTGTAGGATGAACTGCAATTGCGTTGAATCAAAGGCGCGGCCTTGCTATACTCCCACGCGTACTTTTGCAGCAGGAGGTGTCCAATGTCCAAGGTTTATTGCAAGGTGGTAGAAGTGTGCTGGGGACTTGGCCTAATTTCTCTGGTGGCCATTATAGTGTTGAAGCTGTTCCCGACTTTGCAAGTGAAGCTCATGGTTTCGCCCCGCGGCGGCATGATGCTGGCGGCGGTTCTCTTCTTGTGCGTCCTGGCTACCGGCGAGGCGAGGAAGACGCCGCCCTCTTCCTGACCGGATCGCAGGGCACGGAAGGCGGCAGTTGCAGGTTCGCCTCGGGCCACCGCGCGAAGAGGGCAGAAGCTCTTTTTTGCCACAAATCATAGCCCTGTTCGGGGGTGGGGGACGCCGTCTCGCGTAGCAGGACGTTCTCCCGGAGGGCGTGCCTGGTGAGCTTCATTGACTTTCCTGCATCTCTAAGGTAATTTCATGGTAGGGACAAGTAGCGCCGCCCGCAGCTTATGACTTCTGAACCCAGTGTTGTGGAAGTGACGCTCGAGAGTGACCTCAAGAACCTCGAGGTGGCTGAAGAGATCGTGCGAAGAGTCGCCGGAACCGCAGGCTTTGGCGAGGAGTCCGAGCACCAGATTGAAATGGCCGTGCACGAATCGATGATCAATGCCATCTGGCATGGAAATAAGAACGACGCGAGCAAGAGCGTATGGCTGCGGTTTGAGATTTACAAAGACCGGCTCGAGATTCGCGTTCGCGACCAGGGTAACGGTTTCAATGTCGCCGAAGTTCCCGATCCTTGCTCGGGCGAAAACCTTCTGAAGGTTTCCGGCCGAGGGATATACCTGATCCGTACTTTTATGGACGAGTTCCGCGTGAGGTACCTTCCCGGCTCGGGGACAGAAGTTACCATGGTGAAGCGAATTGATCCGGCACACCAACATAATCAAGGAGGAACCGACCGTGAGCATGAAAGCCACAATTCGACAAGTTGATTCGGTGATGGTCGTTGACGTTAGCGGCAGAATCACCCTGGGAGAAGGCTGCGCCCAATTGCGCGAGCTGATCCGAGACCAGTTGACCAAGGGAAATAAGCGCGTCTTGCTTAACCTTGCGGATGTTACCTACATCGACAGCTCCGGCATCGGTGAACTGGTCAGCGCCTACACGGCGGTTTCAAACCAGGGGGGGGCGTTGAAGCTCCTGAATCTCACCAAGAAGGTTCACGACCTTCTACAGATTACCAAGCTCTACACCGTTTTCGACGTCCACGACGACGAGGCCAAGGCCATCGGCAGTTTCGAGAAGTAGGCGCAGGTCCGTCAGTCCGTCGCCTGACGGATCAGCCGACGGACCTGCCCAGCGCGACCCTCCGCCAGCCAGCGGAGTCGCCCCTACGCACTCGGGCGTTTGATGCCGAATTTTTCCAGGCGATATTGGAGCGTGCGGAAGGTCATGCCCAGCAGTTGGGCGGCGCGGGTGATGTTCCAGTTCGAGCGCTGGAGGGCCTCCAGGATCTTGGCTTTTTCGTGTTCCTCCCAGGAACCCTCGGGGATAACCGGCCCGAGTGCCTGGAGGGGAGGTTGGGCGGCTGCGCCAGCTACAGCCGGGGCACACTGAAGGACTTCCGGCGGAAGGTCTCGAAGTTCCACGCATTCCGCGTCCCCCAGGACCACGGCGCGCTCCATGGCCCATTCGAGCTGTCGGATGTTTCCCGGCCAGGAGTAATTCCCGAGCGCCTGAAGGGCTTCCGGCGAGATCTTGTCCACCCTGCGAGCAGAGACAAAGGCTGCCTTCCTCATGAAATGGTGAGCCAGCGTAGCGATGTCATCCCCTCGCTCCCGCAGGGGGGGACAGAGGATGGCGATGACGTTCAATCGATAAAAGAGGTCCTCCCGAAACCTACCCTCGCGGACGCCCTGCTCCAGGTTCTTGTTGGTGGCGGCGATGATGCGCACATCCGTTTTGAGGGCTTCGGTGCCACCCACGCGCATGAACTCACGTTCCTGGAGCACGCGGAGTATCTTGGCCTGCATGCCCAGGCTGGTGTCTCCGATTTCGTCCAGGAACAAAGTGGACTGGTGAGCTCTTTCGAACAAGCCCTTTTTCTGCTGATGGGCGTCGGTGAAGGCGCCTTTCTCGTGGCCGAAGAGTTCGCTTTCCAGGAGGGTTTCGGTGAGGGCGGCGCAGTTGATGGCCAGGAAGGGGCGTTCGGCCCGCAGGCTGTTGCGGTGAATCTCGCGCGCCACCAATTCTTTGCCTGTCCCGCTCTCCCCGAGAATGAGGACTGTGTGGGCCGTGGGAGCGACCTTCCGAATCATGCGCATCATGGCCTTGGTGGCGGGGGAGTCACCCAGAATTGTGCGCTTAAGTGTCGCCAGGTGACCGAAGACCTCGTCCACCACTCTCAGCAGTTCGGCGCGGTCGACGGGTTTCTCGAGATACTGGTAAACGCCCCGGCGGGTGGCTTCCACGGCCGACTGGATGGAAGGGTAACCGGTGATAAGGATGACGGCCACAGTCGGATCGTCGGCCACGATCTCACTGAGCAATTGAATTCCCGTCTTACCGGTGAGGTTCAAATCGGTAATGACCAGATCGTAGCGACGATGATTGAGGAGGCGGAGAGCATCTTCGCCGCTGGGGGCGGTGTCAGCGGCGTAGCCCTCATCCCGCAGAATGTCTTGATAGATTTCGCGTTGTCGTGGCTCGTCGTCAACTACCAGGATACTTCCGGATGGCATCGGGCATCGTCCTCAGGCGGCCGGGGAGGCCGCAAGGATTGCGTGCTCGGGCCGCGAAGATTGAGGGAATGGAAGTTGGACCACTAAGTCTGTGCCAGGCGTATCTCCGTTATCGACGAAGACGCGCCCGGCGTGGTCTTCGACGATTTTCTTGGCGATGGCCAATCCCAGGCCGAAGCCGGTGGCTTTGGTCGAGTAAAAAGCCGTAAAGACCTTCTCCCGTTCGCCGGGGGGAATGCCTGGCCCGGTGTCGGCAAAATGTAACTGGAGGCACCCTGCGCCGTTGGGCGCCTTGCTGGTCGCCGCGAAAATGCGGATTTGACCTCCCATAGGCATGGCCTGGAGCGCATTGGTGAGGATGTTCAAGAAACAGGTCTTTATCTGGGCGGAATCCAATTGGAAAATCGGCAGGTCCCCAAGGTCCAGTTTGATCTTGATGCCTTGTCGGCGCGCTTGCCGCTCCACCAGCGCCAAGGCTTGCGTGAGCGTGGCCTTTAAGTCGCAAGGCGCCAGCGTGGGCGGAGCCTGGCGCCCGGCGGCCAGCACGTCATTCACCAGGTGATTCAGGCGGCTGATTTCGTCCTTGATATTGGCCAGGTTACGCTCCATCAGGCGCGTTGCCCGGTCATCGCCGTTCAAATGCTTGGCGCGGATCTGGTCGATGGTCAGGTTGATGAAGTTCAGTGAGTTGCGCACCTCGTGCGCTACCGTTGCCGCGAACCGGCCCAGCAAGGAGAGTTTTTCCGCCTCATTCAGCCGTTCCTGGAGCGCCCGGTTTTCCCGCAACCGTTCGACCATCTGGTTGAACGTCTGGGCCAGGCGGTGCATCTCGCCCGAGCCGCTCGAAGACAACGAGACATAGAGGTTGCCTGTGGCCACCTGCTGCGCGCCTGCCACCAGTTGGTCGATCGGCTTGGTGAAGAGGAAAGCCAGGTAAAGCACCGTGCATAGTGCTGCCAGCATCGTCCCCAGAATCCAGTACAGCCGACGCTTGTACCAGAGGCGGGATAAGGTTGTGACCGGGTCGCTTTCGCCCCTTATTACGGCGTACCCGATCACTTGATCGCCGAGCACCAAGGGGTATTGAATGGTGAAGGCGGTCTGCTCGTTCGTGGGGGACGGGTCAAGCTCCGGAAACTCTGCGGCAAGCCGGACCGGGTCCTTCCGGGTTTCAAGACGCCGCCTCTTGATGGGGATCTTCTTTCCCACCTGGCCGGGATTCGTGCTCGCTACCACCTTGCCCTCCGTGGAGGTGGTGGAAACACTGGAGAGTCCCAGATCCTCCAGTTTCTTCTGGTAGATCTTCAGCGCCTCATCCACGCTGGTTTTCGCGGGGATTTGAGTCTGAGCGAGCTGGCTGACGGTTAATAACCGTGATGCCTCTCCGGACACATACTTTAGGATCTGCGTACGATGCTCGAAATAGCCCCAGGTCAGAATAGCGCTGGTGCAGGCCATGGTGACGAACATCACCAGCGCCAGACGCGTGCGGAAACGGAGATTGAGGTGTACAGGCTTCAATGCCGGTCTCTCACGATTCCCTTATCCTTAGCTTCCCATTGTATCGAAATGGTTGGGTGGCGTCAATGCAGCCACAGCTAGGGGAATGGAAATTGGAAACTCGAAACTGGAAAATGGAAAATGGAAACTGGAAACTTGAAAATGGAAAATGGAGATTGGAGCAGGGAAACTGGAAATTGGAAATTGGAAACTGGAAACTAGAGGAGCGAAGCTTGATGGGGGTGGGTGCGCAGCTCTGAAATCTGAAATCTCAAATTCCCGCCCGGCCTGTCGACTGCGGGAGCCGCAGGCTGCCAAATCCCGCCCGGCCCGTCGACTGCAGGAGCCCCAGGCTGCCAAATCCCGCGTGGCGTGTCAACCACGCGAAGAATAAGACTGGTGCAGCCCCGCGGAGTCTTCGGCGTATCTGGCTTTGCAACCCAACCTCCCACCCCCCTGCCGCATCTTATAAACGTCCGCAGGGCATTCAGAGAATTGCAATTTCAACAGATTCATTGTGTTGAACCCGAATTCGTAAGTTGAACGAGGTTCCTGGTTTTCATGCAACGGAAAAACCCCTCACCCGTCCGTCAGTTGACCCACACCTCTCCCCAGAGAGAGGGCTGTCAGTTCTGGTGCGCGTCGAAATTAGGAAAACCGCCCTCTCCCTCTACCCAGGGGAAGGACTGCCATTTCTGGTGGGCGTTGAGGTTAGGGAAACCGCCCTCTCCCTTGGGGAGAGGGTGGCCCGCTGCCGGCGCTTTCACCAGCCGGAGCGGGCCGGGCCTTCGCCCGCCGAAGGGTTATTGGCGCTCAGGGCGCACAGCCCGCTACGGCCCGCAGGCGGGTGAGGGCTTAGTTAGGAGGTTCTCATCCCTCCTCGCCCTGCTTGTCGTCTTCGGACCCGCATCTCCCTGCCTGGTTGGGGCCATGCCTCCCTCTCCCGCGCCTCTTGATTTGGGATTCCACCAAATGTATAACCTCCAGTTCGAGGAGGCGCACAAAACCTTCAACCAGTGGGAGCAATCGCATCCCGATGATCCGCTGGGGCCTGCTTCGGACGCGGCAGCTTATCTCTTTTCGGAGCTCGACCGGCTTGGGGTGCTGCAATGGGAGTTGTTTTTGGACGATGAGAAATTCAAACAGAGCAGGAAGCTGACCCCCGACCTTGCAACGAGGCAAGCCTTCGATAAGGCGCTGGCGAAGAGCGAGCAGGTGGCAGACGGTGTTCTGGCGCGGTCACCCCAGGATGAGAACGCCCTCTTGGCCAAAATCATGGACCTGGGGCTGCGCTCGGATTACCTGGCCTTAATCGAAAAGAGATATTTGGCCTCGCTGAGATATACTAAGAGCGCCAGGATTCTTGCTGAGAAGTTGCTGGCCATTGACCCCACTTGCTACGACGCTTACCTTGCCGTCGGGGTGGAGAACTACATCTTGGGCTTGAAACCCGCACCCGTGCGCTGGCTGTTGAGAATTTACGGTGCGCAGGCCGATAAGGAGCTGGGAATCGAAAAACTCCGGCTTACCGCAGAGAAGGGACACTACCTGCTCCCGTTCGCGCAACTCTTGCTGGCCGTCGCTGCCCTGCGGGATAAGAACCGGAAACAGGCAGGGGATTTGCTCGCCGGGTTGGTACGGCAATTTCCCAGTAACACACTGTTTCGGAGAGAACTTGACCGCCTCCACTAATGTCCCGTCCCGCTTAGTTGTTGACAACCCGATCTTGTCGGATTGTAAGAAGTTAAGCGTGACAGCACACTAGGTGCAGGAGCAGTCGACAAGCGAGCAATCGAGTCCGGGTGGTGGCTATGAGAATCGCAGCCGTCGCAAGCGCATTTCCCGAGCACCATTATAGGCAGGAAGTTCTGGTCGAAGCGCTCCAGAAGTATTTTGGGGAAAAGCTCCAAAATCCACAGCGCCTGGAGCGGATCTATTCCCACATGGCTGTGGAGGAACGCTATCTCACCTTACCCCTGAGCGCTTACTATGATATCGCCTCGTGGGGCGAAGCGAATGACGCCTTTATCGCCACCGCTCCGGTGTTGGGCCAGCAGTCCCTCAGCCGCGCGCTGGCGCGCGCGGGGCTGGGCGCGCGCGAGATTGACACTCTCATTGTCGTGTCGGTCACGGGCATTGCCAGCCCCTCTCTGGACGCCCGGCTGGTCAATCTGATGGGGCTTTCGCCGAATATCAAGCGCGTGCCCATTTTCGGACTGGGATGCGTTGCGGGGGCTGCGGGCATTGCCCGCGCCGCCGACTACGTGCGCGCCTATCCCGGCCAGGTGGCGGCGCTGCTTGCCGTCGAGCTGTGCTCCCTCACCATTCAGCGGGATGACCTTTCCATAGCTAACTTGATTTCCGCTGCCTTGTTTGGAGATGGAGCAGCGGCGGTTCTGGTGACCGGCTCCGAGAGGGATGCAGATGGGCCGGAAATCCTGGCCACCCGCTCCGTGTTCTATCCGCAAACGGAGCACGTCATGGGTTGGCACATTTCTGAAAAGGGCTTTAGCATCGTATTGTCGCCCGAGGTGCCCGCCATGGTGGAACGTCACTGGGCCCATGACGTGGACGAGTTTCTGGCTGACAGGGATCTGACCCGAAAAGATATCGGGAGCTGGATTCTGCACTCGGGCGGCCCCAAAGTGCTCGAGGCGATGGCGGCCACGCTCAATCTTCCCCAGGGGGCCCTGGATGCCTCCTGGGAATGCCTTCGCCGGGTGGGCAATATCTCCTCTGTATCGGTCCTTCTGGTGCTCGAAGAAGTGATGAATTGCCGTCGCCCCGCCCCGGGAACGCTCAGCTTGCTGGGGGCGATGGGGCCGGGCTTCTGTTCGGAGTTGGTATTGCTCCGTTGGCCGTAGTGGGACCGGGTTTATGAACACGACCGCTTGGCGATTACGAAACTCTGTCACCTGGGCTGCGCTGTTCTTTGCTTTGGCCGTGCCTCCATCCTCGCCCGCGCAGGAGGCGGTGTTGGAGCTCGACCCGGCGCAGACGCACATTGAGTTTACCTTGACTGGCGTTCTCGCCACTGTGAAAGGGACCTTCAAACTGAAGAGCGGGACCATCCGTTTCGACCCCGCAACAGGCAAGGCCGGCGGCTTGGTGGTGGTGGACCTCACCAGCGGCGCGACCGACAACCCAAGCCGCGACCACAAAATGCACAAGGATGTTCTTCAGAGCCAAAAGTACCCCGAAGCGACATTCACACCCGTCCGAGTCTTTGGCCGCCTCGAGGCGCAAGGCGAGTCGGCGCTTCAACTCAGCGGCATTCTCAAGCTGCACGGCAACGAACATGACTTCGAGCTTGGCACCACGGTGCGCAGGGACGGGGACCAGTTGACCGCCAGCACGCAGTTGGTGATTCCTTACGTGGAATGGGGCCTGAAGAATCCCAGCACCTTGTTCATTCACGTTGGCAACACGGTTGAAATCGATATAAAGACGGTAGGCCGCATCACCCTGCCCGCAGCGCCGCAGTGAGCCGGCGCAGTACAAAGGAGTGACTTATGTCCCGCTTGGATAGGCTCATCGCTCTCGGGGCGGCACTTTTGCTTCTCGGTGCGATGCCGCAGGGTACGATAAACCCGGTACGAATCGAAAGCGGCTTGATTTCCGGAGCAACCGACAAGCGGGGAGTCACAGCCTACCTGGGTATTCCCTTCGCCTCGCCGCCCGTAGGGCAACTGCGCTGGCGCCCCCCACAGGCGGCCGGCCACTGGGAGGGCGTGCGGGAAGCGGACCATTTTGGCGCGAGCTGCATGCAGAATGAACCCGGTTTGCGGCTTCCCTGGACCGAAGAATTCATGACGCAAGGTGCGATAAGCGAGGATTGTCTGTTTGTGAACGTCTGGACGGCCGCGAGATCAGCAAGCGAAAAGCGGGCTGTCATGGTCTTCATTTACGGAGGCGGCTTCAACGAAGGTTCGAGCTCGGTAGCTGTCTATAACGGCGCGGAGCTCGCCAGGAAGGACGTCGTGGTGGTTACTCTTAATTACCGCGTCGGCCCGCTCGGGTTCCTCGTACTTCCTGAGCTCACGAAAGAATCCGAACATCAATCCTCCGGAGACTATGGCTTACTCGATCAAATTGCGGCCTTGGGGTGGGTGCATAGGAATATTGGCGCTTTCGGCGGTGCCCCCGGCAGAGTGACGATTTTTGGCCAATCCGCGGGCGCGATCTCGGTTGCCGACCTGATGCGTTCGCCATTGGCCAAAGGACTCTTTGCTCGCGCCATAGCTGAAAGCGGCCCCGGCCTATTCCCGGAGAGCGTGCTTGGCGGCGGAATGACGCTTGCGCAAAGGGAGCAACAAGGCCTCAGATATGCCGAATCGAAGGGCGCTCACTCGCTCGCCGATCTACGCGCACTGCCTGCCGCAGATTTCTTCAAATCCACCCCTGGCTCCAAGGGCGGGCCACCGGGTGTGGGTGGTCCCGTGACTGATGGCTGGGTGCTCACGGCGGAGCATCCGGCGCAGGAAGTCCCGACCATCGTTGGCATGGTCTCCGGCGACGCTGCATTTGCGAGCGGGTTTGGCCCGCCCGTGGCGCCCTCGGTCGCCTCTTACACGAGCCTCGCGCAGAGAACTTATGGTGACAGAGCGGCAACTTTTTTGAAGTTATATCCCGTCGAAAAAGATGGCGACGTGGCGGCGGCAAGGAGAGCGAGCCAAACGGACAGGGCCCGAGTGTCCATCGACGTCTGGTGCCAGGATCAGGTGAAGAGGAGCGGAAGGGTTTACACCTACTTCTTCGATCGCCCGATTCCGTGGCCTGCGCATCCCGAATTTGGCGCTTTTCATAGCTCGGAGATTCCGTACATCTTCGAGACGATCAAACTGCTCGAGCGCCCGTGGGAGCCGGTGGATTTCAGGCTATCCCAAATGATGGCGTCGTACTGGTCCAACTTTGCCAAAGCGGGTGATCCCAATGCACCGGGCCTGACGCGATGGCCGATCTATGAACCGGACAGTCACAAAACCATGGAATTAGGAGAGCGCGTGGGACCGATGCCGGAGGCCGACCCTGCGAAGGTCGAGTTCTTCGTGCGGTACTTTAAAAAGTGATGGGCGGGAACCGCCGGGATGCCATAATGGACAAGAAGATAGGGCGCTCCCGAATGGCTTAGCACGCTGACAAAAGGAAAGGAACTGGGGCCAAGAAAAAGACAAGGGGGAGAAGGGGAGAACGTCATGAAGAGCTCATGGGATGCCTGTCTGGAGCAACAGCTCAAGAAACCTGAAGTGCGAAAAGCTTTCGAGGAAGAGAAACGGGTCCTGAACATCGGCATTGCTCTGGCCAGGGAACGGAAGCGAAAGGGCCTGACGCAATTTGCCCGGACGCTGCTTGCGGTTTTGCTCATTGCTCTTGGCGCGGCTCAGGCTCAAGGGCAAACATCAGCCGTCAAGACCGCTGGAACCCTTGATCTCTCGCTCACTAAGCCCGAGTCTGTCGGCTTCTCGTCGGAACGCCTCGAGCGCCTGCACGCGCTGATGCAAGGGTTTGTCGACCAGAAACAGATACCCGGCATTGTCACGATCCTGGCTCGCCACGGCAAAGTCATCGACTACCGCGCCTACGGCCAGCGAGACATGGCTAGCGGCGCGCCGATGACCAAGGATACGATCTTTCGTGACTTCTCAATGACCAAGCCCGTAACCGGCGTGGCGATGATGATCCTCTATGAGCAGGGCAAATGGCTGCCGACGGATCCGATTTCGAAATATATCCCGGAATTCGCTCACCTCAAGGTTTTCAAAGGCGTGGATGCCGCAGGAAACACGATTGTCGAAGACCCCGTCCATGCGCCCACCATGCACGAGCTGATGACGCACACCGCCGGGTTCACTTACGGTCTGTTCGGCAACACTCCGGTTGATAAGATGTATGAGAGCGCGGGCGTGCTTCGGTCGAAATCGCTCCAGGAGACGATCGACAAGCTTTCCAAGATCCCCTTGCTTTATCAGCCCGGCACGCGCTGGGTCTACAGCGTTTCCCAGGACATTCAGGGCTACATCGTGGAGAAGCTATCGGGCCAATCGCTGCCCGATTTCATGCAGCAGAACATCTTCAAACCTCTGGGCATGAAAGACGCCGGCTTTTTCGTGCCCGCGGAGAAACGCAGTCGCTTCGTCACACTCTACCGCGCTAATGCGCAAGGTGAATTGATCGCCGAACCCGCCGGGAGTGTATTCGGCAGCGATTACGCCGCGCCGCCGGCGATGCCTTCGGGAGGAGGCGGTTTGGTCTCGACCGCGGAGGATTACTTGCGATTTGCGCAGATGCTGGATAACCGTGGCGAACTCAATGGTGTGCGTGTCCTATCCCCGGCAAGCGTACAACTGATGAGATCGAACCATCTTGCCCCCGGTCTTCTGACAGGCGAATTCGGAATCGGCCTCCAGGTACTCAGGCCGGGCTTCGGATATGGCTACGATTGCGCGGTTGTGTTCAACCCGCCAGAGGCCGACCTCTCGGAGGGCCAGGGCACGTTCTTCTGGGACGGAGCCGCCGGCACGTGGTTCTGGATCGACCCGACGAACGACATTGTCTTCGTCGGCATGATTCAGCGCATCCTGGGCCCGGGTAGTCCCAATCTGGAGTACCTGAGCCGTCCGGCTATTTATCAGGCACTCGTGAATCCGGAGATGTAGCCAGCGGCCGAGTTTCCATCTTCTCCACGTTCCTCATTGGCTCTCGAGGGTCTTGCGCTCCTCGTCCGTGATGCTGTAAAGCACGTAAACCAAATCGTCAATGTGGGCATCGGCCGCCGCGAATTCGCTGTCGACTCGGTCCCGGTCCAAGGGCGCGGGCCCGCCAGCCGGGACGGAATGCTTCCTCTCGTTCAATTCCAGCATCCGCTTCACCAACCCCGCGATCTTGTCGTGCAGGGTCTTGTCGCTTGGAGTCGCCGGGTCGATCTTGCGGACAGGGAAACCCTCGAGGTACTGGCCGAAAAAACGAAGGTAGTTTCCCCCCCGACCCTCGAGGCTGGCGCAGACCGAGCTGAAGTAACATCGCCCGAGCCTCGAGTTCAGCAGGCCGAGCAGGTAAAGATCGCGGAGGGGCAGGAAGTATGTGGTGTTCGACCCAAAATACCCGGCCTCGTCTAACGCAAAGCTCGGTGTGGTGGCGATATCAGGAAAGACTATCTTGGGCCGCTCCATGTATTCAGCAAAACTCAACTGCGGTTGTTGTAGCTCGTACCAATTCTGCTCTGTGGCGCGCCTTTCCAACTGCGTCCGAAACGGCCTCAGGTGCTTCAGAACCCCCGGATAGCGCTCCATGTTCACGCCATGGTACGTATAGATCAGGAATCGGCGCTTCTCATCGATGTGGTATCGCCGGATGTCGCGTCCATTCAAAAACGGCTTGATAATCTCTGCGGCCCGGCTATTCCGCATGACGATTGCATCTCGTTCATCTGCATTTATGACGAATGCCGCGCTGAGACCCGGCACGATCCCCCTGCATATCTTTCCATCGCTGTATTGGACGAGCGGGGTGGATTTGGCGCCAAGCCGCCTTAGGAGGGCGTGTACCTCCGCCCTGGCGAAACTCCACACGCCCTCGCCCAACGCTCTTTTGGGAACACTATACGACGACCCAGACGAGGCCTGATCCAGAGACAACACGCCCGCTTCAACGCGATTGAACGTCTCCGCGGCCATGGGCGGGGAATAGAGGCTGGGAACGTTCCTCCCAGTTCCTGGTGTCGTAATCAGAACTGCGGTGCGAACCGTGGCGCCTGGAAACACCGGCAGACCCGCCAGATCGAGGACCCGCTCGACGCTCGCCGCCGAGCTCAAAAAGGCTCGTAGTGGTTTGCCGTAGTTTGCCCGGAAAAACTTGTTGGAAACGATCATCCCTACTCGGCCGCCATTTTTCAGGACGTTGTGGGCGCGCTCGATGAAGTAGGCGTACAGATCAGACCGCTCGTCATGGCAAACATAATGGGACTTGAGGTAAGACTTGATGCCCTTGAACTCCTCCATCCGGACGTAAGGGGGATTTGCGATGATGCAGTCAAAGCCTCCTTCTCTCATGACTCGGCCAAAGCCTCGCTCGTCGGAATTCCAGTCGAAGGCCTTGATGCGCTCGCGTGCTTCGTCGCCAAAGGGCGTACCCTGCGCGTAGATATCCGGCCCGATCAAGGAATTGCCGCAGACAATGTTGTATTTCAATTCCGGCAGGAGCGCGAGTTTAGGTGGGAGTGGCGGCTTCTCGCCTTCCAGCGCCTTCAGGTACAGGCTCATCATGGTGATCTCGACGGCCTGGGGGTCGATATCCACGCCGAACAGGTTATTCGTTAGAATCCTCGCCTTCAGCCTGGCAGAAAGCCGGCGCCTCCCGTTGCCGTCCGGCAGCAAATCGGGAAACAGCGGATCAAGGTGCGCTTCCTTGGGGTGCAGAGCGAGGTAACGAACGTGGTAATCAATGAGGTATTGGAAAGCGCCCAGGAGAAACGCCCCTGATCCGCAAGCCGGGTCAAGAATGCGGATGCTCGCGATCTGCTCGGGTGTCTTGCCTTCGACCGCTTTCCCCACCGTGTTCTTCACAATGTAATCCACGATGTATTTGGGCGTGTAATAGACACCGCCCGCCTTGCGGGCTTCCGGCTTCTCCTCCACGCGCAGGGTCTTGGCGGTGAGCCGGATGGCCTTGCCCAGGTAGCGCTCGTAAATCGAGCCGAGCAGCTCCACGCCAATCACGTCGAACCGGTACGGGCTCTTGGGGGGGTAGAGCCGCTCGATGATCCTGGCCAGCACTTCGGAATCAATCTGGGTCTTTTCCAGCAGTTCGTCGGCTTTGAAGATTTCGCCGTTGAAGTCGTCGTTGATTTTCTCGAACAGCCGGCGAAGCCAGTAGAAGATGCGGAGCTTGCCGCCGCGTGCCTGCCATTCTTCCACCGCGTCACGAAGCCGGTTCTTCGCGATGATGCATCGGTCTTCAGCGATGCGGATGAAAACAATCCGGTCGAGCAGGAGCTGGACGACTTCGTTTAACTGCTTGGCCGTGAGGCCGGAATTGTTCTTGAAAACGCTGCGGGCCAGGTCTTCGCGCCAGCCGGCCATCTCGCCGAGGAAGGCCGCATCGACCGAAAGGCGCTGCCGCTGCGTACGGCGGTCGCGCGGCAGCACGGCCTCGAGCGAGCCGGCTGTCACTCGGTCCTTTGAGAATTCCCAAAGATTCTCAATGTGCGTCGCGAATGTATCCATGGGGAGAGACAAATCCGCCTCCAAAGGCTGCACCGGAACCAACGTCAAGTGTAGTGCCACGGCTAGAGGGACTCAAGCAACTTAGGAAGGTTGCAGGGTGTATAATGATAGCAAGGCCTGGGTGTATTTCACTCTCAGTGCCGCTCATGGTAGGCTAACCTGAAAAGTCGGGCCAGGAAGGAGGCAGGATGCCAGATCAAAGTTCGCGCACACCACCGCGAGGAAGCGAACGCGTGCTGCTGAGAATTCCCATCAAGGTCGAGGGTAAGGATGCCCTTGGCAATGCATTTGATGAGACTACCTATACGCTGGTGGTGAATCGGAGTGGAGGGCTGATCGTCCTCTCGCATCTGCTACAGCCGGGCGCCGTGCTCAAAATCACCAACCTAAGAAACCAAGTCTCCTGTTCCTTCCAAGTGGTTGTGCGGGCCGTGAGATCATTGAGCGGCATTCCCGAGTGGGGCGTGAAGTGTCTGGAGCCTGAGGCTGAAATCTGGGGTGTTCACTTTCCCACCAGAACCGACGAGCTTTCACAATCAGGTCTCATTCATGTCCTGCTGGAGTGTCAGAAGTGCTTTTCCCGGGAGATGGCGGCGCTCACAGGGGAACAATATCGAAGGCTGGTGGCGCAGTCGTCATTGTCGAGCCCCTGTGCGAAATGCGCCACCACAACGGATTGGAGATTCGCGTTCATCGAAGTTGGACTTAATGAAGTCTCACCGGTCTTTCCGGCCCCTCCAGGTTCCAGGTTGACCTCGCCGAGCGAAGACGAAGACGAGAGACGGCGAGATAGGCGCCTGGGGGTCAAGCTCCCCATTGGAGTCAGGCTTCCGGACGGGAGCGAGGAGGCCAGCACGACGGAGAACATCTCGAAAACAGGTCTCTGCTTCGCCTGTAGCCTTGACATGCACGTCGGGGAGAGGGTGTATGTCAGGGTGGGGTTGGATAGTCCTGAAGAACAAAGGGATCTTCCTGTCCGCGTCATGTGGCGGCGCCCCATCAAGGAAAGGGGAAGAGCGTTGTATGGGGTAAAGCTGGAAAGACGCGAATGACTGCGCGCTGGAAACGCTTGCAACCAGCGGCCCCAACATGCGCCAGCATACCCTTCCCATTAGAGGCAAGCGCCAGCAGGTTCATACGGTGCGCTGCCGTCCCGGATGCAAACCCTTCAACCAATCCTGCCCCAACCCAGTCTAGCCGGAACCAAACCGGAGAGTAGGAGGCGTTCAACCTACCCTTCTAAGCCATATAAACACAGGCTAGAACGCCATTGGCTCAAATCACCCTGCTACAAAATGGCAGAATCCCACGACCAAGATACCCAAGGGAATATCGTATAGGAAAAAGGACGCTATTCTTCTCTTGACAAGCCGCCCTTCGTGGCTTAAATCTGTTATCGTCCGTAAGCGGTTACATTGCTATAAGAAGCTCGGAGTTCCCCCGTTCTCACACAGCAGTCAACTCAAGAGCTTCCTGGTCGACTTCGTCGGGTCTTGGGTCAAAACTGGAAAGCAATTGATCGCGAAAGGCGCACAGCCTCTTCTGACCGCGCCGGTGAGCATCCGGCGCTGCGGAGGGGGCTGCGCAGGATTTTCCTTTTCAGTAGGGATAATAGTCAGGGACGCCGCCGAACGGGAGAAGCGGCGCGAAGTGACTTCTCACGGGTGCGTTTCTCGGCCGACTCTGCGGCTCGTGCGCGTGCGACAGGCGTATAATCCCCTTTCACGTCCATCTTGCGTCGCGCCAATTCGTTTTACGCATCTGGGTAGAGCGGGAGCGTGCTTAGGAGCTTTCAAATGAGAGACATCAATCATTTCCATTTCATGACCCTTTTCCTGATACTTTCAGTATTTCCCTCTCGGGGTAATCCCCAGATGACGAGCAACACCCCAGCAGGGGAATCAATTGCGGGACCGGCAAAACTGGTCGACATCCCACTCAAATCCGTGGACATCCACGACGGTTTCTGGTCGCCCCGAATCGAAGTTAATCGGACGAAAACCCTCGAGCACGTCTACCGCGAACTCGAACAAACGGGGTCGATTCGGAATTTTGATATTGCCTCGGGCAAAGCCAGCGGCAAGTTTGGAGGCCCGTGGTGGAGCGATTCGGACGTCTATAAGTGGATCGAGGGAGCCAGCTACAGCCTCGCCAAACATCCCGATCCCGAGCTCGAGGCGAAGGTCGAGAGTCTGATCCAGAGGATAGCCGCAGCGCAACAAAAGGACGGATACATCGACACGTTTATCCTGATTGTTGAACCCGACATGCGCTGGAGAAACCTCGCCTTCTTTCACGAGCTTTTCTGTGCGGGCTCGCTTTTTGAAGCCGCCGTGGCCCACTACGAAGCCACAGGAAAGCGGTCCTTGCTCGAGGTGGCCCTCAAATATGCCGACTACATCGATTCCTATTTTGGGGAGGGGAAGCACGATGGTATTCCGGGGCATGAAGAGGTGGAGTTGGCATTGGTCAAGCTTTATCGCCTGACTCACGAGCCGCGCTACCTCCGTCTGGCGGAATACTTCGTTAACAAGCGCGGTTCCAAGCCCTCGGTCTTCGAGGAGCAATACCGGCTTTTGCCTTCGCCCAGAAGCGTGGAGCTCTTGGGACACCCCATGGACATTACGGCTTTTTACAAGAGGTTCTTCCTACACGATCCGTCGGTCTTTGACACCAGGTACTCGCAAGATTACCTCCCGGTTCGACAGCAGCGGGAAGCCGTCGGGCATGCCGTGCGCGCCATGTACCTCTACTCGGCGATGGCGGATCTGGCCTACGAAACGGGCGATAGCAGCTTGCTGCAAGCCCTCCAAAGCCTGCACGACAGCGTCACCCTGCGCCGCATGTATGTCACGGGAGGAATTGGCCCCTCCGAGCATAATGAAGGTTTTACCGCAGATTACGACCTTCCCAACGACAACGCTTACCAGGAAACCTGCGCTTCGCAAGGCATGATTCTGTGGAATCACCGCATGCTGAAGCTGACGGGCGACAGCCGATACTCCAATGTCATGGAGCTGTCCCTTTATAACGCGCTCGCCGCCGGAGTCTCCCTGAGCGGAAACACGTTCTGCTATGTGACGCCGCTGACCAACCCGGGGGACTTCGCGCGAGAGCCTTGGTTTGGAGTTCCCTGCTGCCCCACCACCATTGTCAGGTTCCTCCCTTCGCTGGGGAAGTACATCTACAATCAGTCATCGGACGGGTTATGGGTGAATCTCTATATTTCAAGCACGATGCATACCCGAATAGGTAACGAGGATGTCCAGCTTCAACAGACATCGAATTATCCCTGGGACGGAAATGTGAAGTTATGGGTCAATGACTCCGCCCCGGAAGAGTTCACTCTCCATTTGCGAATCCCTGATTGGTGCACCCACGCCTCTGTGAAAGTGAATGGCGCCGTAGTTCACCCCACGATGTCAAAAGGATATGCGGAGGTCCACCGCGCCTGGTCTAACCGGGACACCCTCGAGCTCTCGCTTCCCATGGAGGTCCAGAAACTACGCGCCAACCCGAAGGTTCTTGAAGATCGCGGCAAGATCGCTCTGAAGCGTGGCCCCCTGATTTATTGTCTGGAACAACCCGACATGGCGGCGCCTGTCGATCAAATAGTCATTCCCATTGAAACGAAGTTGGAGCCCGAGTTCGAAGCAAACCTCCTGGGTGGAGTGGTTGCACTCAAAGGGCAGGCGGTGCGGAAGCCGTCGGTGGAGTGGAAGAACGCGCTCTATAAGCCCATTGCGGACTCTCCCCGCCTCCGCGCCCCAACTCCGATCACGGCACTTCCATATTGCCTCTGGGGTAATCGCGGTCTCGCCAAGATGACCGTCTGGATTGACTCTCAGCCCTGAGTTCCGTGTTTTTTTACCAGCACCGACGGCAGCAGGATACCAGGGTTCCCGGCAACCTCTTGCAAACGGACTGAAACCATTACTGGATGGCCTTGCACCGGGCTTTTATGTTAATCTCATGCAGACGTTTAGTTCTAGCGAAGCGCTTTCATTTTTTGCCTATGATCATCCCACGTTGCGAGGTCCGAATCCCCCATGAACCTGGAAGATGTCGCCAAGCGAGCCAAGGTTTCCATTGCTACGGTTTCTCGCGTTCTTAACGAAGTCGGTCCGGTTAGGAACACCACCAAGGCGCGTGTCCTGAAAGTGGTTCAAGCTCTCAAGTATCATCCCAATATCCACGCTCGAACCTTGGCCGGCGGCAGAAGCCGCACGTTGGGTATGATCGTCTCCAATCTGGAGAACCCGTTTTTCCTGGACATTTTCCGCAGTCTGGAATCGGAAGCGCGTCGCCATGCTTACGAGGTGGTGGTGGCCAACACCGACTACAACCCACGCCGGCTGGTTAACAGTGTGCACTTGATGATGGGCCGTCGTGTGGCGGGGCTGGCGGTCATTGTCTCCGAAATGGAGCCCACCCTCATGCAGGAGCTCATCGAGTCAAACCTCCCCATCGTCTTTTACGACGTGGGGACGCCGGCGAAAAACATTTCGAACATCCGGGTGAACTATCAAAAGGGAATTCAAAAGACCGTGGAATACCTCTACTCGCTCGGGCACCGCCACATGGCCTTTGTGGGCCACCATACCGGCCTGGAGCCCCTCCTTGACCGCAAAGTCTCCTTCCTGGAAACGATGAAGCGTCATGCCGGGACCGTGGAGTTCACCACCGTTGCAGACCGGGACGAACCCTCAGGGGGAGAGCAGGCGACGCGGACGCTGCTGGCCGCTGGCTTCAGGCCTACGGCGATCATCTGCGTAAACGATTATATGGCCCTGGGAGTGTTGAAGGCGCTTCGGGAAAGTGGCTTGAGGATTCCCGAGGACGTGTCCGTGACCGGCTACGATAACATCGGTCTCTCCGGGTACGCTTTCCCCGCTCTTACCACCGTCAATATCCCTCGGGAAAAGATTGGACGCCTGTCGTTCGAAGCTCTCGTTCCACCTGAAGGTGGGCAGGTGCAGGGCCGCGGCTTCTCGATCGACCCCGAACTGGTCATCCGCGAGTCCACCGGGCCAGCGCCGCGTAACTAATCCCGCTGCGCACCGCGAGGAACCTTCGACTCAACGGTTTCTGATTCCGATCAATGCCAGGCAAGGTGGACAAAGAGCGCAGGTGCCGTGCAAACGCTTTCAGTTGTCAACCGTAAGCTAACCCACATTAAACCTCCACGAATCACCCGTTGCCTAGTTGTTTTGTACTAGTACAGCTAAAAAATATTTTAAAAAGCCTCTTGACACCGCCTACGAAAAATGATTTTATATGGCGCGCGGATATAAGCGCTTACATTAACGCCGGGTAGTGAGCGCGCTAAGCCGCCACGGGCTGACGGCAGATTCAGTTGGGGTTCAACGTGGAGCAGTTGGTTTCTGAGAAATGAAAGTCCGTGAGCTTGGCTATCTCGTGAATCGGCGATACAAGACTTAGCCTGTCGTTCGGAAAACCCAATGGAGGTGGGCAGTGAACAAGCAAGTGCGTTTTCTGACTGTTTTACTGACGCTGTTTCTTTTAACGCTCCTCACCGGAAGCGCCGTCTATGCGCAGGTAGGAGCTGACCGCGTAGCTGTGACGGGCTTCGTGACCGACCCGAGCGGGGCCGCTGTGCCCAGCGCGGCAATCACACTACTAAACCAGGACACCGGCGTAAAGACCGTTGTGGCCACCGACGGCGCCGGTAATTTCACAACCCCGCCGACGATTCTGGGCAACTACACTCTGGAGGTGACAAAGGAAGGGTTCAAGGCTTACAGCCAGCCCGACATGGCCCTGAATATCGGCGGAAGGACTTACACGCAGAACGTCACGCTCCAACTGGGCGCTGTAAACCAAACCGTCGAGGTGAAGGCGGGCGCACAGCTCATTAACACTCAGAGCACCGAGGTCTCTTACCAGGTTGGCAAGCAGTATTATCAGGACCTTCCGGACGTGATGGGCGCGGACGTTCGCTTGGCCGAAACCAAGCTTGTCTTGTCACCCGGCTACGTCCCCACGGCGCCCAACGGCGATGCCATCTTTCGCGGCGACGCGTTTGAATCGCGAATCAACGGTGGCCAAACCGTCTCCTGGGAAAGCTGGTTTGACGGCGCTGAATACGGCTATGCCGAAGGTCATCAGCAAACTCATGAAAGCTCGATTCCCTATGCCGCGGTGCAGGAAATGACCACCACGGTGAACAACTTCTCCGCCCAGTACGGGCACACCAGTGGCGGCATAGTCCTCTACACCACCAAGTCCGGCACCAGCCAGTATCACGGCAGCTTGTACGATATTCTGACCAGCGCCAAGCTGGACGCGAACAACTTTTTCCTGAATGAATCAGGAGTTAACATTCTCCCTCTGACCCAGAATAACGCGGGCGTTACCTTCGGCGGTCCCGTTCCCAAGCTGCATAAGACCTTCTTCTTCGTCAACTATGACCGGTTCGATTACCACAGCACGGTTAACACAGGGTTCCAGAACACCCTTCCCACACCGGCTGAGCGAGGCGGCGACTTCAGCCAGTTGCTGCAAGATCCGAGCGCCGGCTGCGCCAGCCCTCCTTGTCAGATTGGCAGCGATGCGCTGGGCCGCCCGATCTACTTTGGAGAAATCTTCAACCCGAATACCCAGCGAACAGCGCCGAATGGAACTCTCGTCCGTGACGGTTACGGATTTGACCCAACAACCGGATTGCCGACGGGGACAGCGAACGTGATTCCGATGAACGATCCGCTGGTCAAGGGGAATCCCGGCGCCCAGTATGTCGCCTCCATCGTCCCCGCGCTTGATCGCAACACGCTGTTCACTGCTAACGAATTCGGGGGCACTTCGGACGACAACGACAAAATCAATGTTTATACGTTGTTGTTCAGGATCGATCACACGTTCAGCGATAAGTGGTCCGTCTCTTTCACCTATTTTCAGAATCACCGGCCTCGCACCGCCCATTGCGGCGGCCCGGAGGGGTGCAATACCGTGAATAACGGCGAAACGGACCCCCAGTCGAACGACACCTATCTCGGGCAGGGCTTCTACCAGCTAGTCACCAACCACTTTGCGCACCTCCAGATCAGCACGGTGATCAAGCCGAACCTGTTCAACCACGCCACGCTATCCTACGACCGTTGGCTGATGGAGGGCCACCAGTTGTCCTCGGGGGTCGGCTGGAACTCGAAGCTGGGGCTTGGCCTGCCGGACATTCCCGCGTCCAACGACGCCGGCTTCCCCTCGATTAACTTCGCTGACGCCTTGGTCCCTTACACCACCTACGGGACGCCGTGGTATAAGGACGGGGGTGACATCAACAATCGGTACCAGTTCTATGACGACCTCACCTGGATTGTCGGCAAGCACACGTTGAAGTTTGGAGTTCAATACGAGTACCACACCTACCCGCAAATTGGATGGGCCGTGGGCACCGGCGGCACGTTTAATTTCAACTCCAACGAAACTGCCGCCTTGTCCAGCTCGGGAGTTCCTTTGGGGACAACCACAGGAGACGCATTTGCTTCCTTCCTGCTTGGCCAAGTCGACAACGCGGGCTTCACCAATACCACCTTTTACATGCCCAAGTTCAAGTACGCGTCTCCCTGGGTGAACGATTCCTATAAAGTCACCCCCCATCTGACCCTCGAGCTTGGCCTACGCCTCGATTGGAATTCGGGCCTCTCCGAGCAATACGGGCGCTTTTCTACCTTCTCGCCCACTGCTACGCAGACCATTAACGGCGCGACTGTTCCTGGCGCGATGGTTTTTGGCAGCGCTGCTTACGGGAATGACTCCAAGGGCTTGTCGCCTCGCTTTGGGTTTGCCTATCAGGTAGGGGAAAATAGCGTGATTCGCGGCGGGATTGCCCAATACGACGGAGCCACGATCTCCGGGTCCTGGGCTGGGAATGCTTACCCAACCAATGGCTATTCAACAAACCCGACGGTAAGCAACGTCACCGGCGGAATAACGCCAGCCTACTACTTTGGAAATGGGTTCCCTAGCTCTGCCATTACCTTCCCACCCGATACCAGTCCCGCAGTCGAGAATGGAGCGTCGCCGGTGGGCGTGCTTCCCGACTCATACGAGATGCCGAGGTGGGTAAACTACACCGCCTCCTTCCAACACCAGTGGCACAGCAACATGGACCTTACCGTTGCTTACGTGGGGAACCACGGAACGCGTTTGCCCATCAACGCGATCAACCTGGGGCCGGAGGCCAATGAAAACGCAGGTAGCGTGCTCCAATATGGCTCTCTACTGACCTCAGGAGCGTTCACTAATGGCGTTCCCAACCCCGCCTTGGTGGCCGCCGGGTTCACAACTCCTCCTTACCCGGGCTTCACTGGAGACCTTGCCCAAGCCTTGCGGCCTTACCCGCAGTACCAGGAAATCGGGTGGCGCGAGGGGCACACCGGAGCCAGCCATTACAACGCCTTGCAGGTGCAGTTGAATAAGCACTGGAAGAGCGACTTGGTCACCGTGTCCTACACCTGGTCCAGGCTCATGAACAACAGCGCGGAATCTGGCGAGGCGCAGTGCTGCGGTGGCTCGGGCGCTGGCGTCGCTCCCCAGAACCCAAGCGATATGCACGACATGTGGGGGCCAAGTGTGGACGACGTCCCGCAAACCTTAGCCATCAGCGAGGTTTATACTCTGCCCTTCGGCCACGGCCAGCACTTCGGCGGCGGTGTTTCACCGGCTGTGAACAAGTTTATCGGCAACTGGAACCTTTCCGGTGTTCTCAGCTACGAATCGGGGCGCCCGCAGACAATGTACGAGAACAGCGAACTCGGCAGCTATTTGTTTGACAACGGCACCCAGTTCCCCAACATCGTTTCTGGCCAAAACCCTCTGTCGGGTGGAAGTTTCACCAACCCCTTTGGCCAGGTATACTACAATCCCAGTGCTTTTTCGGATCCCGGCCCGTTTGCCTTCGGCAATGCACCGCGGACGAGCTCAGGCATCCGAGGCTTCCACTATTACAACGAGGACCTCTCAATTTACAAGGATACCTACTTCGGCGAGAGCAAATATGTAAGATTCCAAGCCACGGCGGGTAACCTATTGAATCGGGTTGATTTCTGCCCGCCGAACTCCACCGTTAACAGCGGCGCTTTCGGGACGACGTTCACCCAGTGCAACGTCCCAAGGCGCATCCAGATGGCCCTGGAAGTCTTCTTCTGAGGCCGATTCTCGCGTCTGTTCTACGATGGCCGGTCCCCCAGGGGACCGGCCATCTTTTTTTGGTGCTAGCAGAAGAACTCTTCTCTGTGGCCTCTGTGCGCTCTGTGGGGGTTCTTTTCTTCAATCTCGGGTCTATGCACGTGTGGCAATTGATCGATGGAGGACATTGACGGTCGACTAACCAGCCCTGGAAACGGACGCTTACAGACTATCCTGCCGAGAACTTTTCCCTTCGAACAATTCCCCCGCCTTCTTTAACGTGGACGAGTTGGTTGACTTCAATCTTCTCGAACCGTTCCACCAGGCCGGAGGGCCAGCGAACTTCCATCGAGTCCACCTGCTTTGCCTGGCCAAGCCCGAAATGGAGGCGAAAATCATTTTGGGAGAGATAGCTGGCGCCGCTCATCACCTCGTCAATCTGGATGTGATTTCCCGTCACGACTTTGACGCGCGCTCCAATCGCGCTGCGATTCGATTTCACGCCGAGGCACTTCACTTTGATCCAACTGTGCCCTGACGTGCAGTCGTTGCGCAGTAGCGACGGAGGATCATTCATATTGATCACGATGACGTCCACGTCGCCGTCGTTATCGTAGTCACCAAAAGCGCAACCGCGGCTGGTATGAGGCTGCATGGCGCCAGGCCCGGCCGCTGGCGCCACGTTCTCGAATTTCCCGTTCCCTGTATTCCGATAAACAACCGGGGGTGACGCGTAATCTGCCATCAGACCGCGCCCCGAAATTTCCGGGTAAACGTGGCCTGTGGAAATGAAGATGTCGCGCCATCCGTCGTTGTCGAAGTCCTGGAATCCTGCTCCCCAACTGACATTAGCCGTTGCCGCTGCAAGGCCGGCTTGATAAACCGCGTCGTAAAAGGTGCCATCGTGATTGTTGTGGTAAAGGCTAACATTCTCGCCCGCGAAATTGGGCTTCAGGATATCGAGCCAGCCGTCGCAATCATAGTCTCCTACCGCGACTCCCATCCCACCTTGGGTAGCGCCGTTCCCATTGAGCGCGCAGCCGGCGGGCGTGGCGATCTGGGTGAATGTCCCGTTGTGGTTGTTGTGGTACAACAGGCTGGGCGCTTCATCGCAGGAAACGTAAATGTCGGGCCAGCCGTCGTTATCGAAATCCGCCGCCGCGGCGCCCATCCCGTACGAGCCTGCCGGAATCCAGTTGTCGCTGACAACATAAGGGTCCGGAAGCCCGCGCGGAATGGCGATTCCGGATCCTTCCGAGACATCCTCAAATGTGCCGTCTCCCCGGTTATGGTAGAGGATATTCGTTCCGCCGCCCATCCCTTGAGGCCCGCAAGCAACGGGGACTCCGTAATACTTACAGAGCGCAGATGCGCCGGGCGCGGGAGCAATGTTCGGGTCGAAGTTCACATAGTTCGCCACAAACAGATCGAGGTGCCCATCAAGGTCGTAGTCCAGAAAGCAGCACGCGACATTCCACCTCACATGCGGACCGTGCTGGACAAGACCTGCTTTCTCGGTAACATCAGTGAAGGTGCCATCGCCGTTGTTGTGGTAAAGAACATTCTGGCCCCAATAGGTTACGAATAAATCGTCATAGCCGTCGTTGTCGTAATCGCCCACGCAACAACCCTGTCCCCAGCCTGTCCGCACCAAACCCGCTTGCTGCGTGACCTCGGTGAAGGTTCCGTCGCGATTATTGTGGAAGAGGAAGTTGGAGGGTGGCGGGCCGGAGGAAGGCGCGTCAAATGCAGTTCCATTCACCATGAAAACATCTATCCAACCATCGTTGTCGTAGTCAAAGAACGCTACGCCACACCCCATCTCCTCCAAGAGGTAGCGCTTCGTCATTTTTCCGCCGGTGACGTTTATCGCTTGGCCGAGCCCTGCGTGCGTGGCAACGTCTGTGAACGAAAAACCCAGCCTGGCTGCCGAATGCTCCGGGGGCGAGCTTCGCAGCTTTGACCGTTGGCCGGCCCTCACAGTCCGGGATTCGAGGGCGAGGATGGACGCCGGCACTAAAGCGCCCAAGCGCTTAAATGACCGCAGAAATTCGCGCCGTGACTTCCAAAGGCCGCTTTCGAATTCAGTGCTCATCATCGTGCGCCGGTGGAGCTGGGGGAAGGTCAGGTTCGCGTTCGTGGTTGGCGTCTCGCCAGAGCTTGGCCATGGCATTCTCGTCGTTATGGATCTCTTCGAATTTTTTGAGAGCCGCCTCGCTTTCCGGGATTTTCCCTAGCTTCCGCAGGGCCTTACTGAGAAGGTAGAAATACTCGGCCGTGCTGGAATTGATGGCAATGGCTTTTTGCACGGCGTCCTCGGCTTTCTGCCACTCGTTCTCAGTTTGAAACGCCTTGGCGAGATCATAGTAGGCGAGATCGCACTGCGAATCGATCAATAGCGCCTTGCTTGCAAATTCGATTGCGAGATCGGGCTGTCGCTGTCGATTGTAATGGGCGCTGAGATATTCAAAAGGCAATGGTGAGTTCAAATGTTGCGCCTCATTCATTTGGGCGGCCGTTGTGTAGTCCTGAACCGCCTCATCATTCTTCCCCAGTGTTTCCATAACCAGACCAAGATTGTTGTAGGCTTTCATGTACGCAGGATCGAGCTGGATTGCGGTCTGGAATTCCTTCAGGGCGAAAGAGAAAAGCTGCCGCGTGTAGTAGACTCGACCCAGATAGTAGTGAATCTCGGGCGATTTCGGTTCCAGTTGTGCCGCAGCTTGCAATTCCACTTCGGCCAAATCATAACGGCCCACGAAGGTGCAGACCAAGCCGAGAATCTTATGCGCCTGGGCGTCCTTGACGTTGAGCTGCAACGACCTGGACAGCTCGCGGACAGCGCCCCCGATTTTATGGGCACGAAAAAAGACATAGCCAAGGTCATAGTGCGCCCGGGCCGAGCTGTCGTGATCTCTAACGTAGCGCTCCAAGCCCGGCATGGCTTGTTGATACTGGCCCAGCTCGATGAGGTCCTCTAAAGGCTTAAGGGTATCCTTATCGGCAGCTTGAACCGGAGTGTCGAAGACGCGTGCAGGGGGGCTACTCGTCCCTTTATTCTGGTTGGGCGCGTTTTCCTGAGAGCCGAGAGCGAGCGGAGCAACCGCAAGGGCGAGCAGCAGACACGCAATTTGGCCAGCCCATCCGAGGGCAGAGGTCGCCGCACAGCCCACATCGGGCGGCGTGACCACCGTGCCGGGTTTCATGCCCAGGTTGGCCAAAATGCGTTCGCTCCGATTAACCATGACCTGCGGCTGCGCCGGCAGGTGTGCAGAAAGTCTCCGCACGTGTGAAGGAATCAGTGTGCCACGTTCGCCTTCGATGCGCCAAGCTGCTTGAGAGTGGAGGTCAGGTTCTCTTGCGCTTCGTGGTATTGGGGATTGAGTTTGAGAGCTTGTTGAAATGTTGTGACCGCCCTCTCCGCCTCGCCTTTTCGGGCGAGCGCTACCCCCAAGTAGTTGTAGGCCTCGGCCCATGACGGACGCAAGCGGATCACCTCCTCGAACTGCTGGATAGATGCCTCGAGGTCAGCAGCGTCAAGCAATGTTTTCGCCAAGGTGTATCGGGCCTCAGAATCGCCGGGCTTCAACCGCACGGCTTCCCGCCATTCGCGAATTGCGCCTTCGGAGTCGCCCTTCGTGAACAAAGCTTCTCCAAGCTCCTTATGAGCGCTCGCGGAGTTGGGCTCCAAGCGGGTGACCGTCCGGAAATGTTCAATGGCGGCATCGGTCTGCCCCATGGCTAATTCCTCTTCCGCCAGGCTGAACTGGGAATCGGCAAACTGTGTCCTGGTCTTCGTCGCGTTGAACTTTTGGCCGAACTGAAACTCCTTGGCGGCTTCCTCGGTTTGTCCCATGCGCCCCAGGGCCAATCCCATCTGGTAGTGGGCATCGCCCCTTTGTGGATCCAGTCTCACAGCTTCCCGGAGGTGCACAAGTGCTTCCTGCAGATTCTTCTGATCAACCAACATTTTGCCGAGTGTGTACTGCGCATCCACAGACTGGGGGGCCATCGTCACCACTTTGCGGAGCTCCGAGATTTCTTGCTCGACGTTTCCCTGGCGGCCGTAGGCTACGCCCAGATTGTAGTGGGCGCTGACCAGGGTGGGATCGAGTTTCAGCGCGGTTTGAAGTTCCTTGACCCCCTCATCGAGGTCGCTCTCAGTCAGAACGGCGCCGAGATCGGAATGAGCTTCTATGTAATCCGGTTTCTCTTGAATAGCCTTGCGGAATTCTGCGATGGCTTTTTCGCCCTGATCGGATTGAACGTACACCAACCCCAGCGCGTGATGGGCTTCATAGAAATCGGGTGCTTCCCGAATCGCGGTCTGGAGCTCCTGTATCACCGTGTCTTTATTGGCGCCCTGCAAGCCCAGGAGACGGGCAAGCACGAAGTGTACCTCCGGCAGGTCGCCCTTTCCCTGGGCCGCCTGCTTGAGCTGAGAGATTGCTTCCGCCAAATCGGTTTGGGCTCCTGGAGCCTGCGTATCCAGCCGCAGACCCGCCTCGAACTGATGAAGCGCCGGACCGAGCTCACCCATCTTCAATAGAATAACGGCCTGATCCATAAGAGCCGAGAAGTCATTCGGGTTGAGAGCCAGCGCGCAGGCCAAGCTATCCAAGGCAGACTCATGGTCACCAAGATCCTTCAGGCTCATGCCCAAAAATGCGTAGGCCGCGCCCGAAGCGGGATCCAGTTTGACGGCCTCCCTCAATTGGGTGACGGCTTCGGTTTCCCGGCCCCCATACCATAACGCAACGCCAAGGTTGTAGTGTGCCGCGGAGGATTGCGGGTCCAGCGTTACTGCTTGGTTCAATTCCGCAATGGCGTCCGGCAGCTTGCCTTGCTGGCCGAGGACAAATCCGAGCAGGTTGTGGGCATTTGGGTAGCTGGGGTCGGCACCGAGCGCCGCGTCCAGCGCTTGCACGGCTCCCTCCAAGTCCCCCTCCACAAGTTTCCGGCCGGCCTGATCGCAAAACTTCTCCGCCTCTGGGTTGGCAGGCGCAGGGGACATGTGACGTGATTTCGAGGCAAGCTGATTCAAGACCGAACCCAGCGCGTAATAGGCTTCGCTCATTTGCGGCGCCAGGCGAAGGCTCGCTTCCAGGCATTTCACGGCCTTCTCCAAGTCCCCCATCTGCTGGTAGGCCTGGGCACTCTCGTACTCGCTCCGATAAGCGACCGCGCCCGGGGGATGAAGCGCCAGAACACGCTCGAAATGTACTAGCGCGCCCTTGGGGTCACCTTTGGCGCGCATGATCAGACCCATATTGAGATGAGCCTCAAAGCTCGCCGGACGCAGCGCCAACGCCTTCCGAATCGCCGCGTAACCCGCGTCAAATTGCCCTACGCTGGCCAGAGTTGAGCCCAGATTGTTGTAGGCACGAAAAAAATCCGGCTTCAGTTCGACGGCTTTTCGATATTCTTCAATTCCAGCGGCGATTTGATTATTCTGAACGTAGGCGTTTCCAAGATCATTATGGGCCTCGGCAGATTTGGGATTCCGTTTCAGAACCGTTTGGTATTCTCCGATTGCCTCCTTGATCTGGCCGTTTTCTTCCATGGCCAGCGCCAGCGCCAATCGTGCCTGCTCGAAATCGGGCTCGAGTTCAACCGCAGCCTTTAACTCCCTCGTCGCATCCTCCAAACGCTGCGCTTCGGCGGCAATAAGGCCGAGATAATAATGGGCCTGCACGTTTTTAGCGTCGAGGTGAATGGCCTCAGCGAAGGCTGCCTCGGCATCCTTCTGGTTTCCCAATCTGGTCAGTGCTACACCCAGTCCACCGTACGCCTGACTGTTTTTGGGGTCACTACGGATAGCCTGCTGGAATTCCGCCGCCGCTTGCTTCCACTTCTGCTGGGTCAGTAGAACAACCCCTCGGCTATAGGGGTCCGCACCCGATTTCGCTTCCGTCTCGACAGGGAAGCATGGGGTTGAAATCCAGCAAACAAGTAGGAAAAGGATTGAACCCACGCAAGCGGCTCCGGGCCGGCCGAGTGGGCGCATTCTCCCGGCCTTCGGGGTCTCGCTGCGCTGAGCTCTTTCGTTCATGGCAAAATTCTACTGCTGCCCCAGAGGGCTGTCAAAAACGTCTGCTGGGAGCGCGGGCATCCTGCCCGCACCGTAAGTGGAATTGCAATCGGGAATGCGGGCAGGATGCCCGCGCTCCCAGCCATCGTTAGTTGTGCCGGAGTTCCTTTAAGCTTTGAATAGCGTAGGTCTCAATCACTGTTCCCTTGCCTAGTTCCGCGGCCTTGGAAAAGGCTTCGATGGCTTCCTGCTTATTCCCGGTGCTGGAGTAGATTTCTCCCAGACGAAAGTAAAGTGAAGCCTTGGGAGGTTGGGATAATGAGATGGCTTTCTTGAATTCTCCGATGGCCTCGTTATATTTGTCTTGCTGCATGGCGACCGAACCGAGGGCGGCATGCGCGCTGGATTCGATGCCGGCCTTTCGCGTCGCGAACTGTTCAGCCGTCTCACCGGGCCTCATCGGCAGCTTTGCCAACAAGTCGAGCGCCCGTTGCGCGTCGGTCTGCGCTTCTTCGAACGCCTTTGCGCCGTTGTCTGCGGAGTTACGCACCATGCTGGGTTGGGAAATCGCCGTGGCTACGATGAGCAGACTATAAGTGTTGTTGGCATCAAGCTCGAGGCTTCTTCGGCCCGTTTTCACGGCGTTGGCGTAGTCGCCTTTTGTTTGGAAAGCGGCCGCCGCCTGCGTGAAGACGTAGGACAACAGCTCGCTGGTTGGAAAGGTCTGAGCGTATTCCATCGCCATGCGAATTTTGGTGTCCGGATCGGAGGCCTGCTCCAGCGTCTTGTAGCCCATGGCCTCCTTGTAAGAAGATGTCAGGGGAGCGCCGGTCGCACTCATGAGGGTCGCACCTTTGAAATTCCGAACCGTCGGGCCTGCGGCCCAGATGGCCTGGAGAATTTGATCGGTCGCCCCGGCCTTCTTCATCCTCTTTTCAATATTAGGATTGAGGTCGAAATCTACACCCTGCTCACGTAAAGTCTTTTCAAGAAGATCCAGGTGTTGCTTCTCCTGTTCGATCAGGCGGTAGACTTCGTCTTGATTCAGCAGATTGCGCCCGGTTTCCTGGGCCGGCAGAATCCCCGCTGATAGTATTGAGATTACAGTTAGGCTAACCAGCTTTTGCCGCATTTTGTACCTCACGCTACCCGCCACCGGCATGGGTAGGGCGCGCCCTACCCTCGTTGGTGCGGAAAAGTGAACTCCACCACTATTGCGGTGTCGTTGCCGGCTGCGGGTTCGACTTGCGCATTGCTTCCACTTCCTGGAGCATTGATTTGGTCTGGCCGGCCAGCGGCCCGTTAGGAGCGATCCGGAGATAGGTCTGCATTTCAGTATACGCTCGATCGTACTCCTTCTGCCGTAAATAGGCGTCGGCAAGCCGGACGTGAACTTCCGGGGGCACGGCGGCACTCAAGGATATAGCCTTCAGGTAATCTTCTTCCGCCTCTTTGTACTTACCCCAGTGTTGGTGCACGGCGCCCAGCCGGTAGTAAGGTTGCCAGTCGCTCGGCGCCACCCGCAGTCCCTGTTGCAGAATGGAAGCGCTTTCCGAATACTTTTTCTCCGTATCCAGAAGGATTCCTAGTTGAAGGTAGGGTTCCAGAAACTCCCCGTCGCAGTGAATGGACTTTTGGAATGAGCTTTCTCCCGAAGATAGCTCCCCTTGCAGCGCGAGAACCACTCCCAACTCTGTAAGCGCCCGCGCGTAGCACGTGTCCATCTCAATGGCTTTTTCAAAGTGCTTGCGTGCGCTTGCCAGGTCTTTGGCTTGCAGCGCGTCGTGGCCCTGGCCGTATTCTTTGCGTGCTTTCTTTGGCGCAGCCAGATCCGTCGTGGTCTCCGAAGGAGTCGGAGGAGTTTTCTTTGCTCCTAGTGGCGCTAAGTAGAGCGCCGGAAAGCGGCTGGCATAATACTGCATGTCCACATGTGCGCTTGCCGGCTGATACCCCTCCGCGGTGGCGATGACCTGATAATACTCGCTGGTCAAATCGTAGAACGCGAATTTGCCCGTTGCGTCTACGCTCTGTTGAGCGACGACTACATTCTCCGCGACCTCTAGTTTCACGGTGACGGGAAAGGGAAGGGGCCCACCGTTAGTCACGCGAACCTGCCCTTGAATCGAGTTGTCGCTGCCTTGGCAGACTGGCCCAGCGAGGAGTGTGGCCATCCCCAGAAAAGCCACGGTCATAAAGCCCGTCGTGCCCGCATTGCGCGTCACCCCAAGCACCATCTTAGCCTCCTCTGAGCCTGTCAGCCACCCACGCGAGGACGGGAATATTCTACTACATGGAGAGTGGGAATGGGAGCATCAGGTTGCACCCTTACCGGATCGACGGCGATCACAGTAATCCCTATCGCCTCGCTGTAGGGGGACGGCTTGCCGTCCCCTGACGGTGTCAAGCCTCGCTGAGGAGGGTAGGGCAAGCCTTACCCCTACAGCTACGAGCCCGACTGTAAACGCTTGCTTAACGTAACCTCCGACCGCATCTCGGGCCAGGCACAGCCAAAACGGGGCCAAAATGGGGATTTGACTTCTCGTGGCCGCCCATATAAGCTTAGGCGACGTTTTTGGGACCCGATGAGAGTACCTGCGTGTCAAAGCCGCGACGGCTGTGTCATGATAGCGGGTCTAAGCGCTTACAATACTGGTCCGCATGACACGACACCCACCTCGAGTCCCCCGACACTTCTTGCTGTTTGGAGGAGGGCACCATGGGTTTCTTCTCGAGACGTAGGTTTCTCGGCAGCGGTCTGATCGCAGGCGCTTCGTTTGCCACAAGTTCTTCCTGGCTCGCGCGCGCCGCTCGAGCGGCTGAGGGTGCTTCCGGGCAGGCGCGCCTCACGATCGATCCGGATCGTTGTATTTCTACGCTCGACCGCAATATCTTCGGGTCTTTTATCGAACACTTGGGACGCGCGGTCTACGAAGGCATCTATGAACCTGGATCGAAGTTTGCTGATGCGAATGGTTTCCGAACAGATGTGCTCAGAGAGATCAAGGGGCTGGGCGTTCCCATCATCCGCTATCCCGGCGGTAACTTCGTGTCCGGGTACCAGTGGCTGGACGGGGTTGGTCCCAAGAAGGATCGGCCGCGCGTTTTGGACCGTGCGTGGAACACGATCGAGACGAATCAATTTGGGATCAACGAGTATGTGACCTGGTGCCGCGCCGTGGGCACGGAACCCCTGATTGGAACCAACTTCGGGACCGGAACCCCCGCCACCACCGTGGCCCTGCTCGAGTACTGCAATGTGGACAAGGGAACGAAGTGGAGTGACTTGCGCCGCCAGCACGGCTACGACAAGCCGCACAACATCAAGTACTGGTGCCTCGGCAACGAGATGGACGGCCCTTGGCAAATCGGGCACATTCCCGCCACTGAATATGGGAACAAAGCGCGGGACGCTGCCCGCCAGATGAGGACGGTTGATCCTTCGGTGAAACTCATCGCCTGCGGGTCAAGCCACAACCAGATGCCCACTTACCTCGAGTGGGATCAGCAGACGCTCGAGCAGTGCTACGAAGAAGTGGATGGAATCTCTCTGCACAGGTATTTCGGCAACGATGAAGAGACCGGAGGGGACAGCGCGAAGTTTCTGGCTATGAATCTCGACATGGACCGGCAGATCGAAGAGATCATGGCCGTGTGCGATCTGGTGCGAGGCCGCAAGCGGTCCGACAAAACCCTCTGGTTATCGTTCGACGAGTGGAATGTGTGGTACAGGGCTCGCAGCGGAAAGGCGGTGGACGGCGAGCGGCAGGTTGCTCCACACCTGCTGGAAGAAATCTACAACCTGGAAGACGCCCTCCTCGTGGGTGGACTGCTCAACACCTTGATCCGGCGCTCAGACCGTGTACGCCTGGCATGCCTGGCGCAATTGGTGAACGTCATCGCGCCCCTCATGACCAACGAAAACGGCTTGTTCCGCCAAACGATCTACTACCCATACTCCTGGGCGCTCCAGTACGCCCGCGGCAAGGCCCTTGACCTGGTCCCCGTATCGCCTACTTACGAGATATCGAGCTTCCAGGGGCGGGCGTTCGGCGGCGGGGGAAAGCTGCCCGTGCCCTATCTCGATATTAGCGGCACTATAGATTCCGAGAGTAAGACTGCCACGCTGTTCATCCTGAACCGTGATTTGGAGAAGCCGCGAGACCTGCAAGTGGTCTGGCACGAGGCAACGCCCACCCGGGTCAACACCTGCCTGGTGCTGACGGGCTCCGACCTCAAGGCCGTCAACGGGTTTGATGCTCCGAATCGGGTTGTGCCGGGAGCGCTGGAGGCCCCGCCGGTGGGTTCTCGCATGACCTTCCAATTGCCCGCGCACTCGTATACAGTGGTGAATGTCACGCTCACCTAGGAGGCTGCGCGGCCCGCAGCGCCCGGGAGTTCGATCCATCTAGGGAGGAAAGACATGCGGAGACTGCACGTTTCCATTTGCCTGTTCGCAATCGTACTCGCCGCGGGCTCAACCTGCTTTGCGGCAGAGAAACCAAATCTGGGAGTCAAAATGAGCACCTTCGGAAAAATGCCCGACGGACGAACCATCGAACTCTACACACTGACCAACACTAAGGGAATGCAAGTTGCCATCACGAACTACGGCGGGCGGGTGGTCTCGCTGCGGGTGCCGGATCGGAATGGCAGAATAGGCGACGTCGTCGTGGGCTTCGACGATCTCAACGGATATCTGGGCAATAACCCCTATTTCGGCGCGCTCATCGGCCGCTACGGAAATCGCATCGCAGATGCGAAATTCACTCTCCATGGAGTGGAATACAAGCTGCCGCAGAATGACGGGAAGAACAGCCTCCACGGGGGCACGCAGGGATTCGATCGGAGTGTCTGGACGGCCCGCGAGCTTCGCGGTCCGCACCCGGGCCTGGAGCTGACGCTTCTCAGCAGGGATGGCGAAGAGGGCTACCCCGGGAATCTCCGTGTGAAGGTCGTGTATTCGCTTACGCAAGACAATGGCCTTGAGATCGATTACACCGCGACCACTGACAAGGATACCGTCCTCAATCTCACCAACCATTCTTATTTCAATCTTGCCGGGGAAGGGAACGGGGACATTCTGAGGCAGGAGATGATGATCGTCGCCGACCGGTTCACCCCCATTGACAGTACCTTAATCCCCACGGGCGAGCTTCGCAGCGTCGAGCACACGCCTTTCGATTTTCGCAAACCTACCCCCATCGGCGCACGCATCAACGCCCAGGACGAGCAGATCGCATTTGGAAAAGGGTATGACCACAATTTCGTTCTGACCCGCGCCGGCGGCGGTCTAAGCCTCGCGGCTCGTGTCACTGACCCTGACTCGGGCCGCGTTCTCGAGGTCCTGACGACTCAGCCGGGAATACAGTTCTATACGGGGAATTTCCTGGACGGTACCCTTCATGGTAAGGGCGGGCACACTTACGTCCAGCGCTCGGCCTTCTGCCTGGAGACCCAGCACTTCCCGGATTCTCCCAATAAGGCGAGCTTCCCATCCACCGAGCTGAAACCGGGCCAGACGTATCATGAGACGACGGTCTATAAATTCTCTGTTAGCAAGTAGGCAGCTTCTCATTCGAACCGTGAGCGCGCCGGACGACACTGATTTGAGTTGAGACTCTCCAGGATGCGCGCAAGTGCGTGGGAGCGCGGGCATCCTGCCCGCTGGCTGCAAACCCGAGCTTGCCTGGCGCGGGGTCTTTCGATTGCGGAAATTCTTCTGAAATCCGGAATCTCAAATTTTCTATCCCCCTAGAGGGGCCAGCGACTTCTCGACCCTGCCTATTCATCATTACTTGGAATCTGCTCCACGCTTCAATGGGGCCGCGATCTTTCGACCGCGGAAATTCTTCTGAAATCCGGAATCTCAAATTTTCTATCCCCCTAGGGGGGCCAGCGACCTCTCGACCCTACCCATTCATCATTCACCACTCAATACTTCGAATCTGCTCCAAACTTCAATGGAGCCGCGATCCTTCGATTGCGGAAATTCTTCTGAAATCCGGAATCTCAAATTTTCTATCCCCCTAGAGGGGCCAGCGACTTCTCGACCCTACCTATTCATCATTCACTACTCAATCCTTCGAACCTGCTCCACGCTTTTCCGGCGCCGCGGTCTTTCGATCGCGGAAATGTGGCACAGCCACTCCTGGCTGTGCTTAAACCGCGACGCTTCAACGGGCCCGCTCCTGCGCGTGATTTGCCCCGACAGGCTGGTGCTCAGTTCCCCGAAGTTTGCGGTTACCGTCGCCGGTCCGCTCAGGGATACGGTGGCCGTGGTAGCGTTAGTCGGATTGGTCAGATTCCCACCTGACGTCGTACTCCAGTTTTGGAACACGTAGCCATCCCCGGCGGTGGCGGAGAGCGCCACCGGCGTACCGGCGTTGTGATACTTGCCCGACGCGGGGCTTGCCGTGCCTGCGCCCGATGGCGAGACGGCGATGGTCAATTGGTACTGCGTGGTGAAATCCGCCGTGTAGCTGGCGGGCGCGCTTAGATTCACCCAGCGCGGGTTGCTGGTCACGCTGTCGGACCACGTGGTGAAGAGATATCGCCCACCCACGCTGCCGTAAGCTGCACCACCTCGGTGCGATCGCCCGCTATGCTGTCATTCTGAGCGAAGCGAAGAATCTCGCTCTGGACTTTCCCCGCCCACCAACAGCGGGGCGAAATACTTCTCGGACGTTACCCTGAGCCCATTCCCTTCGCTCTCTCGAAAAACACCCGATGCCGGTCATTCCCGCGAAAGCGGGAATCCACCCCCTTGTGGGCCGTAACCGACGGACCATCCCCACGCGCGTGGGGACAACAACAACAACACGACTGGCCCCTTCACGGTCACCGGTTCACCCCCACGCGCGTGGGGACAACGTCTTCTGCAAGCGCCTGTTGTCTCGTCGGGTCGGTTCACCCCCACGCGCGTGGGGACAACCTTCCAACAGAGGCGGGAACGAGCGCCGGCCGCGGTTCACCCCCACGCGCGTGGGGACAACAAACAGTTCGGCGGTTTGCAGCACGCCCGCGCCGGTTCACCCCCACGCGCGTGGGGACAACTGCGTCGCGTGGTTGTTCTGAATGAGCGCCACCGGTTCACCCCCACGCGCGTGGGGACAACCGGCTGAACCACGGGCACGAGGCCCGAGCTGCCGGTTCACCCCCACGCGCGTGGGGACAACCGACAATCAGCTTGTCGCCGGCGGCGCAACCACGGTTCACCCCCACGCGCGTGGGGACAACGTCTCGAAAAGATGATTGCGCAAGTCCGTTATCGGTTCACCCCCACGCGCGTGGGGACAACCCACAGCCCGCGCCCCATGGTCAGCCCGGTAGCGGTTCACCCCCACGCGCGTGGGGACAACCGAGGCGTCGGGGTAGTAGCCGAACTGGCCGCCGGTTCACCCCCACGCGCGTGGGGACAACGGCGTGCAGGCGCTGAATGCGCTTGCGCAGGGCGGTTCACCCCCACGCGCGTGGGGACAACCTTTCCTCGCGATCTTTCAGCGAGCGCTCATGCGGTTCACCCCCACGCGCGTGGGGACAACGTTGGGCAGGCGATCCTGTTTTCGCTCTGTGACGGTTCACCCCCACGCGCGTGGGGACAACGACATCCGGGCCACCACAGCGGGCGCGGCAACCGGTTCACCCCCACGCGCGTGGGGACAACTTCGGCAAGGCAATCAGGCAACTGGCCGACGACGGTTCACCCCCACGCGCGTGGGGACAACAAAGAGGATGTAGTCGAGTGGATCGCCGCGACCGGTTCACCCCCACGCGCGTGGGGACAACATAGTAGCGCCACACCCGCCCAGGCACAAACCCGGTTCACCCCCACGCGCGTGGGGACAACTCCGGGGGGGCTTGCTTCGGCCTTGGTTTCGGCGGTTCACCCCCACGCGCGTGGGGACAACTTGTAAGAGAGTCATTAGTGCGTTGATCGTTCCGGTTCACCCCCACGCGCGTGGGGACAACCGGAGGGCAAATGAGCCGAGCGGTCCAGCCGGCGGTTCACCCCCACGCGCGTGGGGACAACGTAGGCGTCCACGTTTTCAAACCACGCCTGCTCGGTTCACCCCCACGCGCGTGGGGACAACCAGCCGAGGTTAGTGTAAGGCGAGGCGATCAGCGGTTCACCCCCACGCGCGTGGGGACAACTTGTAAAGTCCCATTGCCGAAACGTCGCTTAGCGGTTCACCCCCACGCGCGTGGGGACAACTGCGCGGTGGCGGCTTTGGTCTCGTTGCCTTCCGGTTCACCCCCACGCGCGTGGGGACAACGCCGCCCCAGGAGAGCGGCGAACTGCCTTTGACGGTTCACCCCCACGCGCGTGGGGACAACTCTTTCAGGATCAAGGCGCGCGTTTCGTTCTTCGGTTCACCCCCACGCGCGTGGGGACAACCCGTTGGCTCC
>Ga0326728_10000981_pt1 | contig 104449 bp, 76 predicted proteins | sample MB3enrmetagenome_FD_207602 | JGI IMG/M metagenome (GOLD analysis project Ga0326728, IMG submission 207602) | Lab enriched peat soil microbial communities from McLean, Ithaca, NY, United States - MB31MN | ecosystem: Environmental > Terrestrial > Soil > Wetlands > Peat | place: USA: New York... | reverse complement strand
ACCATTCAGTTCCTGGATGCCGCGAGCGGCAAGGTGAGCACGCTGGCTACCCTGGAGAAGCCCGCCGCCGACTCCCCTGAGTCGGCTACCCTGGGCAGGCCCGTCGCCGGCGGGCTGGCCGTCTCGCCCGACGATGCTCACGTGGTGTGGTCGCAAATGGACCGGAACACTTTTAACCTGATGCTGGTGGAGGGTTTCCGGTGATCGGCCGGACGATCTCGTAGTAGCACCCCCTTGGCTGCAAATCTCTGGAATCAGCCAATTGGCGGTTGACCCCCGAGGCGAATAACCAACTTCGAGACGGGCTCCATCTATGCGTTTGCATGGTCCCGGGACGGCAAACGCCTGGCCGTCATGCACCGCCCCACCACCGCCGATGTCGTCATGATCAGCAACTTCCAGCGTCGAGATAAGGCCCTGTGCTGGCCCCGGACCTCGGCTGTGTGAACTTTGCCGCTAAATTCCGTGCCGGCTCAACTCATCGTGGACGGGTGACGGCGCACTCGAAAATTATGTGGAGCGCGTACTTTGCTGGATTTGGAACGAAAAGCGCCCTTCCTACCTGCAATCATACAGACTCCCCGGAAACGGGGTTCGAGGAATTAGCTCCTGCCTATTCGCCAGGGGTTTAGTAATCGCCGAGGCGACCGCCAAGCCGGACACTTTGACGTGGACGGCCTTGTCGCAGTCGTGTTCGGCATCCTCGGTTATCGTGACGTCTTGTCACCTTCTCCGGGCAGACTCGCAGCGCATTTCCTACCGGCAGGAAATCGGCGGTGGGAATTGTAAAATCTTTTCCTACCGGTAGGAAAACGGCTCAGAATTTCCTTGACAAGACACCTGGGCTCGGGTTTAGGCTGGGAGGGTGGAAAGAAGGTCTCAGGTGTCAGGTGTCAGGTGTCAGGTGCTCGGTGCCAGGGACGCATGATGGCGGATTCAGATTACAAGATTCAACCTGGAAAACCAGCAACCGCGAAGGCATTCCCCTCTCGCATAAAGTTCCACGCGGTGGAGAAGTGAGGCACCAACAAAAAAAGATGTTAATAAATGACGTTCGAAGCCGGAATGTGTATGAAAACAAACAAAAGGATGACAATTTTACCGGGGAGAAAAGTGACATTTCTACACAACGGAACGGCATTTTACGCAAAATTACACCTATTTTGCTGAAACTTTCGGGTTTTTGCCACAATTGGAGCGCTCGGGAACGAATCCCGCGCTTGAGAATGTCAAAGCTCGAGGCGGCGGCTTTAAGCCGGCATGCGGCGAGGTAAACTCGCCGCTACTGCACCACTACTATGCAGAGCGACATAAATGTATGCGCATCCGCCTTGTAGCGGCGGTCTCCGACCGCCGTCGTACGGGCACGCCATGGCGTGCCCCTACGATTCGGCGCTCAGAGAGCGCCGCTACAATTTATGTCGTTCTGTATAGCAAGCAAATCCGCTTGTCCGTCGTTCTTGAGTGTACTATGCTGATGCGTTTCGGTATTGAGGTCTGGCGGCGTAATTGCCCTAGTGAGATGAAATCGACCCAGGGAGGGCCATTTTACCCATGACAACTTATAACGGGAACCCTGTCCCGCCGGAAGGCCAAGCCATCAGTTACGTGGACGGCGGGTTTGTAATTCCTGACACACCGGTTATTCCCTACATCGAGGGCGACGGAACCGGGCGCGACATTTGGAAAGCCTCGCAACGGGTATTCGACGCGGCCGTGAAGAAAATTCTTGGCGGCAAGCGGCGCATTGTTTGGTACGAGGTCTTTGCTGGGGAAAAAGCTTTTCGAAAGTTCGGGGAGTGGTTGCCGCAAGGCACGCTCGACGCCATCAAGGAATTTCGGATTGCCATCAAGGGCCCGCTCACGACCCCGGTGGGTGGGGGCATTCGCAGCCTGAACGTGGCGCTGCGGCAACTGTTGAATCTCTACGCCTGCTGGCGGCCGGTAAAGTACATCCCGGGCGTGCCCTCGCCCGTGCGCCACCCCGAGCGGATGAACATCATCATCTTCCGCGAGAACACCGAGGACGTTTACGCCGGCATCGAGTGGCGCGAAGGGACTTCCCAAGCGAAGCGTCTTATTGAATTTGTAAATGCCCTGCTGAAGGAAGACAACATTAAGAAGCAGGTGCGGTTCGACTCCGGTGTCGGGATCAAACCCATATCGATCACCGGGACCAAGCGGCTGGCGCGGCGCGCGTTGCAGTATGCCATCGCCAAAGGCCTGAAGACGGTGACCCTGGTCCACAAGGGCAACATCATGAAGTTCACCGAAGGCTCGTTTCGCGATTGGGGCTACGAACTGGCCAAGGAAGAGTTTCGCGCCCAAATTGTAACCGAACGTGAGAGCTGGATTCTGGGCAATAAAGACAAGGACCCGAACCTGTCTGTGGAAGCCAACGCGGCCATGGTCGAGCCGGGCCTGGGGATGGCTAATGAAGCCTTCCAACAGCAAGTCGCCAAGGAAGTGAAAGGCTGCCTCGAGGCGATCTATTCGACGCACGGCAGCGGGCAGTGGAAAAACAAGATTCTGGTGAATGACCGCATCGCAGATTCAATGCTCCAGCAGATTCTGACCCGCGCGGATGAATACCAGGTCGTCGTCACGCCGAACCTGAATGGCGATTACCTTTCCGACGCTTGCGCGGCGCAAATCGGCGGGCTGGGCGTGGCGCCGGGCGGGAACATCGGAGATGGTTTTGGGGTGTTTGAGGCCACGCACGGCACCGCTCCGAAATATGCCGACAAGGACATGATCAATCCCGGCGCTATGATTCGCTCCGGGGCGCTGATGTTTGAGTTTATGGGCTGGCCGGAAGTCAGCAAGCTGATCGAGGACGCTCTTGCCGCTACCATCGTGCAGCACCGCGTGACTTACGACTTGGAGCGGTTGATGCAGATGGAAGGCATCAAGGACGTGCAGAAGCTCGGCACCAGCGGGTTTGCCAGCGCCATCATTGAAAACATGGATCGGGTCATATGAATTGAGTCATTTGTCCATCGGGTCATCGGTTCATTGCAGAACCTGTTAGCCGTGCCCCCCGCCGGTATTGGTGCACTGTTCAAAGCTGACGGCATTTAAATGACCCAATGGGGGCAATGACTCGATCCAAATGACCCGATGACCCGATGAACAAATGACTCAATTCAAGAGGGGGGAACTCATGCGCAAAAAAGTAACCGTGATTGGGGCAGGGAATGTTGGTGCGACGCTCGCGCACCGCATTGTGGACAAGCAACTGGCGGACGTGGTGGTGATCGATATCCTGGAAGGGGTTCCGCAAGGCAAGGGATTGGACCTGCTGGAAGCGGGCCCGATTGAAGGCTACGACGTCAAGATCAAGGGAACAAACGATTACAACGACACGGCAAATTCTGACATCGTGGTGATGACGGCAGGGTTCCCGCGAAAGCCCGGCATGAGTCGTGACGATTTGCTCCGGGCAAATTTTGAGGTCGTGCATAGCGCCATCGAAAAGGCGGCAAAGCACTCGCCGGAATCGATCCTGATCGTGGTGACGAACCCGCTCGACGCCATGGTGCAGACCGCGTACCGCGTGAGCGGCTTTGCCAAGAACCGAGTGATGGGCATGGCCGGCATTCTGGATTCGGCACGCTACCGGACGTTTCTCGCCGAAGCCCTGAACGTTTCGGTGCAGGACGTGGAAGGCTTGGTTCTGGGCGGCCATGGCGACACCATGGTTCCAGTGCCGAGTTACACCACGGTGGCGGGCGTCCCGATTGCGCAGCTCATGCCCAAGGAGCGGCTTGACAAGATCATCGACCGGACACGCAAGGGTGGCGGCGAAATCGTGGCCCTGCTCAAAACCGGCAGCGCGTTCTATGCGCCCTCGGCCGCCGTCGTGCAGATGATCGACGCGATCTTCAATGACCGCAAGAAAATCCTTCCCTGCGCGGCATATCTCGAGGGTGAATACGGAATCCACGGGTTGTTTGTGGGCGTGCCAGTGAAGTTGGGCGCGCGCGGGATTGAAGAAATCGTCCAGATCAAGCTGACGCCGGAAGAGCAGGCCGCGCTCGAAAAATCCGCCGCTGCGGTGAAGGAGCTTACGGAGATTATCGGGGTGTAGGGGCGGCCAAGTAAGCAGAAGGTGCGAGGCAGCAAGCGCCTCTTGCGAGTGAGATACTACTAACCGCACAGCTCCGGAGGCGCGGAGATTTGAAGGTAAATTTCGTCTGAGCGCTAGACGAGGAAAATGATAGATGCCGGGCTGCCCACCGGAGTATATTGGCCGGTGAAAGTAAGCGCACCCGTCTTCCGATTGACGCGAAAAGTAGCGATGGCGTCGGCAAACTGGTTGCACGAGTAGAGGAAATTCCCCGTTGGATCGAAGTTGAAGCCGCGCGGATGATCGCCGCGGGTCCATTCCTCCCCGCCAAATGCCAGCGTTCCTGTAGCGCTGATGGAAAACCACGCAACGCTGTCGTGCAGCCGGTTGGAAGCGTAAAGGAACTTGCCGTCCGAAGAGATCATGACTTCCGCAGGGAAATTCGTGCCGGCGAAGCCTTTGGGCAGGCTGGAAAGGGTCTGTTTCGCGGTCAGGCTGCCTTTTGACGAGTCGTAGTCATAAGCGGCCAGCGTGGAACCCTCTTCTTGCAGGGAATAGAACCAGCGGCCGTTGGGATGAAACGCGAAGTGCCGCGGCCCGTCTCCCGAGGGCAACTCGACCCAGGCAGGATCGTTAGGGACGAGCCTCCCTTTCTCGGCATCGAACTTCCAAACAAAGATCCGGTCGAGCCCCGGATCGGCTGCAAATATGAAGCGGCCTGCCGGATCAGACTGGATCATGTGGGCGTGAGGCTTGTCGTGCCCGTGGATGGCAAAGCTTCCAGGGGGCGCGCTGGTGGGATGTTCCCGGCCCACGGTGCCCTGATCGTGTACGACGTCCGTAGCAGGGCCCAACTCGCCGTTCGCACGAATGGGAAGCACGGCCACCGTCCCTCCGAAGTAGTTGGCCACCAGCAAGAACTTGCCGGAAGGGTGGATACTCAAATGGGTGGGGTTAGCCCCTTCGGAGCTAACCGTGTTGAGCAAGGTCAGATGCCCGCTGGCGCGATCGATCGTGTAGGCACTCACCGAGCCGGAATTTGCGCCCTGAAAGTTCGAGATCCAATTCACCGAATACAGGTGTTTCCCCAAGGAGTCAAAAGCCAGGAAGGACGGGTTGGTATCTTTCCGAATCAGCTCGCGTTGGATGAGAGCTCCAGTGGCAGGATTCATTTCAAACAGATAGATGCCTTGCCCGCGACCGACGGAGCCGTCCGGGCCTTGCGGCAAACTGTAGGTTCCGACATACGCGAAAATTGCGTGAGGAATTGAATCTGCAGGGCCTTGGGGGGCCTCACGGAAGGCCGGCGCGGCCACGCCTAAAGCCGCGGCGCCTTTTAGGAATCTGCGCCGCGAAGTCTTTCCGAAAGGCGGCCATTCCACCCCACGTTGTGGCATACAAATCCTCCCTGGCCAGCTATGCCTTGTGGTTCCAGCAGCGTGGTGGCAGTCATTACTCAGTACAGCAAGCGCGCTACGCTTGGTGCTACTTCACTTCGACAATCTTTACGGTGTTCATCACCACCGGAGTCTTGGGCCGGTCGTTGGCGCCTCGCGGGGTGTTTACGATTTTGTCCACCACGTCCTGGCCCTTTACGACCTGGCCGAAAATCGTGTGATGGTTATCGAGCCAATTCGTAGGCGCCACGGTAATGAAAAACTGCGAGCCGTTGGTGCCCGGCCCGGCGTTGGCCATGGCGAGACGGCCGGGACGGTCGAAGGAAAGGTCACTCGCGAACTCGTCCTGAAACTTGTAACCGGGCCCGCCCGTGCCGGAGCCGAGCGGGCAGCCTCCCTGGATCATGAATTTCGGTATCACGCGATGGAAAATCAGGCCGTCATAGAAGGGCCGCTTGGTGCGCTGGCGGGTTTCGGAATCCACAAATTCCTTCGTCCCCTGCGCGAGCCCCACGAAGTTTTGGACGGTCAGCGGCGTCTTGTCAGGGAAAAGCTCGCAGGTAATTTCACCGAGAGTGGTGTCAAACACGGCATAATGGCCCGGTTTTAAATCGCTCATGAATTCTCCTTTTGCTGGGTCGATTCCGGCATGGCGCCGGCTTCACAATTGCCCGCTGCTGGCGGCACAATCCTAGCGTCTACGATCGTGCTGCAAGGTGGAACATTCATTTCGAAGGTCCTGCCGGCTTGCTCGTCACAACTCCCGCAGCCGGCAGAATTACTGCGGTCTTGATTGTGTCAAGCAAGGGAAAAGACTTTTCGAGATACGCTTTCCCCTCTTTTTGAATCCGGTTCTGGTCAGGACCATTACCGTTGGGCTGGCCCTCTCCGTACTCGCCATAAAGCTTGTCGATCACTTCCATGCCGCTAATGACCTTGCCGAAGGGAGAGAATCCCATGCCGTCGAGTCTCGAGTTCTCCCCCAAGTTGATGAACACCTGCGTGGTGCGAGTGTTAGGGCCGGCAGTCGCGAAGGTGAGCATCCCGCGCGTGTTGCTTTGTGTGACCTGGTCATCGGCGATCTTGGCGTTTTGCCAGACCTGGGAAACATCCGGCCGGGGGCTAATGCCGAACTGCACCACAAACCCCTGTAACACGCGGAAAAACGCCGCGCCATCGAAGAAGTGATATTTCACCAGATTGTAGAAGCGATCAGCCCCCCGAGGCGACCACGCGCGCGTCACCTCGACAACGAAATCCCCTTTGGTGGTGACGAACTTGGCATCGAAGACGGCTGGAGCTTGCAGTTTGAGCGACGCCGGGTTAAGCAGCGAGGCGCTGCTCCCAGGCACGGTGGTAGTTTGTTGCGTCGCGGAGTTAGTGGTCTTCTTCGTTGTCGAAGTAGCTTGGGGAGTCGCCCAGGCGGCGGAGGCGGCCATTGCCGCCAAGGCCAGCGCTGCTACCATCAAGATTGAAACGGTCTGCTTCCTCATAAGTCCTCCTGTTTCGTCTTTCAGTGGGCTGCCTGCATCTGGAGCGCCACCTGCTCCACCTGGCGCATGACGCGCAGGACATTCCCGCCCAAGATTTTCTCCAGATCTTCCTCACTGTAACCACGACGAGCGAGCTCACCGACCAAGGCAGGAATTTTGGAAACGTCTTCCATGCCGCGCGGCGCGGAGTCAACGCCGTCGAAGTCGGAGCCCAGGCCCACGTAATCGATTCCACCCACCTTGACGGCATGGTCAATGTGGTCGGCGATGGCCGTGTAAGATGGCACAGGCAAGTTCTTGGTCAATCGCTGTTCGATACGGGTCTCTTCGAGGTAGGAAAGGCGTTTGCCTTGTTTCGCGTAACGCCCGCGCGCCTCGGCAAGTTGGCCTTCGACCTGCTTTTCAATTTTTTCGTAGCCCTCAAGGTAGGCCTGACTGAGGAATCCAGAATAGAAATTGATGTTCATCACCCCGCGGTTTTTGGCGAGGGCGCGGATCATATCGTCGGTCATATTGCGCGGGGCACTGCACAAAGCCCGGCAGGAAGAGTGCGAAGCAATCAGTGGCGCCTTGCTGACGGCCAAGGCGGCGTAGAAGGTGCTGTCGGAAACATGCGAGATATCCACTATCATGCCGAGTTGGTTCATGCGCTCGATGGCTTGGCGGCCTAGCGGCGAAAGCCCTTTCCAAGCAGGCTTGTCGCCGGAGGAATCGCCCAGCTCGTCATTCTTCGTGTGAGTCAGCGTCATGTAACGGACGCCCAAGCGATAGAAGATGTCGAGCACGTGCAGATCGCCTTCAATCTGGTGGCCACCCTCGACTCCCATGAGGATGGCGATTTTCCCTTGGCGGTGCAGGCGCTCGATGTCGTCGGCCGTGGTGGCCAAGCCCAGCACGTCCGAGTGCCTCACGACCTGCTGACCGGTCACGTCAATCAGGTCGAGGGCGCGATGGATCAGGTCTTGCTGGGGCCAAGTCACATCCACCCAAATGGAAAAGAACTCGGCGCTCAGATGCCCCGAGCGCATCTTGGGGATACTTATCATATAAGGGCTGACGGGGCTGGCGAGGTCGTAACCTTCCTCGAGCATGACTTGCGGCGTGTCGGCGTGGGTATCAATGATGATAGCGTGATCCAGCGCCTGCGCAGCCACTTGGCGGGCATCCGTGGGCGTTTGGGCGAAGGCCCGCAGCAGGGCCGCCGGCCCCGCGCAAAACACCAGCAGCGCATAGGTTAGCGCATGTATTTCCAAGAGTCTTAGCCGCATAAGCCAGGAGCTAGCAATTATCACGATGCGCGAAAGGTTTTGTCAAACCTAAACTGACGGGCATTGTGTCAGATGGAGAAAGAAGACAGGCGGGGGAATTTTCCTGAAAGATGCAATGCGTCGTTGCTTGCCATGCGCAGCTTGAGTATAATCAGCAATCACCCTGGAACTCTCAACGGAGCGAAGCCTAATGGCGGAAATGGATCTGGTTCTTATTGTAGCCAAGATAGTTGACGAGATGCGAAAAGCGGGAGGTTCTCCCTCCGAGCAGGATTTGAACCGCCTGGCGGCGCAAATCTCAAATGGTTTCAAGGCCAAGAAGGAGGAGGTGGCCATCTTGCGCCTTGCCCCCGATGCGCGGATGCTGAGTTTTGTCTTTCCCACAAAACTCTCGGTCGTCGGGGCTATCCCCCTTACCACCACGCACTCGTTGGCCGCCAAGACCATCCGCGACAAGCGCGGTGACATCGTGAACAATTTCCCCACTTACAAACACGCGACGGTTTTTGAAGCCGTCGACCTTTCTGACCAAGAGAAAGCTGTGCCCATCCAGAAAATCATGAGTTCGCCTATGGTCGTGGAGGGGAAGATTGTGGGGGTGATCCAAGTCAGCCGCAAGGCACGGCCTGGCGAGCCTGTGGGTCCCGACTTCACGCAGGCGGACTTGGCGCAACTTGCCACCGTGGGTTCAATTTTGGGGAAGTATATTTCGGAGTTACCCCCCCCTTCGTTGACTCGACCGAAGGAGCCCGCCAAAACCTAATGGGCGCGCCGGAATATCCCGCTGAGCAATCAAATGGACGGTAGCGGCTCATTCCATTTTTTCCTCCCTAAGCATCATCGCGTACGATGGTAAACTGGATTGTTTCATCCGGGGGGCAGCGGAATCTACAAGCTGCACCCGAGTACAGCCCGGATCATGAGTGACATCCGCGTTCGCTTTGCGCCCTCACCCACAGGGTACCTTCACGTGGGGGGCGCGCGCACGGCGCTTTACAACTGGTTTTTCGCGCGTCACACGGGCGGAGTTTTGATCCTCCGCATCGAAGATACGGATGTAGACCGCTCGAAGCCCGAACTCACCACCGGTATCCTGGAAAGCCTGGAATGGCTCGGCCTCAATTGGGATGAAGGTCCCATCTATCAATCCCAGCGCCTCGATCGTTACTGCGGGATGGTTCTGGATCTCGAACGCTCGGGGCATGCATACCCTTGTTTTTGCACGCCGGAGGAACTCCAGGCCAAACGGGCCAAGGCGGAAGCCGAGCGCCGTGCGTGGAAATATGACGGCGCATGCCGCGCGCTTCCTCAAGCAGACCGGGAACGGCTACGCGCGGAGGGCCGCCCGGCGGCGATTCGCTTCCGCGTGCCGGATTCCGGCCAGACCAGCTTCGAGGACCTGGTCTTTGGCCACATTGAAGTCGAGCACCGCGACCTCGAGGACTTCGTGCTGCTGCGCTCGGACGGCCATCCGACCTATCACCTGGGTGTGGTGGCCGATGATCTTGACCTGCGCATTACCCATGTAATTCGCGGCGCCGACCACATTTCCAACACCCCCAAGCAGATTCTGATGTACCAAGCGCTGCAGGCGCCTGTGCCGGCCTTTGCGCACCTGCCGCTGATTCTCGGACCGGACAAACAACGCCTGTCGAAACGGCACGGGGCGACCTCGGTGGGCGCCTATCGCGAGCAAGGATTCCTACCGGAAGCAATGGTCAATTTCCTGGCGTTGCTCGGCTGGACGCCTCCTGGACAAAAGGAAATTGTGCCGATCGAGGAGATGATTCGCGAATTCGATCTCTCGACTGTTTCCAAATCGAATGCCGTCTTCGATCTGGAAAAGCTAGCGTGGATGAACAGCGAGTACTTGCGGCATCTGCCGGCGGAACGGCTGCTGCCTCTGGTCGAGCGAGAATTGACGGAAGCGGGACTGAAGGTCCGGGACTGGGGATTGGGGACTTGCGGTTCGGGAAACGGGACATGGGACACCGGACACGGGGCTCGGGAGGAAGAGAGGTTCAAACAGACCGTTCTGCTGCTTCAATCGCGGGCCCGGACGCTCAAGGACTTTTCGGGCGCTTTCCGAGCGTTTTTCACCGAGGATTTTGAATACGATCCCGAGGCGGTAAAAAAGTTTTGGAAGGACCCGGCGCTTTCAGCCCTTCTGGATACGCTTGCCGAACGCCTGGCGGCAACCGAACCCTTCGATCTGGCCGGAACGGAGAAGACTTTGCGCAGCTTGGCGGAAGAAAAGGGGGTGAAGGCAGGGTTGCTGATCAACGCCACACGTGTGGCATTGACGGGTCAGGCCGTGGCGCCAAGCCTGTTTGAATTAATGGTGGCGCTAGGGCATGATCGCGTGGTGGCGCGCTTGCGTCGCGCTGCGGACCATTTGCGCTCCACGGCGGGCCCCCGTGCCCCGGTGGCGGGCTAAGACCCTTTGGTGGCGTCCATCTTTTTGCGCAGAGTTTGGTAGGTTTCCACCACGACAATGGCGGCGGCGAGGACGGCTCCTGCCGTCGCTAGCACTTCCGTAGTGTTTTTCAAAAACTTCAGCAGTTTCCACATGCTTTCGCTCCTCCGATCGGCAGCCAAACGCCTTCCGGTATATCTTCATTATACCTTTCCAAGCCGAGAAATGTCGCATGCACTCCTTGTGCTGAAATTTCCAGCAAGCCGCAGCAGCGTGGTAATGAAAACCGTTTCTTGCCTGCGCTGCCTGGGTTGAAGAAGAGCTTGCCGCCAAGGACCAGCGCGCAGGGCTCATGGCTGTGGCCAAAAATCACCACCCGACACTTCTCGGGGAACCCTTCCAGAAACCGGTGGCAGCGCTCAGCCGGTTTTCCTTCCTGGGGACCCGCCTGGGCCCAATCGCGTAACGTCGACTGTGGCACGGGAAGGTCGTGGAGCATATGGATTTCGACCCTGCCAAACAACCGCGTGATGGTGGGCGCGAGGCCCAACGCAACCGAATCGATATTGCCCCGCACCGCTTGGACTGGTGCAAGAGCACGCAGTTGGTCGAGCACGAGCTCGGATCCGACATCACCGGCGTGGAAGATCTCGTTGACGCCGTGTAACAGTTGCGGGAGATGCGGATCAAAATATCCGTGCGTGTCGGAGACGACGCCAATTCTCATAGAAACCAGTAGATGGTAGACGGTAGACGGCCTACCGGATTGCGGTCTCGGTATCTCATCCCTGTCTACCGTCTACCGTATACCCACTACTGCCCCTTCCGCTCCTCCGCGACGATTTTCTCGACTAAAGCCTTGCAAAGTGGGCAAGGGGGATGGTTAATTCGGCAGGCGGCGATGCTGGTGTTACAACCGCAAGGGCAGGGCTCCATGTTCAGTCGATAGAGTATATGATTTCGTTGCGCCTTCGAAAGCGAACTCCAATCGATGCCGGGAACTTCCGTCGCGTCTGAGGGGACGAAGTCGGGCGCGGTCTGGGGACAGCCCGCAGGCAGCGGCCGGAGGGGGGCCGGCTCAAACTTCGCGCGGGCCGGAGCCATGGCCCAGACCAGTCCAGCCAGCAAGATGAGACTCAGCGCCACCAGGCCAGCGGAACTGGGGGGTTTCCCTTCGGAGGTCTTGGGTGGCTGGGCGCTATTCGAATTGGATTCGTCGGAAGACATCGGATTCCACCGGCTTCAACGGCACGTTGCGAGGTACAATTCTTATGGTCACGGTCAGCGGCACACTGGCCGGGGGCAGGCAGGCGTGATCGTTGCATGCCTGGTATGCGAACTTGGCCTTCAGCGTATACGTTCCTGCCGCCATGCCCTTCGCGGCTTGCAGCAGCGTGCCCACCACCACTGTGCCTTGATAGACTGAGAGCGGGACGTCCGAGAACGCGAATCTCTTGAGCGTCCCCTTCGGATACACCACATTTTTTACGGTGAACTGCTCGCTGGGATCCACCTTAAGGTCGGTGGGGATCAAGTATTCGAGTGACGGCTTGTGGTCGTTGATGTGATAGCCGGCCGCCACCTGCGCCAGCACGGCAAGTTTTACCGGAGAGTCGGCGTGCGCCGCGTCAGTGGCCATCATCGCGTGCGCCTCCACTACGGAATTGTTATTCTGAGCCCATCCCAGGCTCGTCGCCATCAGCGTCAAAACCCCGCTCCACAGGAGCATCCGCATATACCGTAAATCTCGCTTCTTCGCAGTTTGCAATCCCACTCCTAAACTCCTTATCCACGGTTGGGGATTTCAAGATGTCATCATCAGCCTCGACTATTTCGTAGCGATGCCGGAGGTCTTGTCCTTGAGAAATGCCTCCAATTGATCTTGCGCAAGCTTTCGACTGATGGCGCAGTTGCGGTCCACCCGGCGGCACTTGAGCAAGCTGAACTTACAGCCACAGGTGCATTGCTGGCCTTCCAACACCTTTTTGTAAGCCTCTTTCTGATCGGCGGTCAGTTTGGTTAGATCAATGCCGGGCACTTCCGAATCGATCGCTGCGGGGTTGCCCAATTCGACTTTGTCGTCGGCAAAAACTTGCCCCGCCTGGTGAAAGTCTTTGGCTTCGTCGGTCGCGCTGGCCGCCAGCAACTCCTTAATCTCTGTCTCAAAGACGCCGGGGTCATAGGCGCCAACGTGCTTTGCATAGATGCGGCCATCGCGCCCGATCAGGAAGGTGGTGGGGTATCCCTGCATGACACCATAAAGCTCCCCCAGCCGGTCGTTGCCGATAGCAACAGGATAATTCATCTGCAATTCTTTGTAGAATTCCACCACGGGTTCCGGGCTCTCGTCCATGGAGATGCCGATCATGCTAAAGCCCTGGGCTGCGTAACGCTTTTGCAACTCAACGAAGCCGGGAATCTCGATCCGACAGGGCCCGCACCACGTCGCCCAGAAATCGAGCACCACCACTTTCCCCTGGTAGTCACTTAGCTTGAGAGGTTTGCCGGTAATGTCGGTCAGCGAAAACGCCGGCGCCAGGGGATGGTTCCCTTCGCTTTTCGTTTGCGCCCTCACCGCGGGCTCAATCCAAAAACGGTTTATGTAATACAAGCCCACGACGAGGACCACCGCCAGCAGAGCGCCGGCGAGTAACTTGGGTTTTAGGGCCGTGGGGCGCTCCTGGGGAGAGCTCTCCGGCGCCTTTGATGTCTGGGGCGTATTCTCGATGGGTGTCTGTTCGTCCACAGCCCACACCTCACTGTGATTTAACGCTTGGCGCGTTTAGGGACGGGCGCCGCGGTAACCGCCCGCGCCGCGCCGACGGAAATTTCCCTGCCCACCGTCTGCGCCCGGCCGAAGCTGCCTTGCTGCGCCGCTTTCCCCGCCTGCTGAGCGCGCCGTTCATCCCTGCTTCCCGAACCTGCGCTCAGTTCTTCGGCGCGATGACCGCGCCGCCAAATCAATACCGCGGCAATCCCTGCCAGCGCCAGCAATGCGATGAACTGGGAGGTCGAGAGCAGGTGATGAAACACAAAACCCCGGTCTTCATCGCCACGCAGGAATTCCAGAAAGAACCGGGCCACTGCGTACAGGCCCACGTAAAGAAGGAAAACATCTCCATCCCGTTTCCGTTTGGGAAACCACCATAGCAGCAAACCGAAGATTACGAAAGTTGTGATCGATTCGTAAATCTGCGTGGGATGGAGCCGCTCTCCCAAAGGGACCCCTGTGACCTCATGCGCAAGGGGGCTGGTAAAGACCACTCCCCACGGGCAGGTGGTGGGTCTGCCGTAATCGCAGCCGGCGCTAAAGCATCCTAGCCGTCCCACGCTATGCCCCAGCGCAAGAGCGGGCGCGATCACATCCCCCAGCTTCCCAAAGGAGAGCTTATGCACCCGCACGTACCAGATGGCGAAGAAGAGCGTCGCCAGGAAGCCGCCGTAAAAAACGCCGCCCGCCATGAAGGTTGAGAGACTGAAGATTTGGCTGAGATGGTCGCGGTAATCATTCCACTCCGTCAGGATCATCAAGACTTTTGCGCCGACCAACCCTACCAGGATCCCCCAGGTATAAAAATCCAATACCTGCGCGGGGGCCAGACCCACGCGGGGGCCCAAACGCATGGCGGTAAACATCCCGGTCAGGATTGCCAGCACCAGCAGGACGCCGTAAGTCGGAAGGTGGAACCAACCGATACTGATCAAAATCGGGTGCAACCTTTTCCTCTCCTACCTTTATGGCCTGTCAGCCTTCCGGTTTACCAACCCTACAGCGAAAACCGGTTCAAGAATGAAAAATACCCGGAAATAATCGTTAGCTTGTTAAAAGCCATCAGCGTGCCCAGCGCAATTAACAAAACGCCGGATGCCACTTCCACCGCCTGCAAGTGCTGGCGGAATCCTCTATAGAATTTTAGGAAGCTACTAAGCCCCAGACTGGTGAGTAGGAACGGAATGGCGAGTCCTGCGGAATAAACTGCCAGCAGAAACATGCCCTGCAGCACCGTCTGTCGCTGGGCGGCAAGGGCCAGGATCGTCGCCAGAATGGGTCCGATGCAGGGAGTCCACCCAAAGGCAAACGCGAACCCCAGCAGAAACGCTCCGCCCAGGCCGCGACGCGGCGCGCCCGTATCCAGCCTCGCCTCACGATAGAGCAGCGGGATCTTTACCAAACCGGTCAAGTGCAATCCAAAAACAATCACCATGATGCCGGCGATTATGTTGAAGATTGCGCGCCGCGCCAACAGAAATCTTCCCACCCACGTTGCCGAGGCGCCCAGAAGCACAAAGACCAGGGAAAACCCTGCGACAAAAGCCAAGGAATTGCGCAGCACTCGGCGCAGGATCTCTCCGCTGGCCTCATTCTTCAGCTCTTCGATCGAGGCCCCGGAGAGCATCGAGATATATCCCGGGACCAAGGGCAGCACACACGGTGATAGAAAAGAAGCGATCCCAGCCAAAAAGGCAATGGGAATGCTCAACTCGTGGGTCATGATTCGGCCGTGCTCCTCACTTTATTAGACGCAGCAGACGCTTTTGCGTGACAGAAGGAACAAAGGAACGGAGGTGTCAGGCGCGAGATTTTCCCCTTCCCTTCCCTAGTATCCCCTTGGGCCACTTACCAGACGCGGCCCCGCACCGGGGCAGGAAAGTCACACCCCACCCTTGTGCCCACTTCCAACACAAGTGTACCATAGCGCCGTGGATTGACGATTGCCGATGGACGATTTTCGATTGCTTCCAATCGTCAATCGGCCATCGAAAATCGAACATGAAAAAGGAGTCCCACCAAACTTGCTGCGCGCCATTATCTTCGACTTTGATGGCATCATTGTTGACAGTGAACCGCTCATATTGAAGTTGACCCAAGAAATGGCTGCCCTCGAGGGCTGGTCCGTCAGCGAAGAAGAGTATTACCGTGACTACCTGGCGTTGGACGACCGCGGGATTGTTGAACATCTGTATGCCAGCCATGGGCGACCCGTGGACACTGCCCGCCGCGACGAGTTGGTCGCCTGGAAAGGCCAACGCTATCAGGAAATCATTCGCGACGGTCTGCCTCCCATGCCGGGCGTGGTAGAGTTCGTCACCATGTTGGCCGACGATTATCCGTTGGCGATTGCCAGCGGCAGCCTCCGCGTGGAAATCCACCATTTGCTTAACAAATTGGGCTTGCGCGAAAAATTTTCTGTTCTGGCGACAGCGGACGACTGCCGGAGCTCCAAGCCGGACCCTGAGGTCTACCTCACAGCCCTCTTCCGCTTGCGAGCACTGCCTAAGTTCCGGGACCAATCGCTCCAGTCGGAGGAGTGTCTTGCCATCGAGGATGCGCCCTTGGGAGTGGTCGCCGCACAAGCTGCGGGCTTCAAATGCCTGGCGCTTACCCACAGCCGGCCCCCGGCAGAACTCCAGCAGGCGGACTTGATTGCGGCGCAATTCGCGGACGTGGACATGCGCGATATCCGCGATTTGTTCCGCTGACGAGGAGAGGCACAATCCGCTCGCCTTGCCCGCTGTCGCTTTCCCCAATGCTCCAACAGTTACAAAAAACCTGACGGTTTCAGCAAAATACGTGTGCGTTTGGATAAAATGTCCTTCCGTTGTGCAGAAATGTCGCCTTTTCCCTCGGTAAAATTGTCATCTTTTTGTTTGTTTTCATACACATTCCGGCTTCCAACGTCATTTTATTAACATCTTTTTTTTCAGTTCTCGCTCCCGGCGCGCTTTTTCCCTTCGGCCGCGAGGATGGCCCCCCCCGCGCCAGATGATTTGCCCGGTGTTTTCCGCGTCGGTCTGGGCATTCGTCCTTTCTTCCGGGCGACCCGCTAGGGGTACCCCGTTCCGTACCCCTCCCTCCCCTCCCAGCCTAATCCCGAGCCCAGGTGTCTTGTCAACAGAATTCTGAGCCATTTTCCTACCGGTAGGAAAAAATTTTACAAATTGGCTTCAATTTTTCCTACCCGTAGGAAACCCTGAGCTGCGGGTCTCCGATATTCAACTCTCCTGGCGCCCTCTCACCCAGGCCGGCGCCGCCTGAAAAATGTAGAAACTCCAGGCGCGGGCATCCTGCCCGCGCGAGTTTGTTCTTGCGGGAGCGGGACGTTCCCGTGACGGCGGGCAAGATGCCCGCGCTATCATTTGCTTCGAGCTGGTGCAAGAAAACGCTCGCCACCCGTTCTCTTTTCAGGAGAACCTGCGTCCTGGCGTGAGTAGCCCCACTATCATTCCGGGCCAGTAGACGGTAAGCTGGAGGGTCCCACGCCCGGTGCGTGAGTATAGGGACCGGAAAGGTGAATCATGTTGAAACAACAATTCTCGGCACGGCTTATGATGGCAATCGTTCTGGCAGGCTGGATCTCTGCAGGAGAGGCGCGGCCGCAGACCACGGTGGACTCCACCGCACAGGACCAGAAAGAACTGGCGGTTACCGTTTATAACTCCAACGTCGCCCTGGTGCGTGACGTCCGCCGCGTGCGCCTGCCCGATGGCGCCATCGACTTACGCTATATGGATATTGCCGCGCAGGTGAATCCGGCAACGGTGCACATCGTTTCTTTGACCGCTCCCAAGGAACTCAACGTGCTCGAACAGGACTACGAGTACGATTTGCTGAGCCCGCAGAAGCTTCTGCAAAAATACGTCGGCAAGGAACTGACGCTGATCCGGGTCATCACGGAAAACAATTCCACCAAGGAAGTTCCTGTGAAAGCCGTGCTCTTGGCCGACAACGAGGGGCCGGTTTGGAAGGCCGGGAATGAAATTATCACCGGCATGGGAGCCGATCGTTACGTCTTTCCAGATTTACCGGAGAACCTCTACAGCAAGCCGACCCTCGTCTGGCTGCTGGACAATCGGAAAGCGGGCGAACAGACGGTAGAGGCTTCCTACCTAACGAACCAGGTGAACTGGAATGCCGATTACGTGCTCACCGTGCACTCCGACCAGAAGTCTGCGGATTTGAACGGCTGGGTGACGGTGGTGAACCAGAGCGGCGCGGCTTTCCAAAACGCTCAGCTTCAATTGGTAGCGGGGGAATTGAATCGCGTCGCGCCGCCGCGCAGCACGTTGCAGTTCGCCATGGCCGCCAAAGCGGCCCCCCCGGCCGCGCCGCAATTCGCGCAGGAGGCGATTTCCGAGTATCACCTTTACACACTCGAACGCCACACGAATATTCAGAATAACGAAACCAAGCAGATCAGCCTGCTGGCCGCAGCCGGCGCGGCGGTGGAGAAGGTCTTCGAGGTTGACGGCCAGTCCTATTACTACACGAACGCCCAGAGCCCCGGCCAACCGGCCAAAGAGCCGGTCAAAGTTCTGATCAAATTCAAGAACGCAGAGGGCAACTCGTTGGGAGTCCCGCTGCCGGCGGGCACCGTGCGCGTCTACCAGGGGGATTCCAAAGGCCGCGTGCAATTCATCGGTGAAGATCGTATCGATCACACCCCCAAGGACGAAACGGTGAGCCTCCACATCGGCAACGCCTTCGATGTGGTGGCGGAGCGTAATCAGACGGATTTCCAGCGCCTGGGCTCGCACAGCGTGGAACTGGAGTACGAAATTTCGCTTCGTAACCACAAGCCTGATCCGATTACGGTGTTGGTCAATGAACCCATCGGTGGCGATTGGACGATGCTCAATTCGACCTTCAAATTCGAAAAGACCGCCGCCTTTGCAGCGCGCTTCACCGTGCCGGTGGCGGCCAATAGCGAAGCGCAACTCAAGTATCGCGTGCGGATTCATTGGTAGAAAGCGCGCCCGTAGCATCCATGGTTGCAACCCTTCTCCCTGACTCGCCGGCAGTTACCCTCCGGCCTGCGAGGCTCGCGGACGCCCCGGCGTTCGCAAACCTCGCCACCCAACTCGGGTATCCCTCCTCGCCGCGTCAGGTGGAGGAGCGCATGGCCAGGGTGGTGGATGATCCGAAACACCTCCTCCTGGCGGCCGTTTCAGGAGGCCGCGTCGTGGGTTGGGCGCACGCTTATGTCTGCTGCCTGGTGGAGAGCGACACGTTTGCGGAACTTGGAGGTTTGGTGGTAGATGAAACCTCTCGCGGCAAAGGCGTCGGGGGAAAATTACTGGAGAAGGTAGAAGACTGGGCGCGGCAAAGGGGGTGCGGCGCTGTCTCCGTGCGCTCCAATGTCATTCGCCATGAGGCGCACAAATTCTACGCGGCCCGAGGGTACGATCAGATCAAAACCCAGCATTCCTTCCGCAAAATGCTGTGATTTTCACGGCCGATCCGGAGGCGCAAGCACCGAGCGCCACTCCAGCTTGTTGGGCTCCGTCCCCATCAATTAATTCCCCGGCGGTCAAACGATTTCGAATGTCTGGGCCCTCCACGGTTTAGATTCAAAATTCAGTTTGCCAGAGTGCCAAGCCACGTCCGCAATCTTCTTTCCCAGCAGATTGGTTTCGCACGCGTGGGCTGCCGGCACGCCGATTTCGATGGAGGCGGGCCCCTGCTTGCCTTCAACCTCGACGGCGCGGATTTCAAACCCCGGTCCTTCCTTTTTCCGGAGCGCCAGCACCTGGAGGTTTTTCGGTTCCACGCGAACAAAGCTCTTGCGCGCAGGCAAGCTGCCTCCGTACCGTTTGCCGAGCACCGTGACAAGTCCCTGGCTGAATGCCTCGGCCGCACGCACGCGATCCGCATGCGTGATGCTTCCATCGTGCGGCGCAAGCGCATGGCGGTACTCCGAATAGCGTGGCCAGCCATATTCATGGCTAAAGTATGATTCCCACTCACGCATAACCAAATTAGAAATCACCCCATTGGCATCACGCTTGAAGTATTGAGTTCCCGGATGCAGGATCAGAAGACCCGTTCCCTCTCCGACAAGATCAACGAAGGTGCGCCCTTGGAAATAGGGCCGCTCCGTCGTTTCAATGCCCAAGGGGAAATCGCGAATCACTGAGGTAGGGGCGAAACTGGGGGCTAACGTCATCCAATAGCCTTGCTGGATTTCGGCGGGGAGGCGATGGTCAGCGCCGAGGGAGTCGGTGGCCGGCGGAATATCCGCCAGCACACGCGTGGTCACCTCCACCCAGGGAAGCCCTGCAATGAGTGTGACGTAGCTCTCAAACTTTATAAAGCGCCAGTATATATGCGTTTTTAGTGTGGCGCGGACGGGTCCTTTCTCAATCCAACGGATCCAGGAATCGGCGTTCGTGTGCGCTGGCGCCCCTCCGGAAGACGCCGCGGAGCTCACGCTGCCCTCATAGATTGCTTCGCATTGTGAGGAGTCGAAAAACGGCGGGATGCTTGGCGCATGGGTCCCGTACTTCTTGGCCACGTCTTCCCGGTACAGCCCATAGTCCTGATTGGGGGTACCCTTGAAAGTGGGGAACGCCCCCCTCTGTGCGTCGAGCACCTCGCGCCCGGTGCGTTTGTCAACCAGGCTGATGATCGCGCCGAACTTGGGACTGAGTTGGACCTTCAGGAACTTATTCTCCATCGCCACCTGCTGCTCATCGACGCGCAAATCAGTGTCGGAAGGCGGGGCAGTTTGGGGCAAAAACTCCAAATAGTAGGAATCGTACCCAACGCTGGGAACGTCGGCGGCCACGAAGGCCAGGTCCGCGACAAGCAGGCCTCCCGCATCGTTCTTTTCGCTCTTAATGATCTGGGAAGGCACCACGTGGCCGGTGCGGTCCCTCAGCACGATATCCCGGGTGTTCTCACGAATCGGAAAGATCCGCCCCGTCGTCGCCACGCAGGTGCGCTGCCAGGCGCTGGGGTTGAAGACCGTGACCGCCAGTTCTCCCTGTCCCGACGGTCCGGGGCTGATCCGATCAACAATCGCCTTGAGCGACGTGGTCAAAACCTTCTGTCCTTGCTCTTCGGCTGCATCCAAATGGTTGTAGCCGATTGCTCCCCAGGTAAAGTTGTGATGGTCCTCCAGACGATCAAGCGGGGCCATGCGGTCGCCTTGCCAGCGCGAGTATTCGCAGAGCCCCACATCGTGGCTCTGGGAAGCGAGCAAGTGTTTCCAGGCCTCCTCCAGTGAGGTCGCGTGGTCTTTCGCGCCCAGGCCGGCGGCAATGGCATTAAAGCGTTCCGCGGCCAGCAACGTTCCCTCCACCTTACGGTCCATGATTCGCAATTGGTCTCCGCCCAGACCCCAGGTCAGTAGTTTGCTCCAGTCATCCATGCGGAAGTAAACGGGTTCCCGGGCGGCGCCGCTGCCATGCCTGTCGAGATAATCCTTCAGGGTAACGAACTCGGTGGGGAACTGGCTGGCGATCTTCTGGTATTTTTCCGAAGTTTTCAGGTAGGAGGGTTGTTCGGGCGGTTCCCATCCAAACTCCGCCCAGGCAAAGAGCAGCGGCCTGCCCAGCACTTGTAGTTTCTTGAACGCCTCGGAGGTGGCCAGTTTGATCAGGTCAGGGGAGTAACCGAAGAGGGAATTCTTCGGTGTGCTCAGAATGGTCGTACCATCCATTCCTTTCCAGTGGAAAGCATTGACCTCCAGGTAAGGAATTCCCGCCCGGCCCCATGTGTCCAACTGGGCGAGGCTGGCATAGCGGTAGCCCGCCCCCGAAGCAATCTGCGGGATTTGTGGGTGGGAAAACTCTTCCTCATCCAAAAACGTGGCAACTTCGTAGTTCAGCGCTTTGCGTATGGTTTCCCGCCCATACACAAGTTGGCGGATGTTCGACTCTCCGCTGAACATGGTTCCCATCGGCTGGGCATAGGTGCCGCCGATCAGCTCAACTTTGTCTTCGGCGAGATACTTTTTCAGCCGCTCCGCAACCTCCGGAAACTTCTCCGCCATGAACTCGTAGGCGCGCGCATCCAATTCCAGGCAGGTTTTGACGTGAGGGGCCAAGTCGGCCATTCCCATTGCATCAATCGCCGAGAGGACGCAAGACTCAATTCCCAATTGCCAGCCGATGCCGATGTAACTCCAGTGATTGCAGAGCGTGATGCAAATGCCCTCAGTCTTGCCCGCCCCTTGCGGCAGGAGATTGCTCAAGCGGGGAGCAAATGCGGCGCTGAGGCCGCCGGCCGAAGTAATCTTTACAAACTCTCTGCGCGAAATCGTTGCGTCCTTCATTTCAAGCCTCCGGAGGAAGTAGTGGCCGCTTCAAAGTATTAACCAGCGCGCGAAGCGGGCTTTGGGGCCGCTGCGCCGAATGCAGTTCTTCACCTCTTTCGCGGAAGGTTTGTTAGCACCAGGGAGGGTTAAAGTCAAATGAACTCGACCGCTGACATTGACAATTTTCTTCTTTGCCGGTACGGCGGAAATCAAGGAGCGATATCGGAGGGATTAATTAAAGCTGCGCGCGCCGGTCTTGCTGGCGGCAAGATTTTTGCCGGAGCGAAGCGTGCAGAGCTCAATTCTGCTTTGGCGCTGGCGGCGCCGCGGGGATTTTGTGGACTGCGGCACGGGCGCGGGTTGGGGGTTAGTTTTCGCCGGTTCCGCTGTCCTAGGTGTGAAGTCGGAAAGCCAGGACAAGACTCGAAAATAAAATGCCGCCATGCGTTCCTGCTCAACCGTTTGCATTTGCAGGGAATCTTCCCTGACCTTGCCAGCCGGAGAGCCGCGGTCCGCCGCGATGCTGAAGAGTGACACCACACCCGCCAGGATCAATATTAGAAATGGGAGGGGTAGTACTCGCTTATTCTTCATAACTCTGTTCGGCTGGATCTGTCTTCTCCTTGGTAGATTTCAAATCTGAGGTAAATCTCCCCAAAGTGGCCTTGATGCTTCCCTTAAATTTTGGTTAGCCAAAGGCTGAACGATTGCACCCGAAACTGATTAGATGCAAATGCGGCAGGAAGGGTTACACGGGGGTCGGCTGAAAACCCAACCCCCCTACAGAATCAACATGCAATCTCCGTAGCTGTAGAACCGGTAGTGCGCTTCCACCCCATGGCGGTAAGCGCGCAGCAGGAAGTCTTTTTCCGCAAAGGCGGAGACCAGCATGAGTAGCGTCGATTGAGGAAGATGAAAGTTGGTAAGGAGCCCGCGAATGACCCGGAATGGAAAACCTGGAATAATGAACAGTCGCGTTTCGCCGCAGCCGGGCGCGACGCTTCCGCCGTGCTCGCTCGCCACACCTTCAAGCGTGCGGACACTCGTTGTTCCTACGGCGATAACCCGCCGGCGCTGATCGAGCGCCCGGTTGATGGTTGCCGCCGCGGCTTCCGATATCTCGTAGCGCTCGGCTTCCATGTGATGGTCTTCGATCTGTTTCACTCGCACCGGCTGAAACGTTCCGAGTCCCACGTGTAGCGTGATTTCACAGGTTTCCACGCCGCGCACGGCCAGCGCGCTCAAAACCCCCTGCGTAAAATGCAGCCCCGCGGTTGGCGCCGCCACCGCTCCCCGCACCTTGGCGTAGACGGTCTGATACGTGGCGCGGTCGTTGGCTTCGTCGCGGCGATGAATATAAGGCGGCAAAGGTACGTGACCCACCCGGTCGAGGGTCTCTTCAACGGTTCCCGTGCGTGCCCGCAGCCGCGCCCTGCGCACCCCGTATTCGCCTCGGCCGAGGATTTCCGCTTCCAACTCGTTGTCGCCAAAGACCAGTACTTCACCTGTTCGCACCTTCCGTCCGGGATGGACCAATCCCTGCCAAATGTCCCCGCTTTCCTGACGGGTCAGCAGGAGCTCGGTTTCGCCGGTCAGGAAACCGCGCCGGCCGGGATTATTCTTTCCCACCGGCTGCGCGGTAATTCCTCGCCGACGTCCCAGCAGGCGGGCGGGAAAAACCTTGGTGTTATTGAAAACCAAAAGATCATCCGGGCGGAGAAGTTCAGAAATCTCACCAAAAGCCCTGTCTTCCCATTGTTTAGCCGCGCGGTCGAGGACCATCATGCGCGAAGCATCGCGCTCGGCCAGCGGCCTCTGGGCAATAAGTTGAGCGGGAAGCGAGTAGTCAAATTCTTCGAGAAGCATGCGGAAGCAATTATGAATTATGAATTCTGAATTGTGAATTGTGAATTATGCGGTCCGGTGCGGGATCGAAAACGGGATGTGATAAAGTTAAGGGATGATCGCGCCCACCGTCGTCATTAGTTCTCGGGGCGTCGAGCGGCTTGCCTCCGGGCATCCCTGGATTTACCGCTCCGATGTGGTCAAGTCGGAGGGAATCGAGCCGGGCGTGGTACGCCTGATCGACCAGAAGAATTGCTTCTGGGGGCAAGCTCTTTACAGCAGCCAATCGCAAATCGCCCTGCGCTTTCTGACTCGCTACGCGCGGCCCATTGGCGCTGCCTTCCTCACCGAGCGGATTCACACCGCGGCCGCCTTCCGCCAGCAAGTGGCGACCGGGGCGCAGGCTTACCGGCTGGTCGCTGCCGAAGGCGACCTGCTGCCCTCCCTCATCATCGACCGATACGGCGATTGCTTCGTCATTCAAACCCTTAGCCAGGGCATGGACCGGCTGAAGTCCACGGTGGTAGAGATCCTGCAAAAGGAATTCGCACCTCGAGCGATCCTGGAACGCAATGATGTCGCCGTGCGCGGCCTCGAGGGTCTGCCGGAGCAAAGCGGCGTGCTGGCGGGGGAAGAAGTCCGCGAAGTTGTGGTGGAGGAAAACGGCGTGAAGATGTGCTTCGATTTGCTGCACGGGCAGAAGACCGGGGGGTTTCTCGATCAGCGCGAAAATCGCGCCGCGGCCGCGAATTATGCGCGCGGGCGAGCGCTGGATTGTTTTACCTACGCGGGCGGATTTGCCCTGGCGCTCGCCCCCCATTGCGATTCGGTTCTGGGCGTCGATTCCTCGGGGGACGCGCTGCGACAGGCAGAGCGCAGCCAGGGGCTGAACGGATTCACCAACCTGGAATGGAAGGAAGCCAACTGCTTCGATTTCCTTAAGGCCGCCGACCAGGAAAGGCAGCGCTTCGACACCGTGGTGCTCGACCCTCCCGCTTTCGCGCGGCAGAAAACCAGCCGGGAATCGGCGCTGCGCGGCTACAAGGAACTGAATTTGCGCGCTATGAAAATCCTGAATCCCGGCGGTTATCTCCTCACCTGTTCGTGCTCCTTTCACGTCAGTGAGGCTGACCTGCTGGAAGTGATCGCCAACGCCTCGCTCGATGCCCACCGCACCGTCATCGTCGTCGAACGGCGGACGCAGTCGCGCGACCATCCCATTCTGCTCACCGTTCCCGAAACGCATTACTTGAAGTGCCTTATTTTGCGGGTGCTGTGAGGAGGCTCGGCCGGAAATGCCATAATGGCATGATGAGACATCATGAAGACAGTGCGTAAGATCACCGTGGACATACCCCTGGAGCTTCTCCAGCGAGCGCAGAGAGCGAGTGGTAGCGGTATCACCCAGACCGTCCGTACCGGCCTTCGCCTGCTAGCGGCGTCGCAGACCTACGATCGCCTGCGCCAATTCCGAGCCGCCGTTCGCTTCACACGCAAGTCATCGGAACTGAAGGCCGACCGATGATTTCCTACCGGTAGATTTCCTTGCCATGACGTTTCATTACGTCTTTCAGGAGGATGGTCCGTCCCTCTCCGGCGCGGATGCGTTCCAGCGCACTCTGCGCCAGATAGGTGTCCTCAAGATCTTCCAGGTGCTCCAGGAAGGCTTCGCGAACGTAGAAGGTTTTCGTGCGCCCGGTACGCTGTGCGAGCCTCTCCAAGCGTTTTTCAACGGACTGCGGAAGTCGAATCGCCAGCATAATCACCTCGCTATTCAAGTATAGGCGCTTACGAGTTATGATGACCAAGTGTAGCGCGGACCTGTTTTGTAGGTCCGCGCTACAACTGCACTCCGAAGCATGATCGAGATACAGGCCCGATGACAAATAGAGGATTTGAAACGTCTCGACTTGTTGTGATGGCCGGCTTGCTAGGAGCTTCGTGGCTCCTGCCGGTGGTGCCGGCGCGCGGACAGACGAACGCGCCCGCCCTCCAGTTGCTCATTTCGCTGAAGCAGCCTCTTGTGGCCGAACCGGAAGCGGCACGCATCCAGCTTCACCTTCTCAATCCCACGCAGCAAACCCTTTGGCTCTATCGGCGCGCACGAGGGAAGCACCCGCCGGAGGAGCGCGTTCAGGAGGAAAATCAACCTGCCGAGACCACGGGGGGCTCGACCGTAGAAGTCAAGCTCCAACCCGTCGATGCCCAGGCCGCGCGAGCGGTGATTTCGCCGGCGGAGGCAATGACGCTCGAGTATGTGCAAATGCCCAAGCCCCGCCTGATAAAGCTGGAAGCCGGTGGCGATTATGAGGAGGTGTCAATCGTTCAATTGCGGCCCGCGCTGGCCGAGGGGCAGAAACCGATTTGGGGAGCTTATCGGTTGACCGTGGTCTACGGGGCGAGTTTTTCCAATGGCGAAGAATTCCAGCGTAACCTCGGCGCCACACTCTGGCAGGGCGAAGTGACGAGTAATACCATTGCCGTCGAACTGCGGGCGGCCCTTCCCGATTCCGTGGGGGTTTTGGGCGGATCCACGCTGGGCCCGGACCTCCACCCGCGCGCCGGCATCCGGGTTTCGCTCAGCGATGAGCAAGGGCAGTTGATCGATCAGCAAGTTACCGGGTCGGATGGGCGATTTTCTTTTTCCCACTTGCCCCTGACCCTCTACTGGGTCACCGGGCGCCGCGAGGGCGCTACGGAAGACACCGTGACCTATCGTCATGAGGAACTGTCCAGCTCTACCCCCAGCGCCAACACGCAGCTCGTCTTTTATCCGGCAGAGATTTATGAGGCGAAGAAGCTGGTGCACAAACCCGTGCTCGTCCGGGTCTTTGACGCTGGCGGCAAACCCGCCGGCGGGATCGGACTCGATGCTACTTATTCAAACGGGCAGGTGCTCGATGACGTCAAGGCCACTACCGATAACGATGGCACGGCGGTGATGGAGTTGCTCCCCGGCCGCAGCTCCCTCTCGCTTGATCGGCACGGTTGCGTCGAGCAAGTGGGGCGCGCCGACGTCGCCCCAGGCGTCGGCGTCGACAATTTCAAGTTTGTCTTCGATTGCGCGAAGAAATGAGCGGGCAGTGCAAATTAATCCCGCTGGGCGCCAAGCCCCACAAAGGAACTTACTTATTCAGGTTATAGACGCTCGGGACGCCGTTTTGGATAAAGGTGCAGTTTCCCTTACCCTTCTCTCCGCATACCTCGCTTTGCATCTTGATCATCTCGAGCTGAATGAACTGCTCGGGTGAAAGATGCATAGCCTCACGATAGGCGTTATCGGCGTTGGCGCGACTTTGCTCAGCCTGTTGACGCTGATCTTCCGCGAGCTTCTTTTGTTTCTCGGTTTGAATCCGCTGCTCTTGCGTGGCGGTTTCGATGCGTTGATTCTTGACGGCGTCGGGGGGGTTGGCCTTGCCGACAGTCATCGTGACAAGCTTAACGGGCAAGCTTTTACTCTGCATGAAAGCAACCAGTTGGCTGCGGATTTCCTCGTCAATCGCGTCCAAAGCGGTGGTACTGATCGCGGTTTCATTCATACCGCGCTTGCGCACGGCTTGACGAACCATGGTTTTGAAAGGCTCCTCCAGGTTGTTCTTATACCAGTCCACGCCAAAGTTTTTGATGAGAAGAACTGAGTCCGTCACTTGGAGCACCATGATGGCGTGAAAAGTGATCGGCACGCCATCGGAAGTCATCGTGTCCGGGAGTTCAACCTCGAACTTTTGTGGTTGCATGTAAACGTCAATGCCTTCCGTTGTGATGGCGGTGAAAGTTCGCCCCGTCCTGACCGGCTCGGGGTCAACGCCGCCATGGCCGAAGAGTATAGGTTTTTCCACAAGGACCACTTCGTGCCCGGGGTCGGGAGTGTAGGCACTGCATCCGACCATACCCATCAATATCAAGAGCACTCCAAGACCTAGCAGCACCTTTTTCATCGTCTCCATATTGCGCTCCTTTTCAAGGCGGAGGATTTTCGAACCTTGGTAGTGTGATTCCGCCGCTCAGGGTATCAATAATGAGGACTCTTGGGAAATCGCTGACCCCAGGAAAGCGGGCCGAGCGGCACGCTCCTCAACACTAGGACAATTTGTCTCTTGACAAAGTTATTCTATGGTCATATACTAGTGGAGTGTGTAGCGCTAGGTACTTTCATGCCCATGCATAAAGCCCTCACGATGACTCCCGTCCGGCTAGACGCCAACTGCAAAGGCTGGAAAACGACGATCCCCGACGCGGTGCCCGTTCTGCCCTCCGGCGGGGCCGCGAGGGGTTTGAGAGATTATTTGAAGAGCCTAGTTCCCCGCGAAAGGGCGGCGACAAGATGTCCATCACGAGAGAAATGCCCCCAAACCTGAGAACTTCTTGAAAACAAAGGCTTGGAAATACGGTTTTTCCCTTCCCAAACCTGCTAGCCTCCTGAAAAGAATGCCACTTATGCGAATTCCTCGAAACGCTGAAAGGGCATGACAAATTGCCCGAGCGGAAAGCCCGCCCGTCAGCAATGGCACGCGGCGGAAAAGGCATGACGGCATGAGAATTATGGGCTAGTTAGATAGGCTGTCACAGCAAGCAGCGGCCTTACTTTGGCAAATCGGCCCCACCCTTACATGAGCGACTCCATCACCTGATCCAAGACTTCCTTGGGTGGGCGCACCTTGGATTCCGGGAGCGTGGCCAGGGGTTCCTCCATCACATTCAACAGGTCGATGAAGTTGGGGCGTTGGGGATCCACATAAAAGAGCCCGGTCACGATCTCGCCCTTGTCGTGGGATTCCGTGAGCATCTGCAAGGCTGCGCCCTTGTTGGTGGGGTCGTACTCCGCAGCGAGCTTGCGCAGCAGCACTTGCGAACCGTCGTGCAGGGTAATGCGGGTGGTTGTGCCCGGGTCATAGTCGACGGAAATATCGTCAAAAAACGGCACAAAGCTCACGTCCGCCACCGGAGAGTCGTGGTCCTTGACGTAGCTGTAGGACTTGGTGGAGCCCTCGTGGTCATTGAAAGTGACACAAGGAGAAATGACGTCGAGCATGGAGGTTCCATTGTGAGCGAGGGCGCCCTTGATGAGCGCCAGCAATTGCCGCTTGTCGCCGGAGAAGGATCGGGCGACATAGGTGGCGCCGAGCTGAATGGCTAGGGCGCAGGTATCGATGGGCGGCAGATCGTTGACGACTCCGTTCTTGAGCTTCGAACCTATGTCGGCGGTGGCGGAGAATTGGCCCTTGGTAAGGCCGTAGCAGCCGTTGTCCTCGATGATGTAAATGAGGGGAAGGTTGCGCCGCATCAAATGCACGAACTGCCCGATGCCAATGGAGGCGGTGTCGCCATCCCCGCTCACTCCCATGGCGATGAGGTGGCGGTTGCCCAGCAGGGCGCCGGTGGCCACGGAGGGCATGCGCCCGTGGACGGCGTTTACGCCGTAGGCGCTGTTCAGGAAGTAGGCGGGGCTTTTGGACGAACAGCCAATCCCGGACAGCTTGGCGACGCGGTGGGGTTCAACGCCCATTTCAAAGCAAGCTTCAATGATCCGCTCGGAAATCGCGTTATGGCCACAGCCCGCGCAGAGCGTGCTCTTGTTGCCCTTGTAGTGAGCCATCTCCAGCCCCACGCGATTGGTCTTTGCGGATGGTGAAGAAGGAACCGTGGTGGTTGCCATATTAATTTGCAGCCTCCTGGGAAACTATTTGGTCGGTTATGGTGCGCGCGTCAATCGACGAGCCGTCATAATGGCGAACGCTGCGGAGCTTAGCGATCTGGTCGGCGCTACATTCCAGCCGGAGCAAGCCAAGCATCTGGGCGTCGCGGTTTTGATCCACGACGTAGACGCGCTGATAGCGATTTATATAATCATGAACTTCCGGAGCAAAGGGGAAGGCCCGCAAGCGGCAATAGCCGGCATCGATATTCTGCTCGCGCCGCAATTGGTCAAGGCTTTCCTCCACAGCCCAGTGGCTGGTGCCGTAAGCGATGATGCCCACATCGGGTTTCGCCGATTCCGTGATGATGGGGCCAGGCATCTTGTGGCGGGCGTTTTCAAACTTGCGGGCCAGCCGGTCCACGTTGTTCACGTAAACCTCAGGCCGCTCGCTGTAGATGGCTTTTTCATTGTGGCCGCTGCCGCGCGCAAACCAGCCGCACAGGCGTTCCGGCGTTCCGGGCAGCGTCCGGTAGCCGATGCCGTCGCCATCCACGTCCTTGTAACGCTCAAAGCCGCCCATGCGGCGCACTTCCTCGGCGCTCAGGACCTTGCCGCGCGCGATGGGCTTGGTGGGATAGGGGAAGGGGTCGGACATCCAGGTGTTCATCCCGAGGTCGAGGTCGCTCATGACAAAGACCGGTGTCTGCAAATCCTCGGCAAGATCAAACGCTTCAATGGCCATGGTGAAACATTCACTCACTGAGCAAGGCAGGAACATGGGATGCGCGGTGTCGCCGTGGGAAAGGAGTGCTGTGGAGATGATGTCGCCCTGCGCGGTCCGCGTCGGAAGGCCTGTGGAGGGTCCCACGCGTTGGATATCGAAGATCACCGTGGGGATTTCCACGTAATATCCGAAGCCGGTGAATTCCGCCATCAGGGAAATGCCCGGTCCGGCCGTGGCGGTCATGGAACGTGCCCCGGCCCAGCCGGCCCCCAGCGCCATGCCCAGCGCCGCGAGTTCATCCTCTGCCTGCACGATGGCAAAAGTCGCCTTACCGGTTTCTTTATCGATGCGATAGCGCTTCATGTAATCGGTGAGCGTCTCGCAGACGGAGGAAGAGGGCGTGATCGGGTACCACGTCACCACCGTGACGCCGGCAAACATCGAACCCAGAGCGGTGGCGGCGTTCCCTTCAATCAGGATCTTGCCCTGTGTGGCATTCATGCGCTCGAGGCTGTAGGGGTCCGCTTTCACCAGGTTCTTTTCGGCGAATTCATAGCCGGCGCGCGCCGCATTCCAGTTCAGTTCCGCAGCCTTGGCTTTCTTGCGGAATTGCTTCTGGAGCGCCTTGTGGATTTCCTCCATCTCGATGCCCAGCAGCTTCGCCAGGACGCCGTCGTAAATCATGTTGCGGACAAGCTTGCGCAAACGCGCGTCCGGGCAGACGGGCGCAACCAACGGATCGAAGGGCACGGGGTAGAAAATCACATCATCGCGCATACGCTTCAAATTCAGACGCTCGTCGTAAACGCAGGCCGCGCCCGGCTTGAGGCTCAACACATCTTCTTCGGCGGTCTCGGGGTTCATCGCCACCATGTATTCGCTATCCTTGCGGCGCGCGATGTAGCCGTGGCGGGAAGCCCGGATGGTAAACCAAGTTGGAAGGCCGGCGATGTTGGAGGGAAACAGGTTTTTCCCTGAAACCGGAATGCCCATCTGAAAAATCGCCCGGAGCAAAACCAGATTGGCGGTTTGACTGCCTGAGCCGTTTACCGTCGCCACTTGGATGCTGAGGTCGTTAATGACTTGTGATTGTCCTGCGGGTGAGGCATCTTCTTTCGGCTCAACGTGAGTGGTTGCCATCGTAATCCTCTTGAATGCCCTTTCTGGGTTCGTAGTAGTTTGGAGTTTATTCCATGCCGCGCGCTTCCGGGGCAAGCCACGGGAATCTGAGCCGCGAGGTGCCCCCAGTGCAGCGGTTCTGCCGGGGAGGGAGGCAGACCAAGGGATTACCCTTCCGTCTGGAGCCCAACTCCAGACCGATCGGAATCTCGCGATCTAATAACGGACAGCCCTCTCCCTCAACCCTGCCATTATATCAAACCTGACACCCGACCTGGCCCATAAGATGGAATCGCACGTCCATCCGTATAATTTCATGAAGGATTCGCTGCGGCGCAGGCGTTAGGCGAGGAACTGGATCGTCCCGGTGCCGTTGCAGCTTGTTGCGTCTCATCCGCGTCATCCGAGGGCGAGCCTTTGCATTGCAACATCAAAGCGGCAGACATCGCCTCAAAACGTTGGACCGGGACAAGCCGCTGCCGTACAACACCAACGCGGAATGCCTAGCCTCAATCAGTTGGGCCGGCACGGGGTAAGGCGAGACGAGGGAGAACGGGGCCAAAGCGCTTGGTTACTTTCCCTTGACCTTTTCGGAAGGTTTTCCGGGGTCCGTCTTTTCCTCGAAGGGCAACTGGCCGCGGAGCCGGGTGCGCAAGGTATCTTCGCTGGAGCGAATCATTTGCGCCCCACGCGACGACATCTGCTCCATCAGGTCGGTCCGCAGGCTTATCAAGGAAGCCGCCGATTCTTCATACGCTTGCTGGAGGCTCTGCCGCAGCCGCCCTTCGGCATCCTGAATGAGGACATCCACCTGCTGACGAAATTCCTCCAGGCAATTGCGGGTAAGTTCTTCGGCTTGCCCTCGCATGATATCCAGAACCGATTCCACTAATTGCGTGGAGCGCTTCTCGAGTTCGGCGAGCCGCTGCTCGATCGTCAGACTGCCAACGGGGGCCGGCCGCGCCGGCGCCACGACGGGAGGCGCCACGGCGGGAGGCGCTACGACGGGAGGCGCCACGGGCGCAACCGCCTGAGGAATCGCAGGAGCGCGTGGCACTGCAACGGGCGCGGGAGCACGTGGGGTCGTCACGGGCGCGGGCACGGGGGCACTCGGCGCCGTAAGGGTCGGGAACTGTCCCGTGCGTTCAGTTTTCACCACACGCCCTAGCACCATGTTCGTCGCGGTGGCGCTCGACTCTGTGAGGGCCCGGAACTGTCCCGTGCGTTCAGTTTGAACTACCCGCCCTTGCACCGTGCTCGTCGTGGAGGCGCTCGGCCCCGCAAGCACCGGGAACTGCCCCGTGCGTTCAGTTTGCACCACCCGCCCTTGCACCATGCTCTTGGCGACGAGTTCCCAATCAGGGGGTGGGTTGGGTACGGCCCATAAGTTCTGGGGTTTTATAAGCTGTACGGCAACCTCGTGCCCGGCAACTCCCGGCGGGGGATCCCAAACTCTGACGCAGACACCTTTCCCCGACGTCCCGGCCTTGGGACATTCCAGCGTGACAAGCATACCGACCATGATTCGATAGGAGGTTCGGACCTTGCAGCCGTGCAGGTTCACGATTAAGGTTTGAGTAAACTCCCGAAACGGGTTTCCCCCAGCATCCTTGCCCGAAAGGATCACCGTCGTGATGTAGTCAATCCGTGTGCTCCTCCTCCGGCTGGCTGGATCCTGTACGTGCGGTGTTTGAGAGAACGGGTTGTTTTCCATATACGACCGGCCACCCCCAGGCTGTCGCCACCTGCTTTGGTGGTGGGACTCGGGGAGCTCCCCACTGGGGGTCCGTGCCGGCATGGCGCCGGGTTGTGGCCTCAACTCCGAAGGCTATTCTACAGCGTATATTCTACAGATTGTCGGCTTTTCAAGCAATGATTCCGTAAAAGTGAAAGCCATACCCATTGTTCTCCCTGGCCCGCCGTGTTGCTAAGCTCTCAACTCAGAAACCGCAAAATAGTGTCGTGGCCGCCGCCTGCCACAAACTTGCGAAGCATACTTGCCAACCCCACGCTTGGCAAGGTCTGTGTCTGAAGCATGCTGCCATGCAGACCCCTCAAATTACACCCCTGCCCGCCGCAAGCGGCGGAGAACCAAAGACGTTTCGTCAAAGGAAGGGTTGACGCTTCCAACCTGGTGACATTTTCGGCTGGGGCAAAAGTCCCTTTTATGACCAATGCCGGCTTGTCCATGACCCCCCATACTGAGGCTAATAGACTTGTTTTCATTGACTTCTCATAAGGCGAAAGGCCTGCGCGAAACCCTCGTTTATGGCCATTCATATGCAAGAACGTATATCCCGGGAGATTCATGGAGCAACTCCCCAAACGCTTTAAGGCTCTAAGTGAACCAGTGTGGCAGCGGTCAAAGGAGGTTTCTGATGAAGGTCAAAACATTGATCTGCAACTGCAAAGGCCTCGAGCCATTCCGCTTTGCCGATATGAATTCACTGGCGTTCGAAATTGAATCCGAATTCGACGTTTGCTATGCTGCTGTGCACCCGCAGCTCTGCGCCGAAGGTGGAAATCAAATCCTTGAAGATGTTCTGCGCGCTGCTGAGGATGATTCTGACACTTACGTGATGGTCTGCGCCTGCCAGGAAGAAACTCAGATGAAGCTTTTTAAGAAAACTTTGCGCAACACAGAGTTTGACGAGAGCCATTTTGTGCCTTTGGACATACGCAATACAACCAATGACGGTATCCTGGACCGAATCCGCGAGCGGCTGGAGGAGCTTGCCGACCCCAACAGGCCACGCCATTGAGGAATTCAGAAGAATAACCGGTCGGGTTATTCATGTGATGCATAAAGGACAGCGAAATGCCCTTGCTGAATTATCTTCGCGAGAAATTCCCGTGGTTCCCCACCATTGACCCTGACCTTTGCCGTGCAGACCTGCAATGCCTCAACTTCTGCCCCCACGACGTCTTTGAATGGGATCCCAAAACCGGCCAGCCTATTGTGGCGCATCCCTTTCGCTGCCTCCCCGGCTGCGAAATCTGCCTGGAAGGCTGCGACACCGGCGCGCTTTCCTTGCCCACCAAGCGCGAGGTTCAGCTCACATTGAAAAAGCTGCGTGGGGCAGGAAACAAGCCGCATACTTCACTCAATTCCTGAGGCGATTTCAGTCCAGCGGGCCACGCAGTGTCTTTGACCCCCATCGACAGTATCTAGAAGTTGCGCCATCCTCAGGGACTCTCGGGCGCCAAATGCATATGAAGTTGCCACATCAGGAATTCCTCCTCATCTGTGAGTTGATCGATCTGCTTGGATATGGGCAGGCCCGCCACATGGCCGGCCTGCGTATCGTACCGCAGAAGAACGGGGCGCTCGGACGTCGTCGCCGCCTGAAGCCGCGCCGCCATTTTGCGCGCGTGCAAGGGAGCGACGCGCGTATCGCCATCGCCGCTCATCAAAAGCACGGCGGGATACTTGGTGCCGGGCTTAACGTTCTGGTACGGCGAGTAGGCAGCGAGGTACTTGAACTGCGCGGGGTTGTCGGCAGACCCGTACTCGGAAACCCAATACTGCGCCTCCATGAATTGCTGATAGCGCAGCATATCGAGAAGGGGATGCATGCAGAGCACGGCTTGGAAAAGGTCGGGGCGCTGGGTGAGCGCCGCCCCCACCAGCAATCCGCCATTACTTCGTCCCACGATCGCCAGGTGGGAAGGATGCGTATACTGGTTCTGAATCAGCCACTCGGCAGCGGAGAGGAAATCATCGAACACATTCTGCTTTTTCTCCAGCCTGCCGGCGCGGTGCCATGCCTCACCGAATTCTCCCCCGCCGCGGAGATTCGCCTGAGCGAACACTCCTCCGTTTTCCACCCACAACGCCGCCAACGGCGAAAAATTGGATGAGTCAACAAGGTTAAAGCCGCCATATCCGGTGAGGAGAGTGGGGGTCGCACCATCAAGTTTCATGCCCTTTTGGCTTAAGAGGAACATAGGCACGCGGGTTCCATCCTTTGAGGTGTACCACACCTGCTTCACCTCGAGCCTTTCGGTGTGGATGGGGACCTTCAACTCCGCCCAGAGCTCCTGCTTGCCTGTGGCCACTTCGTACTTCTGAATCAGGAGGGGAATGTGGAAGGAGGTGTAACCATAGAAGGCTTGATCGCTTGCCCAGCGGCTGCCGAATCCGGTTACGGAACCGATGGCGGGAAGTTGCACGTCCCGAAGGTGCCTCCCTTCCGCATCGAAGATACGGACCCGCGAACTGGCGTTTTCAGTGTAGTCCACCACTAACGCTCCTCCGGCCAGCGCTAGCCTGTTGATAACCGAAGAGCTCTCCGGAACCACTTCCTTCCAATTTTCGCGCGCCGGATTCTTCAGGTCGATCGCCAGGATGCAGTTTTTGGGAGCCTTCCAGTTGGTCTGCACGAAGAGCGTATCGCCGCCCACTTGGCCAACGAACCGGGCGGCAAGGTCATTCACGATCGGTTTGATGGGCCCGTGCGCCTGGAGGTCTTGCCAATAGATCTCGGTCTGGTCCCCTGCCGACCCGTACCAGACATGGAGGATGAGATAACGCCCGCCCTCCGAGAGGTCTGCTGTAACCACCTTGTCCGGGCCATAGCCCTCACCAAAAATCTCCTGGTCCTCCGCCGGGCCGGCGCCAAAGGCGTGGTAGTACACCCGCGGCGCTTTCCCGCCTCGCGAGTAATACAGTCCACTGTTGTCGGGCTTGATGACGAAATTGAAGTAACGCGCCTTAGGGAGTACGTCGGGCAGTTCGGTATGTTTGTCGACGTTCAGCAGGTGAATAGTGGTTTCATCTTCGCCGCCCTGACGCAGCGCGTACGCGACCAGTGCGCCGTCTTCAGATATGTCTTCAAAGAGGGCGGAGACGGTGTGATCCGGGCTAAGCGAGTTAGGGTCAACAAGAACTTCATCCGCCTCGCCGCTTTTCCTCATGTAGAGAACACCCTGGTCCTGCTCCGCCGCTCTTTTGACGAAGAACAGGCGGCCGTTTCGCTCTCTGGGAACGTCGATGCTATCGATCTTCAGCAACCCCGCCACGCGGCGCTTCAGTTCCTCTCTCTCCGGCCACGCATCGAGAAGCGCTTGCGTGTACTTGTTCTGCGCATCAATCCAGGCGCGCGTCGCGGGACTTCGTTGATCCTCGAGCCAGCGATAGGGGTCGATGACTTCCACCCCGTGGTAGTTGTCCTTCACCTGGTCGGTCATGGTCATGGGGGGACGCGGTTCCCCGGGTGATTGAGCCCGCAAGTTGTGCATTAAGAGGCCTGTGGACGCCAAGATTAAGACCACGGCCCCGGCTCCAACCCTGCTCCACCGAGTCTTAAGAGGGGCCTGTCTCATCATCCAAGCGTCTCCTCATCGAAGATATTCCGGCCAAAACTGAGTATGGTCCTTTGCCTGCCAATACTATATACCCAATCGGCCCGTGCCCTGCCGTTCCCTCGATGGAGGAGAAATCCAGGTTAGGAAACTTCTACGGCAAACACCGGCTTCTTCGTCTGCCACTTGCCGCGGGTGAAGTCCGGGCAATCCACCGTCCCGTCTTCGGCGATGGATTTTTCTGAGAGCGGATTAATGACGCTCAGCACGACCGAATCATAGACGTCCACCGGGGTTTGCGTCTTGTTGCGCACGGCTTTGAGGAATTGGCTCAACTCCTGGTAATCCGTGCCTCCATGCCCCAGCAGGAGCTGCGCGCCGGCGTCATTCTTGCCGCCGGGCAGGGAGTTCGCCTTTTGCTCGGCGGCTTTCCACCAAGCGTGATCGTATTTTTCCTGGTAAGGATCGAACGGTTCCCATTCCTCGTACTTGGGACTGCGGCCGTTCAGGTACACCGCCTTGCGCTGCTCGTTGTAAAGGCCCTCGGTGCCTTGAATCTCCCAGCGATTATCGTAGGGCCGGGGCAACTGCATGTCATAGTTAATGACGATGGTATTGCCCTTTTTAGTTTTTACCAGGGTGGAAACAATATCGCCTTGCGCGTATTTCCGCCGGGCGTTGGGATGATGGGGGCCGAACTTGGTGGCGAAGTAATGATTGATCCCCAGCGAGCGATTGGCGAAGGAAACGACTTTGTCGTAATAATCACCGTACCCGATATTCATCCAGCCGAACACCGGCCCCAGCGCGTGCGTGGTGTACTGGCTGGCGTTGTGCTTCACCAGATATTCTCCGCTCCAGCGCATGTTGCCGTCCGGGTCGAAGAACCAGTGGTCAATGCAGTTGTGGGAGTGGGCGCAGTGACAGTGGACAATCTCCCCTAGGAGTCCCGCGCGGATCATGTTCAGCACCGCCAGGTTGTCGCGACGGAAGCTCCAGTTTTCCAGCATCATGCAGGGCACACCCGTTTCCTCGTAGGTGTTCACGAGGTCCCAGCACTCCTCGATGGTCAGCGCCACGGGCACTTCCACCGCGGCGTACTTGCCCGACTTCATCGCACACACGGCCATGGGGGCGTGGTACTCCCAGTAGGTGGCGATGAGCACCGCGTCCAGGTCCTCGCGGTACACCAGCCGCTGGTAATCCTCCGTATCGCGCCCGTAGCCTTCCGGCCGTTTTTGCCCGGCTTTCTCTACCAACGACTGCGCGCGTTCCAGATGCTCCTGATTAATGTCGCAGACCGCCGGGATCTGCACGCCCATCGCCAGCAGCGTCTGCACATGATTGGTGCCGCGCGCGCCCACACCGATCATGCCCAAGCGCAAGGGCTTTACATCTTCCGCCGCGCCCAAGGCGAAAGCGCTGGTCATCGCGCCCGCCCCCAGCGTCGTTGCCGAACCAATTTTCAGGAATTCTCTCCGATTGATGCTGCTATCCATCGTACCCTCCTCTTCTCCAGAAACTCGATGATCGGTCTTACCCGGCGGCACGCCGTTTCTGCCATCACGGATAGCCGCCCTTCGGCCATCGATGGTAGTGACACCTCGTCTCCCGCGCAAGCACTCAGGATAGGTGGTGGGTCAATTCGAGGTAAAGGTAGCCGCCATATGGTCCGTCAGGCGACAGATAAACTCGCCGCTACCCCATCATTTTAGTGCAATCCCTCACCCAACTCAGAGTCGGCTTAAGGTCGGCACAGCTTCGCTCCGACTTATCGTAATGTGTGCATTTTCGGCCAAAAAGTCCGCTTGATTGTTGTCAAGTATTGATCAATTGGGGCATTTTCGTGTAAAAGCCGTGTTTTTCGCTGGACATTTTGTCATCGTCGCCTTTGTTTTCATGCACATCCCCGGAGGTTCCTTCATTTCTAACATCTCTAAGGGTCAGCCCCCCGTTTCGTACCCTGAAAAGCATGTTGGTGAGGCGCAAAAATTCCGGCCTTTGCATGAGCTGCGCACTGTCGTCCTTCGGAGCGTGGCGCCGGAATTCTACGCGGCGACTTCTCAGGTTAGAAATCTTGGGACTGACGAAGGAGGGAGAGTTTCGCGCGGACATGACAGCACCCCCTAGTAAGACCTCTTTAGTGTATCACCCTACGCTACGGTTGTCAAGAAAAATCCACCACGGCTAGAGGCTACAAAATGTCGCTGGAAGAAAAATCGAAAGCAAGCTTTGCGCCGACCTGTTTTGTAGCTCCGCGGCCATTGGGCGCGGTCGGTGAGAAGAGCCGCCCCGATGAATGAGGGCGCCAGCCGCGAGGGGCCGGGTATTTCAGACATTGTGCCCATTTGGTGGAATAGGACATCTTGTCTAAATAGCGCGTCAGGGGATGACAATTACCACAAGTCACTCTCTTGCAAAATTCCGCTTGCGCTCGGCACTCCCCGGGCGTAGAATCCCGCGTCGTAAAGGCTGAAGTATATGCCGCCTCGTCTGAACCGCCAATCCGGGCGGAGGATAGCCGGGTCTCGGCGCCAGCGTCCCCTAATGTTGTTTCCCACCCTGACCGCTATTCCTAATTGCCTCTCCCCTGCGGGGGTGAACCATGAAGTCACATTTGCTAATGACTAGGTCGAGTCTCCTCTTCGTAACCGTTGGTTTGTCCTCGTTGTGTGTTTTGGCACAAACAAACGCCGTGCGCGTCCGTGTGACGCAAGCCGTGGACATGCAGAACCTCGTCACCCTGCGGGGGAACATTCACCCCCTGGCGCGGCCGGAATTTGACCAAGGTGTTGCCCCTGATGACCTGCCCATGGAGCGCATGCTGCTGGTCTTGCAACGCGGGCCGGAGCAAGAAGTTGCCCTACGGCAACTGCTCGATGACCAGCAGGTAAAATCCTCTCCGCGGTTCCACCAATGGCTAACGCCAGAGCAATTCGGCCAGCAATTCGGGCCCGCCGATTCCGATATCCAGGCGGTAACGGATTGGCTGACGGGCCAAGGCTTTCAGGTCTGTAGAGTTTCCGCCGGACGCACGGTGATTGAGTTTTCGGGCACGGCGGGTCTGGTGCACCAAGCTTTGGGGACTGAGATTCACAAATTCACTGTGAACGACAAGGACTACTGGGCCAACGCCAACGACCCCCAAATCCCCGCCGCGCTTGCCCCGGTCGTGGCGGGTTTCGCTTCCCTGAACAACTTCCCGAGAAAGCCCTTGACCCACCGCTTGGGCACGTTTACGCGCTCGAAGGCGACCGGCGAGGTGCAGCCCCTTTTCACTTTTTCTCCGCAGCCCAATGGGTACCTGTTTGCCGTTGGCCCCACGGATTTCGCGACTATTTATAACGTGTCGCCCCTCTGGAACGCGAATACGGATGGAACCGGCCAGACTATTGCGGTGGTGGCCGAAGGCAATATCAATCCCCAGGACGTGGCGGACTTCCGCGCCATGTTCGGTCTTCCGGTCAATCCGCCCAACATCATTTTGAATGGTCCCGATCCTGGGATTAACGGAGACGAGTCTGAAGCTGATCTCGACGTCCAGTGGTCCGGAGCGGTCGCCAAAGGCGCGACGATTGATCTTGTGGTTTCCGAATCCACCGAAGCAACCCCCGGAGTTGATCTTTCCGCAATCTACATCATTGATAACAACCTGGCGCCCATCATGAGTGCAAGCTATGGTGGGTGCGAGGCGGAGTTGGGCGCGGGCGGCAATCAGTTCCACTCTACGCTCTGGGAGCAGGCCGCCGCTCAGGGCATTACCGTCTTGATTGCGGCGGGAGACTCCGGGTCCGCCACCTGCGACCGCGGAGCGTCGTCCGCGATGGTGGCGCTCGCCGGCTTCTCCGTGAACGGATTGGCATCCACACCCTTTGACGTGGCCGTGGGTGGAACGGATTTTGCCGACACCAGCAACCCACTCACGTACTGGAGCCTGACGGACACTTCCTCCTACCAGTCTTCCGCCCTGTCCTACATTCCCGAGAGCACCTGGAACGATACTTGTGCAGCGTCCGGAGCGCTGACCGGCTGCGCGAATGCGAGTGGCAACACGGGATTCTCAGAGGGTATTGATCTTGCCGCGGGCGGCGGCGGGCCCAGCAATTGCATCAACTCCACGGGCACTTATCCGAACTTCACTTGCAGCAGAGGCTACCCCAAACCCTCCTGGCAAAGCGGAACGAGCGTGCCCCAGGACGGCGCGCGCGATGTCCCGGACCTGTCCCTGTTCGCGGGCATTGGCTTGCATTACAGCTTCTATGTGTTTTGTCAGATGGACGCCAACGCCAGTAACGAGGGCAGTTCGACCTCCTGCAATTTGAATTCTCCTTACACGAATTTTCAAGGCGCCGGGGGCACATCCATATCGGTGCAGGCCTTTGCCGGCATCATGGCTCTGGTGAACCAGAAGTACGGTCGCCAGGGCAACGCCAATTATGTCCTGTACCCACTTGCCGCACAGAATCCTTCGGGGTGCAACTCCAGCACGACTGCGACGACAAATTCTGCTTGTATCTTCTACGACATTACTGCGGGAAACAATTCTGTGGCCTGTGCGGGCGGGTCCCCACAATGCAGCAACACAACGTCCGGCCAATACGGATTACTTATTTCCGGCAGCCCCCCCACGCCGGCCTGGACCACGACGACTGGTTATGATTTGGCCACGGGGTGGGGCTCCGTCAATGCCGCCAATTTGGTGAACAAGTGGAGTCCAAATTTCACACCCTCGACGACAACGCTGTCACTTTCGACCAGCCCTGCCACCAATCCCATCACGTTGACGCACGGGCAGCCGATCAACTTCAACATCAATGTGACCTCCGGTAGTGGCACGCCCGCAGGCGATGTATCGCTTATCGCGCAACCTGGCGGCGGCTCGAGCAATGCTACCGGCATCGGCCCCTTTACGCTGAACGGCGGCAGCATTTCCGGTTCGACCGTGATGCTCCCCGGCGGGAATTACAATGTGACAGCGCATTACGCGGGCAATGGAACTTTCGCCGCGAGCAACTCCTCTCCGGGGGTCCCTGTCAGCGTGGGAAAGGAACCCAGCCAGACGGAAGTGCGCCTAGTGACGCCCAATGCCGCCGAGCTTCCCGTTTATAACGTCACGACGGTCCCCTACGGTTCTCTCTACGGTTTGCGCATGGATGTGACCAACAGCTCCGGCCTGCTCTGCACGAATGCGACCACCGGATTGGTCGCCTACCCCTGCCCAACAGGAAGCTTATCCGTATCACCGGCCCCCACTGACCAAAATCCCCCAAAGGGCACCGTTCCGGGAAGCTACGTTTTGAATAGCGAAGGCTACGCGGAGGATCAGCCCATCCAGCAAACTCCGGGGACGTACAACTTCGTCGCCAGCTACGCAGGTGACAACAGCTACAACTCGAGTACGTCACCTACGGTCCCGATTACGATTACCAAAGCGCCGACCACGACCACGTTCACTGGCCTGCCGTCGACCGCCGTCGGGGGGGTTGGTCCCTTAACGGTGACCGTCAACACGACGAGCAGCGGCGTCGCACCATCATGTTGCCCCCAGTTTCTCCTTAACGGGAGCACGGTGATAAATGCCGGAGGCACCGTTGGGGGTACTGGGGGTTCAGCCACCGGCTACGCCTCCCTATGGGCTTCCCTCTACCCAATCCTGCCTATAGGTCCTTCTATCGTCGCGGCGCTGTACCCTGGCGATAGCAACTACGCGGGCTCGACTTCGGCTGCGGTGTCAATAACCATTACTGACTTCAGCTTGTCGGCGAATCCCTCTCCGGTCACCATTTCGGCTCCTGGGCACACAGGGATCTCGACGATCAGCGTCGCTCCGCAATACGGATTTACCGGGACCGTCAACCTCTATGTTGACGCCGGCTGCCCGACCGGGGCGACTTGTACACTTTCGCCCTCATCCGTCACCGTGAGCAGCGCTTCGGCGGTGACCAGCACGCTGACCATTACCACGACGGCTGCCAGCAGCGCGCCGCCTGTTCTGCAACGGAGAGTTCCCCCGAGTTTTCGCTTGCCGGTCGGGTTGCTTTGGTTGTTGGCAGGGTCGCTGGCTCTCACAATGCTCCTGAGTTCGCCCGCCGTACGGCGGCGCCCGGCGGGCTGGCTGTTGGCAAGTGCATTGGTCCTAGTAGGAATTTGGGCAGCGTGCGGAGGAAGTGGTGGGGGTGGGGGTACACCAGCTCCAGGTCCCGCACCCGTTGTCAGCCTTTCGCTCAGCAATCTCACTTTTGGCTCGTGGAATACGGGCACCCCCAGCGTGCCGCAGAGCCTGATTCTAACCAACACCGGGAACGCCCTCCTGAGCATCTCAAGCGTAACCGTTACCGGCACGAATTCCACGGATTTCTCCCAGACGAACACCTGCGGCAGCAGTGTCGCAGCGGGAGCCAACTGCTCGATCAGTGTGACGTTCACGCCGACAGCGGCGGGGTCGCGCAGCGCGTCACTTACCATCACCGACAACGCAAGCGGCAGCCCCCAGACAGTGAGCATAATCGGAACGGGGCTCGCCGTGCCCGTGGTTAGCCTTTCCTCGGCGAGTCTCAACTTCGGCCAGCAGATTATATACATAGAAAGTGCAGCGCAAACCGAGACGATCTCGAACATCGGCAACGGCTTACTGAGCTTCTCCAGCTTCTCTATCGGCGGTACGAATTCCACCGACTTCATTATTCAGTCGAATACGAATACTTGCAGCAGTATCGCAGCAGGGGCCAACTGCCCAGTCAGCGTGGTGTTCAATCCGCAGGCGACCGGATCCCGCAGCGCGTCACTCACCCTTTCTGACAACGCCAGCAACAGCCCGCAGACAGTCAGCTTGACCGGCACGGGGGTCCTGCCGCCCACCCCAGCCGGCAACTACCTTGTGCAGGTGAATGCGATAGTTGGCAACGACGAACACTTCATAACCATTCCGGTGACCGTCCAGTGAGCACCACCCCGCTAGGGGATTTGGCCCCGCCGCGGCGCAAGCATTACTATTGAGGAATCAGGGCTATTCAACCACCAGTTTCCCCTTCATTTTTCCGTGGCCCTTGCCGCAGTAGACGGAGGACTTGAATTCAAACTTGCCGGCCTTGCCGGCGGTGAATTCGATGGTTTCGGGGTCGCCCTTTTTGAGCACTTGGTTGATGTCGAAGGCGTCCAGCTTGAACTCGTGGTCACAATCGGTGGCGGTGATAATTAGCCGCACCTTCTCGCCTTTTTTCACAGTGATTACGCTGGGATCAAACCCAGAGTCTCTGGCGGTCATGGTGAATTCGCGGTAGCCCGATGATGTCCCTTGCCCGGCGGCCAGAGACATACCCGCCACGCACGTTACCAACGCACCCAGCGCCAAAATCGAACCGCATCGCTGCCTCATGACCATTGTTCCTCCCAGAAATCCGGTGGTATTGCAAATTCAGATTTTATATCAGAACCCCGCGAGCAAAAACATCTCACGCAAAGGCGCGAAGGCGCAAAGGAAACAAAGCAGTTTGTGTTGGCGAACCTCTGCGCCTTTGCGTGAGATTGTTTGTTTTTTTACACTTTCAACGGGGGGTCTGCTCTACGTTCGCAAATCGAGGCCTAAGAATCGGCGGACCTCATTTTCCAGGGAAGGAATGCTCAACACACCATCGCCGCCGTAGATGCTCGATTTTCCATCGAGGTTAAAGAATTTCGCCCCGGCTTCCTCGCCGATGATCTTAAGCGGCGCCAAGTCCCAGGCTTTGGCTTGCATGGTGATCCACACCTCGGCGCGTCCGGCGGCCACATACATCGCGTCGATGCAGCCGCCCATGCTGCGCACGGACCAGAATTGGGTTAGCCAGGGGAGCAGGCGCTCACCCCAACTGCGCTCTGCAACTTTGTCGAAGCCCGACAGGCAAAGCATCGCCTGGTCCGGCGTTTTCACCCGCGAGCAGTGGATGCGCGTGCCGTTGCAATAGGCGCCCAGTTCCGCCGCCGCGGAGTAGAGTTCCCCCAGCGGCGCCAGATTGCACGCCCCCACCACCACCTTGCCCTCAGCTTCCAAGGCCAGCATGACGCCCCAGGTGGGAATGCCGCGCATAAAGCTGCGCGTGCCATCGATGGGATCGATGATCCAGCGCCGGCCGCTGCGCGCTTCGCGTGTCGCGCCCTCTTCACCCAAGAGGCCGTCGTCAGGAAAGGCCTCCTCCAGCAGCTCCGTGATCAGCCGCTCGTTGGCGCGATCCGCGGAGGTCACGGGAGAATCGTCGGGCTTGATCTCGGACTCGAAGCCTCCGGTATAGTTTTCCAGCGCCAGCCGCCCGGCCTGCTCAGTGATGCGGCGCGCGATTTCCAGTTCTTTTTCAAATATCATGGCCAAAAGCTGTCAGTGGTCAGTTGTCAGTAGTCAGTAAAACACGCCTTTTGTTTTCAGTGTGGCTTCGCGAGCACATTCAAAAAAGTCACAAACTTCCAGGATGGCAAAAAAAGGACTTGGGATGACAGGGAAAAGCCGCTCTTAACGACGGACTACTGACAACTGACTACTGACGACTGACAACTGTTCAAAACGCCAGGTAGACCGGGTTTTCAAGAATCTGTTTGAGGCTTTGCAGGAACTTCGCTCCCGTAGCGCCATCCACGACGCGATGATCGCAAGAAAGGGTCAGCCGGCAGGTCAGGCCGGCTTCCACGCGTCCGTCCACCACCACCGCCTTCTCCGCCACCGCGCCCACGGCCAGGATGGCGCCTTCCGGCGGATTGATGACGGCGGAGAACTCGTCGATTCCCATCATCCCGAGATTGGAAATGGAGAAAGTGGAGCCCGCATATTCCTCAGGAAGAAGCTTGCGCGTGCGCGCGCGCGCTACCAGCTCTTTGGATTCGCGGGAAATCTCCTCCAGGCTCTTGGTGTCGGCATTGCGGAGGACGGGGGTGATGAGCCCGCCGGCGTCAGTGGCCACCGCCATCCCCAGGTGGATGCGATGGTGATAGCGAATCGAGTCGCCTTGGAATGAAGCATTCACCTCAGGATTCTGGCGCAGCGCCGCGGCGCAAGCTTTTAAAATAATGTCGTTGTAACTGAGCTTCAGCTCGGGGTCGAGCAGGTTGGCGGATTCGCGCAGTTCCTTGGCGCGTTGCATATTCACTTCGATGACGAGATAGAAATGGGGGACGGGCGCTTTGCTTTGCACCAGGCGCGTGGCGATGATCTTGCGCATGGAACTGAGCGGCTCGTCGGAAAACTCCGGACCCGTGGGCGCGGGGGCAGGCCGCCGGGGCATAAGAGGGGCGGGTGCGCGGGCGGGTGTTGGAACGCCCACCGCGCCGCCGGCCGCCGCACGGGGCACGGGGGCAAGCGCCGCGCGGCGCTCCACGTCCTGGCGAATGATCCTTCCGTTGGGGCCGGTGCCGGTAATTTCGGCAATCTCCAAGCCCATTTCCTTTGCCATCCGCTTGGCCAAGGGCGAAGCCAATAGGCGGCCGCCTACGGCAGGAGCGGGGCTGGGGACTGGGGGCTGGAGGCCAGGGGCTGCGCTCGCTCCCTGCGCTGTCGCGGAAGCATGGGTACTGACTCCAGACTCCTGACTCCCGGCTCCTGCTTTTGAAGCGCCATCGCTTTTCAGCAACGCCGCGATGTCCTCGTCGGCCTTCCCAATCACCGCCAGTAATTCGCCGACGGGCACAACCTTGTCAACCCCTACCAGGATCTTGCGGAGCACGCCGCTGCCCATCGCCTCCACTTCCATGTTTACTTTATCGGTTTCGATCTCGACCACGGTGTCGCCGGTGGAGATGGCATCGCCTTCCTTCTTGAGCCACTTCAGGACCTTCCCCTCCGTCATCGTATCGCTGCCCTTGGGCATCATTACCTTAACGGCCATCGTGAATCCTCACTTCGAAACTCGAAAATCGAAATTGGAAACTCACAGGACAACTCTCGATTTTCAAGTTTCGAATTTCGAGTATCGGCTTTTCTTTACTGCCGGTAGAGCACGCGGTGCACGGCGTCCTTTACTCGTTGCTTGTCGGGCAGCGCCAGGTGTTCGAGGTTCTTGGCGTAGGGCATGGGAACATCCGTGCCCGTCACGCGCAGGATGGGGGCATCGAGATAGTCAAACGCCTCGCGCTGGATGACGTCCACGAACTGCGCTCCCACGCCGCAATACTCCCAACCTTCTTCGACAATCACCACGCGATTGGTTTTCTTCACCGAGCTCACGATGGCTTCGGTGTCGAGCGGCCGCAGCGTGCGCGGGTCCACCACCTCGGCCTCGATCCCTTCGCTTGCCAGGTCCGCCGCCGCGTCCAGCGCCACCAGCACCATCTTCGAGTGCGCGACGATGGTCACATCGCGGCCGGGCCGCTTGACGTCCGCCACGCCCAGAGGAATCAGGTGCTCACCTTCCGGAACTTCACCGCGTGTGCCGTAGAGCACTTCCGACTCGATGAAAACCACCGGGTTGTTGTCGCGGATGGAAGTCTTGAGCAAACCCTTGGCGTCCGCCGGCGTCGATGGGGTGACGACCTTCAGCCCCGGCACGTGGCAGAACCAGGCCTCCAGCGCTTGCGAGTGCTGCGCGCCGAGTTGGTGGCCGGCGCCCCCGGGCCCGCGAATCACGACGGGGATGGGAAACTGCCCACCCGACATGTAGAGCAGCTTGGCGGCGCTGTTCACAATCTGATCGAGGGCCAACATGGAGAAATTGAAGGTCATCATCTCCACAATCGGCCGCAGCCCGGACATGGCAGCGCCCACACCGAGGCCCGTAAAACCCAACTCCGTAATGGGTGTGTCAAGCACCCGCATGGGTCCAAACTCATCCAGCAGGCCTTTGCTCACTTTGTAAGCGCCGTTATAGAAGCCCACTTCCTCGCCCATCAGCACGATGTTCTCGTCGCGATGCATTTCCTCGCGCATGGCTTGGTTGAGGGCTTCACGATATGTCAATATGGACATTCAACGCTCCAAGAATCACTGTGTGATGATGTGATTTAGCGATTTTGTGATTGCCACAAGATGCCGCCCATCCCACCGTTGGATCATTCAATGGCTAAATCACTAAATCACCTAATCTACATAAACATCCGTGTAGAGTTCCTTGTCATCAGGCTGCGGGCTGCGCTCCGCGAACGCCACGGCTTCTTCCACCGCGTCGCGGACTCTCTGGTCGAGCTCGTCGAGGTATGCCTGGTTCACGACTTCGATGGCTTCCAGAGCGGCGCTGAACTGTTTAATCGGATCATGCCGGCGCTGCTCTTCCACTTCCACCTTGGTGCGGTAATGGCCGTGCGAGGGGTCGGACATGGAATGGCCCATGAAGCGATAGGTGCGGGCTTCAATGAGCGTCGGTGCGCTGCTCTTGCGCGCGCGGTCCACCGCCTCCTTCAGGGTTTCGCGCACGGCAAGAACGTCCATGCCATCCACCCAGGTGCGCGCCATGTTGTAGGCACAAGCCTTCTGCGAAAGCTCGTAGAGCGACGAAGCGCGTTCAATGGGCGTCCCCATGCCGAAGCGGTTGTTCTCACAGATAAAGACCACGGGAAGCTTCCACAGCGCGGCGAGATTCAATGACTCATGGAACGAACCGATGTTCACCGCCGCTTCACCAAAAAAGCAGAGCGTCACGCGCGGTTGCTTCAAATACTTGGAGGCAAAGGCTGCGCCCGCCGCGAGGGGAATCTGTCCACCGACAATTCCATGGCCGCCCAAAAAGCTGCGCCGCTTATCAAACAGGTGCATCGACCCGCCCTTGCCTTTGGAGACCCCGCTTTGCTTTCCATAGAGTTCCGCCATCACTTCACCGGGGTCCATGCCGCGCACCAGCGCATGACCGTGCTCACGATAGGAGGTGAAGATATAATCGTCAGGTTGCGTGGCGGATAGGGCTCCCACCGCCACCGCCTCTTGTCCGATATAGAGATGACAGAACCCCCCGATTTTCCCCAGCGTGTAGAGTTCCGCAGCTTTTTCCTCGAAACGGCGGACCATGACCATTTGCTCCAGCATGGTCTTGAGCAACGCGGGATCTTCCTGCCGCGCTCGCTCCTCCATGGTGCCTGCCGCCGGTCGACCTATCCCGCATAAGAGTTCGGTGAAGTTGGCCGATTCCGTTGCGGTGTTGGACGATTTCATTGCTCCCCTCCTGAGTTCTCCCCCAAAAGACACTTCGTAAACATTACTATTGCCTGCCGGGAATAAGCGCAGCCCCGAATCCTTAAGACTGTGTAACTGTCTCTTTAATCTTAATCAGTTTTTTGATTTAGGGAAACCCCAAAGATGGCGCACCGCTCCCTTATGATGGCTATAAAGAAACCATAAAGAACGGATCATCGCGCTATTTTCATCTGGCCTGCATTTCAAAAAGGGTGGGAATTGGTAGTAAACTTGCCACCAGCAGGTCGCCACTATGGAGATCGCACCGGAGGAGGTCATCAGATGGGTATCGATCCGATCCTGAAGTTAGGCTGGATCAATTCAGAGCAAGATTTCGAGTTGGCTCGCGGGTTGGCGGAGAAGGCGAAGAAGAATGCGGGAGCGACTCAAACCGAGGCCGACACGATTGCCGTATTCGTTGAGCCAATTCTCAGGGGACTCGGATGGGACACTCTCACCTGGATGCAAGTGAGCAGAGACAGTCGACGTCGATACTCCTTGGGGGATATATGGCTACTTGCCGAGGAGGGCGCGAAAATAGCGGTGATGATCGAAGTCAGGCAAATTGGTTTACCGACGTTAAGGGAGAAAGATCGTAGGCAACTTACGCTGTACGCGCGCAGCTTGGTGGAAGTTGAGGAAGGAGAGCACAATCGAAAATGGCGTCTCGATGACGGCGGCGACAGGGTCTTCCTGTACGCGGTTCTCACCAATGGGGAAAAATGGGAAGTTTACGACTTCGGAATACAGAAAGCAGGCACTCCTGCCCCTTCGACTTCGCGTAGCCTTCTCTATGAGTTTGATCTTGCAACCGTCAAAGATGGATTGAGAAAACTGTCCTCCTTTATCGGCAAAGACATAATCGAGGGCAAAGTCAGGGAATTTCTCCGTCAGGGCTGTCGCGCGGATTCAAGTAGCTAGTACAAGGATTGGACATTTCTACCCCTGAGGCTTTTCTGCGTATTGCAGAGGTCATGTTCCCGTGTAAACAACCGAAAATTAAGCTTGCACCGAGGGTCACTTAACTCCCAGCACTTCGCGGCGGCCGGAGCGGGTGAGGAAGGTCTTGACGTTGCCGCCGGGGAAGAGCCGTTCCATTTCGCGGTTGGTGAGGGCAGGGTAGGGAAAAGGTTTCTGGCTGGTGTCGCTCGATCCGAGAACTGTGAGGCTTTCGAACCACCAGCGGGTTTCGGCGCCCGTGGTAATGTGCGGTTCGCGCAGGATGGAAAACAGCACGCCCTTGGGCAGAAGGTAGGAGTGGAAACGCTCAACCAATTGGGGCAGCACCTCGCGCGGGAGCAAGTCCAGCAAACCCCAGCAACAAATCGCCGAAAGTGATCCTGACGGGATCGCGGGGATCTGGGCAAGGAAATCGTCGATCAGGAAGACCGGCGTCTTGCCCCGGCGCATCCAGAAAACCGAACTGCTCTGCTGGGCGGGAGTAATCAGGTCCGAGAGGTAGAGCTTGGCACCTCGCAACAACAAGACGTCCAAAGTGGACTGATAGACGGGGCCGCACTCAAAGCAGTGGGGATGGCGCACATGCGAGAGATGTTGCCAGAGCCATTGGAGACCACGGCTGGTGGCCGCCGAGGCGGCAGCCGTCCGGCCCATCTCTTCCTGACTCTTGGTTAGCGTCATCTCAAGCCGCACGCTTCGGGCAGCCTTGCGGATTGCGGGGCTGCGGCGACAAAGGAAAAAAACTTGCTGTGGGCGCCGAGCGCCAGCACACGTTGTGCGGGCGCAGCCCGCTCAGAATCACAGTCGTGATGGGTTTTCCCGCGACCTCTAAAGCCCCACCCATCCCTGCCCGTGGTGAGAAATCCAGGTTAGGCGTTGTTCCTTAAGAGGCTCGGGGCCGCGACATCGCTCGGGACCCCTGAGGCATCGTCGCGCGCGATATCAATGCTTCCCTTAAAGTAAGCGCCCTCTTCAATCGCCACCGTTGCAGCGATAAGATCACCCACCACATGTCCGGTGCGCCGGATCTCAATCTTTTCGCGAGCCGCAACGTTGCCGGTTACCGCTCCCAGGATCACCACTTGCCGGGCGCGGATTTCCGCCTTGACATGGCCTTCCGTACCCACCGTCAGGCAATGGTCATCGAGACTGATGTTCCCTTCGAATTGCCCTTCGATCAGCAGGTCCTCGCCGGCGGATAACTGCCCTTGCGCCACCACCGTGCGGCCCAAAAGGGTATGCGGGCTTCCTGCCGCGGATGGATTTGTCAACTTCGGTTTCGGTTCGCTCATAAAAGTTTCCACTTCCGGAGGCGCCGGCGGGGCCTCTACTGGACGGATACTTACAGGTTCCGCCACCGGCCGAGTTTTTTTCTCCCACCACATAACAGAATCGATGGGGTGCTGCCGCTCGATTCAATCCATCCTTGCCGCCAGCCACCCGTCAACGGTTCAAATCTTACACTGGCTGGGGGCAGAGTTCAACAAGGCAGTGACGAGTGATGAGTGAAAAGTGACGACCGACGCGCGACTGAAAGACGAAAATCGAAACGCGAAATTCGAAACTCGCTGCGATTTCCGAGTTTCGATTTTCGAATTTCGTTTTTTGCTTGCTCGTCACTCATCACTCATCACTCTTCACTCATCACTGAATTAATGAACGTTCCCTGCTCCCTCCAGGCGCACGGTAACGATTTGAAACGGCTTTACGGAAAAGCGGAAGCCGTGCGCAGAAGTTTCAAGTGCGGCTTGCTTTCTTTCCAGAGCGTCACTGCTCCACGCTGACTGCACGTCCACGCGCGGCGTTTGCACCTCCACGGTAGCCGCCTGGCCGCCGACTTCCAAGAAACGCAGAATCGTTCCGTCGCCGTCCTCGGCCATTTTCCAAGTGACCAGAACCACATCGCGTTGGTCTACCTGAATAAAGCTGTCTTGCGCCGCGGGCAAGGGGCGCGGGGAATCCAGGGCTTTATCTTGCGAGGTAATCTGGTCGACTTCCGGGGGCGTCATCTCTTCCCACCCAAGGCGGCTCAGGCGGGGAGACGGCAAGTGATCGCCGCTGGTAAGCACGTAACGAAAAGTGAAATCCCCTCCTTGCCCCGCCGCATAGTTGGTGTCCCAGTAGTTGTTCATCACGTAGGAGAAAATCGTTCCCGGGCGCTGGCCGAACTCCTTTGGCCAGGTGGCGCGGAAGATGTCGCCCAGACAGACCAGGGAAGCATCCACGGGAACGAGCGCGGCGGTCATGCCGCCTTCCTCCGCCGCCACCCAGTGCTGCACGGAGAACCATTCCTTCCCCGCGCCCGGAAGTTGGTCGCGGCTGGGGTCCACAACCCCGTTTTGAATCTCGTAGCGGAAGCGCGGGTGCTCCATGGCCAGCGGGAAGGCGAAGTAAACCGCTTCCTTGGTGTAGACCTCGGTCTTATGGATGCGGTTGATGAACTCAATCTTCTTCTCGTTATTGAACAGAATGACCTCGGTGGAGATCAGGGGGGTGTTCATCCCCTGGCTTTCCAGGCGCGCCACCACGCCAAAAGGCTGCTCGCTGACGGACACCACGCGTCCGCTGCCGGCGCCGTGGATGGAGAATTCCGGCACCGGCGCGGCGGAACTGTATTGCACGGCGCGGTTGGGAAGCTGGTCGGCGCCGGTGACATAGAGATATTGGTCGAAGCGATAGGGGCTGGAGGTGTTCACCAGCTCCTTGTTCAGTTCCTTATCGAAGATGCTCTTCACCGCTCCGCTCTGGGTGTCCAGAACCACCCGGTAATAGTGATTTTCCGCCGTCGCTTCGGAAGTGGATGGCGGCGCGGGCGGATTCTGTTTAGCCGGTCGCATGGCAAAAGCTTTGTAACCCACCGCGGGCACGTCCTGCGCCAGGAAGCGGACGTGGTGATAGGACGGCCCGGAGGAAAGCACCTCGTACGGAACCACCTTCTGGGTCACCAAATCCACCAGTTCCAGCCCTTTGTCCAAGTCCATCTCCACCAGGCTGGAACGCAGCCAGCTCAGCGGGTTGAAGACCAGTACCGTTCCCTTGGGAGCGGAAATATAGTCGGCCAGCGCCGCCAAGGTGCGATGGAACACATAGTCAACTTGCTTCTTTGCTTCGCTGGCGAAGCCTTCTTTGATGGCCAACTGCCGCACCGCCTCCTGGCACTGCGGATTCGACTCGCTGCGGTTGTCGCCCCAGGTGTGCTCGTCGTAAAGAACCATGTTGTTCCAAAGTTGCTTGAACACTTCGGCCTCAGGCCGGCGGCGTGGATCGACAAAGCTGCTGAGGGTGGAGAATTTCTCCGCGCCCAGGGCGCGCATTTCCGTTTCGCGCTCCAGCGCCGCCGAGCGGGCCGTGGAAGGGATGCCGTCTTCCCAGTAGGGTCCGCCATCGCCCCGCTCCACTGGAATCGAGTCGCCAAATTGCCCGGCAATGTAACCAATCGCCTCGGCAAAGCCCGAGTATTTCAGGCGGGGGTAGGCGTAAACCTTGTTCCATTCGTCCACCAGGGTGGCTTGCTGGGGGAAGAGGTCGGTGTTTTCAACCTGCGTGCCGTAGATGATGGTGGCATCGGATTTGTAGTCGGGGCGTGAATAAATCTGTAGGTAGAGCGGCAAGGAATCGCGCCCGCCGGCAATCGTGGGGGGCAACCCGAACAGACTCTTCATTTGGTGATAGTGGCGCGAGTACCACATCAGGATGCGGCCGCCATCAGGCCCTTCCCACCAAAACGGAGACTTCTCGTGCAGACGCCCTTGCAACAGAACGGGGGCGCGGTAGTTGTCGCTGCCGGCGGCAAAGTATTTGAGCCCCGCCGCGGCCATCACCGAGGCGTACGACCATGTGTAAGCGGGGACGTCCGTGATGTCCGCGTAGTTCGCGTCGCCCCCGTGCTGCTGATTGAATTCGAAGGCGGGATAAAGCGACCGGATCAGCGTCTCGAGCGCCGGGAAGCCGGTGAGCAAACTCGCCTCCACCGTCGGGACAAAAAGCTTCTTCTCCTTCACCGCCTGGAAGAGAAGCTGTTGCTGCTGGTCAGTGCGCTCCGCCAGAAACTGGCGCACACACCAATAACCGTCAGGGCTGAAACGGAAGTCGGGGTGGTCGTGAATCATTTGAATGGCTTCGTCAATGGTGCGGCTTTGGACCTCCGCCACCTTGGCCTGGTAATCCGTATAACCCACATCAAGGTGAGTGTGCGGCACGAGGAAGAAATTCCACTTTTTGGCGGGATCCAGCGTCACGGGGAAGCGGTGCGCGTGGCCGCCCAAGCCCATGTTAACCGTCACCTCACCTTTTGTGTCGGCGGGAAATTCCGGAATTGCAAATTCCACCCTCTGCTCGCCCATCTCCCAACGGGGGTCGAGTTTAGACTTGTATTTCGCATTGCCCAGTGTCAGCACAACCGGACTCCCCGCCGCAAGGGAGTTGTAGCGGACATAAACATCCACCAACTCCGCCAAGCCATTTTCCTTCTGCACGTAGAAAATGGTGGGCTGTGCCTCGACTGCGAGTTCATTCGGCGCATACTTCGCGTCCGCGTCTTGGTCGAGCTCAATGGCGTCGTAGAAGATTCCGGAGCCGGTGGAATCGTCGCGCTCGGTGGGATCGTCAAGGGCAGTCAAAACAACCTCGTTGGTCCCCGGCAACAGGAAGCCTGCAGGGAACTGAACATTTATCGTGTCGGCAGAGTAGTTGGGCAGGAAGACGCTGCTGACATCGCCCCCCGAATAGTCGAGCACGGGATGCTGGAAGTACAGTGCGCGATGACCATTGATCTCCACCTCGAGGCGCGACACGCGAGGGCTTTCCACGAGCAATGCCACCTTCAGCGTGTACAACCCTCGCGGGCTCGACGGCAGGTCGAATTGGATGGCGTAAGGGTGAGGCCGGTAGCCTGCCTTCCCGTTTGACGAACCTGGCTGGAAACCGGGCCAGTCGGTTTCCGCCTGGTTCTTGCCGATGACGTAAACCAAGTCGCTCTGGCCTTGACCAGCGCCAGGCTTTGGCGTCGGCGCGCCGCGCAGGTTGAATTCCGAGGACGACCGATCAAACCTGCCAATCTGCCAGACCACCTGGGACGCGGCGCCAGCGGGCTGACAAAAGCCTATCATGGCCGCGACGACGAGAAGCATTTGCGGGATTCTTAGGAATGACTTTTTCTTCACGATTTCCCCCCGGTCGAAAAAGGTCGGGTAGCTCAGGAATCGTACTTGTGGGGGATGGTCCGCTGTCAAACTAGGGACGATCCATCCAAAGTGACATTCCGCCCGCGCCAAAGGGGGGCAGCTACCCGGAATTTCCTTTTTGGCCTTATGGCTGGCGAGAATATACACACCCACGGAGCTTTCCCAGGGTGTTGCCAGCACACAGATGACCAGAGCGGCCCGGAATTTTATCTTCGTGAGGGCTAGAGTTAGGTTACAGAGGGTCGAAGGGGAAGGCAGCCGGCAGCCTGGTAGGACTCAATCTGGTGAGGGGTGATATAAATCGGCCATCGACTCACTCGCGACACCGTTGCTCCCCGGCGCCTCCGTTCCTTTGCGCAAACTTGTCGAGTGAGAGCCGGCTCGCCACGCGTCTCGACAACAGCACCGATTGAACTTCTCGGAAAACCTGCTGCGGCACTACAGGAAAGAGCCGCGAGAGTTCCGGAAGCCCGAGTTCGGCGCTACAGGCTTCCGGAAGCGCGCCAAAGCAAACGCCGTTACTGCTTGGTGAGCACGATGGTCTTCTTCTGGACGCCATGATTGCCGCCGACGGCAAAGCTTGAGAGCGACCCTTTTGCCTTTACATTGTCTTTGTCGTAGGTGACACGGAGATCGTAGTTTCCTTGCAGCAAGGGCACCTTATTGGTGCTCCAGAAATTGGTAATGGGCTGGAACTCCTGCTGGTCAACGCCCGACTTAAAGACTTCCACATGCATATTGTCGGCGACGTCCTTTTTGTCGAGCGTGCCATAGATGCGGACCCACTGCATGGGCGCCCCAAAGATGACTTCCGCCTTCCAGAGCTTTCCTGCCACAACGTTTACATTCCGAATCCATCCTTCAGCCTTGCAGATGTCACTCTCACTGTAAATGAGGCGGATATCCCAGGTCCCCGGGGTGACGGCGGGCTCACGGGAAGCCCAATCGCCCATCTCCGGTTTTTGTTCTTCCGGATCAGATCCCGGCTTCCAGACTTCCAAGCGAGTGTTATCGCTGACATCGACGGGCCCATCGAGGTCGAGAACCTTTATTCGCACCAAGCCCTTGGTCGCGTCGTCCGCTGCCTTATCAAGGACCTTGGCCTTAACCTCTTTAACCGCCCCGGCAATCGGATTGTCCACCGGCGACATAGTGGTGTCGCGGTCCACTGGCGCCGGTATGCCCGTGATGCCGTCTGGCGGTATCTCCGGGGGCGGTGGGCTTTCCGGTGTCTTCGAGCAAGCGGTGACGAGCGCCAGCGCCACTATCAAGACGCCAAGAGCCCGCAGATTAAACTTGTGCACGTGTGTTACCTCCGTTTCGAAAGGGTAAATGGGGCCGCAAGGCCACGAAAGGCGCGGCGACGAACGGTCAAGACTTGGGGAGGGGAAGGTTCCCACGCTCGCCCATGTTCTACCCACTCTAACTTGAGGACGCTTTCGACCTCGCTGGCCTCGAAGCTGGTCCCCGCTGTGATTTGTAGGATCTCGCCGCCACAACGGCGCATCGCTAAAACGGAGACAGTATCTCCCGGCGTCAGCGCTGCGTCAAGTCCCTGTGCTACTCGACCTGGTAAACGATCCTCCCGCCCACGATGGTCATAACCACGTAGGTATCTTTGATCTTGGCGGGAGGAATGGTGAAGAGGTCGTCGGAGAGCACCACGACGTCGCCTAATTTTCCCGGCGTGATGCTTCCCTTCTCATTTTCTTGGAAGGCCGCGTAGGCGGAACCCTGCGTATAGGCGCGCAGAGCTTCCTCCACGGTGAGTCGCTGTTCGGGGAACCACCCGCCGGTGTGTTTGCCGTCCAGCGTCGCGCGCGTCACCGCCGCGTAAATCCCCAGGATGGGGCTCAGCGGCGCCACCGGCCAGTCGGAGCCGAAGGCCACTGGCGCTCCAGCGTCGAGCATGGAGCGCCACGCGTAGCTCCAGCGCGCCCGCTCGTGCCCCAAGCGCTTTTCGGCCCAGCGGCCGTCGTCGATGGCGTGATAGGGTTGCATGCTTGCGACGATGCCCAGCTTGCCGAAGCGCGCAAAATCCTGCGGGCGCATGTGCTGGGCATGCTCAATGCGAAAGCGATGCATGGCCGGGTTGCCGCCACCCAGGCGGGCGTACATATCGAGAATTTCCGCGATGGCCCGATCGCCGATGGCGTGAATGCAGATTTGGATTTGCGCCTGGTCGGCCCTGCTGGCAAGGGCTTCCATCTTCGCGGGTGGATTCATCAGCGGAAGGGGGATGCCGCGATTTGCCGGGTCGTCAGCGAAAGGCTCATACATCCAGGCGGTGGCCGAGCCCAGTGAGCCATCCGCGAAGCCTTTTACACCGCCCATCTTGATGTAATCGTCGCCCATGTCGTGCGCGATTCCGGCGTCGCGCAGTTTTTCCCAGCGTGTGATGGGAACGATTTCGTACATGCGGCAGGTGAGCCAGCCTTCCAGCTCGGCGCGGCGCAACAGTTGGATTTCACCGGTAAAGCTGCCGTTCCAGGAATCTCCATCGACGGTGATGGAGTGGATGGAGGTCAGCCCTACCCGCGCGGCTTCCGCGAGCGCCGCGCGCAAGGCTTCCGTCATCTCGTTTTCCGTGGGACGGGGAATGGCCTTGGCGATCAAGTCCTGTGCGGCGTCTTTGAAAATTCCGGTGGGTTCACCCGTGGCCGCGTCGCGTACGATGACGCCGCCCACGGGGTCGGGCGTCGCGCGCGTCACTCCTGCCAGCTTGATGGCTAGTGAATTCGCCAGCGCCGCGTGCCCGTCGTAGCGGCTGAGAAAGACGGGATGGTTTTCCGTTACAGCATCGATCATCCCGCGCGAAGGCAGCTTGGCTGAGGCCCACGCCTGCTCGTCCCAATCTCCGCCCAGCAGCCAGCGGCCGGGTTGGAGCGTCCTTGCTCTCTCACCGATGCGGCGTGTGAATTCTTCCTCGCTGCGTGCGTCTTTCAGGTCAACGGAAAGAAGCTGGAAGCCGCCGCTAATGAAGTGTGCGTGGCTGTCAATCAGCCCCGGAACAGCGAAGCGGCCCTTCAGGTCAACAACCTTGGTATTCCGGCCGGCGTAGCTCTGAATCTCCGCGTCGCTTCCCACCGCCAGGATGTGGCCATTCGCAATCGCCACAGCCTGGGCAAATTTCGCAGGGGCAGGCTTCGAGCCCGGCAGTGATGCGGGCTCCCCCGTCCAAATCTTCCCGTGCAATAAGACCAGGTCCGCGCCTGGCAAATTTCCACGGCCCGGCTGCGAGGAAGCGATTACCCCGCCATTCGTTGGTAATGACATGAATATCCCCACGACGAAAATGAAGACTGCGGTGCGGAAAAGCAAAATCGCTCCTGTCATCAGGCGCGCATGGCCACGGCAGGAAAACAATTGAAAGGCTCCTTGTCCACCTGCCAGTAAGGCATGAACTCGATGCCTGGATTGTTCTCGACCAGATAATGGAGCGGCTGGCCGGGTTTTGGTTTCAAATGCTTCAGCAGATGTTCCGGCTGTCTTACATTCTGAAGGCGCAACCTGATTTCGGGCGCGCCGACGGCGGCCAGCAAGATGGGGCCGTAGCTCACGGCGTAGCGAACATGATCGGGGATTTGATCCACCCCCGCATAGCGCTCGGCGCTGAGCGCCGCCGGCAGCGTGAAGCTGGCAACTTCACCTTCTGCCCAGTCGCGGTCGAGCGCCACGTAGTTGCCGGGCTTGCCCGTGGCCGCCGGCTTCCCATTGACGTATACGGCCATTTCGCGAGTGGCCCAGGAGGGCACACGGATGCGGATTTTCGCCGGTGTCGGTTGGGCCGCCGAGAACTGCAAGTGAACCTCGGAATCGAACGGGAATCGAGTGACCATCTTCACCCGCAGAGACGCTCCCCCCTCCGGCCAATGGATCGTGGAAGGTTCATAGAGGTTGACGTACAAGCCGTCGGACGCGAGCGAGCAAATATGTTCCGGCAGCGAGCCGATCAGCCGTGTTCCTTGCCCCTCGCAGCAAGTGTTCATCTGTGTGGGTTTCTCCTTGCCGTGCACCAGCAGGGCGTGGTAACGGAAACCCTGCGAGCCCGCCTGGTTGGCCATCGCCACGTTGTAGATGGACTTCTCAATTTCCGCGACGTACTTCTCGTTTTCCGGGTCCAGCAAGTGGAAGCGCTGGCTCAGAAAGGCCCAAAAGGAGTTTCCGCAGAGCTCTTCCAGCTCGGCGTGCAGCATATAGGACCTGGGTGGAGACACGACGAACTCGATGATGGAAATAGAACCGCCGGGGTTCTCCCAATTTTCGTGATAGAGATCCCAGCCGCCTTCCACCGCGCGGAGGTAGCGTGGATCGCCGGTGGCGCGATAGAGGTCCATGTAGGCTTCCAGGTTCGTTAACAAATAGCAATGGGGGCGATCATAAGGGTACTGCCAGATAGCGCATTCTTCACGCCCCTGCAATTGCTCCATCCAAAAGTTCTCCTGGAAATAGCGCTGAATCACCTGAATGTCGGCGGGCTTGCCCACGGGCGTGAAGTACATGCGCGTATTGGCGATCATGCCCTGGCCGCCCTGGATGGCGAAGCGCAGCAAATGCGGCAGGTAGGGACACTGGTTAAACCAGTCCGAGTAGCCCCGCAGTAATTCGAACGCCTTCGAGTTTCCCGCGTAGCCCGCCTCGATGAGACCATGCACCAGCCAGGCGCGGGTGTAAGCGCCACGTTCCGAAAAGAAAATGGTGTCCTCGGGGTAAGCCATGATGTAACCGTTCGGCTGGCGGCATTGCGCAATGCCTTCCACGACGGCATCGAGACGCCGGCGGAGTTCCGGGTGATTGATCCAGCGCAGAGTGTTCCCCGCCGCCATGAGGAAGCGGCCCGCGTTCGAGCCAGCAAGGTCTTCCTCCCAAAACTTAGCGTCGTTCGTGGGATTCACGGGAGGCGTGGCCGTGCCGACTCGCTCGCGGAACTGGCGGAGCAGGTCATCCACCGAATAAGAGTTCAACAGATAAAGAATATTATCTTCCATGGCCGTCTGGAAAACGCCGCCTTCCAGCGTCACACCGGTGCGCGGCACGCGGACCTTGTGGACCGGAGGATTCCAAGTACTCGCATCGGTGACGTTCTCGGGATGGTCCATGAAAGTGGTTTCCCCGCCGGGGCGCGCAGGCCGCGTCACCTGGGCAACGTCGTCGTCGCGCCCGTAAGTTGAATCCACGGTGACGGGGCACAGCGCGGCGATTTCCTTCCCTCCCGAGTACACATCGATTTTCCCCAAAGCCAGGTAGTAGCCACCGCTCACCGTCCCTGCGACCTTCATCAGGCGCGTAACCGTCAGGCGCACGTAACGGCCCGTGACGCCTTGAGCAGAAAATTGTTGAATGAGGCCCTTCGGGTGGGGATAGTCCGCATCGGTGTGATCCACGATGAGTGAGGGGTTTTTTAAATCGGGATCGTGGGAGCATTCAATCTTGAAGCGGACCGGAAAGCCCTCGCCCGCGTAATCCTCATCGCGGCCGGGAAAGCCTCTTTCATTGGCCGGGTAAACCTTGACGAAATCAATCGGCCGGCTTTCGCCCAGGTCGATTTGGACCCAGGTTGTGGCGTCCGCGGTCTTGGCGGGTTTCGAACGGTAAGCTCGATAGGCGCTCGCTGGCGTGTTGGTCATCCACTCGCCAGTGGGAGCGGGAACAACCTGCTCCTCGGACGTCGCAGCCGCGGCGGCGCCCGGATTGAGGAGCGGGGATGCTGCAATCCCCGCGCTCGCCAAGGCTGAAGTTTGCAGAAATCGGCGTCTCGTCAGACTCATGGTCCGTACCCTCTCACAAGCCAGTCCTCCGCCCGGGATTATTTCGGATTCGATTGGCAAAGGCAATGTGGAATTGGGGATTGGGTAATTTAGGCAAGCCTCAGGGAAATTCGCTCGGGCGGTTCGCGAACCGCCCCTACACCGGACCGCCGTCCGCAGGCAACGTGGACAGGGTTGATGTAAAATCGCCGTTGCCTCGCGGCATCCCATTATTCGTGAGAGGGGAGACGAACCAATGAAACTAACAAAACTTCTTTTCCTTTCCTTAGTGCTTGTGGTTTCGACCAATCTCCGGGCGCAGGTGGGTAGCGAGAGGGGGATGCCGCGGCAAGCGGGCGCGGCGTATCCGGCGGAGTGGCCACAGGGGCCTGGCCCGGACTCCCTCCCGGCTTGGGCCAAACCCGGCACGATTCGTATTGCGCGCTGGGATGGAGGCCGCATTGAGGCCGCCAAAGCAATGCTCTCCGGCTGGCCGGGGTTCAATCCTCCGATTCCCGACAATGTCTATACCATGTCGAACTGGTACGACCCGCAAACCATTCACCTGCTCCGCGACGCGGGAATCAACGTGGCGTGGGTCACCTTCAGCAACGGTTTTTCCATTCCCACCGAGCAAAAACACCGGGAACAACTCCGCCGCTACATTGCCGAGTGCCATCGCCAGGGAATCCATGTGATCGCGTATGAATCGGTTGCGAACATTTTCTGGGAAGACATGTTCGAGCACGTTCCGGAGTCGCGCGACTGGATTCAAATGGGCGCCGATGGCAAGCCGGTCCCTTACGGCTCGGGCGACTACTCAAAAATGGGGCGGGTCACCCGCTACATGGCGGATTTGGGCAACCTTCAGTGGCGCGATTATCTGAAGAAGCGCGTGGACCTGGCCATCGATGCAGGGGCCGACGCACTGATGTACGACAATAACTTTGGCGGCCACCTGATGGACGTCTACCAGGACATCTACCGCTACGGCGCGGCGCACAAGAAGGATTTCGTGCTCATGGGAAATTTCCATCAGAACAACTACGTCCTCAATCGTCTCATCAACTGCATGACGACCGAAGATGGCGCGGAACCCGGCGTGTATGATGAAGCGCACCTCCAGAACCGGCGAGGAAGGCTGGATGCTACGGCGCTTGTGCCGGTTGACCGCGGGCGGCTGGTCACCAACGTGGGCCTCTTCCGCATTTGGAACGCCTTGTCCCAGGGTTGGAAACCGATGCTGGTTGAGGACGGGGGACGCGAAGTTGGCGTCCGTGAGACCACTCCCATGGCGGCGGAGCGGCAACAACTGGCTTTGGCAGAGGCCATGAGTTTTGACGTCGGCATGGAGGCGTTCGTCGAAGGAGCTTTCGCTCGCGACTTGTTTGAGAACGACCCGAGCACCATGGCCATTTGGCGCGCTATCGGAAGCTACAACCGATTCTTTGCGCAGCATGAGCAGTTTTACACGGGAACGAAATCCCTGGCGCCCGTTGCTGTGATATTGGACGATCGCAGCGAGAGCGTATCCCTGTTGGACGGATTGGCAGCGCGCCACGTGCTGTTCGACGTCATCTACGAGAGCGACCTGAGGGCGGAAAAACTCGCGCCTTACAAGGTTGTGGCGCTTCTCACCGCGCGCACCGTGCGGCAGCACGCGCTCTCGGTTCTTGAAACTTATGTAACCAACGGCGGCAGTATCATTGCCGCAGGTGAGGCGGCGACGCTCGACGAGACGGGGCAAAAACACGCGCGGCCCGAGTGGTTCGGGAAACAAACCGGCAAGGGAAGATGCACCTATTCCGAGCAGGTTCCGCCGCTCGATGATTTGTCCAGGACTGTGCGCGACGCCGGCGGGCCGGGACCGGTCCAAGTGGAAGTCCCTAACGGAATCCTCTACAACACCGTGGAGCAGCCGGAAACCGGCCGCACAATGATTCATTTCCTGAATTACACACTAAAGCGTTCCGGTGAAATCAAGGTCGTCTTGCAGAAGAAATACGCCGGAATCAGCCTGCTCTCGCCGGACTCGCCGCACGCCGTTCAACTTTCTATTCCTCCCAGCGCACCGGCGGAACTGAAAGTGCCCTCGGCGCGAATCTACTCTTTGCTGGTGATGGAAACGCACAGCCCCAGACCCATCAAGGCCGCGGAAAGGCATTAAGAGAAGAAGCGGCGCGGGGTCGAGTATGAAAATTCCTGCTCAAACTGAGTTGGGAGGCTGGACTTTGAAACCGTCACACCTTCTTCTGGCGATGCTGGCCCTGACAATTTCCTCAGACTGCGGACTGATTAGGACGATTCCTGCCCAGGAAACTCCCGAACGACCGTCCACAGGGGCGAGCGTCGGGACATTGGCGCTGGAAACCTATGCGATGCGCGGCTACAACTATTGCAACCGGATGGTCGACAAGGACGGCCTGCCTTACTTTGACATCTTCTGGACGGAGCCCGCGGAAGCCGCTCACGATTGGCCCGATTTTGGTGATGTCATGTCGAGGCAGTATCAGGGCGTGGTGATGGCCCGGCACCTGACCGGCGTGACCGCGCCCATCGAAGCGGTTTGGCGCGAGAAGTGTCTGAGCTATATTGATCCGGAAAGCGGACTGTTGACCCGGCCTGCGACGAACTACTCCCAGAAGGTCGCCGACGGCGGCGACCAGGCGCTGACGCTCTATGCGCTCGTGACCGCTTACGCGGATGCACCTGATCCAGAACTGCGCAAACTTATTCTCCACATGACGGAAAGCCTGCTTGCCCGTGCTTCCAGCGGGACAGGTGGTGGCTTCATGACCGGGTTCATGATCAAGAGCCTTATGACCTCGGCGCGGGTGCTCGGCGATGAGACGGCGCTGAAGCTTGCCGGAATGCAAACCCACAAGGTCTTTGGCGACAACCCAGCCTTTACTCCCGACAATAAATTCCAGCAGGGCGGGCACATGCATGGAAACCTGCGCACTCTGGTGGGGAGCGCAGATTATGCGCTCTATGTGGGGGATCCGGTGCTCTTCAGCCGCGTGGACGCGCTCTATCGTTACGTGCGGTCGCAAGCGACGCGTTTCGGGTTCCTCCCCGAGGTCATCGGACGCCAGGGTGATATTGTGGCGACCGAGACCTGCGCGCTCATGGATTACATCGGGTTGGCGGTGACGCTCGCGAACCACGGGCACCCTGAATACTGGGGCGACGTCGAGCGGGTGGTTCGGAATCAATTGATCGAGAGCCAGGCTCGTAACCTCTCGTGGATGAAGTCTGACCCTACCCGGCCGGACACTGAGCAATTCACTTGGCGCGACGTCGCAGGGCGGATGGAGGGTGGATGGGCCGGATGGAGCTCGCCTACCCACCTCCTGGCCGCTTGCGAAACATTAGGGCACCACTGGGGAGGGCCGGAACTGCATGACAAGACGCGGGCCTTTCAGAACTGCTGCGGCGGCTCGGGCCTCCACGCGCTCTTCATTGCCTGGAAGAATGCGGCACGTTTTGAAAAGGGCACGCTTTCGGTAAACCTGCATTTCGACAAGCTGCTGCCACAAGCTGAAATCCGGGGCTTTCAGCCGTTCAAGGGTTTGCTGACGATTCAGATCAGGGAAGCCTGCGCCGTACGGGTGCGCATCCCCGATTTTGTCGAGCCGAAGAGCATGGTGGTTGATGTGAATGGCGCCAGGATCCAGCCTAAGGTCTTTGGAAATTATCTCGAACTGGGGCATCGCGCACAGGGCGACACCCTCCGAGTTACCTACCCACTTCCACTTACCACCGAGGAGGCCGAGATCGGCAACCCTGGCTTCCGGCACTATCGCTATAGGGTCACGTGGAAAGGAGATACCGTCGTGCGGATGGAGCCGTTGGGGCGCGAATTCGCGACGGGCTATTCCGAATTCGACAAGCGAGAAGTGCCGGTCTTCTACGGAAAAGACGGCCCCGGCCCGCTCTACCAGCGTGAGGAATTTGTGAAGGACAGTGAGCCGGAGTTGTCGCCCCTGCACATGGATGACGGGTCGTTGGATTTCTGGGCAGGACTGCAGAAATCGCTCCAGCGCACAGGCTCAGGCACGCCGTAGAGCAGGCAGCGCGAGACCGGCGCGAACCTTAGATCCAGAAACCGGCTAATGGGCGTTTGCATACTGCTGGAGAAACTCGGTCGCGCTCGCCTCTTGAGCTTTCTTGTAAGCCACGCATAGGTCGATGCCTTCGAGCACTTGGGTCAGAATGCGTGGTCCTCCGGTGTATTTGGTTGAGCGGCCCTGAAAGAAAGTTTCCACGTCCTGGCGATGCGCGGTGTCACAATAACCCGCAGCGGCGAAAGGCACATATGCGCCGGTGTCCGTGGGGAGCTTGGCGACCAGGGCATCCCAATTCTGTTTGATGAAATCGTAGGCAAGGTCGCGCGTCTTGGGCAACTGCGACACCCCGAACAGAATCCCTAGTGATTCTCGATTGTCGAACTCATCTGTCAGGACAATGGGCATGGCCAACTTGATAATCTCGGGGTCCGGGTAAAGCCCCAGGCTGAAGAGCAAATCCCCGCGGAAGTTCTCCTCCTTTTCCTGCTTGGCCGCGGCGCGCATACGATCGAATAACTCGCGGTCGCCGTGGCGTGCGGCGGTGGTGAGCACGACTCCCACCATGTCTGGAGCAACGGCTTTATGATCGTCGAGCCAAGCGCGTGCCAGGTTCTTCGCCTCCGCAATCGCCTCCGGGTCGTCTGCCTGGTTAGCCACCACGCCGAGAATCCGCGGACGCAGGAGGCGCGTGTCATCACTCTCGCCCGGGTTCGCCTTCCAGCCCAGAGAACGCGCTCGACCGCCGTAGAGGTCCAGGAGATATTGGCGATAGCGCGGCAGCAAGTTATCGGGCACCAAATATCTGTCCTGAAGACCCGTGGTAATCTCCATGGTCTTGGTCACCACTTGGCGCGCTGAATCCGCGGCAAAGGCCGGAGCGAGCGCCAACGCTTTAGCGAGCGGAATCTTGCCATTGCCGGTGAGAGCCGAAATGTCGCCGATGATCGACACTTTCTCGGGAAGGGAGAGCACACGGGCATCATCCTTCAGGAGATCGGAAAGCAGGCCCCCCTGATAGAGAACGCGATAGTACCCGTCAGCGTCGGCATTCGCCTCCACCCAATCGGGGCAGCTTGTCGCCTTCGAGAGTTGCAGTTCCGCCGACGTTTGTTCGAGCAGTGTGCACTGGCGAGCCTCGCCGGTCCCTGCCGGGTAGCGCACGCATACCGGTATCTTCCAGATTTGGTTTGCCGTTCCCGTGGAGCCGAGAGGAAAGAATCGTTGTTGGGATAGGTCGAGCTCAGGCGCGCCACCGTTGCACTTAAGCTGCACCGTGACCTGCGGCACGCCCGGCTGGTTGAGGAAGCTGGAGAACGCCGAGGCGATGCTGCTATCGCCGCCGGCGAGCGCCGCCAGAAACTCGGCGGAGGTGGCGTTCTTCCACTGGTATTTCTCCAGGTAGCGGCGAATGCCTGCGCGGAACTTTTCCGGACCCATGTAGGACTCAAACATGTTGAGCAGGGCGGAGCCTTTCTGGTAAGTGATCGAGTCGAAGGCGTTGGCGATGTCGTCATTCGACTCGATCGGCTGGCGCACCGCGCGCGCGCTCACCAGGGCGTCGTTATCCATGGCCCCCTGGTAGCCATTCAGTTCCGAGATGTTCATTTTCCACTCCGGGTGGTACTGATTCACATTCTTGTTGGCCATCCAGGAAGCAAACCCTTCGTTCAGCCAGATATCGTTCCACCAGGCCGTGGTGACGAGGTCGCCGAACCATTGGTGGGACAATTCGTGAGAGGCGACGCTCACCCAGCCGCGCTGGCGCCCCAGCGTGTCTTCGTCGGGTTTGGCGAGAATGATGCCGGCCCCGTAAGTGACCATGCCGGCGTTCTCCATGGCGCCACCGAACAGCGGAACCGCAACCTCATCCAGCTTGTCGTAGGGGTAAGGGACGCCGAAGTAGTTCTCGAGCAGGTTGACGATCGTAGGAGTTGTCTCAGCGGCATATTTGGCCTCAGCACTGCGGCCGCGCGGAACTACAATGCGCACGCGGGTGTTTTTTTTGCCCGTCGTCCCGGCATCCACCAGTTCCATATCGCCCACGGCCAGGGCCACCAGATAGCTCGGCAAGGGCCTGGTTTCCGCGAACTTCACGGTCTTCATGCCATCGCTCGCCTCGGTCTCGGAAACAATCGGCGTGTTCGAGATGCCCACTTGGTCCTTCTTGATGTGCAGGGTCAATTGCCAGGGAACCTTGTAGCCCGGCTCGTCGAAACACGGGAATGCCCGGCGGGCATAGATGGCTTCGAATTGCGAGTAGATGTACCACCGGTCGCCGTCTTTCATCTGGAAGATACCTTGCTGGTCTTTGCGGCTGACCTCGCCCTGATAGGAAACATGGAGCGTCGCGGGGCCGGGGCCGACGGGCTGACCGAAGTCGAAACCGATGTAGTCCTTGGGCTCAGCGATGACCTTCGCGGCGAGCTTCTTGCCTCCAACGGTGACCGTGGCGCCCTTAACTGTCAGCTTCTCGGCATTCAGCCAGAGCAGTGGGGTTGCCTTGGCGAATTGCAGGTCGATGTCGATGACCCCGGTGAATGTGTCCTGGTCCGGGATCGCCGTTAGCTCCACGCGGTAGCGCACCGGCCCGACCATGTCAGCCGGTAGGCGCAACTTCGGCGGCGCCGGGGATTCGTCCGCCCAGGCACACGAGACAGGAAGAGTTCCCCAAGCGCTCGCCACGATCAACCCTGCTACGATCATTCGACAAAGTCGCTGCATAATTCCTCCTTCAATTACCGTCAGGGCTAGGCGCAGGCGGCCCGGCGCACTCATCACGAAGCCAGGAGGGCTTCTCCCACCTGCTCTGACTCCACGCTGGGGCCTGAAGTGTCGGGCAATCAACGCCCAAGTCAGAGAGGTTCCTCAAGCGCAACAGTCTGCCAGAACACGTACCCTAGCGCAATCTACACCCCGGCACAAACGCCCATAATGGACGTTGGCCAATCTGCCTCAACACCTAATTTCAAACCGCACTACCACCAGAAAGTGCCATTCGGGCAGGTGGTGGCCAGCACATTCACAGGAGGGCCATGGTGCGGACAGCCAAACGCCGACGCCTACTCATCAGCTATGAAAGAGCATATGAGTTGAGATGGTGATTTACGGAGCACGGCAGAGCCGCAACCCAAGGCGGATTTCACCACAGAGGGCACAGAGATCACGGAGGAAAGAGGGAGAAAAAACTGTGGGTCGACAACCGAGGAAGCATGATCTATACCCGCGCCAGCAGAAGTTCTTTTCTCTGTGGTCTCTGTGACCTCTGTGGTGAATCCTTTCTCGTGCCACTCGAATCTCAAAACCACAAATCTGGAGGATGGACGCCAGTCCGCGAGTTGGGGGACGCGAACCTCGGTAAGAGCCGCCCCGATGCATCGGGGCGCTACGCTTGCTGTATAATGCGACGCGGCAAGAGGAGGAATAAATGAATCGACACGAGTTCCTAAAAACCCTAGCCGTGGGTGGAGCGTCCATTCTGGCTTCGCGCTGGGCGTGGGGTGATGAGCCGCCCGAAGCAAAGACTTTCACTTACAAAACCGCGGGTGGCTGCGACATCAAGCTCGACGCCTTCGGCTCGGATCCGAACGTCAGGAAACCCGTGATCGTCAATATTCACGGCGGCGCCTTGATCATCGGTTCCCGTAAAGGTCCGATGAAGTGGCTGACCCCGCAAGGCGACCACGTGGTGATTTCCATCGACTACCGCCTGGCGCCGGAAACGAAATTGCCAGAGATTATCGCGGATGTTCAAGACGCATTCACCTGGATTCACAAGAAAGGCCCGAAACTCTTGAACATCGATACCAAGGGGTTGGTGGTGGCCGGGGGGTCAGCGGGAGGTTACTTGACCCTGATGACCGGTTTCTGCATCAAGCCTCGCCCCAAAGCGCTCATTTCGCTTTCCGGCTATGGTGGCATCGTCGGACCCTGGTACAGCCGACCGAGCGCCTTCTATCTTCAGCAGCCGCATGTTTCCAAAGAAGACGCCTACGCTTCGGTCGGGACAACCTGCGTTTCTGAAGGAGCAGGCTCGCGCGGGAAGTTCTACCTCTATTGCCGCCAGAACGGGATTTGGCCGCAGGAGGTCACGGGGCACAACCCGGACACCGAGCCGGAATGGTTTGATCGCTACTGCCCGGTGCGCAATGTTTCCTCAAAGTACCCGCCCACCGTTTTGATTCACGGGACCGCCGACACTGACGTGCCGTATGCAGAATCTGACGCCATGGACAAAGCTCTGGCCCACTTCAACGTTCCACATAAGTTCATATCCGTTCCCGGGGGTGGCCACGTGCTTTTCGGAGTCGCGGCGAACGAGCGGACGCGGATTTACGATGAGGCGCTGGCTTTTGTGAAAGAGCACGTGGGAAAGAGCTGACAGCTCATAGATTCGCCACGCCGCAATCGGCTATTTCTGAAGAAATGCGAGAAGCCCCTGATTGATGACATCCGCATGTGTCGTGCACAGCCCGTGGGGAGCGCCGGCAATCACTTTCAGGGCCGCATTCTTCATAATCTTTGCGCTCAGTCTCCCCGAATCATCGATCGGCACGATCTGGTCGGCATCGCCCTGAATCACCAGCGCCGGGACATCGATTTGCTTGAGATCTTCAGTTTGATCCGTTTCGGAGAAAGCCTTGATGCATTCGTAGGCGCCGACGATCGAGGCTTGCATCCCCTGCAACCAGAATGCTTCTCGAACTCCCTCGGAGACTTTCGCGCCCGGTTTGTTGTAGCCATAAAAGGGAAGACTCAGGTCCTTAAAAAACTGAGAGCGGTCCTTGACGACACCGGTGCGGATATCATCGAAAACCGAAAGCGGCAAACCGCCTGGATTCTTCTCCGTCTTGAGCATCAGCGGGGGAACGGCGGAAATCAGAACGACCTTCGCTACACGCTTCTGCCCATGCCGCGCGATGTAGCGGACGACTTCGCCGCCGCCGGTGGAATGGCCGACCATCGTGGCATCTTTAAGATCGAGATACTTCATCAGCTCGGCCAGATCGTCGGCGTATTGATCCATATTGTTCCCTTGCCAAGTTTGGCCCGAACGTCCATGGCCTCGACGATCATGGGCGATGACGCGATAACCATGCTGCCCGAGAAACAACATTTGTGCGTCCCAGGCATCGGCAGTCAAAGGCCATCCGTGCGAGAAAGTGACCGCCGATCCCGTTCCCCAGTCCTTGTAGTAAATCTGTGTTCCGTCCTTCGTCGTGATAGTCGCCATAAAAACTCTCCTTTTTTAGATTGAGGTTTCATCTTTCGTAGTAAACGTGTTCATTCTCTTTTCTCCTTCACCGCTTTTGAAGACGGACCGCGCGCTCAGGCATGAGCCGGCCGGCTCTCAAGTGCGGCGGGAACGTACGGAAAGGTTCTCGACGGCTTCGCGGTGACCGACTCCTTGCCGATCCCCAGGCTGACAGGAGTGTTCGCCGCGATCGAGAACATAACGTCTGGCGCGTTATCGGTGAGGGAGCGGCCGTTCCACTCGGCAAAGCCGAACACGGCGGGTGTGCCGACCTCGTAAGGGAGGATGTTGGGGAAGAACCGGTGCGCAACCTTCTGCGCATACACTTTGGGGTCTTCTGCGGTCCCATTCGCCCCCACGACACCGGCGATCGCCTTGGTGACGGCCTCTCCATAAGTCGCGAAATCGTCAGAAGGGCGCCCAGCATTGAGGCGGTTTCCAAGGTCTTCGTTGTACTGGGTGAACAGGGGGTGGATCATGGGAAGTCCGACGCGATTGATGGAACGCCATCCGCCAGCGTCGGTGGCCAGTGTTGACACAGCCCACACCCCGATGCGGCGCTTGTCGCCAACGCCAGCGAGCAACTCGCCATCGGGCACCTCCAGCACCAGCGCATAGACCGTGTGTCCGGCAAAGAGGTTTTTGGCGCGACTGGGATCCCAGCCGGCCAGGTTCACCACGGTGCCGTCCTGAAACGCGTGGCCCACCGCGTGGAGCACGTCGGGCTCAATCCAAAACGGGTCGCCGGCTTTACCGGCCCAGACACGCAGACCGGAGGCCGTGGCTACCGCCTCCCCGGTTGTACCCTGTGCGACGACATTGCCGGGCGCATGGGGATCGACCGCGTCTGCACCCCTGATGCAACGGACGACGTAGCCCTGTTTCCCCTGCTGGTCACGTTCGTGGAAGGTGATGCGGTAGGTAATATCCTCGATCGCATCACCGTTGAGATCGACTTTGAATTCATACATTCCCTCCGGATGGTAGCCAGGCGAAGGGACGGGGCCGAAAATTGAGTGGCAGACATTGATGACAAACACGGTGCCCGTTTGGCCACGGAATACATACAGATCCGTGATATCGAGGCGGATATCTTGTCGAGCAATGGGTGAATCGAGATGATGTGACATAACGCTCCTTTTCGCGAGAAATTGAAATCAACTTTCCGACTGCGATGGCGGTGTTTCGCCTTCCCAACCCGGATGCCGCCGCATCCGTCTGAGCACTGCGCGCGACCAGACAGGCAAGCCACTCGCAGTGGCGTAAATCTGGATTGGGATGGGTCGCCAGCCAAATCGATCAGGCTGGCGACCCATCTCGGGCGCCCAGCGTGGCATCAGGGCTGCAATGCGCCACGGATTCCTTCGCTAGCTTGAGTGAGCGCGGCTTGCACCTCGGGTAAGTCGCGAATCGCGTTGAGGAGTACGAAGTCGTGAATCATGCCGTTGTAGCGGGTCGCGGTTACGGCAACCCCGGCGTCCTTGAGTCTGCGTGCATAGGCTTCACCCTCGTCACGAAGCGGATCATTCTCCGCGGTGATGACGAGCGCCGGCGGCAGACCCGTGAGTTCCTCCATGCTCGCTCGAAGGGGCGATACATAAGGGCTGTTGCGCGTCTTGGCGTCTGGCACGTAAAGGTCCCAGCCGTACTCCATGAACGCACGCGCTAGGAACCGGCCGGTGCCAAACTCGTGGTAAGAGGCGGTATCGACACTCGCGTCAGTGGCGGGGATGAAGAGCACCTGGTAGTCAATCTTCGGGCCATGGCGATCCTTGTCCATAAGGGTCAGGGCTGCGGTCATGTTTCCGCCCACCGAGTTGCCCGCGATCGCAATCCGGCTGCCGTCGGCGCCGAAGTCACCCGCATGCGCGGCAACCCACTTCAGCGCGGCATAGCTCTCTTCCAACTGCGTCGGATATTTCGCTTCCGGCAGCGGGGTATATTCGACGAACACGCCGACCTGGCCCGAGCCGACGACGAGGTCGCGCAGCAGCCGCTGGTGGTTTTGGAAATTGCCGACAATCCACACGCCGCCATGGATAAAGAGCAGGACACCCGGCCTGCCGGTGACATGCTGTGGCGTCATGATGTACAGCTTTACGGAACGTCCGTCCTGGCTAATCGTCTTCTCCACCGTGGTCACGCCGGACATGTCGACCGGCGTCTTGTCCTGGAGGCCCGTTAGAATCTCCTGCGGCTTCGGCTGAGGTAATTCCCAGAACGGACTGCTGTCCTTGTTGAGATCCGCGAGAAATGACCGCACTTGCGGATCAATTCGAGGATCGGTCGCCGCATCAGGAGGGGCGGCCATCGTGGTCTGGAGGATGATCATCACCCCTCCGAGAGTTAAAGAAGCTAACTTACTGAAACGTTTCATTGGCATTATCCTTTCTCAACTGGTGTGCGTCAGCAATCGGCCGCTGATTCGCAACTGGGTCCATCCTTCATTGCGTTTTTATCGAGCCCTTCCGTTCTCGCGATGGATTGTGAAGCCAATTCAATCCGCGCAAAACCCCAGATGGTGGGATGGTGGGTTAGCTAGATGGTGAGACCCGATGCTACCACTTTAGAGGGAGTTCATAATGCCACTAGCGTTCCGGAGTTTTGATGCGCCTCCTGCCGAAAAGCCGGGCATCGATCGACCAGGCGCCAGGTCCGATCATGGCCAAAGCGGCGCCAAGGGACGCCAGCATAATGGCAAATGATGGACTGCCGGCACTCGAGAAAGCGATCCACACCTCATCGATGGCTACGAGCGTTCCCACCACTGGGGTCCACAGACCGACGAGGAGAAGTATTCCCGCACTGGCTCCAATGATTTGCGGGACAATGGTTGCAAGCTGATTTGTTTCAGGCAGGCTGGCGATCCCACAATAGATTAGGGCAGCCCCTGTGAGCAGTCGGAGCAGCAGAAGGCCTGCCCCTGGCCAACCATCGGCGAACGTCGAGAATAGCCTTTGCAATACCGTCTCCTATCTTCATAATTAAGGTAAGAGACCCCCGACACGATGGAAACACCTGATGGTGGTATGGGGCTATCCCCCTTTCGGGTGATCTAGAGTTCGATAATTCCGCGCTTAAGTCCAATCGTAACCGCGTGGGTGCGATCGTTGGCTCCCAGTTTGGCAAGAATGCTCCGCATGTGCGCCTTTACGGTCTCCTCGGAGATGGCAAGGTCCGCGGCCACGATCTTGTTGGCGTTTCCGGCGGCCACTCGCCGCAGCACCTCGACCTCTCGCGGCGTCAGGGCATCATCAGTGTGGTGCTCGGCAATTTCGGCGGCAATCTCGGGCGGAATTCGCCGCCGGCCGGCATGTACGGCCCGGATCGTTTCCATGAGTTCCTTCCGCAGCATACCTTTGAGGAGGTAGCCGGACGCGCCGGCCCGGAAGGCGCGCACGGCCTGCGCATCGCCGCTGTACGTGGTCAGCACGACGATGCGCGCCTGCGGAAACTCGCTGCGGATGGCGATGATGGCGTCGATCCCGCTCATTTCCGGCATCTGCAAATCCATAAGCGTCACGTCCGGACGGTGCGCGCGAAATCTCTCAATGGCCTCGCGCCCGTTGGTCGCCTCCGCGACGAGCACCATATCGTGCTGACCCTCCAGCACCGCCGCTATACCCTCGAGCAGCAGCGGATGGTCGTCGACTGCGAGAACTTTAATCGGATTGTTTGTGGTTACCATCCGTTAGCGTGCCTCCCCGCACTGTGGAGAGCAGCCACCTCCACGGCGATCTGTTCCCGCCGTTGCCGTACGCCCTTGAGCCCGGCACTCGCAATTCCACTTCGGTGCCCGCTCCCGGGCGACTCCACGCCTGAAGGTTTGCACCGATCTTCCTCGCCCGCTCGCGCATTCCCGGAATTCCCCAGTGGCCCGGCCGGCCGCCAGCTTCCAGGACGCTGGGATCGATGCCGCGGCCGTCGTCGCGGAATCGTAACCGCAGCTCCCGGCGGCCATAGCCAATTTCGATTTCGATGCGCCGCCCCTGGGCGTGCTGAAACGCATTCACCAGCGCCTCTCGCCCGATCCAGTAGGCTTCGTCCCGGACGTCCGGGTGCAAGCCTTTGGGGTTGCCTTCCACCACGACGCTGAACTCCACGCCGCTATCTTGAGCGAACTCTTGGCCGGCCTGGGCAAGTGCCTGGGGCAGGTCGCTCGCGGCTTCTCCGGGCGTCCGCAGGCCCTTCACACGATCCCTTCCCTCCACAATGACCTGGTCGGCACGGTCGAGAGCCTTTTCCATCATCTGGCGCGCCGGTTCGGATTCGGGTATTCGCTCGGCAACCGCCTGAAAACGCAAGATAAGACCCTGGACGCTTTGCAGCAACGTGTCGTGCAACTCGCGGGCGATTCGCTCGCGCTCGTCCAGGCGCTCCTCGAACCGGCTTTGAAGCTGCCGGGCCATCTGCCGGAGCCGGAGAAAATACACGCCGGCCAAGAGCAGACCCAAGCCCGCCAGCGCGGCGACTCGAAACCAGGTCGTCTGGTAGAAGTAGGGTTGTTGGGTGACGCTGTAAACGATGCCCACTCGATCCCACACCCCGTCGCTACCGCAAGCGCGAAGGTGGAAGGAATGAGCGCCCACGGGTATGCTGGTGTAAATCGCGGTGTGGGTTGAGTCGGCATCGAGCCACTCGGGATCGACCCCCTCCAGCCGGTACTGAAGACGGATCTTTTCCGGCGAGGTAAGGTCCACCGCATTGAAATGAAGCTCCACATGATGTAGGCCCGGAGGCAACACCAGTTCACGACCGGCCAGTTGCTTCTTTCGCCCCACCAGGACCTCTTCAACGAAGGTCGCCGGTTGGCGATGGGTGTGCGGCAGTCGAGGGAGGTCCAGCATGGCCAAGCCATTAATTGTCGCTACCCAAAGCTTACCGTCCGGAGTTATCGCCATGTTCGGGGCGCCCACACTACATTCCGGAGAGTTCAAGCCGTCGGCGTGGCCGTAGGAAGCGTAATCGAGGGGTGAATCCGGGCCCAGCTCCGATTGCCTGAGGTCGGCTACCGCAACCCGGAAAATGCCGCCCCCCCCACTGAGCCACAAGTCTTGGTCCTTGGATTCCACCATCTGTGAGGGTCTGAGGCTTTCATTGACGCTAACCACGCGATTACCCTCAATGCGGCTGATTCCTTCCGATAGGGAGACGGCATAGAGGTCGCCGAACGCATCTTCCAGGAGGCTGCTGTAAGGGACATTGAACAATGCCTGGGCCGAGGGAATGGGCACAAAGCGCTCCCCTGCCAGACGATCGATGCCCGCGCTCGTCCCGGCCCAGACGCCGCCGCGGTGGTCCTGGTACACGGTGATGACGCGATTGCTGGAGAGCCCCTGGGCGGTCGTGTAATTCCGGAAACGTCCGTTTTGCATGTGGCTCAGCCCGTCCGGAGTGGCGATCCACAGGGAACCGTCGCGCGCCGCCAGAATGCACCGCACGACCATGCTTGGCAATCCTTGAGGCTCCGAATACTGAGTAAAGCGGCCGTCGCGGAAACGGAGGAGTCCGCCGCCCCAGGTTCCAATCCAGAGGTCGTGGTTGCCGTCTTCCGCCAGGGCCCACACGCAGGAGTTCGCCATGCCGTTCTTTTCGTCGTAAGTCTGGAAGCGCCGCCCGTTGAACCAGGAAAGCCCGCCGCAATTGTTGCCCACCCACAGCGTGCCATCGTGGCTCGCCAGCACGGTCATCGGTATTTTGGAGGGTAGCCCGTCCGCGGTCATGAACATCCGGATGGCTCGGTCTTTGAAGCGCACCAGCCCATCGCCGTTAGAACCGACCCATAGGTTGCCATCTCGGTCAGCATAGATCGAGCGTGCATGCAGCCCGGGCGCCAGGGGTTCCATGCCCATCGCCGAGACTCGGAACAGTCCCGAGGCCAGGTAAGCCCATATGTTGCCCTGCTGGTCCTGGTAGGTTCGATACGCGGCCACGGGGTGTGGACCACCGTAAGGATCTAGCCGCACGACTGAACCGCCGGACTGGCGTGCCACCCCGGAGCCCGTACAAAACCACATGGCGCCGCTGTGATCTTGAAAGACGTCATAGATCTCATCCGTACGGACACCTAAACGGGCGGCCAGCCCGGGATTGGATACGATTCGGGTGCCGTCCCATTCGACAAATCCCTCCCCGGTGACAATGAGCAGATGGCCATTCGCAGCCTCCGCAATTCGGGAAATCGATTCGCGCGGAATCACGGGCACAAAGCGCTCCCCATCCAAGCGATAGAGCCCCCCGCTTGATCCGACCCACAGAACGCCGTCGCGGCTGAAATGGAGGCAGGTAATCTCGTCGCTTATGCCTAGCCCCGGGTGAAACATCGTCGCGAGCGAGGGATCGAAGTGATTCAGAGTCACGCTCGGGATATGCTCGAGTCCACCTTCGGTCCCCACCCACAGGTCGTCGTTCGGCGCCACGGCCAGCGCTCGTACGGGGCTTTCATGTAACACTCCAGCCCGAAAATGAATCTGACTAAAGTGCTCTCCGTCGAAACGGGCCAGCCCGCCGGCAGTTCCGACCCACAGCAATCCATTCCGGGACTGAACGATGGCATTCACGACATTATCCGGAAGTCCATTTTCACCCGTGAAATCATTGCGGAGATAGGTGGTGGTGGGCTGCTTTGGATCAAGGGCCAAACCGTGAGTTGCCAAGGCCGTCAGGATGACGACACAGGTGAAGGCAGTCTTGCGGAATCGAGGTTTGTCGGACATACAACAACACCGAAGAATCGCCGCTTGGCGATGGTAAGATCCTCAAATTATGCGTAGCATTACGCCCTGGGGGGCCTGTGCGACCTCCCTCGAAAATGCTAGGTAAGTATACCACTTTTTGGGGTATTCGCTGCCCCAAACCCCCAACCGTGTTTTTCGGTGATTGATAACCCCTCGAACGGATTTTGGCCTGCGAAGCCGCCTGGCCGTCAATTGGCGCAGTGCATTGCTAACGCGGCAATTGAACGACATTGATCTCATGTTCGCTGGCTGTTAGCTGTCAGCAGTCGGCTGTTGGCTGTGAGCCATTGGCTGTTGGCCGTTAGCTGTCGGCTGCCAGCTTCAGAGTCACTTCTTGTGCGAGGTGGTGGATTTCAGGATTTTCTGGGTGGTTTCGGCGATGAGGTCGCCCATGCGGGTGGTGGAAATGGGACGAGCCTTGCCGGGAAGCTCGGCGGTGCGCACGCCGCGCTTCAGGATGCGCTCAATCGCCTGCTCGATGGCCGACGCAGCGGTCTCCATGCGCAACGAGTAGCGCAGCATCAGGGCGGCGGAGGCGATGGCGGCAACCGGGTTGGCGCGATTGCGTCCCGCGATGTCCGGCGCCGACCCATGAATCGGTTCATAGAGGGCTGAGTGTTCGCCCAAGCTGGCGGAGGGCAGCAGGCCAATCGAGCCCGTCAGCATGGCGGCTTCGTCGCTCAGGATGTCGCCAAACATGTTGTTGGTCAGAATCACGTCGAAGCTGGTGGGCTTGTCAATCAACTGCATCGCGCAGTTATCCACGTAGAGATGATTCAGTTCGACGTCCGGATAGGAACGGCCGAGGCGCGTTACCACCTCGCGCCACAACCGGGAAGCTTCCAGCACGTTGGCCTTGTCGACGGACGTCACCTTGCGGCGGCGGAGTCGCGCCAACTGGAAAGCCCGGTGCGCCACACGCTCCACTTCGTGCTCGCGACAGATTTCCGTGTTCACGCCATAGCGCTCGCCGTTCTTGGAAAAAATGCCACGCGGATTGCCAAAATAGATCCCCCCCATCAGATCCCGCACGATGATGAGGTCCGTCCCCCGCACGCGATCGGGCTTCAGGGCGGACATGTTGGCCAATGAGTCGATCACCTTGGCGGGACGCAGATTGACATAAAGCCCCAGGCGCTGCCGAATTTGTAGCAAGCCTTGCTCCGGGCGCAACTCGGGACGCTTGGTGTCCCATTGCGGGCCGCCTACGGCGCCCAAAAGTACGGCGTGCGCATTGTTGCAAAGAGAGATGGTTTCAGCAGGAAGCGGAGAAGCCGTCTGATCGAGGGCGCACCCGCCAATGAGACCGCTTTGGAAGCGAAAGGTCGGGCCAGTGATTTCCTCAATAGCCTTAAGGACTTTCACGGCTTCCGCCGTGACCTCGGGCCCAATCCCGTCTCCCGTCAGCACAGCAATCCGATACAAGCTCTGCATATCGTTAATTATCTATATCTTACAGGATTAAGATGCGAAAATGCAAGGATTTATTGAGGTTATCAGCCAGAATGTATCCGGCTGTGGCGAGTTTGTCGATTGTCTCGTATAAGTCATTTAATTTCTGTATGTTACGTTTACAGTAAGGTGCAGGGAATCTCACGAATCTCGCTCTTTAGTGGGACTTTTTGGTTTATCCACAATAGATTTTTTGCTCCCATGCGGCACAAGTGCTTCCCTCAAAAAAAGCCCTGAAATATAAAGCTTCGTAAGAGGAATAACTGCGACTTCAGTAGCCGCCTGGGAACAACCTGTCCACGGCTTCGTTCTTGTGGACGGAACCCGAGCCCACCGGCGTGGTGTCTTCCAAGCGTTTCATTTCGTACGCGGCCTTGTTCGCGGCTTGCAAGTAGGAGCGCGCGGCGGCCTCGACGACGCTGTGGCTGGTACACTTTCCTCCGAACTCGCGCCCTTCGAAGTGCGCGCGAATGCGGACTTCCGCCACGCCATCCGTGCCCGGGCCGACGGTGTGCACGGAGAAGTCGGAAACGGTTCCCGGCACGCCGGTAATGCGGTCGATAGCGCGGAAGGCCGCATCGCACGGCCCTTCTCCGGTGGCCGAATCATGAAATGTCTCACCGTCCTTTTCCAGCTCCACGGTGGCGGTGGATCGCCCTTCGTTGGAGGAAACGCTTTGGAAAAGTTTAAGGGAATACATTTCGGGGAGATGCTGGAATCCCTCATTCACGATGGCCAGCAGATCTTCGTCATAAATGTTTTTCTTGCGATCCGCCAGTTGAGTGAAAAGCCCATAAGCGCGATCGATTTCCGGCTTGGTCAGTTGATACCCCAGCTCCTCGTAACGTTTGGTCAGCGCGTGCCGGCCGGAGTGTTTCCCCAGCACGATGGAATTCGACGGCATGCCTACTGTCTGCGGAGTAATGATCTCGTAAGTGATAGCGTTCTTAAGTACGCCATCCTGGTGGATGCCCGCTTCATGCGCGAAGGCGTTGCGGCCCACGATGGCCTTGTTGCGCTGCACGGCCATGCCCGTCAAGCGAGTCAGCAGCCGGCTGGAAGCGTAGAGTTCCTCGCTGTGGATGTCCGTGAAGACGGGCAGGGCGTCGCGCCGCACGTGAATGGTCATGACCACTTCTTCCAGCGCCGCGTTGCCCGCGCGCTCGCCGATGCCATTAATGGTGCATTCCACCTGGCGCGCCCCGCCGCGGATTCCCGCCAGCGTATTGGCAACCGCCATGCCCAAGTCGTCATGCGTGTGGGTGCTCAGCATGACGTGGTCCATTCCCGGCACGCGCGTCTGCACGTCGCGGAACATCTGTTCGTACTCCGGCTCCAGGCAAAATCCCACCGTGTCGGGCAGGTTCAGCACGGTGGCGCCGGCCTCGACGGCCGCATGGCAGCACTCGATCAGGTAGCTGCGGTCCGTACGTCCTGCGTCCTCGGGAGAGAACTCCACGTCCTGGCACTTTGACTTGGCGTGCCCCACCGACCAACTGATCATCTTGAGGATTTCCTCGCGCGTCTTGTGCAGCTTGTGTTGCAGATGAATGTCGGAGGTGGCGAGAAAAGTGTGGATACGCGGCCGCGCTGCGCCTTTCAACGCTTCCCAGGCGCGGTCGATGTCAAGCTGATTGGCCCGCGCCAGCGCGGCGACGATGGGCCCCTGGATTTCCGCCGCGACGGCCTTCACCGCTTCAAAGTCGCCCTGCGACGCAACGGGGAATCCCGCTTCCAGGATATCGACGCCCAGGCACTCGAGCTGGCGGGCCATTTCGATTTTCTCCGGCAGGTTCATGCTACAACCGGGAGATTGCTCGCCGTCGCGCAGGGTCGTATCAAAGATGAAGACTTTTTCCGGCATTTTACCTCCTGAAGGCACGGGGGGTGGTAAGGCCATTGTGGATAAACCACAAATGCCCAACAATAACCAAACATCTCCAACCACCTGGGGCCTTCCACTCGCCCCTGATTGTCCGACCGGTCGGATGGCCACGTCAAGTTTATAGTTTTTCTGATATCATAAGCTAAGATTATGGGAGTTGCCCTATGGAAATCACCCAGCTTGAGGCCTTCGTCGCCGTGGTGGAGGAGAAGAGTTTTTCGCGCGCCGCGGTCCGCATGCTACGCACGCAGCCGGCCGTCAGTCAGGCCGTCCATCGCCTGGAGGGGTGGGCCGGTGAACCGCTCCTCGACCGCTCGACCAAAAGTGGCGTGCTCACAGCCTCCGGTCGCGTCCTGTACGACTATGCCAAAAAGGTTCTGAACCTGCGGGAAGAAGCGCGCTCGGCCCTGGCGGAGCTTCGGGCGCTGGAAAGCGGCAAGGTCACCATCGGCGCAAACGAGAGCACGGCACTCTACCTGCTGCCCGTCCTCAAGCGATTTCGCCAGCGGCATCCGCGGGTGCAGGTGGCCGTCAAGCGCAGCCTTTCGCGCGAAATTCCCAACGCCCTGCTTCGCCACGAAATCGACCTGGGCGTCCTCTCTTATAACCCGCGGAACCCGGACCTGGAATCGGCGGCGGTGAGCGTGGACGAACTCTGCCTGATCGCGCCGCCGAGGCATCGCCTGGCGCGCTCCGCAGGGGTCAGCATTCGCGAACTCGGGCAGGAGCAGTTCATCGCGCACAACATATCTTCGCCTTACCGGCAGCGCGTCATCGAAGCCTTCGCCCGCCACCATACGCCGCTCCAGATCGCCGCGGAGTTGCCCACCATTGAGACCATCAAGAAATTTGTGGGAATGGGGATGGGCGTCGCCTTCGTGCCGCGCATGTGCGTTCAGGAAGAGTTGGCGCGGCAAGAATTCGTCGCCGTGCCCGTGACCGACTTGCGCATCCAGCGCAAACTCCGGCTCACTTACCGCCGTCACGCCTCCCTCTCCGCCGCCGCGCAGGGCTTCCTGGAAGTCGCCCGCGCTGTCGCCGAAAACCAGCCGGCGGACCGAATTCGTGAAGGCTGAGTGCTTGCTGTGCGGCTTCCACACATGAGGATCCTCAGCAGGACCAGTTATGGCCTCGACCCACTTCCTTGAGCCCCGTTCCAGGGCAGCCAATGCGCCAACTGGGGCGTTCCCGATCCCTGCACCTGAATTGTGGGAAGGAAATTTCCCCATCGTCAGGCAGGATGCGCCCCTTAGGTATCCGCAAAGGGCGTTTTTTCGTTCCGAATCCGGCTAAAGTCATGGTTTGGGCTGCTACGGCGGGAAGCTCATGCGGCTCAGGAGATCCCGGAACCGAGGATCGGAGTTCCAGGATTATTTCAGGTTTGCGTACTCCGCCTTGGCTTCTTTCAGGATGGGGATGTCGGGGTCGGCGTCTTTCCAGATTGTGAGGAAGTCCTGATAGGCGGCGCGGGCTTTGGCGACGGCGGCAGGCTGTAGCGGCGCTCTCCGAGCGCCGTCTTCTTTTCGGCGATCCCCGATTGCATCGGAGCGGGCGCCGACCGCCGCTACAGGAAGACCCGCCTGCAGGGCGTAGGCGCGCGCCAGTCCGAGGCGGGCCAGCGCGCCCCAGGGAAAGTTCATCACCACTCCCCGGTGGTCGATGAATTTCTGAAATTCCGCTGCTGCCCGATTGCCGTCGTGGAGCATGAGATACGCTTCCCCGCGCACATAAGCGGGCGCGAGGTTCAAAGACCCGCCAAGTTCGACCGCACTCGCCACCTTCAATAGTTCGATTGCCCGGTTTGGGTCTTGGCGTTCCATGGCGACCCCTGCCCGGATGGTGGGCAGCCAATACCTCTGGACCAGCGTGTCAAGGGGGAAGGTCTTGTCGAGTTCGGCCGCCAGCCTCTCCGCCCCTGCCGTATCGCCTGCCCGCGCCAGGGCCAGCGCCGCCAATGCCCGCACATCGCGGTTCGGGGCCAGCTTCAACGCCGCCTTGGCCTCGGCTAGTGCCTGCTCCCGGTCACCCGCTTCCACCTCGCGCAGCGCTGCCGTTGCCTCATAGGCGGCGGCCGTCTCTTTGGCGTCGTTGTGCTGGGCGGAATCCATCGCCCGCCCGGTCAGCTCGTGCGCGTTCTTCAGCTTGCCGTACCAGCCTTCCGTGTCCGCCTGCGTAGCCAGCAGCATGTCTTCGGTGCCCGGCTTGCCCATTGCGGCTGAGAGCAACTGGGCCATTTGCCTCGTATCGCCCTTCAGAAACGCCAACAAGTAGCGGTTCTGGAGCAAAAACTCGTTCTCGAACTTGCGCTCCTCCGCCTGCCTGTACATCGCCTCCGCTTCATCCAGCCGGTTGAGGGTCGTGTAAACGATGCCGAGGGTGACATAGAGCCACCCAACATTATTTGGCTCCAGGCGCAACGCCTCGCGATATTGCTCCAATGATTTTTCCCAGCTTCCCAGCCTGGCAGAAATGAATCCCAAGAATTCATAAGGAACAAAGTCTCTCGGGTAGGTCTGCTGGCACAGCTCGTAGGTCTGCGCCGCCTTGTCCAGCTCTCCCGTCACAAGCACGTAGTAGGTCCCCTCGATGGCAAACCGCTCCCGTTCGCTTACCTTCTCCCGCAGCGCGTAAGCTTTGCGTGCATTCTCCACCGCCCGTCCGGCTTCGTTGAGGCTGGAGTAAATACTCGACATCTGGGCGTAGGCCATGGCAAAACTCGGGTCGAGCTCCAACGCCCGTTTGAAGAACGGCAGCGCGGGTGTGTACCCTTGCGCAATGAGCGTTTTTAGTCCCAGGCTGTAGGCTTTCAGCGCCTCCAGGGATGGCGTGGTCGCATGCGCCACCGGCGTGGCGTATTTCTGCACCGAGCTGAGCGACTCGCCCAGCTTGCTCCGCATACTGACCGCCGCAGCGTCCAGAGCCTTGAGCACCGCTTCCTTGCCTGCCGCCTGCTCCTGCGCTTCCGCCAGCACGTCCCCCGTGTTGCAGTTCACCGCCTTCAGGCCAACCACGTACTGGCTGCCCAGCCCCGCAATCGAGCCCGTCAGCATGGCCTTACTGCCCGTGCGCTCGCAGACCTCCTGGGTGACCTCCAGCGTCAACCGATCACCGGCGGGACGTCCCATCAGCTTCAATGTCTCATTCACCCTGCGGTCGGAAAGAGGGGCGAGAAAGGGTGATTGCTCAAGCTGCACCGAGAGTCCCTGTTTGAGCGTGTCGTCGAATACCGCATCGCCCGTCTTGTTGTCGAAATCGGAGAGGACGATCGTGTCCTTGTCGGTCAGGCGGGTCATGGCCTGGCGCGACGGCGGGGTCATGGTCTGGCGCGAGCGGAAGTAAAACGTTCCCCCGATGGCAGCAGCAACAAGGATCACGGCGGCACCGGCCAAGGCAATTGCCAGTGGGCGACGTAGAGGCGGCTTTATGCCGCCCCGTTCGAAATGGCGGGATAAACCCGCCGCTACAGCCCGCCCCGAATCCGTGTCGCGCTTCAGGCGCTTCAGGTCGGCACGAATGTCGGACGCACTCTGGTAGCGCAAGTCTCGGTCTTTCTCCAGCGCCTTGTTGATGATGCGTTCCAACTCAGCTGGGCAGTCGGGATTTAGTCGAACCGGCGAGGTCGGGGCTTTGTGCAGAATGGCATCGAAAATGAGCGCGGAAGTGGTCCCCGAAAAGGCGGGGTGACCGGTCGCCATCTCGTACAGCACCACGCCGAAACTGAAGAGGTCCGTGCGGGCGTCGAGTTCTTCTCCCCGCGCCTGCTCCGGCGACATGTAAGCCACCGTGCCCATCACCGCGCCGGGGCTGGTGAGATGCTCGGGCTCGACCGAGGCGGTGGGCAGCGCGGAGGCTCCCATCGCCTGCGCCGCCCGCCGGGGCTTCGCGGCCAGCTTGGCCAAGCCGAAGTCCAGGACCTTCGCCTGGCCCCGCTGGGTCACGAAAATGTTCGCGGGCTTGATGTCGCGATGGATGATGCCCTTCGCGTGCGCGGCGTCCAGCGCATCGGCAATCTGCGTGGCCAAGTCCAGCACTTCGTCCGGCTTGAGTGGCTTCCTGGCAAGGCGCTGCTTCAGGGTCTCGCCCTCCAGATACTCCATGGCGATGAAGGGCTGGCTTGCGTGCTGGTCGATATCATAAATGACGCAGATGTTGGGATGATTGAGAGCGGAAGCTGCCTGGGCTTCCCGCTGCAAGCGTTCCAGGGCTTGCCGGTTTTTAGAGAGCTCTTCCGGCAGGAACTTCAAAGCGACGGTGCGCTTTAACTTGGTGTCCTCGGCCTTGTACACCACGCCCATGCCGCCACTGCCGAGCTCTTCGAGGATGCGGTAGTGGGAAACGGTCTGGCCGACCATGGCGAGGATCCCGCCTTTGGTGGCCATCTTACGGCGTGTTTAGTGCCAAGTCAACGGCGCCTGACGGGAGGAGTACAAGCAGGGGTGGCCTTCGCGGAAGCGGCATCGGCAGCGAAACCTCTCCGTGCTGGACCGACAGCGAAGTGGTGCCGGCAGCAGACGAAGATCTGCCCAAGGGCTCATGTGCGCATCATGGGTGCCGGGCGCCCGCAAATTGTATTGGGAATGATAACTCAGCTACCCATCCACTATCATGGCGTTTGGCTGGGATACGGCGCGGGAAGGGCGTTTCCGCGAAGTCCCCACCGAACGCAGTTTCCGGCTCCGCCGCAATTCTGTGAAGAACGGCTTGTTTGCTCAAGAGCTGTTATAAATTCTAACCTCGTATATTCGAGCGGCCGGGTTCCCGTTAGTTTCCAAGATCGTAATTCGAAGTCGATCAGAGTACATAGATTCGAATACATGAATTCGGCGGCGAAAATAGTTGTCGTCGTGCCGAGCCACGGTTTTCCAGCCTGCCGCCGCCGCAACGGCCACCTCATACCTCTTCACACACTCCGGGTAGCGAAAGAGTGGCAAGCGAATTCGCCGGTTGCAATCCGTGTCAAACGTAATCTGCACTTGATTAAACGGAACTGGGCGCGGCAATCGCACCTCAAGCCACACGGGCAGGCCTTGCGCGGGGTCCGACACAAAAATATTGGGCCAGAGATCCGGACGGTTGGTGCCGCGCACGACGTTGTGCGCACTGTACGGGCGCTGCTCAGGGAGCACACGAAGAACGAACGACTTTCCATTCGTAAACGGTCGCCACATGGAGCCGCCGGGGAGATCGGCTGCCGTCGTGCCGACCGGGATCACGGATGGCTCACCTTCCTTTTCAGAAAACTGGGCCCAGCCAACATCCGGATGAGCGTTGAGATGGACGAAGTAAAGGCTACCAGGTTGCGACCTCGCGTTAAGGTTAAAACGGACATACCCCATATGCTTCGGCTGCAGGGTTGCACTTGCGGTCGCCAAGTTCTCTGGCGATCGGAAATCCCAAACGTGGGGTGCTTTGCGCAGGCCAAGGGAAACCGTCACCGGCTCGTTGGCGGTCGATTTTAGGAGAAGCTCCACAGCATCGAGGCGTTCGGTCGAAACCGGGAACAGTTGCGCCAGCGGGAACTTGGCTTGATGAAAGGTCTCCGACTCGGGAAATCGCAGAATGGCCTCACTGCTCGCCGTTACTTCGGCTCCCCGTGCCAGGTCGTTGGGATCGGCGTTCACGACTCCAGGGATGGAAGCATCTTGCCGGAGCAGTAATTGCTGCAATTCCTGGGCATGAGCAGCCCCGACCGCGCGTGGCTCGCACTGGTACTTCTTGCAGAGGGCGGTTGCCGCCCCGACGCCCTGGCCCACCATCGCCCCGGTCGGCAGGACGCGGGAAGAGGCAAAGGCCACGTAGCTCGCGCTAATGGGACGGCCCGCCGCCAGCAAATTCCGGACATTACGGGAATAACAGGAACGTAGAGGAATGCCGTATGGGATCGTCCCGTAATCCTTAAAGTTGGGGTCGCTCCTGGGAGGCGGGTAGGGTGGAACGTGCCGCTCGCGGATGCCCCCGGGGAGGTGGATGTCGATGCCCCAGGAACCGTAGGCGATGTCATCGGGGTGAAGGGAGGGATTACGAACATCCTTCTCGGTCAAGATGTAATCTCCCAGGATGCGCCGCGACTCGCGTTTGTACGGCCAGAAGCCCACGAACTCCAAAGCGTAATTCTCTGCGCGAGCCCGGACGCGGTCATCCATACAGCGGTTCTTGATATGGTCCCACACGCCCAGCAGTTGACGGAGAGCTTCATCCCGGATCGTCTCGTTATCCCTGATGGGGTGGAGAGGATATCCGACCTCGATCCACCAATAGCCGCCCTCGAAGAACCCGTGTCCGCGGCCCGCTAAATCCTCCTCCGTAGCGAACTCCGCGGCCCATTCCGGTCGCTGGAATTGGACGGGCCGTCCAGTGCTGCGGGCCCGGAAGAAGAGCGTGTTCCCCATCAGCCCATTACTGGCTTCTTCGGGAGCCAGGACTTCTTGGTATTCAGAGCGCGCTTCGATGCCCCAACGAAACTCGGCGCCGGAACGATACGCCAGAACGCCATCCCCGGTGGCATCCACAAAGAGTGGCGCCTCCAGGATGAATTCCTTCTCCGTGCCTAATTGCGCCGCATGGATCGCCAGGATATGCGAGGGATCGGCCATCTCGACCTCCCGCATGGTGGTATTGAGAAACAGGGTGAGGTTTTTCTCTCGCTTCGCCCACTCATAGAGCACCAAGTCCCATTGAGAATTCATCAGTCCTTCGACATACGGCTCCCAGTTGCGAACCCTCTCTTCGGTGTGGATTTCATCCAGAATTCCGGACTCTTTAATCCAGGGACTAAAGCCACTGGTGTCCTCGGGGTAGAGCCTGACCTCACTAGAGGAATTTCCCCCTAGGGCAGAACGCTCGTGCACCAGGGCCACGTTGACATCATTGCGGGCGGCGCTGATGGCTGCACACGTGCCTGAAATGCCGCCTCCCACGACCACCAAATCAAACTTCCGGTGAACGATTTCAATGGTTCCCGGACGGATGTATCCACCCAAGCGGGGCGCGGCGCCCGTAGGGGGATGCTCAGAGGGATGGGGCGCGTTGGCCGGTATTAAGCCCGACGGAAAAGCCAAATCTGAGCCGGCAATGCTCGTGCCTTTTGTGAAACCCAGGGCCAGGGCCAGGCGCTTCACAAAACTCCTGCGATCCGCGGTCATGGAATGCTCCTGGAATTATGGTTTTTCCCCTAGCGACTGGAGCGCCGTTAGCCAGCGTTCCCAGCGATGGCGGGCAACACCCGTGGTAGCGTCTCGGGCCGCGGTGGCCAGGCGCAATGCCCCGTCCAGGTTGTCGGGAACCTGCCCGTCCTTCTGGATACCGATCAAGCTGGCAATCTGAAGAAGTTGGCGCGCCGGACCCTCACCCCCGTAATAGGGCGCCAGCCGCGTCTTCACAAACTCCTCTTCGGACAGCCCGGGATTGAAAGTGAACTCGGAAAAGACCAGATAGTTGAATTCGGTGATGGGGCGCGCCCCCGAAACCTCGCCATAAATGCCCACCCCATCAAGCCCGGAGGCATACGCCTGGGTGGCCACATGGGCCAATTGGGGGTAAAGGATGGCATTGCTTTCGCGCGCCGAAACATTGGCGGCGTGAAAGTATCCAATCGCCTGCGCCGCCGGCGATTTCAACCCGTCAGGCCAGCGATTACCATTGACCATGTCGGTTATCGTCCACTGGACGATGGCGTACGGGGGAATAGCCTTTAGGAAGTAAGGCGGGGTTTCTCGCAAGCTCTCGTCGAAGCCGGTGTAGGCTGCATAGGTGATGAGCGCATCCGGGCGCAAGGCATGAATTTCCTTGGCTTCCCAGCTTACCATCCGTCCCAGATCAATATAGAAATCATGGGCCCGGGGATCACCCGAGGGCTTGGACACGCCGCGGGTAACCTCCAGCATGTTGGCGTGTTCCTGAGGAAGAACTTTCTCGCGGGCCTTTACCGAATCGGGGCAGTAGCAAACGCGGAACTCCCCCACCTCCAGATTGACCCCAGCGATGGGAAACGTCTCGAAGAGCCAGCGGATTCCATCTCGGAACCACTGCTGATTGGCCTTCTTGTCCATGCAAAGAGTGTGGTCGAGGTAGTGGCCGGCCTTGTCCATAGCCCGCAACTCCGGGTGCTGCGCGGTCCACGTCTCGATGTTGAACTTGTTCTGCCCTTGATAATAGAAGCCTCCATATTGGTCCACTCCAACACCGGGGAGAATCTTCACTCCCCGCCGGTTGGCGTACTCGCACAACTCCTTTGCTGCGGCTACTCCCCCATGCTGGTCGCGAAGGAATCCAAACAACACCAGGGCGTTGATCTTATGCGCGCTCATGAAGTCAAGCATGGGGACCACGTCAGCGCGAAAGCTCTCCGCCGTCCCCGGGTAGGTGTTCGGGACGCGTGGCGATCCCCCTTTTTGCATGTATGGGCCGTGGAATGAGAGGTCCCAGTGGGTGCGGCTGTCCCAGTTCCAGAAATACCGAATTTTCAGTCGCGGCGACTCATGCACGTCAAGCGAAGCCGGCACGAGCAGTTTTTCAGCGGTGAACTGGAGGTGGTAATTCACCAGATCGCTCGCCGCGTACAGGCTTCCCGCCGGGCCCCCTCCGCTCGCCACAACCACCAGCCGCGCCCCTTCGGCCTGCAAGCTGATGCGGTACTCTTCGTCCTGAAGGCCCTGATATAACGCCTGCTTGCCCGCCTTCATGAGGAAGCGTCGCAGGGCCGGGTTAGCCCCAGGGGTACCCACGAAAACGACGTTGCTGGTGCCGTCGTCCGCAACCCGCCGGGAAACCTCGCGCACGCCTCTTTCGGCCAGCCATGACTGGAGGTACTCGGCGGCAATATCGTCCGCGGGCGCAACAATGGTCAAACGCGAGTTGGCTGAAGACCACAACGCCAATGTGGTTTCCTGCCTGGCGCTGGCCCGCAATTCGCCCCCCACGAGGAGAGAAAGGACCAAGCCTGCCCAACGGATGGCTCGCCTGGATAAACCTTTCCTTTCCGTCAGGGCTCTAGCCTTTCGTGGCTTGTGGGGTTGGCATTGGAAGTGGTCGGAGTCAACCATGCGCGCTCACCGAGAGATGTTGGATGCCAGGTCGCGGAGATGTTTCTCGCCGTCGACAATTCCTGGGTTCTGCATCGGCGCAGTTTACATGACATGGACGAGGGACGCACCCACAAAAAGCACGGTATGCGCCAGCCATGATGGGATGGGTGCCAGTTGGTTTTGTGCCCTCGCAAGCAATCCTCCGATGCTGTGGTGTATTACATAACTCTTGGGAGATCCCAGTTCCACCTACAACTTTCGGGTGATTGATAGCCCGCGAAGGGATGCGGCCTGAAAAGTCACCTTCACGTCCAGTGGGCGCCACATGCTCGTAAAACGGCCCACCCGTAGAAGTGCCCTATGCCCCGCCTCTCTCTTAGCACGGTGGTGGAATCACTTCGACGGTTCCGTTCAATGCCGTAAGGGAAGGCGGTGGCTTTTACGATTTTGCCGGGACGCGTGCTTTTGTGCCCTGGGGAGCGGCTCTCAGGTACTATACGGGCCAGGGGACGGGATATCCCAGGTCGCGCCCTGCTCGCAAAGGCCAGTAGGGATCGCGCAAAAACTCCCGCGCGAGGATGGCAACGTCGGCCTGGCCGGTGCGGATGATGTGGTCAGCCTGCGCTGGAGCCGTGATCATTCCCACCGCACCCGTCAGGATTTTCGCTTCGTGACGAATTCTCTCTGCAAAGGGTGTTTGATATCCCGGGCCGACGGGAATGCGTGCAGGCGGCACGTTTCCGCCGGAGGAACAATCGACCAGGTCCACACCGGAATCTTTCAGGCGCCTGGCAAGCTCCACGGATTCGTCAAGGGTCCATCCACCTTCCACCCAATCGGTCGCCGAAATGCGCACGAATAAAGGCGCGCGCTCCGGCCACGATCCGCACCCAAAACGGGGGTCCGCGCTACTCGTTCACCATCGCGTCTCAATCGCGCATATAATATCCGCCTCGGATTTCAATCAGTACGATCAATCAGTGACTAGCCACTAGCTACTAACCACTAGCCACTGCCTTTAGAAGGAGACGCAATCATGTTTAAGCTCGTTTTGCTGCGGCACGGAGAGAGTGTATGGAACAAGGAGAATCTTTTTACAGGGTGGACGGACGTCGGGCTCAGCGATAAGGGCCTTCAGGAAGCTATAGACGGAGGCCGCCAGCTTCGCAAAGACGGTTTTGTTTTCGACGTGGCCTATACGTCGGTGCTGAAGCGCGCCATCAAAACCCTTTGGGTGGCGCTGGAAGAGATGGACCAGATGTGGATCCCCGTTTACAACACCTGGCGCTTGAACGAGCGCCACTACGGGGCGCTGCAAGGATTGAACAAGGCACAAACCGCGGAGAAATACGGTGAGGCGCAGGTGAAAATCTGGCGGCGCAGCTACGACATCCAGCCGCCCCCGCTCACGCCCGATGACGACCGCTACCCGGGCAAGGATCCCCGTTACGCGGGGCTGAGTGCCGCGGACTTGCCGCTGACCGAGTGCCTTAAAGACACCGTGGCGCGCACGCTGCCCTACTGGCATGAAACCATCGCGCCTGTGGTGCGATCGGGCAAGCGGGTCATCATTGCAGCCCATGGGAACAGCCTGCGCGGGCTGGTGAAGTATCTGGATAACGTCTCCGAAGCGGATATTGTGGCATTAAATATTCCTACCGGAATCCCCCTGGTGTACGAGCTGGATGATGATCTGAAGCCCCTGCGCCATTATTACCTCGGTGATCCCGAGGCTGTCGCCCGCGCTGCCCAGGCCGTCGCCGACCAGGCGAAGCGGAAGGGATGATCAGGCTGCGGACCGCCGCCTTGCCTTTGCGAAAGAAGATCTGGCCGGATTGCGTTGATTTGTCGTCAGCTGCTGCAAGGCAGCTTACGGAAATTCTGGTTGAGTGAACGTGGCGCGAGTAGGGAAGACAGCTTCGCGCTGGGCTTGCTGTAGTATATTCCGGATTCCGGATTCCGAATTCCGGAAAGGGTTAGCATTCCGGCCGCGGATTTAACAGGCCTGATCTCAAAGGCCCGAATTCTGAATTCCGAATTCCGAACCCGGAGTGGTGGGGGCCGAATTCTGAGCCCAGAATGTAAGGGGCCGAATTCCGTGCCCCGAACTCAAGAGGCTGGATCAATTATCCGGGATGTAACGAAACCGGTTACCCGAGGAGGACGGCATGAAATACCAGCGCTTCGAGCAGTTGCCGGTGTGGCAGGCAGCGATTGACCTCGCCGTTCGAACCTATGATATGACCGAGGCGCCCGAATTCAGGAAACGTTACAGCTTGAGAGACCAGATCGAGCGGGCGGCGGTTTCGGTTTCCAACAACATCGCCGAGGGATTTGATCGTGGCACCAATCCCGAATTGCTCACGTTCCTTTATATTGCCCGCGGGTCCGCGGGAGAAGTCCGTTCGATGTTGTGCATGCTGGAGAAGATGGGGGAATTCCGGACTCAGGAATCCGAAATTCGGGATCTGAAGCAGCAAACAGAAAGCATTTCGAAGCAACTCGGCGGCTGGATTCAAGCCATCCTGAATTCCGGAATGAAGGGACAACGGCACGTCACGGACAAGGTTCGCACCGCCGACCAAAGGAAGGTCGAGCGCGACGAGTTCCTGAAAAAACTCGAGCGGATTCGCAAGGGTGAGGATGTGTACAGCGACGCGGCGTGACCTGGAAGCCAGCATCCGTCATGAGGATGTCGGCAACAACTTGGCATGACCTGGAAGCCGGCATCTGTCATGAGGATGTCGGCAGCGACGCGGCGTGATTTGTGATGGGGCATTCGGCATCCGGAACGAGGAAAACCGGGCACCCACAAGGGGTGCCCCTACGAGACGTGTTGGTTGCGGCTCCGCCGCGCTGCGCTACCACTGTACGCGCACGCGCTTGAGCGGCGTAATCACCACTGGCCCGAGCAAGCCGGAGCGCGGCAGCGGGGAAAATCCGAACAGCCTGCGGCCCTGCGGGGTGTCGTCCTCGACGCCGCGACCGTAGAGGGCTTGGAGGTTGGCCGGCAAAGGAGGCGCGCTGGTCCAGCCCGCGACACGGTTGATCAGGGTGTTGGTGACCCGCACCGTCATCTCGTTCCTGCCGGCTTTAACGGCGGAGGTCACGTCCAAGGTTTGTCCGCGCACCCAGATCACCCCCACAGATTTCCCATTCATTTGCACATCCGCGACGTTGCCCACGTCGCCCAAACTAAGTTGCAGGAGAAGATCCTGGGCCAAGTAAGAAGATGGCAAGTCGAACGTTATCGTGTAACGCCCAGTTCCGCTGAAGTATTTCGTAACGGGGTCATCTGTCCACGAAGCCAGCCGCGACAGGGTTCTTTCCGTGCGCGGGAATCCCGGGCCTTCGAGCACCAGTTGCCAGTCGCCCGAAATCTCATAGGGTGCAGGAAGCGAATCAACGCTTACCGATTTAATGGAAGGTTGGCCCGCGCCCGCCTGCACAACGCTGTGCACACCATTGCCCGCGGCCCAGGCGACAAACCCCTGTGGGTCAACATCCACAACCTTGGAAAAATCGCTGGAAGAAACGTGCGGCCTTCCCTGCGATGTGAACACCAGGATGGTTGATTCAAACGGCGCAAGGCACAGCGGCACGACGGTGCGGTTGTCCTGTTCATCGTATTCAAACACCGGCTTGATCTCGCCGTTGTAAGGGTTCCATGCTTGTGGCGCCATGCCCGGCACGCGAAACGCCACGGGCACGTCGACGGGCCGATCTTGCATGTTGGCGACAAAGTAGATGTCGGCTGCGGACAGTTTCCGGTGCAGGAATACCAATCCATTGTTCTCGCGCAGGCCCTCGCGGACAAAGTCGATGGTCATGTCGGGAGGAACATGGCGCCGCAGGGTATTGACGAAAGGATCGAACACGCTGCTGCGCAAGTCGAGCGGGTCGGTCCGGTCGAGGACCTTTTTGAGGAAGTACGTGCGGCCCTGGCCGTATCGATGCTCAGCCGTGCCATCGAGCCCGGCGGGCTCACGGAACATGTCGGCCGTGATGGCGCGCACTTCCGCGTCATTCTGCTGATAATCAGCCAGGCCGGTGGAGGCGCCCGGCGTCTGCTCCAGCGCAATCACCACGCCTCCTTCCCGAACGTACTGTTGCACGCGCTTCATGCTGGCGAGCGGCAGGGCGTGAATGTTGGGCAGGACGAGGATTTTGTAGGTCAGGTCGCGGACTCGAATCGTGCCCTGCGAAAGGTCCGCATGATGCAGCAGCACATCATCATTAATCAGGTCAAAATCATATCCGTTCGAGAGGATGAGCTTTGCCAAATCTCCCCAATCGAAATCGCGAGTCCAACGGCGCGCGTTGAGCACGTCGAGCGTCCACTGGTTGGCGAGGGGTGAATACACGGCGATATCGGCCACCGGATGGCCGTACCGAAGCAGGGCGGAGCAGCGCGCCACGTAATCGCTCAGCAGGTGGTAATACGGCCACCAGGTATTGACGGGACTGAGGGTAATTTCCGCGCCGAAGCGCCGCGAGGGGATAAAGTCGCGCTCCGGCGTGCCCGTAAAGCCGGAGTTGTAAAACTTGGTGGCCCCCGACCGCAGGAACATATCGCTCGATATTTTCAATTCCTCCAATGTCGACCGGCCGGGCTCCCAGTGGAGATAGGTGTACGCCTCGACGCTCATCACGTTGCGCCCATACAAATGGCCGCCGGAAGGGACATAGGTTCGCGGCCCAATGCGCGTGTCGAACCACGGTACGGCGTCCTTCTCGCCCGCGGTTATCTCCATTTCCGGGATGTCCGTCATCCCGGCGCCCTCCAGGATGTCGGTCACAAACCCGTACGGTTGAATGCGCGCTCGCAGTCCATTTTGATGGCACCAGCCCACGAAGGTCGCAAAGAAGGAGTCCAACCCCACCTGGTTTAGAAATTCATTCACGTCGTAGCGGATTTTGGGGGAGATGTCGTCCACTTCCCACCACAGGGAGGGCAGGAGAGGCTCAAGATTATACCCTTTGCGCTTCTTGAATTCCGGCAAGAGCTGACCGTTCCAGTAAATGCCATTGCGAAAGATGGGCACTTCGAAGCTATCCATGAACATTGACTCGATGGTTTTTCCAAGCTCGTCGCCCACGGCGGCGCGGTATTTGCTGCCGAGATAATTGCAGTAATACTCCATCGCTTTTTTGCTGAGATGATCAACCACGGGCTGCGGGCTGCAATCCACCAGCCAGAAGGCCATTAATCGCCACTGTCCCGGCGGAACATTCCAGGTGAGCCGCCGCCCCACGGCGTGCGTAGTGAGGGCAAGAAGTGACGATCGCTGTATTCGGCCATCCACAATCCTGCCCGCCACGACGGCCAGCAACTGGTCTGCGGGTTCGATTTTCGGGCGCGACCGCGGCACATCACGGGGGTTTAGGGCGGCGTCCGTGGGCAAGTCACCCTGGAAAATGCGGCCTCCCTCCAGGTCAAGAGAACTCGCCAGCAGGTTTTTGCAGCGGTCTTCCTGGGGAACCCAGTCGCCCCCCCAAATCCAACCGGGTCCGCCGAAGTTGAGGGAAACCTCCATGTTGCGCTGTTTGGCCTGGCGGACGGCATGAGCGAGCAAGTCAAAATACTCGGGCGAGAGGTACGGATGGTTGCCGCGCGCGTAGACCGGCTGCATGGTGATTTGTTCCACCCCGCCGATTCCCTGCTCCTGCATCTGCTCCATTTGCCAGGTGATGTCCTCCTTGGTGAGGGCGTTTCCCATCCACCACCAGCGCGTGTGGGAGCGGCAATCCATGGGGGGCTCCTGAAAGCTGCGCCGCATTTCGTCCAGCGTCCCTTGCGCCTGTGCAGACATTACCGCCGCCAGTACCGCGAAGAGTAATCGTCGGACCATCCGAGGTTTGCCTCCTACATGTTCGGAACGCATTGCCGCGCGCCCGCCGCGAGGGAGTATACACCCGCGGGGTGACTTGTAAGCAGTGCACAGCGAGGGAGAAAAACGCGGCAGGGGAGTGAAGTTTCGCAGTGCGGGAGCTTGCTCCCGCTTTTCCTCCGCTGGCTTGTCAGCGGCGGGTGTGTCGCCGCATCGAGTTGCGGCGACGGAAAGCGGCGATCCGTCAACTGGCGGACCACTCCGAAACTATGCGGCCGTCAATTCATTTTGACGCGTTTAGCGCCGGGGGCGGCATTCAATTCGAAGGCAGACACGGGCAGGGGCCGATTCACTTTCACTCCGGAGTAATGCGCAACACTGTAATCGCCACCGTTTTCGAAGAATTTCTGTTGGGTGGGCAGCCAGGATTCTTCGCTCACCCAGATTTGGATTTTTGAGACCTGCGCGGCGACGTTTGCCTTGCGAGGCACCAGTTCCAGTTGCACGGTGGTGTCGCCTTCCATATCTTCTTCTTGAAGATACGCCACATTGTAGACTTTCTTCAGTTCGCCGGTATCCGAACCGAAGCCCAGAAGCAGGAATTGCTGCACCAGCCCGCTATTTTGTCCCAGGTTGTACTCCTGAATCTGGTTGATCTTGGGAAGGTAAATTTCGCCCTTATTCTTTTTGAAGAGGAGGATCTTGCGCTCGGGCTTTTGGAAGTCAATGCAAATATCCGTGGTCTTGCCTTTGCGATAGAAGAGCTGGCCGGATTGCGTGGACTTGTCGTCCACCAGCACGGTGACCTTGGTGTAATCCAGATTGGCGGAAACGGTTTTCAGGTGTTTGGATGCCTCGTTCATCTGCGAGAGAATTTCCGTGAGATCGGTATGGTGCTTGCCCTTGCGGGCACGGGCGGGCGGGATCAGAGTCAACGCCAAGGCGCCGGCCAGGATCACTCGCATCCAGGCATGGAAAGCAATTCGCATGAGATCGCAAACCTGCTCCCGCCGGTTCGGGCCGTAAAACGAATTCCCGCCGACGCTGAGTTATTCCTCCACCATCACAGTATAGCCCAGGATGACTCCCTGACGGTCCCTCACCGCATCGATGGACTTTACGGTAAAGGCGCGTTGCAGATGCTGCTTGAGGATGATGGGAATGGCGTCGTCAGGCTTCTGGTCCAGCATTTCCACCAATCGTGCATCCACCAGATATCGCACGTCCTTGCCAACGCGACCCATCTCGACGATGCCCTGCAAATGCCGCACGTTGGCCAATTCAAAGGTGGGGCGATCGTTGAACCAGGCTCGCGGGGAGAGGAAGATGAAAGCCAGGATCGCCACCACGATCAGGTCATATTGCCAACTACCGCGCTCGTAGGCCCAGAATATGCTGCGCGTGACCACCAGTTTGATCGCGGCCCACACTTTGCCCAGGGGAGACTTAGGCGGCTGAGGCGGCGCCGGGGAGAGAGCGGGTTCGTGGACTTCCGTGGTCGGGGTCATAATACGTATTCTGGAAAAATAGCCAGAAATGCGGCAAGAATCAATCTGAAATAATTCGCCCGTCCCGCATGCGAATAATCCGGTCGGCGACGCCGGCAGCCTCAGGGTTGTGAGTGATCATCAGGATGGTCTGGCGGAAGGTCCGGTTGAGTTCGCGCAACATGTCGAGCACCACCTGGGAGTTCTCCGTGTCCAGATTGCCCGTGGGTTCATCGGCCAGCAGGATTTTGGGTTCGCAAATTATGGCGCGGGCAATCGCCACGCGCTGTTGCTCGCCGCCGGAAAGCGCATAGGGGCGGTGATTAAGCTTCTCCTCAATTCCCAGCAAGTGGGTGATGGTTTCGAAACGATGAGGGTTGAATCCGTTGCCTTGAATGTCTTGGGCGATGGCAATGTTATCACGCGCCGAAAGTGTGGGTAACAGGTTGAAACGCTGAAAGACGAAGCCAATCTTATGGCGGCGGAAGCGCGTGCGGTCGGCGTCGGACATCAGGCGGAAGTCATTGCCGTCCACACAGACCTGACCGTCCGTGGGGCCGGTCAGGCCGCCCAGGATGTGCAATAAAGTGGATTTGCCGCATCCCGAAGGTCCCACCACCGCTACGAATTCGCCTTCCTGGACAATCAGGTCCACGCCCCGCAGCGCCGGCACGTCGACTTTGCCAATGCGGTAGACCTTCTTCAAATCCTTCGTAGAGATAATGGGTTCCACGTGTTCCTTATGTTCTCCCTCGGCTGTTATCGCTGGGCGAATTACCGTGGCTACGGGCGTTTGGCCCTACCAACGCAGACGTACCTCAGACCGGATGGGTTACTCGTACGCGAGGGCATCCACGGGGTCAAGCTGCGCAGCCCGCAAGGCGGGGTAAAAAGATCCCAACACACTTCCAATCAGCGCTAAGCAGGCAGCGTACAATCTCCAGTCCCAGGTAAGGTCAACCGTAATGGTCGGAAAAAACGCCAGGACTGCCTTGCTCGTCACCATCGAACCGGCGAACCCCACCACGATGCCGACCGCTGCCAGCAGACAGGCCTCTCTCAGGATGACGGCAATAATATAGGTTTTCGAGGCCCCGAGCGACTTCAAAATGCCGATCTCGCGTGTGCGCTCGGTGATAGTCGTATACATCGAAAGGAAGATAACCAGAAATCCGATGCCAACGGCGATGCCAATCATAACGCTGATGAAGGCGTTTAAGAACGGAAGATTATTCGAGGTCATCAGCGCCATGTATTCTTTGATCGGCCTGATGGTGTTATTCGGCAACAAGGTCTGGATGTCCTGGGCGGTTTTTTCGGTGAAAGCCGGATCGGTGCACTTAACGTAAAAGATCGAGGCCTTATCCTGCACGCCCTGTAAGTCCTCAGCCGTCGCCCGGGGAATGAAAATTCGCGCCCCTTTGCCGTGCTCGACGATGCCGACAACATGGAACTCGTGGTCGAGCAGCTTTAGGGTTTCCCCCACCTTGGTGTGATTGGCCTTTGCGTACACATCGTCAACCAGGATGTCGTAGGGCGCTTGGAGTGGGCCCCCGGCGTGATAGACAAAGCCCCCCGTAACCCGGTCGTAGCTGCTCATGTCGATGCCATAGATGATGTTCAGCCCGGCAACCGAATTCACCACGAATAGCACCGGCGCCACGGCCAAGACATGGGGAAGTTCCGCCAAGCGGTCGCCGATTTTGACGGGCATAGGGGCCTGATCTAGGGCCATGAGGAACGAAGCCCCTGCCGGCTGCACCAGGATGTCGGCGCCCACGCCCTCGATCCGTTTGGCGCTTTCGTTAACCATCCCATGGCAAAGGCCTACCACCAGAATGACCATTGCAACTTCAATGGCCACGGCCAGCACGCTCACCGCGGTACGGACGGGCCGGTGCAGGACATTGGAAATGATCAACTTATTGATCAAGTGTTTTTTCCCCTGGCTTTGTCACGCTCAAGTCCACTAAATCCGCCCCCTCAGGCTTGGGCAGGTCGAATTTCTCCGGGGGAATGGGCTCGTTGAACGTGGCCTTCTCGATGGTGATTGTAACCTCGTAATCCTCGGTGGGCCGGGATACTTCAATATGAGTGGGAAAATGCACCCCCTGAAAATCCTGGTAGGCAGAATACCGGACATCTTCAGTGTAGGTGCCGTCCGGTTCATAGAATTGCACCCTCACCAGTTCCAGGTCCGCCCGGTCGAACCAGACGGTGCGACGGGGTACGACGTGGTGGTCATGAGGCGACTCCACGATCTCGACCTTGTAATAACGCCGCCGCTGCGTGCGACTTTGGTCCTCTTTGCGAAACGCCGTTTCGTGCTCCGCATCGATGGGCGCAACGATCAATGCCTCCAAAATATGCTGCGGCCGCAGATTTTCCAGCGGATTTTTCGCGGGGCGGCGGAGGAACGTAGCTTTGCCCACAATGAACTTCTTCTTGGAGGGGATGTAAAGGCGGAATTCCTCGCCGTTCGACACCATGTCAAAGATATTCGTCCGAACCACAGGAGCCTGGCCCAACATGCGAAGCGCGGAGGGCTTTTGCAGCAGAACGAAGCCCTTCACATCGCGGTACTCCTTGATCTCCTCGGAATAAACTGACCCCGCCGTCGGCGCCAGATCAACCGTGGCGGTCATGGTTTGGAAGGCACTGCTCCAGCCGTCAATCTTGGTCGCGAGCTCGGCAAGACTCGCATTGCGCGCGGGGACGTTTTGGCCCGGGACGTGGACGTGCGCCACCTTCCGCACCAAGCAACCCGGCGTTGCCAGGAGCAGGGCGGTAAGAACTAACCCGATAAATGCCTTTACTGTCTCAATAAGTGCGATTCGCAAGATGACAATCCCTAAATCTAACAGACGGCATGAAATGTGTCAATCCGCCCTGCGTAACAGTTAACTGCTTTTATGCGTATGCACTTGCACAAGGCCATAGGATTACGGCATGCCCCATCTCCCAGACTGTCGCAAACCTCCTCCATGCCTGTCGCCCAGAGACGGCACCCGGCTGGGCCCCGGTCGCCTTCATGTCTATGATTCTTCATGCCCCTTACCTTTGATTCCCTTTCCTAGTTTATTTTCCGTACAATGACATCGCAAGAGTGGTTCCAAACTCGGCGTCATCAAGCGTTCAAAATCAGGTCAGATCGATGCAAATTCAAGGTTGCATTCCGACCTTGACTTAGGGGGGGTGCTGCCACCTGATGCCCCAATTCATGGTGGCAGCTAGACAAGCAGATCGGTACATAGCTCCCCTAGAATATTGGGAGGTCAACTTGACCTGACTGGAAAGTAGCGTTCGAGTTAACGGTGAGGGAGCCCCAAAATAAAAATGAGGGGGAAGCTCTCTCCCCCCTCCAAGCGTCGGGTCTTGGGTCTAAACTCCGAGCCGTCGCTGGCTACCCTCTAGGTTTGTCCGACGTCGGCTCGCTTACACGTAGAGCAAGCCGGATTCCAATTGAGGTCTGCTTCCCATCAGGCCTGTGACAGCGCTAACTTATTAAGATTCATCAACTTTTGGGAGCGGACTCCCGCGAGGAAGATGCACGATGCGTCGAGCAGCTATCAATTTCTTCTATATTTGAAATTCCAAATACGGAATTCTGCAAAATGCGTCCGGACAATATGTACTTGGCGGTCGTATGCCCATAGACTAAACTTGTTGACGAACGCGTCCGCTGGCGTGCTATCCTGACTGCCGATTAAATGCTCGGCTGGTCCAGCGATAAGATTTCGCCTATGGGACCGGCTGTTGTAGATTATCGCTGTGCAAGAAGTTTCCGTGCCGTTTCAGGCGGGAACGCTTCGGCGGTTGCCCCGGCAATTTCCGGGCGCGGATATGATTGACATTCACTGCCATCCTTTGCCCGGTGTTGACGATGGCGCCAGGTCATTTGAGGAGGCAGCCGAAATGTGCCGCGTCGCGGCCGAGGATGGCGTGACGCATCTGGTGGCGACGCCGCACAGCAATTACAGCTACACATTCGACCCTGACCTCAACCAGCAACTGCTTCGAGAGCTCCAGGAAAAAGTTGGCAAGAGACCGAAGCTCCTGCTGGGCTGCGACTTTCATCTCTCCTACGACAACATCCAAATCTGCTTGCAGAATTCCAGAGATTTCACCATCAATCGAACTTCTTACCTGCTCGTGGAACTCCCGGACCAATTCAACCCTGACCACCTCAGCCGCGTGTATTACGACATCCAGGTCGCCGGGCTTAAGCCGATCATTACGCACCCAGAACGGAATCCCCTCCTTCAGCGCAAACTGGACCTGCTCAAGCACTGGGTTTCGGTCGGATGTCTGGTGCAAGTCACGGCACAATCGTACACGGGCGGGTTCGGCTCCAAAGCGCGTAAATATTCCGAGCGTTTGCTTGACGCCGGCGCGGTCCACTTCTTCGCTAGCGATGCCCACGACATCAAGCGGCGCCCGCCGCTTCTCTCCCGCTGCTACCAAAAGGTGGTAAAGGAGAAAGGGAACGAAATCGCCGACCTGCTTTTACAAAAGAATCCCGAAGCCGTCATCAACGGACTCCCTTTGCCTCCCCAGCCGGATTGGTCCGAAGGAGATGGCGAGGGGAGGAAGCGCACCTGGTTCTCCTTCCTGTTCGGCCGGTGAAGTTGTGGCGAGGCTGCCAAGCCCCTATTTCATTTGCAAGTCGTAAGTTTTCCCGGAGAATTCAAAGCAAGCACGCCCTTGGGCCGGGATTATTTTCACCTGCCTGAAAGGCTCATCCGCGCGGCTCGTAATCAGCGCTCCGCCCAGCCAGGGCAGGTCGACCCCCGTCCAATCGAGAGCCAGGACCGCTCCGGGAAACTTGACTCCGAACTCCGGCGAGAACCACCCGGGGAATTGCCGATGATCCCCGCGGGAGACGGAAGCCAGCGGTTTCGCGCTGCCGACCGGAATTACCGCAAAGCTACAGGCGCGGCTCCGCGCCAGGGCGCGATCAACCCCGGCTACGATCTCAAACGTAGGGTAGAAGTGGATCAGGCTGGTGCAGCGGCGAACTCCCCGCCCATCCAACCAATCCAGAACCAGCCAAGCGTTGTTCTCCATCCGAAACCATGCCCGTTCGTGCTGAAGGCCCAGGAACCCGAACCCCGGATCAGCCATCTGCAACCGCGCACAACCGGGGAGGAATTCCAAATCTACTCTTGCCGAACTTTCCGCGCTCCGCCAGCGCGGTGTGCGGCCATCGACGAGAAGGACGTTGTGAGCGCGGGCGCGCGGGAAATACTCCGATTCTTCCGGTGCGAAGCTTCCGGAATCCACCACGACGGGGTGGTTGTTGATGGTGACTTCGTAACTCATAAAGTCTTGGTGCTCCTCCGCTGAGGCGGGCACGCGCGCGGCGATCGCCAGCGCCGAATTCCCCGGCCCTACCAAGCGAAGGATTTCGCCCGCCGTGTTCACCTGGTCCTGCGGAGTCCACGCGATTTCCCCCAAGCTTTCGAACCGCATCTTCCCGGTCTCGCCGAGATACAGGTAAGGAAGGATGCCGAATTTCCCCGCCAGAGATTTCCAGGCAGGGCTTTCGAGCCTCACCGCCGCCAGCGCCGCGAGGTCTGCCAACTCATCCTGACTAAGCCGCGCCTCCGGGCCCATGAGCGGCAAGGATCCATTGGGCATCAGCACCGATTCCAGCTCGCCCAGTGCCACAGATAATTCCCTCGCCAGGAAGGCCGAGTCCGCACCGGGAGCCGAGAGGAGATTCCACTCCATTAGCGCCTGAGCTTTGGCCAAGCGTGCGTGCGGCCACGGCTCCGGGCGGGAGAGGGCCAATTCACCCGCCAGGAGGTCAAAGCCCCTCTGGCGAGCTTCCTGGGCTTTGTTCCCCACGAAATACCGGCTTGCGCACAACAGGGCGCGGGAAGCGTCGAGCCTTGCCGCCGGCGAGTCGAGGGAATCGAGTTGGTTGAGCAGGAAGGCTGTTTGCAGAGCCAGGCTTTTGGCCACCAGGTTCTCGAACTCCACATCGGGCTCCCAATCGCGGCGGGCAAAATCTGCGGAGAGCATCCAATTGCGCATTCGCCTCGCCAGGACGTGGGGTTGCCAGCCCGTGCCGGAAGCCGGGGGGTTGGAGGCGATCCAATCCGCGATCAAGTAACGCAGTTGGCGCGCATAAACCTCTTCGCAGGAAATGCGAAACACGCAGGCGAGCTCCAGCGCGTAGTCGCAGGCGTGAAGTTCCGCCCGCCAGCTTGGGGTTTGCGGCGGCTCCCAGTTGATGCCCTCGTCAAATGCTTGCGGTGAATTGAAAAACGCGAAGCGATTGGCCAAGACGAGTCCCGCCCGGCCATAGAGCTCCAACAGATCGTCGTTCAGTGTGGGAGCAATTTGGCGGACGTCGGGAGAGAAAAAATAGGGGGTGGGAGCGGGCTTAAATCCCGCCGCGGCAGCCTCCAGGGCAGAACCCGCAAGGCGCGGGAAAGCGCGGAAGGCCCAGCGCGCCCCCACTCTCTTCGCACGCGCGCTCCAGTGATTGAACTGGCGCTCCAGACCGTCCAGGTTGGTCGAAACAGGATTAACCCACACTCGTAAGCCAATGCCGGGGCGGCTGCCCCGACTTTTTCAAGAACGATTCGATTTTGCTGACGTTATAAGCCTTCCCGTGTTCGAACCCGTGGGTGGGTTGCGAACGCAGCAAAACGCCCTTGGAATCCAGGACAAAAAAATGCGGGTAATCGGGGATCTTGGGATAACGCGAGAGGAACGCCACGTTCGGGTTTTCTTTACTGAAGTTGACTTTCAAATGGACGTAATTGGCGTCGCGCAATTTCCGAAGTTGAGGGTGACTGTCAAATGTCTGGTCCATGATGTTGCAATAGACGCACCAGTCGCCGCCCACCTCCAGCAAGATCTTCTTATTGGTTTTTGTGGCTAAGGCAATGGCATCCTGAAGATCCTTGGCAGGGTCCCGCGATGCATCATAAGTGGGGCTTACTCTTGGGGGCGCTGGCGGCGTAGATTTTTTGGCGTTCTTTGCACTCAGGGAGATCGCCATCAGCAGGCACGCAGCAAACGCCACAATCGATTTCATGGTCACCCTTGGTTCTGGCACGAAGCAGCCTCCTGGGGCGCAGAGCCTCCGACCCTTCCGCCCCCATCCCCAAATCGTACCAACCCGGCGCGGTGTGAGGCAAGAATTTTGAGCAGCTTGAGGCTTACTGCCCTCCCCCCTTGCGGTCCTCTATGACTTGCCAAAATGGCGGTTTTTAGAACGAATAATCAATAATTGACGCTGTTTAAAAAAATATAATATTTCACTTTGATACAGCCTGATTGGGGAGTCCGATTTTTGGGCCCTGAGGGGGGCCATTGAACCCTAGGAATCGGCAGGGGGCCCAACGTATTGCGAGTGGGGGTAGGGGGGCACTCAGGATTTAGGATTTAGGATTTAGGATCAAGGGCCTAGTTCCTAATTTCCAGCTCCGAACTCCTGACTCCTGAATTCTGGCTCCTTTTACTAAGTCATTTCTTTTCAATAACATCGTTTCAAAACGACTACAACTCCTTTGTTTTCATCAACATCGTTTCAAGCGCGAAAACTGACATTTTTTCTACATTTGTTTTCAACAACATCCTGATGCGACCCTGCGTTATATAGTACGTTTTTTTCGTAGCCCTCGATGTTCGCTTGCAACATAACTACTTTTATTTCAATTAGATAGATTTTTGAAAGGTCTTGGCTCTCCACCGATAAGTCCTTTATTTTGCGGCACATCGTTTCAAACCGCAGCCTCTTCGAAAGCTTCGATTTGACGTTCCAGGCGGTTGATCCTCGTTAAAAAACGTGTTCAACCATCAGCTCTCGGCCTATCCTGGCTCGCTCTGCGCGCAAAGAACGATAGCCTCAGGAGCCAGTATATCACAGCTACATTACTTGTCAAGTAATATTTTAGCCAGGCTGACGACTATCCTGCCATCGCCTGGCCCGGTATTCCTCGCAAGGAATGCCCTTGTCCCTGCGGCGCGATTCTGAAATCGGCCTGTCCGAAAAATCCTCCAGCATCGCGCCGTATCATTTGCCCCTGCGGTGCTGGCACCGCCGACTGCGCGACAAAAACCCGTAGCGCCGGGCATTAACCTGGCAAAGCCCCTTACCCAGGAGCAGGTCGTAAACCAAGCCGCTAAACCAAGTGCAGGGTTTCGCTCTGCTGGCCGGCCAAGCGCCAAGCCACCACGTGGTCATGCCGGTGAACGAGCGCGGCACCGACTTTGCTCTTGAATAGATGTACAGACGGTGTATATTGTTAATTTATGGGAAGCATGGTACGAACTCAAATCTTTCTTACCGTAGAGCAGCGGCGTCATCTGCGAGCGTGGTCCAGGCTGGAGAAGAAAACGGCCAGCGCCTTGATCCGGACCGCGATCGAGGA